>Ga0116226_10000488_pt1 | contig 33808 bp, 33 predicted proteins | sample S1TSphfallax_FD_89692 | JGI IMG/M metagenome (GOLD analysis project Ga0116226, IMG submission 89692) | Host-associated microbial communities from peat moss isolated from Minnesota, USA - S1T2_Fa - Sphagnum fallax MG | ecosystem: Host-associated > Plants > Peat moss > Unclassified | place: USA...
CAAGGAATCCTGCGCCTCCTGCCACAGCCCCGACCACGCCTACGCGCCGGCCAATGATCGTGTGCTGCAGTTGGGCGGACCGGGGATGAACCTGGTCGGCCACCGCCCGCCGCCGTCCTTGATGTATCTGTACCGTCAGCCCAATTTCAGCATCGGGCCGGATGATCCGGGCACCGAAGGGGCCACCACCATCGCGCAGACGGCCGCCTCGGCCCAGGCCGCCGCGTCCGCCGCCGGAATCCCGCACGCGGAAAAAACTGTCGGCGCCACGACCTCGGCGGTCGCCATGGTGCCGCAAGGCGGTATGTTCTGGGATGGCCGCGTCGATACGCTGCAGGCTCAAGCTTTCGGACCGCTGTTGAATCCGGTGGAAATGGCCAACCACGATATCCATAGTGTGGCCATCAAATTGCTGGGCAAGCCCTATGCCAAAGACCTGGCCCAATATTTCGGCCCGGCCGTGCTGAAATCGCACGACCTGATGGTTTCAGAAGCCATGTTCGCCGTTGCACGCTATCAGATTGAATCGGCCAGCTTCCATCCGTACAGCAGCAAGTTCGATTACTGGCTGGAAGGCCGGGCGCGCCTGACGCCGGCCGAAGCGCGCGGCTATCGATTGTTCAACGACCAGAACAAGGCCAACTGCGCCGGCTGCCACCTGTCGCAGCCCGGCAAGGATGGTATGCCGCCGATGTTTACGGACTACCAGTACGAAGCCCTGGGCGCACCCCGTAATATGGACATCCCGGAAAATCACAATCCGAAGTTCTTCGATATCGGCATCTGCGGCCCCGATCGCACCGATATGAAAACGCAGAAGCCTTACTGCGGTATGTTCCTGACGCCGACATTGCGCAATGCGGCCACACGCAAGGTCTTCTTCCATAACGGGGTATTCCACTCACTGCAGGCCGTGATGGATTTCTACGACTACCGCGATACGCAGCCGGGTCGGATCTATCCGCGCGGCGCCAACGGCAAGCCGGCCAAATACAACGACCTGCCGCGCCAGTATCAGGCCAATGTCGATGTGACCGACCCGCCCTTCGACCGCAAGCTCGGCGATAAACCCGCCATGAGCGAGCAAGACATGCGCGACATCATCGCCTTTATGCAAACACTGACGGACGGCTATAAACCGGATCCGCAGCAAACGCAGGCGGCACGTTGATCGCTGCGCGGGCGGCCTACAGCTCGACGCTGTCCGCCCGCGCAGGGGTCAAAATCACAAATTCATGAATAAAATAGATACCTAGACTGAATATTTTGTATTTTTAATATACATCGGCGCGCACTAAGCTACGCACATCTGTCCCAGGAGTGCGCCGTCATGGCAACGATCACCCGCCCCACCCAAACTGCATCACCGAGCGCGACACCCTCTGCAGCGCGCGCCGTCGCGCCGCTCGCCAGCCCCGCGCGGCGGTTTGCGGAAATCCTGCCGGGCCTGGTCTTGTGCGGGCTGGTCACACTCGGCGCCTGGGGCCTGCAAACGCTGGAAGCCCGGGCCTTCGGACATGTCTGGCTGGAAACCCTGGTGCTGGCCATCCTGCTCGGCACCGCGGTGCGCAGTATCTGGACGCCGGGCATGCGCTGGCAGCACGGTATCGATTTCAGCGCCAAGATCCTGCTCGAACTGGCAGTCGTCTTGTTGGGCGCCTCCCTCAGCGCGACGGCGTTAAAAGCCGCCGGTCCGGCCCTGCTGGTCGGCATCGTCGTGGTCGTGGCGCTCGCCATCTCGATCAGCTATGGCATCAGCCGCGTACTCGGTCTGCATCACCGCATGGCGCTGTTGGTGGCGTGCGGCAACTCGATCTGCGGTAACTCGGCCATCGCCGCCGTGGCCCCCGTGATCGATGCGCATAGCGACGATGTCGCCGCTTCGATCGCCTTCACTGCCGTGCTGGGCGTGCTGGTCGTGCTGGGTCTGCCACTGTTGATACCGGCCCTGCACCTGAGCCAGATCCAATACGGTGCGTTAGCCGGCCTGACCGTCTATGCCGTGCCCCAGGTACTGGCCGCCACGGTGCCGGTGTCCACCTTGAGCGCCCATCTGGGCACCCTGGTCAAGTTGGTGCGGGTGCTGATGCTGGGTCCCGTGATCCTGGTGTTGTCGCTGTTGATGCGGCGCGGGAATGATGCCAAGGTCAGCGCCGCCGCCAACGCCGCGCACACCGACAGTGCCCCGGCGACCTCCAGTCTGGCATGGCACAAGCTGCTGCCCTGGTTTATCGTCGGCTTCCTGCTGCTGATGGCGGCGCGTTCGGCAGGCCTGATCCCGGCGGCGGCGCTGCAGCCCGCCAATCAAACCGCCAATCTGTTGACCGTGATCTCGATGGCCGCGCTGGGACTGGGTGTCGATGTCCGCACCGTCGCCAAGGCTGGGCCGCGCGTCACAGCCGCAGTCGTACTGTCCATCGTGGCATTGGCCGTTATCAGCCTGGGCCTGATCTTTGCCCTGCATCTGGGGTGAAGGAAAACGCTGTCAGCGACCGCAGCCGCGTGTTCTTGAGGTGGATCGAATTGCTCCGTGTGCCCGCATCGATATAGAGCAGATCTATCTCAGTGACCGCGCCGCACGCGCTGTCCCATATGCTCGATAAATCGGGCCGCGCGCGGATCGCCGCTTTGCGCCGTATTGATGCGCACCCACGCGCAGGTTTCGCTGTGCGGGCGGTAGTAATTACCTGGCGCCAAGGTCACGCCGAACGGCGCCGCCGCCGTCACCAGTTCAACCGAATCGTCGATGCCGGGCACCCGTGCCCACACGAAATTGCCACCGCTCGGTTCATCGAAGACTTCCCAACCGTTCGCCTCCAAACGCTGCACTGCGCCCGTCAGGGCATCGCGCACGCGCCTGCGCAAGCGTTCGAGATATTTGCGGTAGGCCCCGCTTTGCAGCATCAACGTCGCGACCGATTCGCAAAAGCGCGTGCCGCCCAGACTGGTCAATACCTTCACATCGACCAGATGTTTGACCAGATCCTTTTGTCCAGCGATATAGCCGATGCGCAGCGACGACGATAAGGTTTTGGACAGCCCACCGATATACAGCACGTTCTTGAACCCATCGAGCGAAGCAAAGCGCTGCGTCGGGACCGCCTGGAAATCGGCGTAGATATCGTCTTCGACAATCACCACGCCGTATTGCTGGGCCAATTGCAGCAAGCGAAACGCCACTTGCGGCGCCACATTGCTGGCGGTCGGATTGTGAAGCACGGTATTGATAAAGAACAGCTTGGGCCTATGCTGTTGCAGCAGCGCTTCGGTCACATCCGGATCGGGCCCGTTGGCCAGACGGGGCACGGCAACCAGGCGCACGCCCTGCAACTTCAACAAACCGAACAGGTTGTAATAGCCGGGATCTTCGACAAATACCGTGTCGCCCGGTTTGAGCATAAAGCGCACCACCAGATCGAAGGCCTGGCTCGCGCCGCTCGTCACCATGATATTGGCCAGATCGGCGCTGACCCCGACCGCGCCCAGGCGCAGTTGAATCTGTTGACGCAATTCGGCTTCGCCATAGGGCAAGGCGTAGTCGATCACGCTGGCGATATCGGTGCGCGCGGCCTGCCGGACGGCTTGGGTGATGCCCTCGACGTCGCGCCAGGCTTCGGGAATAAAGCCACTGCTCAACTTCAGGGTCTCGCCCGGATAGTTGAACTGCTGCAGGATCTGGCTCGACTCTTCCTCAGCCAGGCGGGGATCGCTACCGCCTGCGGCGCGTTCAAGCTCGCCCGTCAAATGGCCGACGTAGAAGCCCGAACCGTGCCGCGCCTCCAGCAAGCCTCGTGCTGCCAACCGGTCGTAAGCCTCGACCACAGGGAAGCGGCTGATCTGTTGCTGGCTTGCCAACTGCCTAATCGAGGGCAGCTTGGCGCCGGGCGTCAGGCGGCGGGCGCGGATCGCATCCTCGATCTGCACCACCAATTGATCCGTCAGCGGCACCCCGGTGGCAGGATCGAGCGCGAGTTTCAACATGGCTGCTCCAAAGTGTCCAGTCGAATTGACTGAACAGTCATGACAAACTGTTCACAACTGTCCATTCCAATCGAGCCATTTTAACGGAATAATCGCATCGTCTGGCCGCTTTTTCGGCGTTACCAGCCATCTCTCCGGGAGCCCACCATGCGCGAAATCCGTACTTTCGAACTCGATCACACCGATCAGACCACCGGCATTTTTATCGACCGCCCGCACACCCTGCGCGTGTGCCGCGGCATGCTGTGGATTACGATCGCGGGCGAGACAGCGGATCTGTGGCTCAGTGCCGGGGAATCGATAGAAGTACGCGCTGGCGCCACCATCTGGGTCAGCGCAGCGCCTGGTGGCGGCCGCTTCGACCTTGCCTTCGAATCGGCCCGGCCATCATGGCGCTGGCTGTTCGAGCGCGTCAGCGCCGGTTTGGGCCGGCGTCCGGCGGCTCTGTCCCTGTAGTGTCTGTCAGCAGGCCACGGTGATAGCTCAGCGAGCCTGATATCACCGTGGCGATCACCATCTCCCCTGCCATGCAGGCGCGGAGCGCAGACCAATCCAAAACCGACCTGCCAGATGGGACATCAAGCGCGATCGGGGCTATCGACCAGCAAGGTCCACATGGTTTCGGTCGACTCAAGCTCGTCTATCGTCATGCCCAGTTTCTTAGCCACCGCCAAGGATGCGCGATTGTGATGCGCGATCTGCGCCGCCACCCGCTTCAAACCGAGCGTGTCGAAACCGTAATTCAGCACCGCCTGCGCGCCCTCGATGGCATAGCCGTGCCCCCAGGCGGTGGCACGCAGCAGCCAGCCGATCTCAACCTGGGTCGAGTCCTGCGGCAGTTTGAGGCCTATCACGCCCAGTGTCGCCGCGCTGCCACGCTCCAATACCACCCAGCCGCCGAAACCATGCACATGCCAGTGCGTGATATGCGTGTCCAGCATCTGCCGACAGCGCGCCAACGAAAACGGACCGCCGAGATGGGTCATGACCTTGGCATCGCCATAGGTAGCGAGATACAGCTCCAGATGTTGCGGGGTCGGCACGACCAGACGTAATCGCGCGGTTTCTAGTTCGAAATTCGGCATAGAGGACTTTCATGCGCGTGGACTGCTGTTTGCTGGACCAGCGCCGCGCGAGTCTAATTCGATGGGATCAAGCCGTCATGATTTATACTGGGCGGCAGCGGCATCCGGCTGACGCGCCGGAAAAACGCGCCAGATAACCCAAGCCAATACGGCCAACAGAATCATATTCAAGGCACTGCCCTCGACCCCGGCACTGCCGCCGGTAAGCCAGGTCGGCCCACTCAAAACGGTATCCAGCAAAGTATGGCTCGCTTTCAAGCCACTATCGGCCACGCCGAACAAACAGGTTTCACTCCAGTCTACCGCCAGATGCAGGCCGAACACCCACCACAGCGAGCCGGTGCGCCAGACGGCAAGAGACGCGATCAGGCCGAACAAGATCGTATAGAGTGCGCCGATCCAGGTTTCGCCGCCGTTGGCCAGGTGCAGTGCACCGAATATGACCGACATCACCACCGCTCCGAACACGGGGTGGGTGCGGCGCGCCAGCATCAAAAACGCAAAGCCGCGAAATGTCATTTCCTCGGACACGCCGACCAGCGCAAAGCCCCCGGCCCACAGCACCGCATTGCGCAGCAGTTGGGCCGGCGCTGCGTGCGTCGTTGCAAAATGAGCACCATGAAACAAGGCCAGCAGCGCCATCAATGCAACCATCATGGTCAGGCCGCAAGCCGCGCCTTGCACCAGGCGCCGCAGTGCGTGGCGATCACGCAAACCGAAATCCAGCCACGAAAGACCACTGTGACGACTCAACAGCCAGGTGCTGATCATGGCCCCGACCGCCGTGCTGACCTCAAGGCAGTATATGATGGGAAAATCTATCGTTTGGGGCGCACGCAGTGCCCCCAGCGAAAAACCGATGATGCGGTGCAGCGCAAAGACGCCCAAGGCCCCGATCAACTGGGTCAGCAACACAAAAACCAGTGCCAGGCCTACCGCGCGCAAGGTCCGCGGTACCTTGGCCGGCCCGCTCAGATAGCGGTCGGCGCGAGTTATGGGATCGTCGTGTGCCGTACTGTCGGGATTACCTGCATGGGTCATGCTCGCCGTCTCCAAGGTCAAGATAACCATCCTTTAGAACGATGATTGTGACCTGAAAAATAACATCGCAACACTGTCTTTAACATCGATTTCAACCTACTGCGCGTCGCATCCACACACGGCTGATCGACGTCGCACAGCAATGCATCGCAGGAGCCACCATGATACGCAAGACCCTCAACGTCACCAGCCTGCAAGAGGAGATCGCACGACGTCTGCATCGCATGCCGGCGATTCAGGAAGAAGGCGTCAAGATACAAGTGCCCAGACCGCGTCTGCGCGCACCCGATACGCAAGGTTGCAACTGGGAACTGCCGGCTTTCGGCCAGGGCGTCGGTTTCAAACGTGAGATTGCCTTTGTGCTGGAAGCGGTGCGGCGCGACTTCAATCTGACGCATGACGACGATAACGGTACCCAGGCCGCAGCCAACCCCGCCCCGCAAGCGGCGAGCAAAGCCAGCACGACGCAGGACAATCCTTTTGCGGCGCTGGAAGCCGAGCGCGCCAGCAGCAGACAAAGCAGCAGTAAAGACAATGGTAGTAGCAAAATCGGGAGCGACTACAGCGGCAACAACCGTCCCAAACACGATCCGTTCAGCAACTTCGCCAACACGGCCAAACGCACGCAAGGCAATCCCTTCGATCCCGCGCCCGACGAATAAGCCCAGACACCCCAGACGTCAAAGCACGCCCGATTTCCAGATCATCTGCAGCGCAGCCGCCGACACGAAGAGCAATACCAGCGTGCGGAAGGTCGCTGCGGGCAAACGATCGCGCACAGGCCGCACCAGCAAGATGCCCATCAGCACCGGCACGCTGGCCGCAACCGAAATCAATAAGTCCAATCCGATGGCATGATGCGCCGAGCCGAAGGTCAACACCAGCGTCACGATAGACACCACCAGAATAATGGCAATCTGTTTGGTGAACACCCGTCCGGTCGCGCCGGTCGCGATCAAATACATGGCCAGCAACGGTCCGGGTATCGACGCGATGCTTTCCATCACCGCGGCACCGAAGCCCAGTATCAGACCGACGGGCTGGATCCAGCGCGGGGCCAACCTGAAACGCGGCGTTGCCAACATCAACCCCACGGCCAGGATCAGCGCCGCACCGGCGGCGGCTTGTGCCCGGTGCGGCGCCAGCGCGATCAGGGTCGTGACACCGACGATATTGCCCAGCACGGTACCGATCAGCGGTGCCGCCAGACGCCGGATTGTCGGCACCATCTGTCCGCCCTCGAAGGCGAGTGGAATATTGCCCAGCACGATAGGCATAGACAGCAACAGCACGGCATCTTTGACCGGCATAAAGTGGCTCAGGATGGGCATGGCCACCAAGGGCACGCCGATACTGACGATACCTTTGACCATGCCGCCCAGCACCAGGGCCAGGACCACCCCCACGAGCGCGTAGACATTCAAGGCCAGCAGGCTGGCGCCCAGCGCGCTATCCGACAAAGAGAGATGCCACATGGAAAACCGATTAGAAAAGTAGGACGTGCCGCAGCAACGCGGTTCGGGCCGCCGGGGCGGTGCACAGCCATGCGGTGCCGTGCATGCGCATACAGCACCATCCGCCTTGGCGTCAGAAGCCCCTGCGCAGCACGCTAGGCCGGCATCACGCGCGCATCACAGTCCGCGCGCAGCCGGGCCAACAACACGGCAGCCGCAAGTATAGCGCTGACGGTCAAATCGGCGCCGACATCCGCTGCCACGCACGGACTGGTGGCAGCGCCCAGGGGCTGTGGCATGCCGGCAAGCGTGAGCGTCGGCCGCCGATAAGCCAGATCCACCCAGCTGATTAACGCGCTGGCATCCTGGGTCGCGATCGCGTTAAGTATTGCCGGCCCGACAGTCTCGCGGCGCGCGCGATCTTCGATACCATGAGGCGTGCCCTGCTGCAGGCGGGCGCGGGCCCGATGCAAAAGCTGCCGACAATATTCAACACTGAGTCCCAGGTGCGCGGCGAGCTCGGCATACTCCAGCTCGCAGCCCTCGCGTAGCAGCAAGGTCAGGCATTCATCACGGTTCAGCCGCAGCAACAACCGATCGATCGCCTGCGCGAGTGCCTGACGCCGCTCCAGCGTCCGATCGGACGGTGGCTCCGCTGCCCCTTCACCGTCTGGCGCCAGTGCCATCTGTTCAGGATCGGGCAACGCCATGCCCTTTTGCTGTTGCCGCAAACGATCGATCGCGAGGCGCGTCACTACCGTATTGAGCCAGGCAGCCGGAGTGTGGAGCGCGATATCACGCGCCGCCAGCCAGCGCAGAAACGCTTCCTGCACTACGTCTTCAGCCTCAGCGCGATCCGCCAGTATGCGGTAGGCCCGTGCCCGCAGCCGATTGCGCAGCGCCGAAAACACTGCGGCGGCAGCGGCAGAGCGGGAATGATCGGGCCCAGGCAAGGCGGTGCTCAGGGCGCGGCGTTCAGCTTGGTCCGGCACATCCGCTTCATCCAGCGCATCCAGCGGGTGGGCTGGATCGGCAAGATCGGATGGTGACTCGGATTGCAAATTGGATTGCAACGCGGTATCGAAGAAAGATTCAGACATGGTCTCGCTCTATCGAAATGGATCGCACGCGCCGGTCGGCGCCCGGCGCGACATGGCGCCCGAACTCAAGTTCGCCAGACGCCCTGACGATTGACGCAGATCCCTCTTGCGATGTGACAACAGCGGCAAAAAAAGCCTTCCACCCGGCTGTCACGCCGCGTCATCGCCCGCGTCATAGGGATGTTATCGCTGAATTCTCCCCCCTGCTCCCGGAGTGTATCCATGCTGCATTCGCCCATCTTGCCGCAAGCCCAGTTAGTGCCCACCGTGATCGAACAGTCCGGACGCGGTGAGCGCGCCTTTGACGTTTACTCGCGCCTGCTGCGCGAGCGCATTGTGTTTTTAGTGGGACCCGTCGACAGCGCTTCGGCCAGTCTGGTGATCGCGCAGATGCTGTATCTGGAAGCGGAAAATCCGGATCGCGAGATCGCCTTCTATATCAATTCCCCAGGTGGCACGGTGTACGACGGCATGGCGATCTACGACACCATGCAATTTATCCGGCCCGAAGTATCGACGCTATGTACCGGCTTCGCCGCCAGCATGGGCGCCTTCCTGCTCGCGGCTGGCGCACCGGGCAAGCGCTTTGCACTACCCAACGCGCGCGTGATGATCCACCAACCGTCCGGCGGCTCGCAAGGCACCGCGGCCGACATTGCGATTCTGACCGGGGAGATTCTGAAATTACGCGAGCAGTACAACACCATTCTGGCCGAGCGATGCAAACAACCGCTGGAGCGTGTGCGCGCCGATACCGATCGAGATCGATATATGTCGGCCGTCGAGGCCTGTGAGTATGGCTTGATTGATAGTGTGTTGAGCCATCGCCGGACAGCATCGACATAACGGGTGAGTCGATAGGGACATGCGTCAGCGGCCACTCTCGAGTAGCCGCAAAAAACGCGTCTTGCCCGGTTGTGCGACGGTGATACCGATCATCGTGCCGTGGGTGGCGCCTTTCTGCTGTACATGGGTGCGCGTATCGCCTTCGACGCCCATGCCCGCGCGGGTATCGATGCAACTCGCCCGCCACGCGCCATGCGGTCCGCGCACGCTTTTCTGACCACTTTTGCGCTGACACTATCGAACCCGATGACAATACTCTCCTTTGTCGCCATCTTTGCGGCATTGGGTGCGACACTGGATTCAATCATAAAGTCCAAATTAAGGTGAGCGACAAGCATGCCCGGGTCGTCAGTGGGTCATCAGTGGCTCACGACCTTTTCCAGCAGGATGTCGCCGTCTTCATCCGTCCCGATAGGCAGAAAACCCAATCGGCGATACAGCGCACCGGCCACGATATTGTCCGGCTTGTGCATGGTCCTGATGCGCTGCGCGCCGGCAGCGATCGTTTCCTGTAACGCAAGTTCGAATGCGCGTCGTCCATACCCATGCCCCTGGAACGGTTGCGCAATCATCAAGCGGAAGATCCAGAACAATGCGGGATCGGGCAGTTCGTGGTCGGCGCAATACATGAGAAAACCGATTACCTGATGGTCCAGCATGATGGCGCGTGGTCGATAGCCGGGTTCGAACTGGGATTCGGCGATAGACCACAGATTAGGCGCCACGAAATGCGCTTGCTCGGTCGGTAATTCGAGTTTGGCACACGTCATCCAGTTCGTCCGGTTCACTGGGACGAGACTGAGATTCGACATGGATACTCCTTCAGATAGTGCTTTACAGGCCAGCATGAGATGTTTTAATGTTGAGCTTCAAGCAGCGCGCTGTTGAGGGTGACTTACCGCCCGATCTGTCCGCTGACGCTTCATACACGCTCGTCCAGCAGCCCATCCAGATGCAAAGTTTCAGCCGCAATCGCCGCAATAATAATATGTCGCCTTTGGGTGACAGGATAGTATTCGGCCGCTGAAACCGACTCCCGTCAAGCCAAAGGCACTCGAATCCGAGTGCCTTTTTTTATTTCCGCGTCACTTTCATCGAGCACCGTCATGACAACCCCGACCATCGACTTTATCCGAGTACGTGATGCCCACGCACACCTGGGCCAGGAAGTTGGCCTGCACCTGACCCTGGACGTCTTGCGCGACCAGAAACATCTGCAATTCCTGCTGGCGCACGATGGCGACGCCGCATTGCAACTGGTGGTCGATAAAGACCGCTGTGCCGATCACGTCCAGATCGGCAGTTGGCTCAGCGGCACCGTATTCAGTGTCACCGGGGTACTGGTGGCGGTACCGCAGAGCAAGACCTTCGGCATCGAGCTGCAGGTGCACAGTGTCACACTGCATGCGCTGGCGCAGCCCTTTCCGATTTCGGCAGATAGCAGCCTGGACCTGCGCTTTGCGCACCGGGTGGTCGATCTCAAAGCCGCCAAATGGCAAACTATGCTGCGACTGCGCAGCGCCTTCGAAGCGGCCTGTCGCGAGTTTGCCTTGGCGCGTGGTTACACCGAAATTCATACGCCCAAGTTGATGGGCGGCGCGAGCGAGAGTGGCGCCCAGGTATTTCGTGTCGCCTACTTCGATCGCACTGCATATCTGGCGCAATCGCCCCAGTTCTAAAGCAGATGGCCATCGCTTCAGGCTTGGCCGGCGTGCTGGAAATCGGCCCCGTGTTCCGGGCCGAGGATAGCCGTAGCAGTCGTCATCTGACCGAATTCACGGGACTGGATATCGAATTTTCCTGGGCTTTTGAGACCGAGGACGTGATGCAACTGGAAGCGCAGATGCTGCGATTTGCCTTCGCCAAGCTCGCGCCCTTCGCGCCTGAGGTACAACGTCATTTCGGCGTCGAGTTGCCGCTCGACCCCAGTCTCGCTTTTCTCACGCTGGACGCGGCCAAAGCGGTGCTGGCCGAGCATGGCATGATGCTGGCGCCGGACGACGATCTGCCCGATGAAGGCGAGCGCATGTTGTACATGCGTGCTGCAAAAAGATTTGATCTTTGTCTCAGACTACCCCATAGGCAGGCGTCCGTTTTATCACGCCTACGACCGCACCACTGGCACGACACGCAGCTTCGACCTGATTTTCAAAGGCGTGGAGATCACTACCGGTGCAATCCGTGAGCATCGTTACCAGACCTTGTGCGAGCAAGCCGAAGAAAAAGGCGTCGCACTCGCATCTATCGACCATTATCTTGACAACTTCCGTTATGGTTGCCCGCCGCACGGGGGTTTCGGTCTCGGTGTCGAGCGTGTTATCGCGAAACTGTTGGGGCTAGCCAACGTCAAGGAAGCGGCATTCGTTGCGCGGGATCCCGATCGTTTGGTACCGTGAAGTCTGTCCGCGCCCGAGTCCGAAATCCATCAGCCCCGCCTCCTTGATATGTTGATACGCCCTACCCGTGAAGTCGATTGGCCCTTGCTCAAACATCTGCGCCTGGCGGCATTGCGCGACGCGCCGCGCGCCTTCGGACAAAGCTATGCCGACGTCGCCAGCTACAGCGATATGCATTGGCGCGCGCTGGCCGCGGGCCGTGAACCGCCACGCTTTCTGCTTGCGTTCCGGGGTCCGCATGCGGTCGGCATGATAGGCGGGGTGCGCCAGACCGACGCCTATCATTTCATTTCCATGTGGGTCGCGCCGCAGGCCAGAGGCACCGGCACCGCCAGCCGCCTGATCGAAAACGCCAAGGCGCAGGCACTGGCCCGGGGCGAGCGCAGCTTCGCACTCAAAGTGGCCCCCGACAATACGCCGGCGGTGGCCTTGTATCACAAGCATGGCTTTACGTTTACAGAGGCGCGTACGCCGCTGCGCAGTTTTCCGGACATCCATGTGCAGACGATGGTGTGGCAGGCACAAGCGTAAGAGCGTCGCTACGATCTGATCCTGACGTCATTTTTGTGGATCTACGGGCTGTGCCCCCCTCGACAACATGCTGACGGTGGCTGCGCCCGAGGGCAATACGCTACTGGCACGCTACGGCAGCGAGGAATTTGTGGCATTACTGCCGAGCGCAAGCGGTGCCGACGCGGCGCATCAATCCACCCCGGCAGGGCTATTGGCCGCGGCCGATCATGCGCTATATCGTGCCAAACAAAACGGCCGCAACCGGATAGAAAGCGCCAGCGACGCCGATTCCGCTCACCCCATGCCGGCTTGACACCGCCCGACTGCGGCCGGGCCCGCAGGGTCGCCAAGACAAGTTCCGCGCAAGCCGGTATATTGGTCGGCCAGTCGACGCGAGCGCCGACGCAACGTCATTTATCCAAGGTTATTCATGGCATCCTCTTCGTCCAAGTCTATCTCCAAGTCCAAAGCGAAAGCCAACTCCGCCGCATCCGCGCTGTCTGCCTTTCCGATTACCGAAAAATGGCCGGCCATGCAGCCGGACCGCCTGCAGCTCTACTCGCTGCCCACGCCCAATGGCGTCAAGGTATCGATCATGCTGGAAGAAATCGGCCTGCCCTACGAAGCGCATCTGGTCAGCTTCGAGACGCAGGATCAAATGTCCCCCGCCTTTCTGTCCTTGAACCCGAACAACAAGATTCCCGCCATCCTCGATCCACATGGGCCGGATGGCAAACCCTTTGCACTGTTCGAATCCGGCGCGATTCTGGTCTATCTGGCCGGTAAAACGGGGCAATTGATACCGAACGACACCGCCGGGCGTTATGAAGCCCTGCAATGGGTGATGTTCCAGATGGGCGGCATCGGCCCGATGTTCGGCCAGCTCGGTTTCTTCCATAAATTCGCTGGCAAGGAATACGAAGACAAGCGTCCGCGCGATCGTTACGTGGCCGAATCGCGCCGTCTGTTGGGCGTACTCGAACAACGGCTGACCGGCCGCGCCTGGATCCTGGGCGACGCGTACTCGATTGCGGATATCGCCGTGTTCCCCTGGGTGCGCAATCTGGTCGGCTTCTATGGCGCCGGCGATCTGGTCGGCTTCGGCGATTTCCCCAATGTGCAGCGTGTGCTCGATGCATTCGTGGCCCGGCCAGCGGTGCAAGCCGGTTTGGCGGTACCGGCACGCAACTGAGCGGCGCCGCGCCCGTGCGCCGGGGTAACGAGACCCGGGGCGCGGGCTTGGCTCACTCAACCCAAGACCCATTCCATCCGGCTCAAGCATGAATCGTTCCGAGACGCCGCTCCATCGCGGCAGCGATACCCAACAGCTGCAATGGTCACGCCTGCACGCGCGCCGCATCCACGCCGGCGATCTGACGCGCCTCTTCGAAATCTATGGCGATCCACAAACGCAGACCTTCAATCCCGCCGGACCACTGCGTGATCTGGAGCAAGCGCGGAACAAGCTGCAGGGCTGGCTGGCGCACTGGGAACAGCACGGCTTCGGCGAGTGGGCGGTCAGTCGGCATGACACCCCGGATCATGTGATCGGCTTCGGCGGCCTCAACTACGCCTCACACTTCGGCCCCAAGCCCGAAATCAATCTGGGCTACCGCTTCGCCACCGAAGCCTGGGGCCACGGCCTCGCCACCGAATTTGCCCATGGCTTGATCGAATATGGATTCAAAACACTGACGCTACCCAGAATTTATGCCAAAGTTCGCGAGCATCACATCGCTTCGCGACGCGTATTGGAAAAGGTGGGATTGGTCCCATGTGGGGTGCTCGACGATGTGCCGGGCGCGGCGCTCAGTATCATTTATCGCATCGACCGAAATCAGGATTGATATCAGCATGACCACCTTGGCGCCTACCGCGCTGCTAGTACGCCAGGTAGCGACATCTGATCGCGCCGCCCTGCAACGTATGCTGGAGCTCTATCAATATGAGCTATCCGATATCTGGGATCAGGATCTCGATGCCGATGGCATGTATGGCTATGCGCTCGAGCGCTACTGGCAAACACCAGGCTGTACCGCGCTGGTGGCCTGCGTGAACGGTTTTTATGCAGGCTTTGCCTTGGTCGATGATGCGGTCAAACTGGGGCCGATTTCGTCGAACAAACGCTGACGGAAGGCTGGTGGCAAGGTACGATACAACGCTTTGACAGTCCCGGTGTCGTGCGCGAGCCAGCGCCGGGCTGAGGGTCACATCTACAGGACGTTATGCAAAACCTGACTTTCTCGCAGTGTTTCAAGGGCGCGTGGCACGACACCGCGCAAGCCATCGTCAAAATGCCGTTGCTGACGTTGATCCTGTTCGGCTTCAGCCTGGCCGTGTTTCTCAACGCCGATCAGCAATTCGCATCGATGCAGCAAACCGCGGGCGCTGCCGACTCGGGCTCGCTGGCCTCTTTGTTCAGTGTAGGCGCACTGATTTGCGTCTTTATCACCACGGCACGCGTGATCCGCCTGTGCGTCCAGGGCGAAGTGCAGCGCCCCATGCTGGCGGGGGTGAATCGCCTGGTATTGCTGAACCTGATTTATATGGCCTGCGTGACCGTGGTCGTCGTCGTCGTCGCATTGGCTTATATGGGCTTATCCACGCACAAGGGTACGGGTACGGGTGCGAGTGTAATCGCCGCAAACCGCCCCTACGCAACCGCGTTACTCATCCTGACAGCCGTCGTCGCACTGTTGATCGTCGCGGTCGTAGTGCTCGTCGCGGTCGTAGTGCGGCTGATCCTGATGACGCCGCATGTGGTGCTGGGCGGAACGTTTGAGTGGCGCAAGGCGTGGCGCGATACGCGTGGGCATTTCTGGCGTATTTTCGTCACCTTGATCGGCATACTCGCACCGGTGGTCATCATTTATGTGCCGCTGGCACTGGGCAGCCAGAGCTTGGTCATGCGTGCCGACACCGGTTCCCTGCTCTACGACGCGGCACTGTTTACCTCCACGCTGTGCTACGTGGTGTACACGATCGTGTCGGCGGCGGCTTATGCGTGGTTGTATAAGCGGTTTGCGAATACCTTGCTTCATTGACGCTAAGCTGCTCCGTTCCAACTCAACTGACTACCGTACCTATCCATCATGCGACTCGCTCTTATCACCGGAGGCTCGCGCGGCCTGGGTCTTGCACTGGTCGAACGCCTGCAGCAAGCCGGCTACACCGTGATCGACTTCTCGCGCTCGGCCCCGCATCCGTTTTCAGTGCGGGTCGATCTGACCCAACCGACCGAATTCGGCGCCATCCTCGACCGTACCCTGGCCGAGATCGATCCGGCCACCGTGCAGGATCTGCTGGTACTCAACAACGCCGGGTCACTCGATCCTATCGGCCCCGCCGCGACAAAAGCGCGCAGCGACGTACTGGCCAACCTCGCCGCCAACGTCTCGTCTGCCATCGTGTTTCTGGCCGCGGTCGTGGGCCGCTTTCAAGACACGGCAGGCCGCAAGGTCATCATCAATATCTCGTCTGGCGCTGCGCTGCGGGGTTATGCGGGCTGGTCGCTGTATTGTGCAGCCAAGGCCGGGTTGGATAATTTCGTGCGGGCCTTGGCGGTCGAACAACAAGCCAGCCCCACCCCCTTCGTGCCGGTCAACGTGGGGCCGGGCGTGATCGACACCGATATGCAGGCGAACATTCGCGCCGCATCGGTGCAGGACTTCCCCGACGTCGCGCGGTTTATTGAACGCAAGGAACAGGGCGAGCTGCGCACCCCGGCGGTCGTGGCGGCCGCAGTCCTGGCCATCGCCGGCCATGATGCCTTGAAGCCGGGCGAGCGCTACGACGTGGCGGATTTTATCGGCTGAGACCGATCGAGCCGGTTGTCTGGTATCGCACAGCATGCGTGCGCCGTGCGACAATATCGTCAGCACGGCCGATCCGGCCTATCCAGCTTGAGAAGAGGCATACCGTGGACGATTTTCCGCAAGACATTTACACCGAACCGAGTTTCGACGTCGACACCCTGAAAAATCTCGGTCCGCTGACCGGCATGGCCGGCATCTGGCAGGGCACCCGCGGTCTCGACGTCAAACCGAAAGCGGAAGGCCCTAAAAAGCAGGCCTTTGTCGAGCGCATCGAACTGCAACCGATAGACCCGCAAACCAACGGCCCGCAGTTGCTGTATGGGCTGCGCTATCACACGCACATCACCAAACCGGAACAGGTCAAAACCTATCACGATCAGGTGGGTTACTGGCTGTGGGAACCGGCCACCGGCAGCATCATCCATACCTTGACCATCCCGCGCGGCCAGGTCGCGTTGGCGGGCGGCACCGCCAGCGCCGACGCCAAGGAATTTGAAGTCAGCGCGGTGCGCGGCACCGAAGCCTTTGGCATCTGTTCGATTCCCTTCCTGGAACACGCTTTCAAGACGGTCGAATTCCGCATCAAGGTGACGATACACGATGATGGCACCTGGTCGTACGATGAGGACACCGTGCTGATGATACGCGGCCAAACCGAGCCCTTCCATCATACCGATCGCAACCATCTGACCAAGATCGCGGACGCCACACCCAACCCGCTGGCACGCTAAGGGGCAGGACGCGCGGCGCCAGACGGCACCGCGCGCTGAGCGCCCTCCTTCGCACCTCGGTCCTATGATCGTTCGTCCTCGCCCACACTGGCTGCGCATGCTGTTTATCCTGCGCGGCTCGGTCCTGACATCGCTGCTGCCGCAACTGCTGTTTGCGGTGGGATTCGCCATCGTCGTGACCGTGTTGCACGGACGCGTGTTTCACTGGAAAGTCACGCTGAACTTCGTGCCGTTCTCCCTGATCGGGCTGACGCTCGCGATCTTCCTCGGTTTTCGCAACAACACCAGCTATGCGCGCTACTGGGAAGCGCGCGTGCTGTGGGGTACCTTGCTGACCGAATCGCGCGCACTGGCGCGCGAAGCCTTGACCCTGGTCGATGGCGACCCGAGCGATGCACGGGTGCCGGTCTATCGCCTGATCGCGTTTGTCCACGCGCTGCGCCATCAATTGCGCGGTACCGCGCCGGAAGCGGATCTGGCGCGTCTGCTGCCGCAAAACGAGTGCGACCGTCTTGCGCCGGCACGCTTCAAGCCGGCCTTGCTGCTCTTGATGATAGGCGAGTGGCTGCGCGATATGCGCCACGCAGGCCGGCTGGCGGCACCGCTGGCCCAGGCCATGGAAAATCCGATGAACCGCCTGAGCGATGCCTTAGGCGGCTGCGAGCGCATCGCCACCACCCCGATTCCGTTCACCTATGCGGTCATCATCCACCGCACCATCTATTTGTACTGCCTGCTGTTGCCGTTCGGTCTGGTCGACTCGATCGATATGATGACGCCGGTGGTGGTCGGGTTTATCGCCTACACTTTCTTTGCGCTCGAAGCCTTGAGCGCCGAAATCGAAGAACCGTTCGGCACCGAAGTCAACGACCTGGCGCTCGACGCAATGTGCGTAACGATAGAAACATCGCTGCGCGAAACGCTGGGCGAACGGGATCTGCCAGCGGCACCGCAGCCGATCAATTGCGTTTTGACTTGATACGACAGGTATGCCTGAGCTGCATCCAATCCGGTTTACCTGCGTACGACCAACCTGTAAGTCATTAGAAAGAAAATTCTCCAGTGCGCCGAATTTCTTTCCTTTAAGCTGGAGTCGCTCGCCCCTTTAAAAACATGACATTCGATTGCACAGATGATCGACTTTCTTGGCTTATCCAAGCAATACGGTAATTTCGAAGCTGTCAAACCGCTCAATCTGCAGATCGCACCCGGCGAGGTATTCGGGTTCCTCGGCCCCAACGGCGCCGGTAAAACCACCACGATACGCATGATGATGGGCCTGCTGGTGCCAAGCGCCGGCGCGGTCTATATCGACGGCCTGAACTGTCATGCCGATGATGCCGACGTCAAACGGCGTATTGGCTATCTGCCGGACAATCCCATCTTCTACGACTACCTGCGCGGACCTGAAATCCTGCAGTTTGTCGGGCGCATGCATGGTCTGTCGCACACGCTGGCGAAACAGCGTACCGAACGCCTGATCCATGAATTTGGCCTGGAGGAAGCCAGCGACGAGTTCGCCGTGAATTACTCGCTGGGCATGAAGAAGAAACTTGGCCTGGCGTGCGCATTGATCCACGAGCCACGCGTTCTGATACTCGATGAACCCATTAACGGACTCGATCCGCGTGCCGCGCGCGAGGTTAACGAACGTCTAAGACTCGCGGCCGCGCAAGGCGTCACCCTGTTCGTCTCGACCCATCTGCTCGATATGGCTGAACGCCTATGCAGCCGGGTCGGCATCATTCACCACGGCGCCTTGATCGCCACCGGGACCCTGGCGGAATTACGCGCAAGAACCGCCAGCAATGGTTCGCTCGAAGAGCTGTTCCTGAGCCTGACGGATGACCATGCCGACGCGCCCCTCTCTCTCGTCACGGGGTCGTGATGGCGGCACAGATGAATGCAGTGCATGCCATACGCATGCTGGCCGGTCTGCGCCTGCGCCGGCTCGGCCATATGGCGGGCCGTTTCAACACGGGATCCCGCGCAAAACAAGTCGCGCTGGGGCAGCCGAAACGTCAATCCCGCACGCGGGGCAAGATAGTCGGCTGGCTTCTGACACTCGCCTTGCCCTTCTGTATGTTATTTACGGTTGCCAATAACATACGGTTCGCGATCATCGTCATGTATTGCCACGATCAGCCATCGTGCGACATGTCCCACATGCCACATGCATTGCACATACTTGGCACGCTGGTGCATGCGACACCATTCAATCCTGCATTGACACGCGGTCTGACGATGTTGCTGGGTTTGCTTTGGCTCCTCAGCGTGCTGTATCCGGTTGCCGTATCGAGCCGTACCATGCCAGATTGGGACCTGGAATGGATCGCCACCTTACCCATGTCGCGAACCACGATGGCGCTTTCACGCATGGTTGAGCGCGGCCTGATCTCCGGAACAAGTTGGGCCTTTATCGTGATCAGCTGTGCTGTATTGGCCTGGTACGCGAACGCGGGCTGGTTGACACCGCTGGTCGCCCTGCTGGTCGCATTCCCGCTTATGCTGATAGTGGGGTCGATCTGGACGCTGATCGATCTTGGACTCCATATTGCGCTGGCACCGGCCACGTTACGCAATCTGCAGGCGGTGCTCGCGCTTTTGCTTGCCCCAGTCCTCTATCTGTTGATGTCCTTCGGCATGACATCCGGCGGCCGCCTGGCGCTGCGGCTCGCCGATGCCACACCCCAGTGGGCGATCTGGACGCCACCGGGCCTTGCCGTGCAAATCATCAATACCTCTGCGGGTATCACGGCCCTGGCATGCTATGGTCTGCTGCTATTCGAGACGGCAGTCGTGATGCTACTGAGTGCTTTGGTGCTGCGCCACCAACTGCGGGCCGGCCTCATCGCACACGGTCCTCGTGAATCCGGAAGATCCACACCGCGCCGACGCGCTAACGCGACGAAGCGGTCTGGCTGGTTGTCCCCTATCCAAAAGCGCGAGTTGCTACTGCTGCTGCGCGATAAACGTTATCTGATGCAAGTCCTGGGACTGCCACTGGCCATGGTGGGCAGCCAATTGATCTTCAACGACCATCTGTTGAGCAGCATTTCGCGCGATCCTAAATGGGTCGCCGCCTTTGCGTTTGGTATTGGCGCCTACACCTTGATCTGGTCCGCCCTGTCGAGCTTGGTCACCGAGGGCGACACGCTGTGGCTGCTGTACACGTTCCCGCGCTCGCTGGTCAGTATGATGTGGGAGAAGACCCGCATTTATATGGTGTTGGCGCTGACTTATCCGCTCGCCATTTTTGTGGTCTGTGCGAGCATCACCTATGGTTCCGCGGCGCACATCATGCCGATCCGGTATGCCACCGGTATCATCATGACACTGCTGGGCATGGTGCTATTCGCCGTGATCGCTCAAGCGCTGAGCATTCTGGCGGGCGTTCCGAGCACACCGACACGTCGTCAGGTCAGCGCGCGCTATTTATATCTGTTCATGCTGCTGGCGGGATTCTATGGCTTTGCGGTGACCACCGACAATAACTGGTACCGCGCTACCCTCCTGATACTCAATCTCGCATTGGCCTATGCGCTCTGGCAAAAGGCGCTGGACCGCGTGCCCTATCTGATCGACCAACAAGCGGCCCCGCCCGCCCGCGTGTCGCTGGCGGATGGCTTGATAGCTGCAGCGCTATTTTTCGTGGCACAGATCTGTATCTACGTACTGTTGCCCGATACCCTGACTGGCGAGCCTATCGCTCGAATGATTGCATCTTATATCGGGGCAGGCGCAATCATGTATGCGTCAATGTGGATCGCATTCTGGAGCTTGAAAACCCGTGACATTCCGCGCTTGATGGGCGACCACGGCGTGCGCGCAGCCGTTTTCGGCGCCGTCATCGGTTTGCTCTGCGCGCTCCTGGGCTTGGCTTATTTGGCGCTGATCCAGCGTTACCATCTGTTCCCCCAAGGCCCCGCGACCCATTCGCTGACGATGGGGAGCCGCCTTGGCTTGACCGCGCTGGCCGTGTTTGCGGCACCGGTATTTGAAGAGTTTCTGTTTCGCGGCCTGATCTTCGGCGGCTTGCGGCGCACGCTGAGTTTTCCTGTTTCCGCTTTGGCCAGCGCGGCGCTGTTCGCAGCCGTTCATCCGCCCGCCTCCATGGTTCCCGTGTTCGTGCTCGGCCTGGGCACAGCCTGGGTCTATCAACGCAAACGCATATTGATGGCTTCAATGGCGACGCACGCGGTTTATAACGCCGTCATTGTGGCGACGCAATTATTCGTCTTGTATCGTTAAAGCAGATATCGCTGGAGCAGATCGCGCCGCGGGGATGCCGGCCATGCCCGGCATCCCCGTCATACGCCTTGCGCCTTACTTCACGCCCACCGTCTGCAACGCCACCCACTGACCATTGGTCACCTTGTACACCGTCACGCCGCCGTACTTCAGGTCGCCGTGTTCGTCGTAGGCCAGTTCATTGGTCGTCACACCCTTCATCTGGGTCGACTTGAGTGCGGCCAGGTATTGATGCGGGTCGGTCGAACCGGCTCGCTTCATGGCCTGCAGCACCGCCATGGTGCCGTCATAGGCATACGGCGAGTACAGCTCGACTTCGGTACCGAAGCGCTTCTTGTAGCGCGCGACATAGTCGGCGCCACCCGGCATCTTGTCGAGCGGCATGCCGCCCGATGAGGCCAAAGTGCCTTCCGCTGCCGCCCCGGCGATCTTCACCATCTCATCCGAGTGAATCATGTCCGGCCCGATCAACACTGCCTTGATCGCCAGTTCGCGCATCTGCTTGACGAGGGGTGCGGCCTGCGTATCGGCACCGCCATAAAACACCGCATCCGGATTGCTCTGCTTGATATGCGTCAGGATGGCCTTGAAGTCGACCGCCTTGTCATTGGTGTATTGCTCGTCGACCACCTGCCCGCCCGCTGCCTTCACGGCCTTGGCGAATTCCTGGGCCACCCCTTCGCCGTAGGCGGTGCGATCGTCAACGATGGCAAAACGCTTCACGCCCAAGGTCTTCACCACATAATCGCCCAGCACGCCACCTTGCTGCGCATCCGACGTCACCAGACGGAAGGTCGTCGGCAAGCCGAGCTGGGTGTAAGCCGGGGCCGTGGCGGTGGCCAGCTCGGGAATGCCGGCGCGGGCATAAATCGGGGCAGCCGGAATACTGGTGCCCGAGTTGAAGTGACCGATCACCGCCGCGACACCGTCGTCGACCAGTTTTTGCGCGACCGTGGTGCCGGTACGCGGGTCGGCCTGATCGTCGGCCGCGTCGAGCACAAAATGCACGGGCTTACCGCCGATGACGGGCTTGGTGGCATTGAAGTCTTCCAGCGCCAGCGTCACGCCGCTGCGGAAGTCTTCGCCGTAGTGAGCCTGGCCGCCGGTCAACGGCGCCGCGAAACCAATCTTGACGTCCTGCTCCTGCGCCATCGCATGCGCGCTGAGCGCACCGATAGAGCTTGCGGCGATACCCATCACCATCCGCTTGATACTGGTTTTCATCGTTTTTTCCTTTGGGGAGTGTTGTATGGCTGCTTTTATGGATTAGCGCTTCCGGTCTGCTTCGCCTTCTGCCCGCCGCACGCCGGACTGCACCCGGCGTCCCCGCCCGGCGCCACGCACCGTCGAGACCAGCATCGCCCGCGGTAGCGTGGTGCCCGACCGCCGCTTATTGCTGCACGGAACAGATCCACACCGCCCGGAGCGGCACTGCGGTTGACTCACCTGACTTATATATCCAATGTAGTTATTATTGGATACAATCCTATCAGCACCATTTTTTCGCTGCAATAGCTTTTATCGCTGCTTTTATTGCCGCCTGTATCGCCCGCGCCGTCCCGTCGTGCAGCGGGCTTATCGACGCCTCATCCATGACTTCACGCTCTCCCCACGACGATGTGCGCTCCCTGCCGCACGCGATCCGCGACCAACTGCGCGAGGAAATCCTGCGCGGCACCTTGCCGCCCGGCGCACAACTCCGTCAGGAAACGCTGGCAAGCCGTTTCAATACCAGCCGTATTCCGGTGCGCGAAGCACTGCGGCAATTGGAGGCTGAAGGACTGGTCGACTACCGCGTCAACCGAGGCGCAATCGTGATCGCCATCTCGACACAGCAGATGGTCGAGTTGCTGGATATACGAGCTGCGCTCGAAACACACGCGGCCAAACTGGCGGTGCCGCTGATGGTGTCGGCGGATATCGAAACCTTAAGCGGCATCCTGCAGGCTTACGACCAAGCAACGCAGGCTGCTGACTGGGCCGAATACAACCGCCGCTTTCATCTGGCTTTATGCGCACCGGCACGCAACGCCAGGCTACACACGCTGATAGCGCAATATTGTCTGAACACAACGCATCGCTATCCGCATCTGCGCATGTCGCTCGACACCGACAAACGCGCGGTACAGGAAGACCACTACCGCATCCTCGATGCGTGCAAACGCCGCGCGCCGCTCGACGTGGCGGCTTTGCTGGAGGCGCATATCCTGGAGACAAAACGGGAGGTGATGGCCGCTGCGCGATATCACAGCGACGGCGTTATCAGGCCCGGCGGCTAGCCGGTTCGGGTGATAGGGTGCAGAGATAGCTTGATACCGCGCTCAAGCCGGTCGTTCGAAGTGCTGTTCGGTGACCGCGATGCTGGCCAAGGTGCGGTCGGCCTCACGATACACGCACAGGCGCCGTCTAGACGAAGCCATTAAGGTGCTTTGTTGGTCCACACCACGTCACCATCGACAGCATACAAACGACAGCCGGTGTGTCCCTGTCCGCAGCGATTCAGCGCGGTGTTCATCGAATCCAGTCCAGTGGCCGCGCCGAAGCTGCCGTCCGGCGCAATCGCAAAAGCGCGCGGCCGCGACGAGATCAGGAAGTTGGCGTAGGCGGCCCGGCCTTTGGCATCGAGATACGGCCCCATCGAAGCGTCATTCAGCGCGGCGAACTGGGTAGGCGGCGGCGCATCGGTCTGGCGCGGCCAGACCACGGTGTTGTCGACGGCATAGAGCTGGCAATAGCGCGTATGCGCCCAGCATTCGTCCATGGCTCTGGCGCTCGGATCGAAACCGCCGCCGGCAAGGTAGCCACCGCCCAGACCGACGACGAACGCGCGCGACGGCAGTAGCGTCAGAAACCGCATATACAGCTGCCGCTGCGCCGTTGTCAGAAACGGCACCGCCGCCACATCATTGATCTGGGCATAGGGCGTGGTTTGCGGCGCCGGCGCCGGCATGTACACCGACAGGATTTCCTTACTTGGCATCCCGATCTTGTCGAGAAACGCATCCAGCTTGGGCACCCATAGCGGCAACCCCGCGCCGGAAGCGGTAAACGTATGCGCGTCTTTCTGGAAGTTGCCGATATCGACCAGTTCCGACGGTGCACCCGCCGCGGTGTACTGCTGGAACATCGCCTGCCAGGTCTTGGTGGGGAAGATGGAATCGTTGTCGCCGAAGATCCAGATCGACGGGATCTTGGTATGCGCGCCGTACTGGCCGGCGGCCTTCACCAGGGCCGCATCCGGTGAGCCGCAATCGGATTCCTTCACGCCGCCGGCAAAGCTGACCAGCCCCACCACATTGGGCACACCCAGCGTGCCCAGCGCCAGCGTGTTCCAGCCGCCCATGCTTTTGCCGGCCACAATGATGCGGGTCGAATCGATCCCCGGGATAGTGCGCACCGCGTCGATCACAGCATGGATATCCGCCGCGGCTTCCAGCCCGGACGCGCCCACATCGCAGCCGTGCGCATGCAAATGCCCTTCGGAATTGGCATAGCCGCGCATCAGCGGCAACACCACCGCATAGCCGCGCGAGAGAAAATAATAAGCGGTGAAATTATCGGCCAGACGCGGCGCGTTGGGCGGATCTTGCGACGCCCCGTGATTCAGCACCACCAGCGGGAACGGCCCGCCGCTGACCGGCATGAACAGGGTCACCTCGAGTCGCACCAGCGGATCCAGGCTGACCGGGATGCTCAAAATGCGATCGTTCATCGACGCTTTCGGCAAATGGCCGTGGTCGCTGTAATCGGTCCAACTGACGGGCACTGAAAACGCGCACAGGAACAGACACAGCGACAGCAGGAAAATGCGGAATCGGGTTAGGCTCATGGACGGTGTCGGCTCAAACGCAGGACGGCGCGCTGACGGGACGCCTTTGCACGTTAGCGGCAACTATACAACAGCCGCGTGCTGATTGAGCAACGGATGCCGTTGCAATGGATACCGTTGTGTTGTCGTCATACCTTGCGGGCCCACCGCCAAATCGGCCATGGGCCCGTACTACGCTCAATACACTAATTGTGTGCGTAGATCCCGCGTTACCGCCAAGGCCACTTTGCGCAACGCCGGGTATTCATCCGGCTGCACCAAAGGGGTCGGCATATCGATATCCAGCGTGCGCGTCACGACGATACTCTGACCGTTGGCGGCGTAACTGGATTCGTAGTTGATATACGGCGAGGTGATCTTGGCCGGTTTCGGCAAGTTGGGCACCTTGACGTCATCCGGCAACTTGATCGTGATGGTCTCGGTCACATGCTTGTTGACCCAGGGCATGGCATAGACCCGAGCTTCCGGCGCAAAATTCGCGAAACTGGCCGCAATGCTGTTGAAGCTGTTTAGGCCATCCGGCAAGCGGAGCGCACCCGGCCCCGGGAATTGCGCATAGCCCGGCAGCTTGAACTCGGATGCATAATCAAAGGGCTTGGCCAGATCGCGAATGTCACCGTGGGTATAGCTGCCACTGCCATCCTGGCCGGACTGTTTGAGCAGATAGTCCCCCAATTGCTTTTCGACGCTTTGCGGAATGCTGGCGAAGATGGCACGCGCTTCAAGATCGAACACACCCGAGCCCGCGATATCGCTACTACCCTTAAGATCGCCATCCGGCGTCAAGGTCATGGTGGTCGTGACCATCACGCGATCGCGCGCCGGGTTGCTCAGCGGCAACGTCATCAGTTTGGACTGGCCACTGCCGTCATCGGCCACGACCACCTGTTTGCCCAGCTCCAGAGGCGGCAACACACCGAACTCAGCGACTTCGGCCGTCGAATCGACAAACAGATTGAAGGCCGGCAAATAGGTAATGGCATGATTGAAGACCCACGGCGTCGCGACCTTGGGCAGCCAGTACGAGGCCTCGGCATTGACCAGAACGGGACTGCTCTGAATCCCCTTGGCAGCCAGCAAAGCGCCCAGCAAGGTGGCGTGATCCTTGCAATCGCCGTAGTCGGCATCGAGGATAGCCTGCGCATCGTGCGGCACGATGCCGCCGACACCCAGGTAAGTCGCCACGTAACGGATATGGCCACTGACCCAGCGATACAGCACTTCGGCTTGAGCTCGCGGATCGGTGACACCTTGCGTCAATTTGTCGGCCAGCGCCTGAATCGCGGGCGTCACCGCAGCCTTGCTCTTGGCACGCGCCAGATAGGCGCTACCCACTGCCGGGAAATCGGCAAAGGTCGTGACGGCGACGCGCGGACTGTAGTCGGAGGTCTGCACCGAAGCCAGTTCTGGCGCCTGAGCCGGTGTATTGCCAAGCGACCATTGCCACACTTGCTGGCCGGACTGATCCGATTGAGTCTGACCGCCCTGCAGGTCGATTGCATCGACATGCAACGGCAAATTCGCTGGCGCGCGGATAGTCAGATGCGCCGCTTCAAAGGTACGGTTCGCGCCGAACACCTCCAATGCCGCGAATTGGCCAGGGAATAGCGGAACTTTCTGCACCCGGTGTTCGCGCAGGGTCACGCTCGCGCCAATCTCGACATCGGGGAACACGGCCACCTTGACCTTGTTATCGTCGAACATCGGCGCATCCGCGCTTTCTGGACTTTGCTGAACCTTGATATCGTCAGCCGCCACATCGACCCGCTTGCCGTCCTTGGTGGTGGTGTACGCCTCCGGGATATCGAGCTGTTGCAGAGACGGGCTGAAGCGCAAGGCGATCTGCCCGTAATGCTTCACGCCTTGGTCGGTGTTGATGCGAAATGTTTCGGTCTCGTCTTTGGTATAAGTGCCGTCTGCGTTGACGTTGTAGACAATGTCGTCGTGCGTGACGGTGACGTCCGGGGTGAAAGTATCAGCGCGCGCGGCGCCGTAAGGCCCAAGGATCAGCAACGCGGCAAAGGCCGCACGCCAAGAATTACGCATCGATCAGTTTCCTTGCGAGTTTATAAGAGTCGTATGACCTGGCAATGTGCGATTGCCTTACCGCAACCCGGACCACGACAGCCCGGACCTTGCCGCGAAACGGCGCCACTAACCCGCAATGTGGATACCGATCTGTCTCGCGCAATGCTCACTATACCGAGGTCATATTCATATCGTCCAGCCTTGTGGGGTACGAGCCGGCAAGACTTCCTAGGACCGCCTCAACGCGCTACAATAAGAGCACTGCGCGACTGGCGAATAAGATGGAGCACCATCGGGAAGCGTAGTATTCACCCCGCCGTTCGCCTGGGCATGACTATCCCTCTTTTGAGAGCACGATATGACTGCCCCTACGCATTACGCTCATACTCCCCCCGCAAGCACCTGTCTGATACTCGACGGCAAAGCGCTAGCCACCCAAACCGAAATCCAACTGGCCGCTCGCGTCACGGCGCTGAAGTCGCGCACCGGCGGCGCCACGCCAATACTGGCGACGCTCTTGATCGGCGACGATCCCGCGTCCGCCACCTATGTGCGCATGAAGGGCAATGCATGCCGTCGCGTCGGCATGGAGTCGCAGGCGCTACATCTGCCCTCGCACATCAGTACAGCAGAGGTATTGGCGCAGATCGACGCGCTCAATGCTGACCCCAACGTGCATGGGATCCTGCTACAACATCCGGTACCACCGCATATTGACGAGCGCGCCTGCTTCGACCGCATCGCGCTCGCCAAAGACGTAGACGGCGTAACGAGCTTGGGTTTCGGCCGCCTCGGGCTGGGTGAATCTGCATTCGTGCCAGCCACGCCGGGTGGCATCATGCGTCTATTGGCGCACTATGGGATAGATATTGCAGGACGTCGCGCGGTAGTCGTGGGGCGCAGCGCCATCCTCGGCAAGCCGATGGCGCTGATGCTGTCGAATGCAAACGCCACGGTCACCCTATGCCATGCCCAGACCATCGATCTGGCCGGTGAAATCCGTCGCGCCGAAATCGTCGTCGGCGCGCTGGGCAAACCCGCGTTTATTCGTAGCGAGTGGATAGCCGATGGCGCGATCGTGATCGACGCCGGATACCATCCCGGTGGCATTGGTGACATCGATCCCACCGGACTTACCGCGCGCTGCCGGGCATGGACGCCCGTGCCCGGCGGAGTGGGACCGATGACCATCTCGACCTTGATCGAACAAACGCTGTGTGCGGCGGAACGCGTAGTCGAGGATCGGCCCTGATTCCGGGCACTAGCTGGCTAGCCCGCCGCCTTATACGTGCAACTCCGGCTCCCCCATCTTGAACCAAGCCTGAGCAATCTTGCCCTGCACCACCTGATACATGGCGATCACATCGATTTCACCAGGACCTTCGGGGAAGGTCCGCGTGACGCGCTCCTGATCGATCACCAGATCGCCGACTGCCATACGCGACACCAGTTTGCCGTGCAAATTGGCTTCCTTGAAGCGCAGCAGATGGCGCTCGCGGACGGCAGCCGCGCCTCTGGCGAGCAACTGGTCGGGGAACAGGTAGTAGGCACAGTCATCGGCCCAGCAGGCGATGAAGGCGTCGATATCTTTGGCGTTATAGGCGTCGAGCTGGCGTTGGATCACGGTGCTTATGTTGGCTGACGAGTGGGTTGGCATATCGACCTAATAAGAGAGTACGAGTGTGGAAGGTATCGCTGACGGCATCCCATGATGCAATCGATGCAATGTCCGTCAAGCACGCTATGAGGCGGCCGGCTTGATCGATCCCGCCCGTTTGCGCGCCGACACCACCAAGGGATGGGCCTCGAAATGCGCCAGCAAGCGCTGCTTCTGCTGCAACGTCAGCGCCGATTCGGCAATCATGGCCGGCCAGTATTTGCTGGCGTCCCATACCGTGCGTTGAATTGCCGTGAAGGCCGGCTTTTCCAGCAATCCGAGTTGACCGCAGAAAGTTCGGAGTACTGCTGGCGTCAAACCCGGTTTGGCTTGTTTGTCCTGCGTCGGCGATTGCGCGCGGAGCTTGGGTTTGACCTGCAGATCGGGCGGGATGATAAAGAGTGCATGGCCATCGCGCCGGTGGTAGGCGCTATAGCCGACGATATCGTAAGCAGGGGACAAAGTCGGTGTGCGGCCATCGCGATAGATCACGCCCATGTTCTTAAGATGCATATCGGGATTGCCGAGCAGTTCATTGACCGTCATGCGGCGCAACAACTCGTGCACAGCGGCTTCGCCCAGGCTAGGCGCGCCCAGCATCACGGCGGCGACTTCCAGATAACTGCGGCTGTATTTGTCCTCGGGTTGCACGCCCATGATCTGCGCGAAATCTTCGACATGAAAACGGCCACCGGGCGTGCGGTCGAACCGTTCCACCGCCAGAAACTGGGTCTGCTGATCGGCCTCACCCAAATCGTAGCCATGTTCAAGTGCCAGCTTGGCCAGGGGTTCCAGTGTGGCGCTGCAGACCTCCACCCCCGCCGCGTGCGCGAGACGTAGCGACAAGGCCTCCAGCTCCGGCAACAAGGGATATCCGACCACTGGCAGCTTGGCGATGATATGGGTATCGCGCATCTTGGTGCGCCCGACGTAACGTTGCCCCTCACGAATCACACCCACTTTGGGCTGCACCCCTGACACCGAGACCCCATCATCGAGCGGCGCCTCGGTCACGCTCATCTCAAGTGAATCGACCCCTTGCGTGACCAGCCGATTCAATGCGTCGCGCGCCAATTCTGCGGGGCGCGCATAGACATTGCCGGGCAGATCGCGACCGCACGCCGCCAGCATTTCAAAATGATCGCGCGGATCGCAACCGCGTTCGGCCGCAATCCGTTCGCGAAAAGCACCTTCCGGCAGCAAGCCCTGAAAAAACGCAGGTAGCAGCCAGCCATTGCGCGACGAATAGCGTCCATTGAACAGGCGTGCCGCCACATTGGTCCATAGCGCCCGCTGCGCCTCTGGATCTGCGGCCAGCATGGAATACGAAAGCACCGGGGCATGATGCATCTGCGCGTAGGCGTCGTCGGCGACGAAACGCAAGATGGTTTGATCGGCCTCGCCATACTGAAACAGGGTACCGACTCGCTGCGTGCCCAGCGAGATAGCCAGCGCTTTAATGTTCATGCGGGTTCAGGCCGTGTGCAGCCGCGTTCATGCGCGCCCCTGAGGCCGCAAACGATCGAGCGCGGCCTGCACCCGCGACGGTACTTCAGAGGCCGGCGACGCGTCATCACCCGCCGCTACCGCCGCGACCGCGGCTTTGGGTACCAGCAGCAGCTCCAGGCCGAGCCGGTCAGCCAGGGCCAGCAAGGTCGACACTTTGTAGTCGTGCACGCCTCCCAGCACGTGCGCCAGGGTACGATAGGTCATGCCGGCCTCGTCGGCCAGTTTGAGCTTGCCGAGATCGAGGCGATCCAACTGGAGGCTCAGGGTAGCGGCGATGTCGGTTAGCGTACGCATGGATGTCATCAAAGTATTATTTATTTCTATAAAGATACTTTAGTAACATATCCACCGGAAATCAAGAAATAAGATACTAAAGTCATATTTTCAATATAAATACTACTTTAGTATCACATTTAACCAACGCGGCGCGGGGTACAGCGCGGTCCAAGCCTCGGTACCAACACTCGCCAGCAGCAACCCGCATCCGATAGTCGCGCTCAAAATGCCTTGCCCGCCCGCGACCGTGGCATCATTAGCGCTTTGCAGATATCCCCACAGGCCTCACCCCGAACATGTCCAACCTGATCGTCCACGGCGGCGCCGCACTGCGCGGTGAAATCACGCCGTCCGCCAACAAAAACGCCGTCCTTCCGATACTCTGTGCCACCCTCCTGACCGACCAGCCGCTGCGCCTGATCGGCGTTCCGGACATCACCGACGTCAAGAAAATCCTCGACATCTTCCGCATGCTGGGTAGCGACGTGGCGATGGATTTCAGCAGCGGGGTGTTGGCACTGCATCACCGCGCCACCCACTTCGATCCGACCACGCACCGCCTGCCGGAAGAAATGCGTTCGTCCATCATGTTGGTGCCGCCCCTCCTCGCGCGCTTTGGCGTGGCCCGTCTTGAAAACGACGTCAAGGGCTGCACCCTCGGCGTGCGCGAAATCGATCCACACGTCGAAGTGCTGGAGCGTTTCGGCGCCCATATCGAGCGCACACCCGATTCGCTGATCGTGCGTGCCGATGTGCGCATGGCCGCCAATCATCACTGGCTGGACTACGCGTCGGTCACCACCACCGAAAATTTCGTATTGTGCGCGGCCTCGGCTCATGGCACCTCAACGCTCGTCAATGCGGCGTCGGAACCGCACGTGCAGGAATTCTGCCGCTTTATGGCGATGTTGGGCGTGCCGATCGACGGTATCGGCACCTCGCGCCTCAGCATAGAGGGCGGGCAGCGCCTGGGCGGTGGCGAATTCCGTTTCAGCGAAGATTTTCATGAGATCACCACCTTCCTCGCGTTGGGTGCGATCACCGGTGGCGAGATCGCCGTGCGCAACACTGCGCCTGAGCAATTCCCGCTGATCGATCGCACCTTTGCCAAGTTCGGCGTGCAAGTGGTGCACCGCGACGGCTGGTCGCACGCATTACGCGAAGGCCCGCTGCGTGTGCGCCGGCCCTTTACCCAGAATATCCTGACCAAGGTTGAAGCAGCGCCCTGGCCTTATCTGCCGGTCGATTTGCTGCCCATCTTCATTGCGCTGGGGGTGAAGGCCGAAGGCAGTGCGATGTTCTGGAACAAGGTCTACGACGGCGCCATGGGCTGGTCGGTGGAACTGTCCAAGTTTGGCGCCCATGTCTTCTTGTCAGACCCGCACCGCCTGATCACATTCGGCGGTCTGCCGTTAACCCCCGCCACGGTAGAAAGCCCGTACATCATCCGGGTTGCGATTGCGCTGCTGATGGTGGCCGCCAGCATAGAAGGGCGCTCGGTCATCACCAATGCGCTGCCGATCCGGCGCGCGCATCCGCACTTTGTCGAAAACCTGCGTTCGGTGGGCGCCAACGTAGAATGGGCCACGGGCGATTAAGCCCGCCCCCTGAGCGGCATGCAGGCCGGCCCGGCAGGGCTGGCCCAAACATGCCCCGAAGCGCCTCAGCTTATAGCCCGTGCCGCTCGCGTGTGGTTTCACCATGCCCTGCCAGCACAAACACCGACACGGTCTGACGCAATTCAGCGGCCTGATGTTCGAGCGACTGCGCGGCAGCTGCGGCCTGCTCGACCAGTGCCGCGTTCTGTTGAGTCACTTCGTCCATTTGCGACATCGCTTTTGCCACTTGGTCTATGCCATCGCTTTGCTCCGATGACGCGGTCGAGATTTCACCCATGATGTCGGTCACGCGGCGTATCGCATCGATGATTTCCTTCATGGTCGAACCCGCCTCGTCCACCAGCGAAGTGCCGGCCTGCACCCGGTCGACCGATTTCTGAATCAGATCCTTGATGTCCTTGGCCGCAGCCGATGAGCGCTGCGACAACGACCGCACCTCGCTCGCCACCACCGCAAAGCCGCGCCCTTGTTCGCCGGCTCGTGCAGCTTCCACCGCCGCATTGAGCGCCAGGATGTTGGTCTGGAACGCGATGCCTTCGATGATGCTGATGATATCGGCGATCTGCCGTGAGCTTTCGTTGATGGTGCCCATGGTCTCAACCACCTGCCCCATCACTTGATTGCCGCGCAATGCAATGTCGGAGGCGTTGTCTGCCAGTAATGCGCCTTGTCTGGCGTTATCGGCATTCTGCTTGACGGTGCCGCTGATGGTTTCCATGCTGGCCACGGTTTGTTCCAGCGAAGCGGCCTGCTCTTCGGTGCGAGACGACAGATCGAGATTGCCGGCCGCGATTTCCTTGGCTGCCGTGGCAATGACATCGCCACTGGTGCGTACCGACTGAACCGTGTTGACCAGACCGTCCCGCATCTTGGCCAGCCCGCCCAACATACGACCCATTTCGTCTTTCGAGCTGATCGTTACCGCGTGGCTGAGATCGCCCGCGGCGATCCGATCGAAATGCACCAGTGCGGTATCGAGCGGCTGCGCAATTGCCTTGCGCAGGGCCAGCCAACTGTAGGCCGATGCGCATAAACCGAGCACCAGACTGATGATGGTGACAGCGCGGATGGTGGAAAACGCGCTTTGTGCGGATTCATAACCGGCTTTGGCCTGATTCAGCTGAAAATCACTCAGCGCTTTACTGCTGGTCGATAGCTTGGCATACAGGTCGGCAGTTTCCTGAGCCGTTTGCATGATGCGTCCGTGATCCCCTGATTTGATGGCTGCCACGAAGTCATCCATGCCATGACTCATATCGGTGCGCTTGGCCGCGACATCTTGCGCCAGATGATCTTCGTCGGCATCGCGCGGCAAGGAGAGATAGCGATTCCACGCTGCAGCCGATTGCGCCAGCATGCCATCGGCCTTGGTAAATACCGCGTCCAGATTGGGCGCAGTGGGATCCATCGCGGCTCGATCCAGTGCAGTGCGCGCACGATCGATAAAGATATCGGCCACGCCGATACTGGTCGCGCTTGGCAACTCGTCCGAATACGCCTCGTAGTCAGCTTGATTGCTGATCGTCATACCCCAAATGCCAAGCAGCCCCACCACCAGCAACAAAGCAGAAACAACGCCCATGACCAACGCCAGACGTGCCTTGATCGTGATTTGCATGGTGACGCCTCCAAATTATGTGCTCAGCACGCCGACAGATTGCCGTGACATTTGACGCG
>Ga0116226_10000489_pt1 | contig 33786 bp, 31 predicted proteins | sample S1TSphfallax_FD_89692 | JGI IMG/M metagenome (GOLD analysis project Ga0116226, IMG submission 89692) | Host-associated microbial communities from peat moss isolated from Minnesota, USA - S1T2_Fa - Sphagnum fallax MG | ecosystem: Host-associated > Plants > Peat moss > Unclassified | place: USA...
AGCCCCCAGGGCAGAATCCAAAAGGCGGTGAGCGGCACGGCGATGAGATTGGCGGGTATCCAATAGGGTTGAATCTGCTGGAACTGAAACGCGGCAAATGGCATGGACGCGCCGCCCGCCAGCAGGCTCGTGAAGGCGAGTGCAATGACGTGGACCATCATCGGCCGGGCGGCGCGCAGCCGGGCTAAGTGAAGCTGCAAGGCATCGTAACCCGCGATCAGCGCCAGCACGGCGGAAAAACTCATCTGAAAACTGACCCCGATGATCGCCTCTGGCGTTGCCAGCAGGATCAGCGTGGCGGCGATGGCAAGGCCACGGAGCGAGAGCGCGCGCCGCCCGGCGATGACGCCGAGCGTGGCGAGCGAGGCCATTGCGAGGCTGCGGAGAATGGGCAGATGCGCGCCGGTGAGTGCGGCATAGCCCGCCCCCGCCAGTAGCGCAGCTACAGCGGCGATCGGTTTCACCGGCAGGCGCAGCGCCAGACGCTCATGCAGGGAAAGCAGGAAGCGCGTGGCCCAGAAGGCAAGGCCCATGACGATGCCGACATGCAGCCCGGCGACTGCGAGGATATGGGCGAGGCCCGCGGTGATGAAATTCTGGCGCTCCTGCGGCGGAATCGCCTGCTCATCCCCGGTGAGCAGCGTGGTGGCGACGGTGCCGGTATTGATAGGAAGCGTGGCGGCGATGGTCTCCGCAATATGCGCGCGCAGGTTTTGCAGCGTATCGGCAATGGCATCGGGCGCCGCCGGGGTGGTGATGACGATGGGGCTAAGCGCGAAACCGGTGGCGGCAATGCCGCCGAAGAAATCCTGCCGGGCGGAATCCCAGGCGCCTGGATAGGCTGGCCGGTCCGGGCCAAAGAGCATGGCATAGGCGGAAACGCCGTCCCCGATCCTGAGCGCCGTCGGGTCATTCGCCCGCAGGCGCAGGCGCAGCGCGCGTTTGAGCGCCGGGTTATGATCCAGGCTCGGATCGTCCAGAGTGATACGGCGGGAGGCAGGCAGAAACTCGATGCGCGTGACGATGCCTGAGACTTCAAGCGCGCCGGATGGGATATGGGTGAGCGGCGGCTCGGCGTCGGTCCGCAACGCCGCGCGGGTGAACCCGAGCGTCGAAGCCAGCGCCAACGCGGCGATGAAACGGGCAGCCGGGTAACGCCACCCGGCAATAAGCATGGCGATCGCGGCGAGCAGCAATGCGCCGCCCAGCCAGAGCGGCGGCTCCTCGGGTAGGCCGAAATAAACGAGGATGGCCGCCCCCATGGCGACTGGCAGGAGCAGCGAAAATCTACCGCGTTCAGCCTCGATCCAATCGGCAAGCTTGCGCAGGGCGAACAACCTCCGGTTGCTTTTTGCTAGCCGAATGCCAGAGCAGCTTCAAGCCAACGGGATAAAATGGAACGCGAGATATGAACGGTGAGCGTTTCCATTCCGCCGAAAAACGCTCTAGAGCCGGGGCATGACCATTCGCACCCGCTTTGCCCCCTCCCCGACCGGCCTGCTGCATATTGGCGGCGTCCGGACCGCGCTCTTCAACTATCTTTTCGCCCGCCATATGGGCGGCGAGTTCCTGCTGCGCATCGAAGATACGGACAAGGCGCGTAGCACGCCCGAAGCGGTGCAGGTGATTTTAGATGGGCTGGAATGGCTGGGCCTGCGTTCCGATGGACCGGCGATCTACCAGTCCACCCGCGAGGCGCGGCATGCGGAGGTTGCGCGTGACCTACTGGCCGCCGGACGGGCCTATTATTGCTACGCGACGCCCGAGGAGCTGAAGGAAATGCGCGAAAAGGCGCAGGCCGAAGGCCGCCCGCCGCGTTATGACGGGCGCTGGCGCGACCGCGACCCGGCGGAAGCGCCGGACGGGGTGAAACCGGCAATCCGCCTGAAGGCCGCGCGTGAGGGCGAGACCGTGCTGGAAGACCTCGTGCAGGGCACCGTGCGGGTGCAGAATGGGGAGCTGGATGACATGATCATCCTGCGCTCGGACGGTACGCCTACCTATCTCCATGCCGTCGTGGTCGACGATCATGACATGGCGATCAGCCATGTCATACGGGGCGACGACCATCTCACCAACACCTTCCGCCAGATTCAGATTTATCAGGCAATGGGCTGGGAGCTTCCGAAATTCGCGCATATTCCGCTGATCCATGGCGCGGATGGGGCGAAGCTGTCCAAGCGGCATGGCGCGGTCAGCGTGCTGGAATTCCGCGCCGAAGGTTTTCTGCCTGAGGCCTTGTGCAACTACCTGCTGCGGCTGGGCTGGGGGCATGGGGATGCGGAATTTTTAACGCGCGAGGAGCAGGTCAAGCTGTTCACGCTGGAAGGCGTGGGCCGCGCGGCGAGCCGCATGGATTACGCCAAGCTGACGCATCTGAACGGCCAATGGCTGCGCGGGTCGGAGGATTCGCGGCTCACGCGCGATGTCGTCGAACGGCTCGTGGAACAGGGCATGGACGTGGATGCGGCGGCACAGGCGCGGATTCTGGGGCTGATGCCGGGGTTGAAGGAGCGCGCGAAAACACTTGTGGACCTCACCGCCTCCTCCGCCTTTCTGGCGCGGCGCGTACCGCTGGAATTCGAGCCCAAAGCGCTCGCCCTGCTGACCGAGGATGCCAAGGCGATGCTGGCCCGGCTCGTGCCGGTACTGGCCGCGACGGATTTCTCCGCTGCCGCCCTGGATGGGGCGCTCCGGGAATTTGCCGAGGCGGAGGGCCGTAAGCTCGGCCAGGTGGCGCAGCCGCTGCGCGCGGCACTCACTGGGAGCACGATGAGCCCGGGCATCGACGCGACTTTGGCCGCCTTGGGGGCGGCGGAAAGTCTGGCTAGGCTGCGCGCAGTTTGCGGGTGAGCAGGTTCATCTCAACGCGTTCGGCCTGCGCGCAACCGGCGGACAAATTCCTGTAAGCCGATTTGCGGAATCTGTCGCAGCCGCCGCCAGCCATGCACGATCAGCCCGCCGCGCAAAAACCATGCGCGCCGCCGTCGCAGACGTGCCTCCCGCTTATTTTGGAGCCATTCATGCCGGTAGGGCGCGGGTAATTTTATCGGCGGCGCGCCAAATACCAGGACATAGGCGTAACGCGGTTGGTCAGACATGTTCGGGCCAGCACCGTGCAGGGTGCGATTGGTATGCACGCTGCAATCGCCAGCTTGCATCGGACAGGGCCGAACGTCCTCTTCCGGCCATCCGCCGGCGCATTCCAATGCGTGTACGCTGAGATCGCCATTGAACGAGCGATGCGGGAGGATGGGTTTAAGATGCGACCCCGGAACGAAGGCGATGCAGCCATTGATGGCGTCCGTGTCCTGCAGCGCCAGCCAGATGCTGACCTCGTCATGCCGATACGCGCCATCGCGAAAAGCATCGTCCTGATGCCATGGGGTCGCGGCACCGTGCAGGGCCGGCTTGACCAAGGCGTGGTCACCCTTAAGCCGTGCCTCCGGCCCCAAAAGCTGCTGCGCCAGCACCGTGGCATTGGCATAAAAATCCGTCTCCAGAAGTTCCGGCGCATAGGTTCTGGGGTCGATGAGTTGTGGCAACGCCATCGTCTCACCATCCGCGTCCGCGCCTACAAGGTCGAACAACGCGCCTTCTTCCCGGCCGATCTGCCCCGCAAAGAGAGTCTGGATGTGCGAGCGGATGATTTTGAGGTCTTCCCGCTCGGCGATCTGCTGTACGACCAAAAACCCGTCGCTTTTGAACCGTTCGATTTCGGCTATCGATAGCGGAGGTGAAAACGGGGGCAGAAAAGCCTCCTGTGACTTGGCATCCCCCTAAATTTGTAGCCGTCGTTTTTCAGTAAAGCTATCTTTTTTAAAATTTCAGCTGCACGAGACGGTCGTTTTTAGATTTTCGGCGGATGATAGGACCGAAATCGCGATGCATTAGAGCCGGCTCTCGTTTAGAGATTTAAGCGCGAGGCTTCCGCCCCTGCTTGTTTTGTTAGAAATCCGCCAGCGTGCAGGCATTGCCTGCCGCCGAAACCTCGCCGCAGAACTTTGCGGCATCGGCACGGGTCTCAAACCCACCGACCCGCAGCCGGTAGAATGTATGGCCGTTCACCGTAACGGGCTCAATCTCCGGCGACTTGCCGTTGAACAACGTCGGCACGGTCCCGGAGATGCTGCGCCAGTCACGCTCGGCATCATCCGGCGTGTTCAGCGCGCCAAGCTGCACCGCGGAGCCGGCACTGGCGACTGCCGGTTGCATGACGGGCGGTGCGGCCGGGACTGCAGGATTGGGTTGCGGCGCGGCTGCCTCGACAGGCGCGGGCGTGGGTGCCGGAGCGGGCGGTGCTACAACCGGTGCAGGCGCCGGCTGCGTCATCACCGGGCCGGGTGTGGAGGAGGATGCCGTTACCGGGATCGGCGGCGGCCCGGAATACGCGGCGGTCGAATTATCCGGCACATAAGCCGTCGTGGTCGCGGGCGGCGTTGCTACCGGGGCAGGGTCTGAAGCGGGCGGCTGCGGGTCGCTGGCCGGGACCAGAGGCGCCGGACCAGTCGTGGTGGTCGTGGTCGTCGTCGTCACCGGGGCAGCCGTAACGGGCGTGGTGGGCACGCTCGTCGTGGTGGGTGCCGGCGGCGGCAGCGGCGGCGGCGGCGCCTGGGATTGGGCAATGACGGCGGAGAATCCCGCCATCGCGCTCACCACGTCGTCGGGCGGCAGGTCGATGGCCAGCACCTGCCTCGCCTCGCTATCCCGCCCGGAGGCGACCAGGGCGGCGGCGTAATCTTCACGTATTTTCGGCGTAGCCTGCTGGCTGACAGCCAGCGGGCCCAGATATTGCAGCGCCTCCGGCCCATTGCCAGAGAGCGCGAGGGACAGGCCGAGATTAACCTCGGCAGCGGTGAGCGACGGGTTGGCCAAAAGCGCCTTTTGGTAGGGGTCGACCGCGCCCGCGAAATTGCCTTGCAGGTCGCGCGCGATGCCAAGATCGTTGAGCGCGTTGGCATTGCCTGGATCGTCCTGCACAGCGGCCTCGAACGCGGCTTCGGCAGCTTGAGGATCGGTTTTCAGCAGGCAGCGGCCAAGGCCGGTTTCCGCCGCAGTGGCATGGGCGTCATGGTCCAGCGCCAGCTGATAAGCGGCTTCCGCCGCCGGGCAGCGGCCAAGGGCGTAATACGCATCGCCCTCATGCACCATGGCGTCGACATTGGTGGAATCTGTCGCCAGCACGGATTGCGAGACGGAGAGCGCCATGTCCGGGTCCCCACCGGCAATGGCGGCATCCGCAACATTCAGCGTGTCCGGGCCGATGGGCGCGGCAGAACTGCTGCTACCGCTCGGTGGGGTGGTCTGCGCGCAGGAGGCAAGCACGAGCACAGAACTCAGCCAGAAATACTGAGAGGCCTTTTGCAAACTACGTCTCGCTGGGTTCCGTACAGAAACCTCATTTTGGAGCGATTTCATCGGCGGTTATAAGCTCCGGGGAATAATTCCTCAGACGTTCTTACTAATGTCCGTGCAGAGTCGCCAAGACATTGATGATCGCCGGACCCGCCACAATCAGAAAAACACACGGAAGAATGAACAAAATCATCGGAACTGTCATCAGCGTCGGCAAACGGCCTGCACGTTCCTCGAACAGCACCAGCGCTTCCTGCCGCAATTCGGCGGAAAGCGTGCGCAACGCCTGGGTGAGCGGCGTGCCGTATTGCAGCGATTGCGCGAGAGTCGTTGCGAGTCGGCGCAGCGTGTCGAGTCCGGTGCGGGCACCCAGGGCTTCCATCGCGTGGCGCATATCCGAGCCAATCTGCAGCTCGCGCGAGGTCTGCGTGAGTTCCATCGACAAAGCCGGGTTAAGAATGGCGATTTCCTGGCTGACACGCGCCAGCCCCGCCTCCAGCGCCAGCCCTGCATCGGCGCAGATCACCAACATGTCCAGCGCATCGGCGACGCCGGCTTCCACCTGGGCGAGATGGCGCTTGCGGATATTGGTGGCGATGGTCTCCGGCAGGAGCAGGCCAAGCATCGCGCCGCCGCCGATCTTCACGCATTCCCAGAACGTCGTGGTGCCGAAATTGCGCAGCGCCAGAAACAGCACCATCGGGACGATAATGGCGAGCAACACCTTGGCGCCGATGAACAGGCCGATGCCGCGCCCGCCGCGGAAACCGGCGGCTTCCAGCGTCGCGTTCATTTCCGCCAGGGTTTTGCGCGACAGCAGGCCGCTGCGGGCGATGAGCATGCCCAAGCCGGAGACAAGGCGCAGATAAATCGCGCCGGTGGGCTTCGGCGTTTCGAGCATTGCAGTCTCGCCGCCTGTGGCGATGATCTCCAACCGGTGCGCAAGCCGCCCGGCTCGCCCCAATTCGTTTGCGATATAAATCCCGAGCCCGGCGACCAGCAGGAACATCAGAATAATCGTGGCAAAGATATAAGGAATGGACATGGCTTTGGGCTATTTCAAAACGTTGCTGATCATGAACTGGATGATGCCCATCCCTGTGCACATCAGCAGGATCGCGGCACCGAGCACCGATTCCCCGCCGGAGGTGGTGAACAGGGTCATCATATAGGCGCGCTGCATCACAAAAATGGCGCCGCCCGCGACAAAGGGCAGGACAGAGAGGATGTAGGAACTCATCCGCGCCTCGGCGGTCAGGGCGTAGCCGCGGGCCTTGAGGCCAACGCGTTTGCGAATAACCTCCGCCAGCGTTTCCAGCGTTTGCGTGATGCCGCCACCGGAGCGCGCCTGCAAGGTAAGCGCGGTGGAGAAAAACTGATATTCCGTGAGCTTGATGCGCAGCGAAAGCTCACGAAGCGCGATATCAAGCGGGATACCGATGGAGACCTTATCCGCCAGGATCGTGAATTCGGCTTTCGTCGGCTCCTGCGCGTCCCGCGCGACCGTGCGCAGCGCCTCGCCCATCGGGATGCCGACGCGCACGCAGCGCACGATGGTGTTCAGCGCGTCCGGAAATTGCTCCAGAAGCTTCGCGTTGCGCCGGTTGGTGAACCAGTTGAACACGAATTTGGTGAGCACCAGCCATAGGACGGGGCCGCCAAGATAGGTGACGATGAAGAGCAGGAATTTATATTTGCCGAGCGGGTGCGAGGCGATGAAAAGAATGGCCAAATCGAGCAGCAAGGTCAGCGGCGGCACCAGCCACCATTTGATCGGGTAGGTTTCCGCCTGCTGCAGATCGACGCCAATGAACCGCGCCGCGTTTTCCTTCAGCTGCTGGGAGCGCGAGACCGTCCGCGTGAGGGCGAGTTCCTCCTCGACCGGATTGGGGTGTCGTGCGGTCGGGGCGACGGCTTCCTGGACGCGGGATTTGAACTTGTTTTCACGGTCATGCGCTTCGAGCACAAACAGCACGGAAACGACGCTGGCGAGCAGCAGAACAACCGTGATACCCAGAAGAATGATGAAGAGTTTGTGGTCGCCGCTCACGAGACGTCCTCCAGCGCCTGCATCCAGGCGCGCTCCAATCCAAAATATTGTAGGCGTTCGCTGAAGGAGGAACGGATACGGCTGACCTCGTAACGGCCAACCAGCCGCCCGGTGGCGTTCTCACCCGTGACCTCGAATTTGAAGATATCGTTGAGCAGCTGAGTTTCCCCTTCAATGCCCGCAATCTCGGTCACCTGCGTCACGCGGCGCCCACCATCGCGCTGGCGCTCCACCTGCACAATGAGATTCACGGCAGCCACCACCTGGGTGCGGATGGCGCGGGGCGAGAGACCCATGGAGGACATCTGCACCATGTTTTCGATACGTGCGAGCGCGTCGCGCGTGTTGTTGGCGTGAATCGTGGACATGGAACCGTCATGGCCCGTATTCATGGCCTGGAGCATGTCGAACGCCTCGGCGCCACGAACCTCGCCGATGATGATCCGGTCTGGCCGCATACGCAGCGCGTTACGCACGAGATCGCGCGCATTCACCTCGCCCTTGCCTTCCAGGCTGGCCGGGCGCGTTTCGAGGCGCACGATATGCGGCTGCTGCAGCTGTAGCTCCGCGGCGTCCTCCACCGTCACGATACGTTCGGCCGGGTCGATAAACCGGCTCATCGCGTTCATCATGGTGGTTTTGCCGGAACCCGTACCGCCCGAGACGATGATGTTAAGGCGGCAGCGTGCGGCAATTTCCAGCACGCGGGCGATCGGCGGGGTGAGCGAGCCGTAGCCGATGAGCTTTTCAAAATCGATCGGCTTTTTGGAGAATTTACGAATCGAGAGCGAGGGCCCGTCGATCGCCAGCGGAGGCAGGATGATGTTGACGCGCGAGCCGTCCTTCAACCGGGCATCGCACATCGGGCTCGCCTCATCGACGCGCCGCCCGACCGAGGCCGCGATGCGCTGGCAGATATTGGTGAGATGCGTCCAGTCCCGAAACCGCACGGGAACCTGAACGAGCTTGCCCGAGCGTTCCACGAAGGTATGGTCGGGACCGTTGACCATGATGTCATTAATCGAATCGTCCAGCAGCAACGGTTCCAGAGGGCCAAGGCCCAGCATGTCGTCCACCAGCTCGGTCGCCAGCGTGCGCTGTTCGCGGCCGTTGAGCTGCACGCGGCGTTCGGTCGCGAGGTCGGAGATCAGGCGTTCGACCTCGATCAGCAGGCGTTCAGGATGCAGGGAAGCGACGGCGGTGGCATCCATCCGGGTGAGGCAGAGCGCCCGAAGCTCGGCGATATCCGCCCGCGTGGTAACGGCTGAGGCGGCGGCCGCAGCGGCGAGGACGGAGGCGTTCGAGGCGGCATCTGCCGCGGCGCGCGTGGCGGCGTTCGACATCGGCGGAGCGGCCCCTTGGGCCGGAGCCGGGGGACGGACAGGCGCAACTGGCGTGGCCGCCGCCGCTTCCTCATTACGGCGGCGTCCGAAGACGGGGATATTGACGTCCGACATGCCGTGCTACCCCTTTTGCAGGCCAAGCATTTTGAACAGCCCGGTCACGGCGCCAGGCTGGGCGGTGGAAGCAACGGCGGTATCTTCACGGTTGGCGACGAAGCCGATTTCCCGGGAAAGGTCGATAATCGCCTGGCGGAACGGACCGCGTATGGCGATGGCGGGCTCGCCGAAGCTCGCACTTTCGTTCAACTGCTTGGGAATGTCTGGAATCACGACATCGATCTTTACCTTCAGCGCGTCTTCAATCTGCTTGCGGGTAAGCCCGCCGGGGCGGCCCTGGCGGTTGAGGACGATGGTCGGGCTTTGCGGCTGCCACGGTCCGTTCGGCAGACCAAGCAGGCGCAGCGTATCGCGCACGCTGGCGAGGGAGGGATCCATGACGATGACCCGGTGCTGCGCGTATTCGATCAGCTCGCGGTTGCAGGGCATCGGGAGGAACGGCACGTCCATGATGATGAAATTATAGCGCACGCGCAGAGTCTCAATAAGCCGGCGCGCCGCACCGGGAGCATAATTCAACGGCTCGTTGAGCTTCTCCTCCGAAGCCAGAACCTGCAGGCGCTCAGCCACCGGCTGGGCCGCGCGTTCCACGAAAAGCGGATCGATACGGTCCGGCGTTTCCAGGGCCATGCGCAGGCCGGGACCGGTTTTGCCGCCAAGCAGCAAGGCGCCGGAACCCATATGCAGATCAGATTCCAAAAATACGGTATGCCGCTTGGCCATAACGCCGAGCAACCAGGAGAGATTGCCCGCAATGGTCGTCGCACCCACGCCGCCCCGCGCGCCCATGATGGCAATGACCCGCCCGCCGCGCGTAGCTTCCTGGCCAATGGTCTTACGGGTGACGAGGGGGGCGAAATGCCGCGCCACCGCCTCACGCGTGATGGGTTTGAAAATATACTCCATCACGCCCATGCCGCGCGTGATGTGGCGGTAAAAATCAACATCGTCGGTATCGCCGATGACGAGCACGCGCACGCCGGGCTCCACGACATCCGAGAGTTCGCCCAGCGCATGAAGCGGCTGATCTTCCCCCGCAATATCGACGATCAACACTTCCGGGGTCGGCATCTTGGCCATCGCCGCTATGGCGGTACGCACCGTGCCGCGCCGAATGTCGATCCCGTTTGCCACGAGATCGCCCAGACCGTCGCGCAGGACCTGTTCGGTTGCCGGGTCGCCAAGGAAGGCGAGAACGGTAAGCCGGTCCGGGCGGCTCATCAGCCCGCCTTCCGATGATGTTGCGCGAACGCCCTGCTGGTTCATCCGATGATCCTCGTGATCCTGCGGGTTATGAAGAGCTTAACCATTTTAGTTCGTGCTCGCAGCCGCAACGGGCGTTGTCGCCGTGTGCAGCCCGGCTGCCGTGCCGACGCCTCCGGCGCCCAAGGCAAGGTCGATGGCCGAGGTGGCGGCGACGCCGTTGCTGGTGGGCTCGGACTGGCCGCTGATGAGATCCCCCCGATTGGCCACCTGCTGGGCGATCGTCTCGTTCGAGGCGCCGGTCTCGGCCCAGTTGCCCGGGCGCTGATACGGATCGAACGCACCGACGCAGCCCGAGAGGCCAAGCAGGGCGATACAGAATGTGGCGAAGGTTACGTGCCGCATGGGAGCAATGCCTTTCACTGTACCATGAATCCGGCATCGCCGGGGATCGTGGTGCTGGCGGTATCGGTTCCGTTATCGCGCAGCAGCAGGATGCGCTGCAGGTCATTCGGCGGGGTCCAGCCGTCATCGGGCGAGGCGAGCGAACCGGGATTATCGACCGGATTAACGATATAAGGTGTTACGGTAATCACCAGCTCCTGCTGTTGGCGCTGGAACGCATCGCCGCGGAACAAGGCGCCCAAAAGCGGGACTTCGCTCAACCCCGGAACGCCGTTATCGACCTGGTTGGTCTGATCCTCAAGCAGCCCGGCGATCGCCATCCCCTGCCCGCTTCCCAAAATCACGGTGCTTGAGGCCGTGGTGATGTTGATGGAAGGCACTGCGAGGGATTCAGACGAGCCCGTGGACGAAACAATAGCGGAATTGGCCGAGCTGATGGAGCTGAGCTGAGGTGCAACCTGCAAAGCGATCCGGCCGTCGGAGAAGACGGTCGGCGTGAAGGTGAGCAGCACGCCGTAATTCTTGAAATCCACCGTGACGGTATTGTTGCTGGAACTGACCGGGATGGGGAACTGGCCGCCGACCTGGAAGCTCGCCTGCGTGCCGCTGAGCGTGGTGAGCGTCGGCTCGGCCAGAATATGCGCAAGATTATCCGTGGCAAGCGCATCGACCACGCCCTCGAACGTACCGCCGGGGAAAGTAACGCCAAGGGAACCTGGGGTTGATGATGAGAGCGATTGCGGCGACGACCCCGTACTGCCCGACAGCAGGAACTTGCCGATATTGAAACCGCTGGAAGTCACCGACCCCCAATCGATGCCGAGTTCGCGGGTGACGTTGCGGGACATCGAGGCAATGCGGACTTTAAGCTCCACCTGAATTGGCTCGCGCACTTCGAGATCGTTGATCACCGTCCCGCTGGGGGAAATCAGCTTAGCCTGGTTCAAGACATTGTCGGCCTGATCGGCGGAATCCACCGTGCCGCGTACGATCATGCCGCCGGCCTCGCTCTCGGCGGTCACGCCATTGCCGGGAGCGGAAGCCTGTGCCTGGCTTTGCAGCCGGTCCGAGGCATAGGGGGATGGGTCCACGGTGACGGAGTACTGCGCGATGGTGTTGCCGTTGCCATCGGTGGCCACGATGGTGGTTTCACCCTGCTTGCGGCCGAACACGAACATCGTGTCGGGGCTGGCAGGACGGACCTCGATTATATCCGGATCGGCGGCGAAGATGTTGGCGACGGGATGGGGCAGTTTTATCAGCTTGCCGGAGCCGACGGCAACACCGATGCCGCCATAGGTGGCGGGCGCCAAGGGCTGGGGGTTCTGCGCGTCCTGCGCAGAGGCGCCGCTGGCGGAAAGGCCGAAGGCGCCGCCGAGCGCCAGAGCGATGTATGCGGTTCGGATCGGGATGCGCATCAGAAATTATAATCCTGTTCGGAGGGGGAGCCCTGGAAAACCTTGACCGTGGAGACCGAAGGCGACGCCGGATGGGTATTGGCCAATGCCGGAGAAACTTCCCCGGACCAGACCGGTTGAGGGATCACGTTTGCCACCGCAGGGCCGGCGGCAAGCTGCGCGGAATGCACGATCAATGAGAGCTTGCCGAGATTGGTTGCGACCAGGCAGCGCGAGGCCTGATCCGGTGTCACTTCCAGCGTCACCGTAGCGGGTGGGCCGCCGGTCGTGTTGGTGCTGTCATTCTTGACGAGTTCGGCACCCGTCGCGATCACCCGCACATCGCTCAGCACAACCTCGGCGGCAATGCTTTTATCGTCCGGTGCGCCGGCAATGTTTTGGGTGAGCAACACGTCCACGCTGTCGCCCGGCCAGATCAACCCGTTGGCGCCGGAAATGGCGTCCACACCGACGGTGACGGCGCGCATGCCGGGGGCCAGCACCGCTGCGAGGAAGCCGTGGTCGCCGGGATGGATGACGGCGCTGTCCAGAATGGGCGTGCCCTGAGTCATGGAAATGCGAACCATCGAGCCGATCAGCGCGGAGCGGTTTTCAGGCGTGTCGATCTCCGCACCCGGCGGCATTGAGGAGGAGAGCACCGGCGCGCCGGTCAAATCGGTCGGCTGCAGCAGACTGCCGCCTTGCAGCTGCTGGGCAGCCACCAGAACCTGCTCGGTGACCGGGGCGGCGGCGGCAGTGGGTTGGGTTTTTGGCTGTTCTAGGACGGAATAGGCAAAGATCAGCACCGCGATCAGCGCCACGAACAGAACCCCGAATATCCCGAGACGAAATATCATGACCTAACCTAACGCTGGAGGGAAAGAGGCAAGAGGGTGACAATGGCGCCGCCGGCAATGGCGCAGGCGTAAGGCAGAGGCGCGCGGCGACCGATTCGCCAGGCTTCGGCGCGCAACACGCGGCGCAGTAGGCCGCCCTGGTTTGAGGCCCGAGGGCGCGGAACGAGACGGCACAGCGACAGATAAACAATGGCGAGAACGCCGCCGAAGACGACAACGCGAAGGAAGAAGGCAAGCTCCGGTTGCATCAGCGGCGGAATGAGCAACGCCGTTGCGGCCCAGAGCTTCACATCGCCGCCGCCCATGCCGCCAAGGAGCCAGATGATGAACAGAACCAGGAAGGTAGCGCCCGCGATGACCAGACCCATCATCAAGGAATGGTCCTGTAGCCGAACGCAAAGGCCGATCAGAAGAAGCAGGGCGGACAACCAGTTGGGAACGGTACGCACCGCCAGATCGTGCAGCGCGGCATAGACAAGCAGCGCGGTCGCCGCCAGGGCTAGGCCCATGGTCAGTTCGCCGCTCTCAAACATGCCAGGCTCCGGATCCGCGCTCCATCATTATCCAAATCCTTGATCGATCAGTATTCTATAGCTCCCGTATCTGCGATTCCGCCTAAACATTTTACCTATTTTCCCGACTATAAGCGATGTTTACCTCAAAACAGCAGAAGATGTACGATAGATGACAAAAAACACATGCTCTCGGTAAAAAAAAGGTCGGTGGGAGCGCGCCCCCACCGACCGCATGATCGGGCATCCGAGAAACCGCGGTTAGAAGCGGCGTATTAGAGCTCGGAGGAGACGGCGTTGAAGGTGGTGCTGATGTTCTTGCCGAGGGTGGAAACGGCACCGATGATGACGACGGCGATCAGCGCAGCGATCAGCGCGTACTCGATCGCGGTCACGGCGCGCTTGTCGACCTTGAGTTCGTTCAGCTTGAGGGCAATGGCGGTACGCACATAATTAACGAGCATGGAAAGGTCCTTTACAGTGTTTCTATAAACCGCGGTTAAACGGCCAGCGTGAGTTCAAAACATGGAAGGTAAAAATAAGGTAACCTATTCTCCACCACGTTAACCCTCTCAGGGTTGCCTCCCAATACACGGAAACTAGTGCATTTTGTCAAACATTCGTTCGTGTGCGACCACACGAAAACGTTAGATCTCGAGGAGAGTCGGTAATGTTGCCCAAAAATCCGGTCAACTCGATCTCGCAACGTGATTAAGGTGGAGTGATTTTCCAAAAAAAGAAACAAAACTTGAAATTAAAGGCGTTATGGATTTTTTTTAAAGAATAATTAATACTTTTATAGATTAAATTGGATTTATCTAAAAATTTCTGTTGATTTTTTGAGCTGCTCAAACCTTCGTGAGCAACAGCGTTAGAAATGAACCGAAACGCTGCAACAATTAAAATTGGTAAAGCTAACCAGGTCGCAAAAGCTAACTACAATTCATGCCCACGCTCACCTGCTGCTGCTGTGTGAGGCGCCGCGATAGTCCGTCCCACGATAAATTCAGACGGAAAGCTTGCCGGGGGCTAAAGTTCAGAGCTGACCGAGTTGAAGGTCGGCGTCAATTCCGAGCCGATTTTGGTGAGCCCTGCGATGATGGCCAAGACGATCACCCCGGCAATCATCGCATATTCAATGGCCGTCACGGCCCTGTTGTCACGTATCCAACGCGTGGCGAGCACTTCCACACGCGTGACCGAGACAAAGTGACGAAGCGGTAACAAGAGCATTTATTTCCCCGTGAGGCGTCATCACAGCCCGAGACTCTACAATGTAGAGTTAAACACACAGGTTACAGAGCCGGAAGAGGCAATCTGAGATTTATGTCCCATATCACGGAAATATGGTTCCAACGGCTGGAATGGGCCTGTCGATGCCGATTCGATCTAAGCAACGAACCGGACGACACCGCCATCCACACGCAGAGCAGCGCCGCTCGTTGCCGATGCCTGCTCCGAGCAGACGTAAACCACCATGTTCGCCACTTCCTCGGTGGTTGAGAACCGGTTGATCAGCGTGGTTGGCCGCATCGTGTGCAAGAACTGAATCTCAGCCTCCGCCGGCGTAATGCCATGGGACTCGGCCATCCCCTGCATCCACCGGGTTAAGGATTCAGAGCGGGTCGGGCCCGGCAGAACGGCATTGACCGTAACGCCGGTCCCCGCGACCGACTCCGCCAATCCGCGGGAAATCGCGAGCTGTGCGGTTTTCGTCATGCCGTAATCGATCATTTCCTTCGGAATATTCAGCGCGGACTCGCTGCTGATGAACACCACCCGCCCCCATCCGCGCGTCACCATTTGCGGAAGGTAGTGGCGGGTCATGCGAACGCCGCTCATGACATTGAACTGGAACAGCTCCAGCCACTCGGCATCCGTGATTTCGGCGAAGGGTTTGGGGCGCGCTGTGCCAAGATTATTAACCAGAATATCGGCATCTGCCGCCTGCGCGATGAAGGCGGCCGCACCTTCCGGCGTGGCGAGGTCGGCGGCGATGCCCGTGATGTCCGCTGCGGGAAAAACTTGCCGCATGTCATGCAATGCTGCGGTGACCCGCGCCTCCGTACGGCCATTGATCACGACTGACGCACCGGCGCGCGCCAGCCCCTCCGCGATTGCGCGCCCGATGCCGCCCGTCGAACCGGTGACGACGGCCTTACGGGACTTCAAATCGATAATCATTGAGCATTCCTCTTTTCAGCCATTCCGGAAACGAGCCTCGGGCGGCAAAACCGATGCTTTTCCCTCACACGGTCTATCCATCAAGGCAATGTCTGAACATCGGAGACGATGCTAGGTTTGATTTCCTTAAGGTTGTCGCTGACGGTTCTGCGATATTCGCGCATAACATGCGACGCCTCGCTCCACGCGCCGTTTAGACACCTAAAAATGAACGGACAAATAAAATGAACGATTGGTGCGGGCGGTCGGAATCGAACCGACACTCTGTCACCAGAACCGGATTTTGAGTCCGGCGCGTCTACCAGTTCCACCACGCCCGCTGATGGCCACTCTCTACGGGACGCAAAGCGCGAAATCAACCATGTGCGCCCCCCGGCTTGCACCCGTTCCCAGCTTTGGCTATAGCCCCCGGCACTGGTCCCGAATAGCTCAGCTGGTAGAGCAAGCGACTGTTAATCGCTCGGTCGTAGGTTCGAGTCCTACTTCGGGAGCCAGTTTTTCCAGCCAATTCAAAAACTTATATATTAGACCCATGACGCTATGCTGGCGCGCCGGGCTGGCGTGCCATAAAGCTTGGCCACGTTCGCGCTGGATATGGGAATTTCCAATGTTGCCGCTGCAAGGCATTCGGGTACTAGATCTCACGACCATCATCATGGGCCCGTTCGCCAGCCAGTGGCTGGGGGATTTCGGGGCGGATGTGGTCAAGGTGGAGACCCCGGAAGGCGATTCGACCCGCGGCACCGGCCCCTCCCCTGAGCCCGGCATGGCGCCCTTCTTCCTGGGGGCAAATCGTAACAAACGGAGCATCGTGCTCGACCTGAAAACCGATTCCGGACGCGATGCGCTATTGAAACTGGCCGATTCGGCGGACGTATTCATGCATAATGTCCGTCCGCAAAAGCTGCGGAAGCTGGGCCTGGGCGCGAAAACCCTGATGGCGCGCAACAAACGGCTGATCTTCGCGGCGCTGCATGGATTCGGCGAGGCCGGGCCTTATGGCGGCCGTCCGGCCTATGACGATATCATCCAGGGGCTTTCCGGCTGTGCCGACCTCATGCGCCGCCAGGGCGGCGCGCCGCGCTATTTCCCCGCCCTCACCGCCGACAAGACCAGCGGGCTGATCGCCGCCATGGCGATTCTGGCCGCTTTGGTGCGAAGGGGAAAAACCGGCAGAGGCGGGCATGTTGAAATCCCGATGTTCGAATCGATGGCCGCCTTCAATCTGCAGGAGCATCTATACGGCAGGCATTTCGTCCCGCCACTTGGCCCGTCTGGATATCCGCGCGTGCTCTCGCCCGAGCGCCGGCCTTACGCCACGCTGGACGGGCATATCTGCATGATGCCGTATACCGATGCGCACTGGCAGGCATTCTTCGCCGAGGCGGGAATGCCCGAGCAGGCTTTCTTGCCGGAATTCGCCCATATCTCAGGGCGAACCCGCAATATTGACGCGCTTTATACTTTGGCCAGCGACCTCATCGCCCGCAAAACCACGTACGCCTGGCTGGAAATCTGCGAGCGCCGGAACATCCCCGCCGCCCCGGTGCTGGCGCTCGAAGCGCTGGAAACGGATGCGCATCTTCAAGCCACCGGCTTTTTCCAGACGGTTCACGACCCAGCCATGGGCGAAGTGCGATTCACTGGCGTGCCGGTGCTTTTTGATGGAGAACGCCCGCCGGTTGCGCTCCCGCCCCGGCTGGGCGCGCATACAAGAGAGGTGCTGGAGGAGGCCGGAATGACAGCGGCGGAGATCGAGGCTGTGCTGCGCGCAGGGGATTAATCCGCGTAGTCCGTTTGTTTATTTTTACATGTGCGAAAAAGCGCCTCGGCCAAGCTCTTGCGGGCCTGAGCACCCCGCCCGACGGGCGCTGGGATAAAGCCAGTCAGAATATTGCCCATGGCGACGGACATGGCGCGCCAGCTGTCGGTGGCGTCCATTCCTGGCGGCGGCGACGTTTCACGGCATTGCCGCACCAAACGGCGCAGCCCCTCGGCGATGGAAACGGGTGTCGCGATACAAAATATGGTCTGCGGCACGGCAGCAAGCTGCTCCGGCAGGCCGCCCACATTTGTCGCCAGCACGTGCCGCCCCGCCGCCACAGCCAGCGCCGCCACGCCGGATTGGCTCGCCTCCCGGTAGGGCAGCACCACTGCATCCGCCCATCCCAGCAGAGCCGGAAGCTCGTGATCGGCAAGCCAGCGTTGTTCGACCCGGACACTCGGAAAACGGCGTAGACGGTCAAGGCTTTGGGAGTCCGGGCCGTCCCCGCAAATGCGCAGCTCGAAGGGCAGGTCAGGGCCAAGCAGCGCCAGCGCATCGGCCAGCAGGTCCAGCCCTTTATAGGCCAGTAATCGTCCGAAATAGAGCAGATGCGGGCGGGCGGATGCAGCGCAAGGGGGCACCACGTCCGCAAACCCGATCGGCGGGTGCCAGAGCGGGGCAATGATCTGGCTGCCAATGCCGAATTTCTGGCGGCGCAGCGATTCTTCCACATAGCGGGTCAGGGTGAACAGGCAGGTTGCGCCCCGCAGCAGGCGGTTTTGGCCGAGCATACGGAAACGCAGCGCCTCGCCAGGATGCGCGTCGGCATCGTGCACGATCACGGCATAGGGGATGCCGACGCGGTGCAGCGCGGCTGCCATGCGGGAATCCAGCAAGGCGGGCATGGCGCAGATGGCGATATCGGGCCGCTCCTGCGCCACGCGGCGCGCGGTGCGGGCGGTAAAAAACCGCGAGGCGATGCGCTGCGCGATGAACCCGGCCGGGCTGTCATAAGTGGGTTCGCGCCAGTCGCATTCCGGTGCATCCGGTCCGGAAAGGATTTCGGCGCCGGCCGCGAGCGACAGCCGAGCCGTCCAACCAGGGGTGTCGCGCAGACCAGCGGCGAGGCGCGCGGCGAATAGCGGTCCGGCGCCTCGGCGTCCCCAATGCCAGACCAGCGCCTTCATCTGATTCCATTCGCAGCGAGTGCGGCCAGCAGCGGCGCGGTGCCAAGCATCTCCCTCGCATAAGCCTGCCCGGCTTGCGCCATCGCCATGCGCTTGGCGGGGCTTTCCGAGAGTTCCCGCAGCCGGGCTGCCGCATCCTCGATATCCGGCTCCGCCCATCGCGCATGCGGCATTTGATAGGAACGGCGGGGGTCCGTGGCCGGGACGAGAAGGTAGGCGATCAGCGCCGCGCATCCCTTTTTCATATACGCAATATTGCCGGACCAGCCCGTTGCAATCACGGGTCTGTTCAGCAGCATCGCCGTGGCGAGGATAAGTCCGAAACCCTCCGCACGGTGCAGCGAAAGAATGATATCGCAGGCCGCGATGAGGCCGCGTAATTGCGCATCGGGAAATGTTGCGGCGATCAGCCGGATATTTTTCGCCTTGCCGATAGCCTCGCGTATCTGGGCGACGTCCTTGGGATAATCCTCAGTGCCGGAGAGCTTGAGGACGAAGAGATGCCCCCTGCTCTCCCCGAATGCCGCCTTGAAGGCGGCAATCGCGCCGAGCGGGTTTTTGCGGACCATGCTGGAAGCAAGGTTGATAACCGTGAGGACGATGATCCGGTCTTCCGGCAGCCCGAAACCCGCGCGGGTTCCGGACATGCACAAATCCGCCGCCGCCAGCGGCAGGGGAACAACGCGCACCCGTCCGGGTGCCAGACGCTCCAGCGCACCGGCGGTGAATGGCGAAGGGGCCCAGATTTCATGAACGAATTTCGCGCCATGCTCCCAGGTTTTAGGAACGCAAGGCAGCTCCCACGCCCAGAAGCCGATGACACGACGACCGGCGATGAAACCGCGCGGCAGGCGCAGCAGGGAAGCCGGCAGAATGGGGGCGTTGACCACGGCGAGCAGCGCGGCATCCGCCGGCGCGGGCGCCCTGCTAGCGGGCACGTCCGGGGGCAGGCCGAGCGGGACAAAGCCGCGCGCAAGCCCGTTCGCGGACAGAACAGAATGCAGGATGCGCGCACTCTCGGCGAGGCCGTTGGGCGATGCCGTATCGCCGGCGATGACGACGCCGTTGCTGGCGCCGGGCGGCGTGCGGTCCGGTTTGCGGGCAATGGCGGCTGCGGCGGCGCTGAACGCGTGGCGGCGCAACCTGGGCGGAAGCAGACGCCAGATGGCATGGGCGGCACGGAGATAAGGCTGCGGCGGCATTGTTACGACACCGTGCAGAATTATCCGTGCGAGTCAACTTTAAGTGGTACGGATGCCGCGCCCCGTTACCGTACGCGCATAGACCAACGAGTGGCGGATGCTCTACGGCCTACAAAACCATTTCGCCGGCACGGCAATATTGCGCCACATAGGGTGCAAACTGCGCCTGCAGAGCGGGCGCGCTGATTTTGAAATTCTCCAGCGTGTAAGGAGCGTGTTTGCCATAGCCGCCGCGCGGCCGGGCGGAGATCTGGCGGGACATGGCGGCAAGCGCGGCCGGGCGCAACGCCATGTCGAAATGCGCGTAGATGCGCGCAATGGCTGCGAGCGGCGCATTGGTCAGATCGTCGTAATGAATGTGGATTTTCCGCGCCTCTTGGATGTCCCGGCGATGGTCGAATTCCACCAGCAGCTCCGTGCCCTGCGCCCAGCGCTCCGCCACCTGCGCGCCGATCTCAACCGTGTCGATGTTCCGCATGAACGGCTTGCGCAGCACTTCGGTCAGATGCGCGACGGAGCCGAGGACGGCGATGGGGTCACGATGCACGATGATGAAGCGCGCATCCGGATAAATGCGCAAAATCGCATCCAGCGAGAAGGTATGGTCGGGACATTTCAGCACCCAGCGCGATGCCGTGCCGTTCTGCAGATATTGCAGGAAAAGCTTGTGGAAAGCGAAGGCATCCTCATGCCCATGCGCTTCCAGCCAGGGCAGATAGGCCGGAATCCGGAAGGTCGTATCAAAGCGCAGGCTCTGGAACACATGCGCGGTAATCTCGCTGCATTCCTGCGGGCTGTCGGCGGTAATGGGATGCATGCTCTCAAAACCGGGCGCCAGCCCCGCGAAGAGCTTCAGCTGACGGTCCACCGCGCGGACGCGCTTATCGGCCGCGGGGTTAAACCCCGCCGGGCGCGGGCCGGGATAAATCGTCTGCCAGTTGCGAGGCACCCGATTATCGTCATCCTGCGCCATCAGATCATGGAGAAAAGTCGTGCCGCTGCGCGGCAGGCCGAGGATGAAAATCGGCGCGGCGATGTCCGCCTTGCCAAGAGCAGGGTTGGCGCGATGCGCATTTTCCACCGTCTCGGCATTGCGCAGCAGGCGGATCATGTCCCAGCGCAGCGACAGCTTCCCGAAGAACGTGAGTTCCGAATCGTTTCGTATCGCCGTCAGCAGCTGTCGCAGCCCCTCGCGCGCGGTACGGCCCGGATGCGTGCCGGAAGCGGCGATGATGGAATCGGCATCGAGTTTCGGCAGCAATGCGCTGGGTACGAGCGCATCCGAAGCTGCGAAGGCGCCGCTCAATAACCGGTACATCCAGTCCATGGTTACTTGCGCTCGATCAGCTCGATTTTATAACCATCCGGGTCTTCAACAAAGGCGATGACCGTGGTGCCGAATTTCAGCGGTCCGGGCGGGCGCGGGATTTTCACGCCGGCGGCGGCGAGACGCTCGCAGGCGCCGTAAATATCCGGAACGCCCAGCGCCAGATGGCCGAAGCCAGTGCCGGTCTCGTAATGGTCCACGCCCCAGTTATAGGTGAGCTCCAATACGGTGTTATCTTTTTCCGAACCGTAGCCGACGAAGGCCAACGTATACTTGCCCTCCGGCACTTCAATCCGGCGAAGCTCCTTCATGCCGAGATGCTCCGTGTAAAATTTCACGCTCGCATCGAGATTGCCCACCCGCAGCATGGTGTGCAGAAACGAGAAATGCTCGGTCATTTTTGGGCCTTCCTGTTAGGGTTGCACGCCGATCAGGAATATCCCAGCGGCATCGGCAGCCTCGATCATCGAAATTCTGTTTGCCAAGATAGTATTATCCGCCTCGAATGCCACCCCCCGCAACCCTGCCTCCTGCGCGCGGCGAATCGTCTCGGGCCCGAGCGTCGGCAGATCGGCGCGGCGCTCCTGCCCGGGCTTGGCAAGCTTGACCAGAACGCCCTGCGGCCCCGGCCGGGCAACGGCGGCAATGCGCGCCAGCATGGCATCGGTACCCTCTACCGCTTCCACCGCCAGCACGATGCCCTGCTGAACCACGCAGGCCTGCCCGATATCGGCAGCCCCGATGATCTTCAGCACCTCGATTCCGCGTTGTACATCCGCCATGGCGCTCGCATCGGGCGCGGCCTGGGTGAGCAGCCCGGCGGGGCCCAGCACGTCGGTGACAATGTCATGCGCGCCCAATACGCGGAAACCATCCTCGCTCAGCACGCGCACGACGGCGGCGAGCAGCCCGTCATCGCCCGCAAAGGCGGCCCGGCCGATCTTGGCCAGCAGTTTCGCGCCGTCCGCATCCGGGCGCAATGCGAGAAAGGAAGGGCGCTTGACCGGGCCGATCATCACAATATCCACGCAACCCTGCGCGCGCATGGCCTGGCGGATCGCGCCAATGGCCCCCAACCGGAAAAACTGGTGCGGATAGGGTGTCACGACATGCGGCTCGGCAAAGCCCTCAAGTGCGACGATGAACACCTTCCGCCCCGCAGCCTGCGCGGCCGCTGCCACCTGGCCGGGCAAAGGCCCGCCGCCGGCGATGATGCCGAGCGCGTCAGTCGTCATTTTGGGTTACGCGTCGCTTTCGCCAGCAGACCGCGCGAGCGTGGTGAGCAGCCCGTGGCGGCCAGGATTACCCATGAAGTCGAGCATTTCAGCCACGTAAGGGTCCGCGCCATATTCCGCACGGGCCGCGGCAACCCGTTCGGCGAATACGCCGGGCCCGGCGAAGATGAAGCGATGCGCGGCCCGGATATGGTGGAGCTGGGCCTTGTCGATCCCCCGGCGCCGCAGACCGATGACGTTGAGGCCGACCATCTGGGCGCGCGGGCCGAACACGAAGCAATAGGGCGAGACATCGTTGGCGACCCCGGTGAGCCCGCCGACCATGGCGCCCGTGCCGATACGCACGAATTGCAGGATGGCAGCCGCCCCGCCGATGACGGCGCGATTGCCGATTTCCACATGGCCGCCCATGACGACATTGTTCGATACCACCACGCCGTCGCCGATCTCGCAGTCATGCGCGACATGAACCACCGCCATCAGCAGGCAATCCGCCCCGATGCGCGTGACGCCGGTACCGGTGATCGTGCCACGATGAATGGAGCAATGCTCGCGGATCTGCGTACGCGGGCCGATCACCGTCTCGGTATCCTCGCCCTTGTATTTCAAATCCTGCGGCGCAACGCCGATCGTGCAGAACGGGAACAGCTTCGCATTCGCGCCGATCCGGGTCCGGCCATCCACGACCACGTGAGAGACCAGTTCGACGCCGTCCTCCAGAACCACCTGCGCGCCGACGGTGCAGAACGGGCCGATTTTAACCCCGGTGCCAATAATCGCCCCCTCGGCGACCAGCGCCGTGGGATGGATCGTGTTATGCAAAGACTTCAACATTTCGACATCCGACTTTCATTGCACTGCCTGTAGTGCCGCGCGGCTGGGGCCGCCAGTCAATCATTGTTTCTAACTATGTCCAGCTAACCCACTGAACATGCTGAATTAAGCGGTCCTCGCCTCGTCCATGATCATGGCGGTGACGGCGGCTTCCGCGACAGTCACGCCATTCACCCGCGCGACTCCGTTAAAGCGCCAGACATTCCCGCGCTTGCGGTCACGCGTCATCTCCAGCCGCAGCTGGTCGCCGGGGGTGACCGGCTTGCGGAATTTCGCATTCTCGATGGACATGAAATAGACCAGCGGCGAGCCGGCATTCGGCCCCATGCCGGCGATGACCAAAGCCGCCGCGGCCTGCGCCATGCTCTCGACGATCAACACGCCCGGCATCACCGGATGGCCGGGGAAATGGCCCTGAAAGAAGGGTTCGTTGACGGTGACATTCTTGATACCGATGCCCGAATGGCCGAACCGCACCTCTTCCAGCCGGTCCAGCAGCAGGAACGGGTAGCGGTGCGGGATCATCTTCAACAATTGCTTGGTGTCGATGAGGCTCACATCTACGGGCGGGAGCTCGGGTTGCGTCGCGTCGTCCATTACTCTCAACTACCTGCTTTTGGTTTACGCCCGGACTGGGCGAGTTTACGTAGGGTAATCACTTCTCTCATATAGGCCTTGGAGGCGGTTGCAGGCGAGCCCAGAACCTCCTCCCCTGCCGGCACATCAGCCATGACGCCAGCCTGGGCGCCGATGCGCGCTCCCTGCCCGATCGTCAGATGGCCCGTCAGCCCCGCCTGGGCCGCAATCATCGCCTGCGGGCCGATTGTCGTGGAACCCGATATTCCGGCCTGCGCCACGATGACGGCATGCGAGCCGATATTCACATTATGCCCGATCTGCACGAGATTATCGATATGCACGCCGGGGCCGATCACCGTGTCCTGCGCGGAACCGCGATCAATACAGCTATTCGCTCCGATTTCAGCGCCATCGCCGATCAGCACGCGGCCCAGCTGCGGTACGGGGGTGAAGCCCGCACGGCTGATCGCGAAGCCGAAACCATCCTGTCCGATTCGCGCCCCGGGATAGAGCACCACGCGGCTGCCGAGAATGGCGTGCGAGACGGTAACCTGGGCATGAATCCGGCAATGCTCGCCGATGACCACGCCATCGCCGATATGCGCCAGCGGGCCGATGATGGTCCCCGCCCCGATTTCCACCCTCGCGCCGATGACGCAACCCGCACCGATTTCCGCCGAAGCGGCAATGCTGGCGGTGGCGTCGATGATGGCGCTCGGATGGATGCCCGGATTGGCCTGCGGAAATGGGTGGAACAGGGCCGAGACCTTCGCCCAGCCAACATAGGGCTCGGGGGTGACAAGGGCGAGCGTGCCGGCAGGCAGGCGGGGCGCGAATTCCGCCACCAGAATGACCGCGCCCGCCTTCGTGCCTTCCAGCAGATGGGCGTAGCGCCGGTTATCCAGAAAGCTGACATCCTCCGGCCCCGCCGTTTGCAGCGGCGCCACGCCTGAAATCAGCCGCCCGGGCTCCGATGCATCCGCCACGAGCAACTCGGCCCCGAGCAATGCCGCAATCTGGCCAAGCGGGTGCGGCCCGGTGCGCCGGAAGAAGCGGGCGTCACCGGGTTTTGCAGCATCCGCCATGGATTACTGGCCGTTATCCTGGCCGTCATCCGCGCCGCCACCCTGGCCCTGATCCGGCGGGGTGATCGCCATGCCCGGCGTCACAACGCTGGGCGGCACAGTGACGGAGGGGAGCAGCTTGTTCAGCTGGGCCACCACATCGTCCGTAATATCGAACGCATCGACATTCAGGGCGACCTGCTCACGGTGCAGGACGAGGTTCATGCCGCGCGCCTGCGCTTCCTGGCGGATGATGGCGATCAGCTCGGACTCAATCTGGCTGAGCGCCGCCTGGCCGGAATTCTGGATCGCCTGGTTACGTTCCTCGAACTTGGTCTGGGTCGCGGCGATCTCATTGCGCAACGCCTGTTCCTTGGCCTCAAGCTGGGAATCGCTGAGCTTACCGCGCTCTGCGAGGATCGCCTCCTGTTCGGACTGGATCTTGCCGCGCGCCGCCTGTGCCTGTTGGCCAAGTTCCGCCTGGCGCTGCTGAATAACGGCCTGCACGCCCTGGGCGGCGGTGGATTTCTGCATCACCTCCGGCACGCTGAGCACGCCGATGACGGCGACCGGTGGCGGGGCCTCCTTGGGAAGCGCGGGCAGCTGCGGGATGGGCGGCATCTGCGGCTGGGCGGCGGCCTGCGGCGCGGGTGCCGGGGCGGGTTCGGGTGCCGGAGCGGGCGCCGGGACGCTGGGCGCGGCAGGTGGCGGCGTGCTGGCGCTCGGCGGGATAAAGTAGCCCGGCGAGGATTGCGCGAAGGCGGCCGGACCCGCGAGGGCCGTGGCGAGAATCAGAACAGAGCGGAAGGATGAGCGAAAATACACTTAGAACCTCGTACCAAAAGAAACGCGGAATTGCTGAACCTGATCGCCACGCTGCTTCACAACAGGCTGGGCGAGTGAAAGATTGATAAGGCCGAACGGCGTGTTCCAGGAAATACCGACACCGGCGCCGACACGCGGGGCGGTGCTGTCGGTAATCGGCTGGTTCTCGATCGTGCTGGCCCCGTAAAGCGAGCCGACATCGACGAAGGCAAAGCCAGTAATGCCGAGATCCGGCGAGACCGGCATCGGGAAATGCAACTCGGTCGATTGCGTCCAGAGCACGCGGCCACCAACGGATTGCCCGCCATCGCTATAGCCCGCCGCCTGCTCGGCCGGCGTTTCGACGGTCGTCGGGCCGACGCCGCCATCGGCGAAGCCACGCAGATTATCGCCGCCCAGGAAGAACCGGTCCACGATCTTGTCATGATAGCCAAAGACCGGGATGAGGTCGCCGCCGGAGGCAGAGAATTTCAGCACCCACGCCTTCGAGCCGAAAATCCGCTCGAGCGGGATGTAATAGGCGATATCCGGACTTAGGCGGATATATTTGGCCGAACCGCCAAGGCCCGCGAAATCGGTCGTGAGATTGACATTCAACCCGCTCGTCGGCGCGTCGTCATCATCCACGTAGTCGAAGGTCAGCGTCTGGCTGATCTGGCTGAGGCTGGAGACGCCCGCCTCGTTCAGAATGTAAATGCTGGAGCCGGTCGGGATGTCGTACACATCGCGCTCGCTCAGCGTGTAGGTGAAGTTCTGGCGGACATTGTCGTTAAACCGGTAGCCAAGCCGCACATCCCCGCCGATATCGCTCTCGGAATAGCTGTAGCTCTGCGAGGCCGCGGTGTAGGAATCGGTCACGGAGCGGAACAGATCGACGCCCGCGATCAGGTTGCGGTCGAGGAAATACGGGTCGGTGACGCCGACATTGATCTGCGTGCCGCGCTGCGCGAGCAGCGCGTTGATCGAGGCATCCACGCCCGTGCCAAGGAAGTTGTTCTGGCTGAGGCCCGCATTCACCAGCGCGCCCAGGCTGGTGGAATAGCCGCCGCCCAACGAGAACTGGCCGGTCGCCTGTTCCGTTACGGCGGTATTGAGAATGACCTGCTGCGGCGAGGAGCCGGGCGAGGAAGTGATCTTCTCGTCCTTGAAATAGCCGAGATTTTTGATGTTCTTGGTGGATTCGTCGATTTTGCTCTGGTTGTAGCCATCGCCCTCGGCCACCGTCAGCTCGCGCCGGATCACCTTGTCCTCGGTACGGGTATTTCCGGTTATGTCGATCCGCTGAATATAGACCCGCGGCCCGTCAACGACGTTGAGGACAATCGCCAGGGTCTTGTGCACCGGGTCGGGCGTGACTTCCGGATTTACCTGGGCGAAGGCATAGCCGAGGTCGAGTGCGCGCTTGTTCAGCGCCTCCACGCCCTCTTCCACGGCATCGCCGTCGAACCAGTCCCCGGCGGAAAGCGGCACGAGGCCGCGCAGCTGCTTATCCGTGAGGGTGCGAATGCCCGAGACGATCTTGATGCTGCTGACGCGGTAGCGCGGGCCCTCATAGATGTCATAGGTCAGATAGAAGGATTTGCGGTCCGGACTCAGCTCCGCATTGGCACTGATGACGTTGAAATCCGCGTAGCCTTTATGGGCGTAGAATTTATGCAGGAGATATTCGTCATACTCCACCCGGTCCGGATTGTACTCGTCGGAGCTGGAGAGGAAGCGGAACCAGGCATATTCACGGGTCGAGACGGTCTCGCGCAGCGTGTTCTGGCTGAAATGCGCGTTACCGATAAAGGTGATGCGGCTGATGAGGGTCTGCGTGCCATCCGAGCACTGGAACACCACGTTCACCCGGTTATCCGGCAGGCGGATGATGTTGGGCTCGACGGTGGCGTTGTAATAGCCTTTTTTGGCGTAGAGATCGAGCAGCGTGCGCCGGTCCGCCTCGGCGGCGGCGGGCGTGAAGACGGAGCGCGATTTCAACGCAATGGCCGCCTGCGCGTCCTTGTCGGAAATGGTTTTATTACCCGAGAAAAGCACCTGATCGACGGTCGGATTCTCGGCCACGGCGACATCCAGATTATTGCCGTCCCGCGTGATGGAGACCGAGCTGAACAGGCCGGTGGCGTAAAGGGTTTTCAGCGATTCGTTGATCCGCTCGGGATCGAACGGGTCGCCGGCCTGCACCACCATGTAGGAGGTGACCGTGTCGGTCTCGATCCGGTAATTCCCAGTTACGTTGATGGCGGCGATGGTCCCGCCGCTTTGCACCTGCTGCATCGCCGGTGCCTGTTGCGCATGCGCCATGCGGGCGGGCCCGCAGACCATCAGGACGGGCAAAATGCAGACAGAGGCCAGAAGGGCCGAGCGCGGCTTAAGCAATAGACAATCTCCCAAACCATACAGGCCTCCGGATGGCCGGAGTTTTTTGCCACGCGGGCTTTGGCACGGGCGGCGCTGCTGAGCAAGGTGCGCGGAGCTGGGCGGCGTGGAATGCAGGGGAGGCAAGGACTGATTTTGCGAACAAAAAGCCGCGAAAAAACGCGGCGGGCGGCGCGGCGCCAAGTTTTCACGCGAGGCGGCCCGTTGCTAAAACTTTTCCGGTTCTTTTTTCAAACAAGAACCAACTGTTTTTAAAGCTTTTTATCCAAAAAGATGCGCCACCCAGCTCACCGCCCCCAGCCGCGTGAGGTCGTTAAACGTTGTCACAAAAAACAGCGACAGGATGATGGCGACGCCGAAGCGCAGCCCGATATCCATGGCGCGCGGCGGAATCGGCCGACCATAGATCGCCTCGGCGGCGTAGAACAGCAAATGTCCGCCATCGAGAATGGGAATCGGCACGAGGTTGATCAGGCCGAGATTGATCGAGAGCAGGGCGATGAGGTTGATGACGCTGATCAGCCCCATGGCGGCCACCTTGCCGGTGATCTGCGCGATACCGAGCGGCCCGGCCAGATCGTGCAGCCCCTGGCGGTGGACGACGAGATTATAGAGCCCGGTGAGCATAGTCCGGGAGTCCGTCCAGGTCTCCTGCGCGGCGGCGGCGAGCGCTGCGGGCGGAGAGAAATGGCGGATCGCCGATTCGTCGCCAGCGACGCCGAGATGGCCGATCTTCTGGCCGTCCATCTCCGCATCGCCCAACGTCACCTGCTGCGTGAGGACATGGCCGTGCCGGTTGAGGGTGAAGGCGAGCGGCGCATCCGGATGCGCGACGATGATATCCTGAAGCTGCGCGAAATCCTTGATCGGCGCGGCATTCACCGCGAGCACGCGGTCCCCCGATTGCAGCCCGGCGGCGGCGGCGGGCGAATTGGGAAGGATGGAGCTGAATACCGGCTGCACCACGACCTGGCCCACCGTCATGAACAGACCGGCAAAGAGCACGAAAGCGAGAATCAGATTGGCAATGGGCCCGGCAGCGACGATCAGCGCCTTGGAGCCGAGCGAGGTGGCGGAGAACGAGCCGGGCAGCGCCGGCTCGTTGTTATTGGGTTCGCCCCAGCCCTGCATTTTCACGTAGCCGCCGAGCGGCAGGGCCGAGATTTTCCAAACGGTGCCAGATTTCGCCTTCCAGGACACCAAAGACGGGCCGAAGCCGATGGAGAACGCCTCCACCACCACACCCTGGCTGCGCGCCGCGAGGTAATGACCCAGCTCGTGAAAAAATACGAGTACGCCGAGATCGACGATATAGGCCAGAATGGAGCGCAATGTTTCCGTCATCAGGCAGCCTTCGCGGTGGCAGATCGGTCGGCGGCGTGCCGCGCCGCGAGGTCGAGCGCCAGAACCGCCGCCAAATCCGGCACTTCGGGCGCGCCCAGCTGGTCCAGCACCGCCTCGACAATCCCGGCAATGTCCAGAAAGCCGATTTTGCGCGCGAGAAACGCGGCGACCGCAACCTCATTGGCCGCGTTCAGCACGGTGGGCGCCCCTGCCCCCGCTTCCAACGCCGCGCGCGCGAGGCGCAATGCCGGAAAGCGCTGCGGGTCCGGTGCTGCGAATTCCAACCGCGCCACCGCGGCGAGATCCAGCCTGGGTGCTGCGGTGGCAATACGGCTCGGCCAGGCCAGCGTATGGGCGATAGGGATACGCATATCGGGCGAACCGAGCTGCGCGATTACCGAGCCATCCGCATAGCAGACCATCCCGTGGATGACCGATTGCGGGTGGACCAGAACTTCGATTTTTTCGGACGGAAGATTAAAAAGTCTTGCAGCCTCAATGACTTCCAAGCCTTTATTCATCATGGTCGCGCTGTCGATCGAGATCTTCGCGCCCATCGACCAGACCGGGTGGCGCAAGGCCGCTTCCGGCGTGATCGCGCGCATTTCCTCGAATTTATGGTTGCGGAACGGCCCGCCCGAGGCGGTGAGGATGATTTTATCCACCGCCTTTAAATTCCCGTCCGCCATCGCTTGAAGGATGGCGTTATGCTCGGAATCCACCGGCAGCAGCGTGGCGTCGTGCTGGGCAACCGCGCGCAGAAAAACGTCCCCCGCGGAAACCAACGCTTCCTTGCAGGCAAAGGCGATGGTGCCGCCATGGCCGATTGCGGCGAGCGTGGGCTCCAGCCCGGCCACGCCGGTAATGGCGGACATGGTCCAGTCTACCTTCAACGCGGCTGCGGCGAGCACGGCATCGCGCCCGGCGGCGACCTCCAGCCCCGACCCCGCCAAAGCGGCGCGCAGTTCGGGCAGCAGGGATTCTTCGGAGATGACGGTGATTTCCGGGCGGAATTTTTTGGCCTGCTCGGCGAGGAGGGCAAAATTGCGCCCCCCGATGAGGGCGCGCAGGCGATAATTTTCTGGGTTTTCTGCTATAATATCAAGGGTTTGTGTGCCAACACTCCCGGTTGAGCCCAGCACGGAAATAATCTTCACCCCCATAATCTCACGCCCCCATAGACGCTCAGCGCCAAAATCGCCGCCACCGGTGCGGCTGCTAAAAATCCGTCCAGCCGGTCGAACAACCCGCCATGGCCGGGAATCGTGCGCCCGGAATCCTTCACGCCGAGTTTGCGCTTGATCGCACTCTCCAGCAAATCCCCGGCCTGTGCAAAAACACTGAGCGCGAAGGCGGCAAACAGGGCTGCAACATCGCCCCTGAGGCTAAACCCCGCGAACATGGCGCCGGCCAGACCGGCGATCAGCAGGCCGCCGATCGAGCCGCTCCAGGTTTTGCCGGGCGAGATTCGCGGGGCAAGCTTGGCGCCGCCGACCACCCTTCCAACCAGATACGCCCCGATATCCGTACTCCAGACCACGACGACCAGGAACATCGTATCCCGAAGCCCGTGTTCAGGCTGCAGGCGCAGCCAGAGCAGCGCGATGCCGCCCAGCCCGGCATAGGGAATGCCGGCGCCGGCAAACCCGCCATAGCGCAGGCCGATGATGGCGGCGAAAAAGCCCAGCAGCACGAGCCCGGGTAGCCAGCCGAAATTGACCGCAACGGCGCCGGCGACGACCAGGGTCACGGGCAGAAGAAGCGCGAGCGAAGCGTTTTTATGCCCGGCCAGGCTTGCCCATTCCATGCCAAGACCGGCCAGGGCGAGTTCGATGAATACCTCCCAGGCGATGCCGCCGCGCCAGAGGCAGGCGAGCGAAATAGGGCCCAGCACGGCAGCCGAGGCGAGGCGGACGCCGAAATCCGACCAGCGGCCATTGCCCGGCCTATTGCCCGGCGCGCGCAATTCCGTCGCCATGATGTCAGACCGGGCGTGCGCCAAAACGCCGCTCCCTCGTCGCGAATTCCTCGACCGCGCGGTTGAAATCCTCGGCGGCAAAATCCGGCCAGAGCACATCGGTGAAGAACAGCTCGGAATAGGCGGTCTGCCAGAGCAGAAAATTGGAAATCCGCTCCTCGCCGCTGGTGCGGATCAGCAGGTCCGGGTCCGGAATACCGTCGGTGGAGAGAAAGCCCGCGAAATTCCCCTCGTTCAGCGTCTCCGGCGTCAGCCCCGCCGCCATGGCGCGTCGCGCAGCATCCACAATATCGGCACGGCCGCCATAGGAGAGCGCCATCACCAAGGTAAGCCGCGTGTTCCCGGCGGTTTTCGCCTCGGCGGCGGCGAGTTCCTCGGCAAGATTGGGGCCGAAACGGTCCCGCTCACCGATGGTTTTCAGGCACACGCCCTGGTCGTGCAGCTCATTCAGTTCGCTGCGCAGATAATGCTTGAGCAGGAAGGTAAGGTCGGCGACCTCGGAGGGCGGGCGCTGCCAGTTCTCGGAAGAGAAGGCGAACAGCGTGAGATAACGCACGCCTTTGTTAATGGCGGCCTCGATGGTCCTACGGACGGCTTTGGTGCCCTCGCGATGGCCCGCCACGCGCGGCAGTCCGCGCGCGGCAGCCCAGCGCCCATTGCCATCCATGATGATTGCGACGTGAAGCGGCACCGGGTAACGCGAAATATCAGCCATTATACCTGGCGAATGTCCTTTTCCTTCTCGGCCAGGCTCTCATCGAGGCGCTTGATATAGCCATCAGTGAGCTTCTGCACCTGTTCCGACCAGTCGCGCTCGTCATCCTCGCTGATTTCTTTCTTTTTCTCCAGCGCTTTAATCTGCTCCATGCCGTCCCGGCGCACCCCGCGAACGGCGATCCGCGCATTCTCGGCATATTTCGCGGCGGTCTTGGCCAGCTCGTTGCGGCGCTCCTCGGTCAGCATCGGCAGCGGCACGCGCACCAGCTGGCCATCCGGCTGCGGGTTAAGCCCCAGCCCGCAATCGCGGATCGCCGCGACGACGGAATTGACCATCGAGCGGTCCCAGACCTGCACGGTGAGCATGCGCGCCTCCGGCACGGCGACGGTGGCGACCTGGTTGATCGGCAGCATCTGGCCATATGCTTCGACCTTCACCGGGTCGAACAGAGCGGGGCTGGCGCGGCCGGTACGCAAACCGCCGAATTCGCGCCGCAACGCCTCCAGCGCGCCGTCCATGCGGCGGGTCAAATCCTGTTTCAGATCGGAAAAATCGGCTGGCATCTGCGCTAATCCTATACTTTCGGTTCCATGATCCGGGTGAACCGCCCCTCGCCACGCATGACGGCGGCAAATGCGCCCGGCGCACTGATGTTGAAGACAATGATCGGCAATTTATTCTCCCGCGACAGGCTGATCGCGGATGCATCCATGACATTCAAATCCCGCGCCAGCACTTCCAGATACGTGAGTTCCTCGTAGCGGGATGCATCCTTCACCTTGCGCGGGTCGGCGGAGTACACGCCGTCCACTTGGGTGCCTTTCAGCAGCGCGTCGCATTTCATCTCTGCGGCGCGCAAAGCCGCGGCGGTGTCGGTCGTGAAGAACGGATTGCCGGTCCCGGCGGCGAAGATTACCACCCTGCCCTTCTCCATATGCCGCTCCGCGCGGCGGCGGATATAGGGTTCGCAGACCGAGGCCATGGGGATCGCCGATTGCACCCTTGTTGGCACGTCGCGTTTTTCGAGCGCGGATTGCATGGCGAGCGCGTTCATCACGGTCGCCAGCATGCCCATGTAATCTGCCTGGGCACGGTCCATGCCGCCCGCCGCACCGGCCACGCCCCGGAAGATATTGCCCCCGCCGATGACCAGCGAGACCTCGACGCCCATTGCCACCACATCCCCGATATCCCCGGCGATGGCGTTCACCGTCTCGGTGTCCAGCCCGTACTCGCCGTTGCCCATCAGGGCCTCGCCGGAGACTTTCAGGAGCACACGTTTATATTGCGGTACAAGGGTCATGGGATATCCATCCAGGAGAGCGCGATCTTTGTAGATCGAAGCGGGCTTGCGTCAATCACCCGCTCAACAAAAGGGCGGGCCGGGGATGAACCCGAACCGCCCTCTGCCTGAGAAAAAAGAAACTGCTTCTTTTTTAAAAAAGAAGCAAAAAACATTTGGCCTTAAACGCCTGCGGCCGCAGCCACTTCAGCGGCGAAATCCGTTGCTTCCTTCTCGATGCCCTCACCGAGATGGAACCGCACGAAACGGGTGATTTTGGCGCCCGATTTCTCAACCACGGCCTTCACCTTGCTCTCGCCGTCATGCACCCAGACCTGCTCGAGCAGCACCACATCCTCGTAAAACTTCTTGATGCGGCCTTCGACCATCTTCTCGATGATCGCTTCGGGCTTGCCGGAAGCGCGCGCCTGGTCGGAGAGAATGGTCTTCTCGCGTTCCAGTGCCGCCGGGTCCACCTCGGCAATGCTCAACGCATCCGGGCGGGTAGCGGCAACATGCATGCCGATCTGGCGGCCGAGCGTCTCGATCGCCTCATCCGCCTTGCCTTCCAGCCCGACGATAACGCCGATCTTGCCCAGCCCCGGCTTCAATGCGCCATGGATATAGGCGGCGGCGACGCCGCC
>Ga0116226_10000490_pt1 | contig 33785 bp, 37 predicted proteins | sample S1TSphfallax_FD_89692 | JGI IMG/M metagenome (GOLD analysis project Ga0116226, IMG submission 89692) | Host-associated microbial communities from peat moss isolated from Minnesota, USA - S1T2_Fa - Sphagnum fallax MG | ecosystem: Host-associated > Plants > Peat moss > Unclassified | place: USA...
CGCCGAGATCTGTCATGTCACCGCCCAGACCGATCCGCAGCCTGCGCCGCTATCGCCTGTCGGATGAGGCGCGCAAGGCGGAGGCGGATCGGCAGACTAAGGGATTAGCCGCCCTGGCGTTTAGTTTGTTCCTGGTGCTGATCGGACTCTACCTTGTCCAGCGCTTGGCGGCACAGTCGCGGATCGAGGATTGCCTCATGTCGGGACGGACCAACTGTATGCCGGTCGATCCAACGACTTTGAGCCGGTAGCGTCAGCGGAAAAACGGATTATCCGGCTCCGGCTTCAGGAGCGCCGGCGCGTAATGCACCACATTGATCGTGCCATCGGCAGTCGCGCGACCGATCGCGAAGGGCTTATGCAGATGATGGTTGACCCGGTCCATCATGATTTCGACGCCGCTGGGCGCCACAATACGACGGCCGCTGAGTGCCGCTTTCACGGAATCCGGTTCGACCGTACCCGCCTCACGCACAGCATCGCACCAGAGATGGAAACCGATCCATGTCGCTTCCATCGGATCATCGGTCAACGCATCGGGCCGTCCAGTAAATCGCTGCCAATCGGCGATAAAATCGCGGTTCTGCGGCGTATCGACGGACATCAGGTAGTTCCACGCCACATAATGGCCCTTCAGCAAATCCGCTCCAATGAGTGCCGCCTCGTTTTCGCCGATCGAGAATGCCATCACCGGTGTCTGTTGCGCGGCTCAGCCTCGATCGCACTAATCTCGGTGATGAAGCCGCGTACCGTCAGCAGCGACCGGGCCATCTCCCCGTAAAGGCCGGGGTCTTTGGTAAAGGCAGGCGTGACAAACGCATCGCGATTTGCGATCGCCTCAAGGTTCAGTGCCAAGACGGCCATTGGCCGTTGCATCACCCAGGCAATCACCGCACCGCTGAGAGCGCCGACGCCCACCACAGCCAAACCCATGAGCGAGGGCGCGGCTTGGCTGTACTGGAGGACCACCCCCACTGCGCCGGACGGCAGCGCTGCAACGACCGGAATTAATATTCGCGCTGCAAGAATAGGCTTCTGGCGCATAGGTTGGGGCCCCGTAACCGACAGCGTTCTCGCCGCAAAAAGATGGAAAGCCCGTCTCCGGTCAATCGGGCGAATCACGTATTGCGCACCGAATAGAGTCCTATCAGCCCACTTGAAGAAGTCGCTCTTAACTCGATGATTTCTAAAGCTATTAGGAATCATCGCTGGAATCCGGCAGAATGGATGGTGGATCACACGGCTATTCGCCGAGCGCTGGCGGAAGATCTGGAGCAGGCACCATGATGGTTACGGTAAGACGGACTGGTTTGATCACCACGGTGGCAACCCTCCTGCTCACCCTCAACGCAGGCGCTGGTCACGCAGAGCCCTCGATGCTTGGCTATTACGCGGATGACACGTCAATGCCTGCGCTCAAGGCGGAGGCGTCGATTCTGGCGACAGCGGCAGTCGATCTTTACGACGTCGATATCGACGGGAACGTCACGGGCACCCTCCCCGCCGCGGTGCGGTCCGTGGCCACTCCTCATCACATCAGCTTGCTGGCGGTCGTGTCGAATTACGGCACGAGTGATTTCGACCCGGCGATTGCGATAGCAATCCTAACGCCAGGCCCCGCGCAGGACCACGCGATCGACGGGATGGTCCGGGTTTCTGAGGGGCTAGCCGGGATTGACCTCGATTTCGAAGCCGTACCGCCGAAGGAACGGCCGCATTACACCGCATTCGTGGCACGGCTTGCTCACGCGCTGCATGTGGCCAAGCGCGTTCTGATGCTATCAGTACCGGCAGTAACTCGTGACGACCCGACCGATTCCTGGGCCGGCGCCTATGATTATCCCGCGTTGGGCAAGAATGCCGATACGCTTCAGGTCATGACCTATGACGAGAACGGCCCGTGGGGTCCGCCCGGTCCGGTGTCGGGTCTCGATTGGATGACGCAATGCCTCGCTTACGCACAATCCGTGCTACCGCCGGGCAAGGTCAATCTGGGTTTCCCGGCCTATGGCTATGATTGGAACCTGACCACCGGCAGCGGTGTGACAGTGAGTTGGACCGAGGCTGCGGCACGCCTCGCCAAAACCGGTGCGACTCCGAAGTGGGATGATGCCACGTCGAGCCCCTGGTTTCGGTACAAGGCGGCGGACGGCAGCGCGCACGAAGTTTGGTACGAGAATGCCCGCAGCATCACCTTGAAAGCTGAACTGGCGGCGCAAAAGCAGGCTGCCGGCATTTCCGTCTGGGCACTGGGCCTCGACTCACCTTCCCTATGGCGCGCGATCCTCGCCAGCTTCAAACATAGTTGACTCCATCAACTATCTGATGGAAATCCCTCGGTATGTACGAGACCGTCACCGAAGTTCGCGCGTTCAATCAGGGGCAGCGACACGCTTTACGTCCGTATCTTGAACATTCTCGGCCAAATACAGCGCGAGCGGGCTAGTCCGTTCAGGCACGGTGAGACGGTGGACTTCACTGCCAGGTTGCCGGCAAAAATCATAGATGCGGGCCAAAAAGGCCGCGAAGAGTACGCCGTGCAGGCAGGCGTCTATTACAGAACGGAAATCTTCGAAGTTCGGCAGGTTTTATTGCCTGATCAGAACGGACGTTATCCAGGCGATCCTGGTTGTCTGCCGCCTTACTCTGAGCAGCCCCTACTGACCGCAACCCACTAGCGGTATGAATTTAAGTTCGGTCGGAGTATTGTTAAGAAATTTCCTGTCTCGGACCATCGAGCGTCGGATGGGCGCGGCGGAAGCTGATAATATCCGTGGGACCACCGGCTTGCAGATTTCGCGCGCTTACTCTGATGATCGCGATCAACATCACGAAGGCGGCGAATGGCAGCAGTCCAATAAATAACACGCTCTCCGATCTAATTTGGTATATTGATGCCGAAAAACATAATACCGAAAATAAAAATGGTAAAACCTGAGATTATCAATCCCAATATAGATAATATCTTTTTTGATTTTCTATCAAATAAAGCAGCTATCCCCAACGCAGTCGATAATATCAGGAGTATTCCAGAAAATATAATAAACAAATCTACGAGGTTCTCAACGCCCATGGATCCCCTATCATTAACAATGGAATACACTGCGAAACCGAAATCCATGAATATAACGATCGCAGCCACAATACTTACAATGAATGAACTTATTGCTAGCCTACCATGATAAGCCGGCTTGGATGGTTCCATATACTTGTCAACCATTCGCATCCCCCGAATTGACCCGGTGCGCCGTCTACCCGGACCATATCAGGCAATCGTGCTAGGGGCGAGTAACCACAGCAAGATCGCGCAATAGAGGTTCAACAGTCTCGGTGCCCCGATGATACCTTACGCCCCCAGCCCCGGCGCGACCGTGTAACTCGCCTCGGTCTTCGCCGCGATCTCTTCCAGCGTCACGCCCGGCGCCAGCTCCTTCAGATGCATGCCATCCTGATCGATATCGAACACGGCGAGATCCGTGATTACCATATTGACCACGCCGGTCCCGGTCAGCGGCAAAGTGCAGCAATGCAGCAGCTTTTTCTCGTCGCCCTTCGCGGCATGTTCCATGATCACGACGACACGTTTCACCCCGGCGACCAGATCCATAGCGCCGCCCATGCCCTTGACCATCTTGCCGGGGATCATCCAGTTGGCGAGATCTCCATTCTCGGCGACCTGCATCGCGCCCAGCAGCGCCAGATCGATATGGCCGCCGCGGATCATCGCGAAACTGTCGGCGCTCGAGAAATAGCTGGTGGTGGGCAGTTCGGTGACGGTCTGCTTGCCGGCATTGATCAGATCGGCATCTTCCTCGCCCTCATAGGGAAACGGCCCCATGCCGAGCATGCCGTTCTCGCTCTGGAGCTGAACGCTCATGCCCTCAGGGATGTAATTCGACACGAGTGTCGGGATGCCGATCCCGAGATTGACATAGAAGCCGTCGCGCAATTCCTGCGCGGCGCGGGCCGCCATCTCGTCGCGGGTCCAGGGCATGGGATGCCTCCTTCTTATTCTAAAGCGGTCAGGCGGCTTCGGGGCGCTTGCGCGTGGTCAGTTTCTCGATCGCCTTCTTCGGCGTCGGGACATGGACGATGCGCTGCACATAGATGCCGGGTGTATGGATCTGATCCGGCTCAATCTCGCCAGGTTGGACAAGATGCTCGACCTCGGCGATGGTCAGGCGCCCTGCCGTCGCCATGATCGGGTTGAAATTGCGCGAGGTCTTGCGGAACACAAGATTGCCCTCGGTATCGCCCTTCCAGGCATGGACCAGCGACACATCGGCGACGATGCCGGTTTCAAGGATATAGCGCTCGCCGTTAAAGACGCGCTCTTCCTTGCCCTCGGCGACCAGCGTGCCGACGCCGGTCTTGGTGTAGAACCCCGGAATGCCGGCGCCCCCGGCGCGGATGCGCTCCGCCATGGTGCCTTGTGGACTGAATTCGAGTTCGAGCTCGCCCGACAGGAATTGTGCCTCGAATGTCTTATTCTCCCCGACATAGGAGCTGATCATCTTGCGGATCTGCCGGGTCTTTAGCAGCAGTCCCAGCCCGCCATTATCGGTCCCGGCATTGTTCGAGACCACCGTCAAATCCTTAACACCGGACTCCCGCAGCGCGTCGATCAGCGCATCGGGCACGCCGCACAGCCCGAACCCGCCGGCCATCAGCAACATGCCGTCGCGGACGACGCCCTCAAGGGCGGTTTTGGCGTCGGGATAGACTTTCTTCACAGCGGTAACCTCGCCAACATTTATGGCATAGGCTGATAGAACGCGCATTGAGTGGTGTCAACGCGCGGGCTGTCCGCACTCACATCACGCTATCGATCGCCCGTGCCAATTCGAGATCCCGACGCGACAGGCCGCCCGCGTCATGCGTGGTCAGCAGAATATCCACTTTGTTGTAGACATTGCTCCATTCCGGATGGTGGTCGGCCTTCTCCGCGAACAGCGCCACGCGGGTCATGAAGCCGAAGGCCGCATTGAAATCCTTGAATTTGAAGCTCTTGGTGATGGTGTCGCGCTCGGCATCATGCTGCCAGCCGGATAGGGTCGCGAGACCGTCGGAACGCTCCGCGTCGTTTAGCCGTGTGACCATTTGATGCTCCTGTCGTTATAGATCGCTCTTTCATAGGTGCGACCGTCGCCACACGACGACAAGCCCATATCGCCTTAAGGAAGCGAGATCATGCCGGAAACCGCGCTCATCCCCCCGTCCCTCGCCGAGTTCGAGACGCTGGCGCAGGACGCCTTCGAGTCCATCCCGCCGGAACTGGCGAAGCATGTCGGGGAAATCGTCTTCCGCATCGAAGATTTCCCCGATGAGGAAACCGAGCGAGAGATGGGGCTCGAGACGCCGTTCGACCTGCTCGGGCTCTATCGCGGGGTGGCGCTGCCGTTTCAGGGCACCGGGCAGATGCAGGCCGACCTTGACATGATCTTCCTCTATCGACGGCCGATTCTGGATTATTGGTGCGAGACCGGCGAGGATCTGGCCGATATCGTGCGCCATGTGCTGATCCATGAAATCGGCCATCATTTCGGCTTTAGCGATGCCGATATGGAGCGGCTGGAACAGTCAGCCTAACAGGGTTTCGCTGACTGCGAGCCGGAGCGCCGGCAGAACCTCCTCCTCAAACCACGGATGCCGCTTCAGCCAGCCGGTGTTGCGCCAACTTGGATGCGGCAGGACAAAGCGAGTTGGCTGAAACTGCCGCCAGCCTTCGATAATCTCCGTCATGCTGCGCCTCGCCATCGCCGGCAGATAGCGTTTCAGCGCGTAGGACCCGACCAGCAGCGTCAGCTTCATCTCTGGCATCGTCGCCAGCACGCGCGGATGCCAGAGCGGCGCGCATTCCGGCCGGGGCGGTCGATCGCCGCCTTGCCGATCGACCCCCGGATAACACAGCCCCATCGGTAGGATCGCAACCTTGCTCTCGTCGTAAAATAGCGTCCGATCAATCCCGAGCCAGCTTCGCAGCCGATCGCCGCTTCGATCATTGAACGAAAGACCGGTTTCGTGGACCCGCGTGCCCGGCGCCTGGCTAATGATCAAGAGCCGCGCGGTCGGTGATCCGCGCATAACCGGGCGCGGCCCAAGCGGCAGATGCGCCTCGCAGAGCCGGCACGCGCGTAGCTCGAGCATGAGATCGTCGAAAGCTTGGCCATCCATTGATCAGGAACCTGATGGCGCGGCGCGATGCCCGGTCAATTGTTGGCCATCCCCCGCTTGCAACCTGCGAAATCCGAGGACCGATGCGAGCTCGATCAGGCCGATGACCAGGAAGACCGGCGTGAAATCCCGGACGCTGAGGGTCGCACCCGGGATGGTGACCAGCGACAGCACAATCGCCGCGACGCCAACAGCCAGGCTTTGTGCAAGCCGCTGCCCGACCGCCGCGATGCTGGTCGCCTTGGACATGAGCTCGCTCGGCAGATCGAAGCTGAGCGCGCCGAGGCTCGACATCTGCATCGATCGGAACAGGCCGAACAGGATCAGATAGGGTACGAGGATCCATGCGCTGGTATCGGCGCGCAGCAGAGAAAATCCCGCGAGAAGTAGAGCCAGCAGGACACCGTTCACGCTAAGCACCCGCTTCAGGCCGAGCGCTTTCAATAGTCGCGGCATGCCGAACCGCATCAGGAACGCCCCCAGCGTGGAGAGGCACACGAGCACGCCGGAGTGGAACGCGTCGAGCCCGAAGCCGACCTGAAACAGCAGCGGCAAAATGAACGGCGTACCCATAACGCCGGTGCGTGCAATGCCGCCGACCAGCACCGACACTGCGAACGAGCGGATCCTGAACAAGTCCAGATCAAGTACCGGATTGGCGGTCCGTCGCGCGTGGCGTCCATAGGTAAAGAGCGTCATGGCAGCTGCGGTAATCAGCAATAGCTGCACCCAGCCGGGCACAAGATGCCGTCCCAGCAACTCTGTCGAGGTTTGCGCCAGCGCCAAGCCAGTGCCGACGATCAAGAAACCTAAAATATCGAGCGGCGCCGGTCGCGGCATCTTGATGTCGCTGATGAAGCGGAGCGCCAGGATCATGCCGATCAACCCGATCGGGATGTTGATAAAGAACACCCAATGCCACGAGACATAGGTGGTCAGAAACCCGCCAATCACCGGACCCAAAATCGGACCGATCAAGGCGGGTGTCAGCATGTAGTTCATCGCCACGATCAACTGGTCCTTAGGGAAGGCACGCGCCAGGATAAGCCGACCCACCGGGGTCATCATCGCTCCGCCGAATCCCTGAAGCACGCGCATCGCCACCATCATACCGAGGCTGGTCGCGAAGCCGCAGAGTGCCGATCCTAGCGTGAAGACCAGTAGCGCCGTACAAAACACCCGGCGCGCGCCGAACCTGTCGGCGATCCAGCCACTTAACGGAATGAACACGGCGAGGCTCAACAGATAGGACGTGATGGCGACGCTCAGTGCCACCGGTGTGGTGTTGAGACTGACCGCGATCTGCGGCAGCGCGGTGTTGAGGATGGTCGAATCCAGGCCTTCCATAAACAGCCCGGCCGCAATCACGAATGGAACGATGAAAGAGGTCGGCGCTGCCGGCTGTTCGGTCATCCCCCTTTATAGCAGGCTGGCGGCGATGTTGATGCTGAGCGCCAGAATGACCGTGTTGAAAAAGAAGGTCAGAATGCCGTGGGCCAGCGTCAGGCCGCGCATGCCGGTCGTCGTCACCGCAGTATCCGAGGTCTGCGCCGTCATGCCGATGGTGAAGGAAAAATAGGCGAAGTCGATATAGCCCGGTGTCGGATCTTTTCCCGGAAATTGCAGCCCACCGCGCTCCGTCCCCTTGTCACCCTGCCCTGCACCATAATGCTCGTGCGCGTAATGCAGCGTGAACAAAGTGTGCAGAAAGAACCAGGACGAGACGATCGTATAAATCGCCAAAGCAAGGCGCAGCGACTTTTCCGGATCGGGGATGTCCTTGCCGCCGAGTAGGCCGACGATCGCGCAAAGGCTGATCAATGCGGCCGCCGCTGAGATCATCAAAAGGGTCCAACCAGACTCATCCTGGAGCGAAGCCTTGTAGCGGATAGTCGCCTCGGTCCCGCGCAGCATCATGATCCAGGCGAGCACATTATAGAGCGTCGCCGCGGCATCCCAGCTGAAGACAACCCTGACCAGAGCCCCCCAGCTCTCGGGCAAAAGCACGCCAAGGACCGCGCCGACTCCGGCGGCGATGAACAGACGGGGATGTAGTTTGAAATACGCCATTAAAACTCCTCGGCCTCGTAAGACGCCGATCTACGCATCAAAACGGGTTCATGGTGAAACCAATCCATCGGCCGCAGGCCACGACGCTCACCCAAAGACCGAGGGAAATCCCCCCGGCCACCCGGGCGCCGATTGGCGACCGCACGGCCGGATCCCAGTTCTTGATGCCCCGCCCGGTCACCAGATGAAAGAGCATCATATTGAGCCCGGCCAAAAGCAGCAGCACCATCTTGGCGCGGAACGGCCAATTTTCAGAATATTTGACGGCGTTCGAGGCGAATAAAGTCCCGCCCGTCACCAGAGCGATCGCGAACGCGGACCAGCTATATGGCAGAATATCGCACACCATGCGATGGACGGACCGATGGCGGGACGCGAGGTCGAGCAGTCGCAGATCGATGATAGCAATTGTACCCACGACCATCGTCAGCGCCAAGACATGCACACTTTCGATCCAGGGAAAATAACTGCCGTCTTCGCGGACGATCGTCGCAATTTGGCTGTCTTGCAGCCATTGAAAGAACTCGGTCAACATGGCGCTCGCTACTCTAACCGGCTGCAGTCTGCATATAGGCGATCCACCGTCCGGCAAAGACGATGCCGACCCAGAGCATGATCGATATTCCAGCCAAACCGCGCGCCGTTACCCGCCGACCACCGGACCTGTCCCAGAATAGCGGATCATGTCGAAGCTGACGCTGGACGATGAAGGTCAACAGCATCGCGGCGATCAGGAGCAGCATCTTCATCTGGAAAGCCGGATTTTCCAAGGAGCGGGCCGGTTCGCCGATCACCAGAATCGTGCCGGTGATCAGCATGACGGGCAGGATATACCAGATCCACGGCAGATAGCGCCGTGCCGTCACCGCAACGGGCTCGTCTTGAGCAATTGCCCCGATCAGCCTTAAATTGACCATTGCGGCCGACGAAATGACGAGCGCGATACATAATATATGGACAGTTTGAACCGTTGGGATAACCCAATTTACCGTTTGGATCCCCACGCTTACATCGGTCATACCCAACCATTCACAGAAATCATGCAGTGAGGCCATGAACGCTCGCTCTACATCCAAATTGCATAGGTCTTTTGCCACCATAAGAGGGCATAATCGAATATCAAAGCGTGTTAATGCTTAAAACATCATCGCAATCTGACGAAGTCCATCGGATTAATCAGCATTATCGCGCGCGACCAAGTGAATAATTAACGATTGCTCCGGGAAATTGAGGGGCTAGAACTTTACGAACCAGATCCAATCGCGGACTGTTCGCCAACGCGACAGCCGAGTGACGCACGATACGGGGAGCTCTGTCCATTTCGACCGATTGCGCCAAAGCAGAAGAGACGATGCAGGGTAAGGTCTGTGTGATCACTGGTGCGAGTTCCGGTATCGGGTTATCGATCGCCGCTGCCATTGGTCGGCTTGGTGCCAGACTCATTCTGATCGGGCGATCGCCGCTGCGCTGCACGGCTGCGATGGAGTATTTGAAGGAACATGTCCCCGGGATCGATGTAGATTTTCGTGCTGCCGATCTTTCGATTCTATCCGAGATGCATCGAATCGGTGACAAGATCGCCATGGAGGAGCCCAAAGTCCATGTGCTGATCAATAATGCGGGCGTGTTGACGCGGGATCGACAGGTTACCGATGACGGTCTGGAACTGATGTTCGCGGTGAACCACCTCAGTCATTTTGTGATAACCGACCGCCTCAAACACTCGCTCGCTGCCGCCGGCCCAGCCCGGGTGATCAATGTCGCGTCGGAGGCGCATCGAGGCTATTGCCTGGATTTCGACGATCTGCAATCGGCACAGCATTTCGACGGACGGGTCGCCTACGGCAAAACCAAGCTGGCGAATATTTTGTTCACGCGAGAATTGGCGCCCCGCGTGATCACGACCGGGGTGTCGGCGAATGCCCTGCACCCCGGACCTGTCATGAGCCGTCCAGGGTACGACGCGAAGAGATTTGCCGGACAAACCGTTGGCAGTGATGACATTGTTATTGACCAGACCACCGACCAAGGCGCTGAAACCGCGATATATCTCGCGACCGACCCCGCGCTGGCTGACACGACGGGCCTTTATTTTGAGCATTGCCGTGAAATCACGCCCTCGCCCGAGGCTGAGGACGATTTAGCGGCGGCGCGTCTTTGGGATGAAAGCGCCTATATCGCCGGTATCGAGCGATAGGTGGGGTTGCGCTTGACCGTTTTTTAACAGGTCAGGGGTGAATGTTTCAGGGTTATAACGATGTCCACTGCGACACAGGTTAGCAAGCATATCTGGAGACTCAAATCGATGATTGCAGAATTGCGGCGTCACATTGAGACAAAGATTTCCCAAGCCACTTTAGAACAAAGTCCATTTCCGCATCTCGTGATCGAGGATTTCTTTCCAAACGAGATCTACGCGAGGATACTCGCCTACAATCCGTTCCTGAATAATGACGGATCGGAGTGGATGAGCGCTTCCGTCTCCGGCAATGTCACATCGCGGACGCCCTATCACGCCCGTAAGCAGATCAATTTCCACGCCGATGCGACCTTCGACGCTGAGCCGGACGCCGCCGAATTCTGGAATGGCCTCAAAGCCTGCTTTCTCGACGATCATTGGTTCGAGCGCGTGGTTCAGCAGAAATATGCCGACTATTTCCAGCTCCGGTTCGGGGATCTGGCAACCGAGCCCGACTTTCTGACCCATTTCCGCAAGGAATTTTTCCTGCAGCGCCATGAGCCGGGATATTATATCGGACCGCATACCGACGTGCCGACCCGTGTTTTCACCTGCATATTTTCATTCGCGACGACAACAGGATTTGAAGAATACGGCACCGAGTTGCTCGCCCACAAAGATCCGTTGGTCCGCTGCTGGGGTTACGATCACTACATGCCGGACGATTTTATCGTAAAGAAAGTCGCACCCTACCGACCCAATAACTTCCTGCTATTCTTCAAAACCCGCCACTCGTTCCATTCGGTCAAGGACATCACAGACGCTGTGCCGAACCAGCGATATGGCATGCAGTTTCAGTTCTATGAACCTGGGTACGGTTTGTTCAAGGATCTGTCGGTGCCGGATCTTATGTCGCCGAAGATCCGGTCGAACCGGCCGAAGCCTGCGCAATGGATTGCGAAATTTGAAACCCACATCACCCCGACCATCGAGACTGAGCCGACCGGCGACGGCATTACGGTCAATCCCGGTGACATCCTGATCGCGGCGCGTCAGGAACCGCTCGGCGGCCACCTCAAGCTCTTCGGCGCTTCGCTCAACGGCAATCTTCTGCCGGACGCGCTGTTCATCCGCGCCGCCGATTGGGTGCTCAAAACCGAAGCCACGGCCGCATAGAACGTGCGCGACTGGCTGGACCAGCTTTGGACGGATCCTACCGCGCGATTCCCCCGTGCGGTTGGCCAGCATGGCTATGATTTGCCGAGTCTGGCGGGATTGGGCGTGCTGCCGGTGCAACAAGACAGCACCATCCCCGGCGTGACGCTCACGGTTGCTGATTCAGCTCGGAATAACTGGGTGGTGCTGCCGCAAGATGGGTCGGCAGGTTGCTCACTCAAACTCGAGCTCCGCCCGAATTGCTGCAACAATATCCTGGTTCTGGCGCCGCAGAGCCAACTGACCGGGACGATCACGCATTGGGGCAGTGACGGGCTCATTGTTATCGCCGGCGCGATTCCCTGGCCGTCTTTTCTCAATATCCGGCTCTCGTCGAACCACGAGTCCTTCTTCTGGGGCGCGGGTGCTACCAGCAACGGCGGCTCGGTCGTCATGCAAGGCGATGGCGGAACGATCATTGTTGGCGAAGACACGATGCTGGCGACCGACATCATGATCCGCAATTCCGATTTGCATGGCATCGTCGATATGGCAACGGGCGCCTGGCTGAACCCGCCGGGCCATGTCCTGATCGAGCCGCATGTCTGGTTGGGACAGGGCGCCACGATCCTGAAGGATACCACGATCGGTTATGGCAGCATCGTCGGATCCGGTGCGCTGGTAACGCACGATGTCCCCCGCTTCAGCGCCGTCGGCGGGGTGCCGGCCAGGATCCTGAAACATAACGTGTCCTGGACACGCGACCGAACACCGCCGACGGATAGTCACCACCGGATCGCGGAGCAAGCATACGGTCTACCGACCTACGTCTGAGTCGAGCCCCAGAATTCTCGTCGAATTCGCCCGGCGATGATCCGGATATTGCGCAGACGGCGGAGCACCGCCCATGGACGCGTGAGCACTTCACGCGAGGAGAATAGTCGGCGCAGCAGGGCGGTCGACTGGCTGTGCGATCCCGCATGGCCGACGCGATAGACTGCACCGTCGAAGGGCAGCGGTGCCAGTGGCGTGCCGCGTTCCGCCAGATACTCTCGAATGTAGACGTGGCTCCCCAGCCACATGCGGATATAGGTCTCATCGGCCATTTCGAACTGCGCGGGTGTGCCATAAAGATCGGCGCGGATCAGGTGCGACGTGCCGCACAGCTTTGAGAAATCGGCATATCGGAACACCACGGAACTGCCCTCGTCCCAGATATATCCGTCGCGCACATACCACCCGAATGCTTCCGGGTTATCGGCGACGAAGCCGGTTAGACGGGCACTGACGAAATCATCATAATCCACCACCATGATATGCCCGGTCGGGCCGGCTTCGAGCAGCCCGGCAAGGATGCGTTTGCCTTTGTCGAGTCGCCCGGCATCGCGGAAGGCCTCGTCGCTATGGCCGCCGCGCTCCCACACAGGATTGGGCGGAAAATCGACAGGCTTGACAGTGAATTGCGCCGGTAACGCCGGCAGGTCGGCCGAGCAATCGGCAACCAGGATGGCGCGCCATGCCGGATGATCCTGCGCGGCGATCGATCGCGCCGTCTCGCTCAGCTTCTGCTTGACCGCAGACCAGTCCTTGGAATTCTTCGGATGGAGGAGAGGAATGATGAAGGTCAGAACGGTCGACATGATAAAACCCCGCTCCTCTGCGAGACGGAAAATGCTTGCCCTAGGGCGATTTTATCCCAAACCCTGCAAGAAGAGGTTACCGCGGCAGCCCACACTGAATAGTCACCAGGGGTAGGTTTGCCATTTCTTCGCTCACCCGTCGTCATTTGATCGCCGTATCACTGGCGCTCGTTGCGTCACGGCCGACACGCGCCGCGGGAACCCCGCCGCACAAAAAGAAGGGGCAGGAACCGCCAAAACATGTTCAGGTGCCGTTCGTGGTGTCGACCCGCATCACGCTGCCGGACCTGACCAATTCGATCAGTCTGATCGTGCCGGTCGCATCCATCAATGTCGACCAGCTCCAGCTCCTGAATTTCGGCTGGCAGGCGCATGGCGGACGAGGCGAATTTGTGATCGATCCGCTGAACGGCGGCTTGCTGCTGCGGGTCATTTGGGCGGGTGGCAAACGTCTTCGGTTTGCCGAGATTGTTCAAACCATTATGCCGCCAGGCGACGCAAACGAGTCAGGAAAGCGACTTCAAGCTTTGGCCGACCGCATCGCCAAAGCGACAATCTCGGATCCGTCGTCCCATAAATTCGCTGGGTTTACCACCGTAATCATGCCGCCGCTGCCGACGCCAGCGGTCGTCAAGACCAAGAAACGTCCACATGGGAAATAGCCCCGCGCTTGCCAATGCACGCCGGGTGCGGTAGCACCATTTTGTAATAGAGTATCGCGCGGGGAGGCGAAAATGGCTGATACGGAACTGATCCGGCACCAACAAATGTGGAAATCATTCACCACGGCGGTGAAATTCGCCGTCGGCGCCATTGTCCTGTTGCTGGTCGCGCTGGATCTGACGCTCGTCCGTTAATGAAAGGCTGCGCCGATGGCGCAGCCAACGTTCCCAGACTTAACCGACGATTTCCGAACCGGCGAAGAAGAACGCGATTTCGGTGGCGGCATTTTCGGCGCTGTCCGACCCATGCACCGAATTTGCTTCGATCGATTCCGCAAAATCCTTGCGGATCGTGCCAGCAGCCGCATTGGCCGGGTTCGTCGCACCCATGATCTCACGATTGCGCGCGACCGCGTTCTCGCCCTCAAGCACCTGAACCACCACCGGCCCCGAGGTCATGAAGCTGACGAGATCGTTATAGAACGGCCGTTCTTTGTGCACGGCATAGAATGCACCGGCGAGCGCCGTGCTGAGATGCAGGCGCTTTTGCGCGACAATGCGCAGGCCCTGCTCTTCGAACCGGGCATTGATCTTGCCGGTCAGGTTGCGGCGGGTCGCGTCGGGCTTGAGGATCGAGAGGGTGCGTTCGATGGCCATGATGAACTCGCTGAGAAACGGACTGAGATAAAGATGGCGGCTTATAACCGCTCTCACCCGCTCACGACAACCGCTCCTGCCCGCATGGCGGGGTTCTGTTAGGCCTTGCGTTCCCAGCCACTATTGGGCTTTTGCTGCCAATAACTCACCGCATGGCCGCCGTCCTTGTACCGTTTCCAGCGCGCTCGCGCTGCGGCGAGTTGCTCCGGATCGTTGCCGTCAAACATGTCGACAGCCCGTTTGAATGGATCGAGTGACGCAATTTCGGCACCGCCGACCTGGCAGATCAGGTCGGCACCGTTGGGATTGCGGTCGGATTCAGTGAGAAATATCGGCTGTTCGCCTTCATAGCCATCCTTTGCCGTGCCATGCGGCAGAAAGCTGCCCTCGCCATAGGTCCAGAGCGCAAGCGCAAGCCTTTCGGCTTCCGTCTCGCTCGGCACTTTCAGCAGAATGCGAAAACCGCCTGCCACGGCCTTTTCCAGGAGCCGTGGCAGCGCTTCGATCAGCGTCGTCCGCTGCAGGTGATAAAAACCGACCTCGGTCACGCTTCGAAATTTTGCGCGATGAAGCGGTCGAGCAGCCGAACGCCATAGCCGCTGGCCCCCTTCGGCACGGTACCGCCATCCTTCTTGGCCCAGGCCATGCCGGCGATATCGAGATGCGCCCATTTGGCACCATTGACGAAGCGCTTCAGAAACTGCGCACCGATAATGCTGCCGGCTTCGCGACCGCCGGAAATGTTCTTCACGTCGGCGACCGTGGAATCGATCAGGCGGTCATAGCCATCGCCGAGCGGCATGCGCCATAGAGGTTCGCCGACTGATTTCCCGGCGGCATCGAGTTGGGCAGCAAGCGCGTCATCATTCGCATAGAAGCCGGCCTGTTCACTCCCGAGCGCAATGATAATCGCCCCCGTGAGCGTCGCCAGATTAACCATCGCCACCGGCTTGAAGCGATCCTGCGTGTACCAAAGCGCATCGGCCAGCACGAGCCGACCTTCGGCATCGGTATTATTGACCTCGATCGTCTGGCCCGACATCGAGGTGACGATATCCCCCGGCCGCGTGGCATTACCGGACGGCATGTTTTCCGCAGCGGCGATGACACCGACAACATTCGCCTTCGCCTTACGCCCCGCCAAGGCTTTCAGCGCGCCAATCACCGCGCCGCCGCCCGCCATGTCGGTTTTCATCTCCTCCATACCGCCCGCCGGTTTGATCGAGATGCCGCCAGTATCAAAAGTGATGCCTTTGCCGACCAGGGCGACGGGCGGCGCATCCTTGTCCTTGCCACCATTCCAGCGCAGGACGATCAGGCAGGGCGGACGAACGCTGCCCTGACCGACGCAAAGCAGCGCGCCCATGCCGAGCTTCTTCAGCTTCTTCTCGTCAAGAATCTCGACCTCAACACCAAGCGAGGCAAGCGATTGCGCCTGCTCCGCTAGGGTTTCCGGATAGATCGTATTGGCTGGCTCAGACACGAGGTCACGGGTGAGGAACACCCCATCACCGATCTTATCCAGCGTGGCAAACGCCTTCTTGGCGCCAGCCGCGGCACTAAGCACTGTGAGCTTCTTGATCGAGGGCTTCTTATCGTCCTTTAACTGCGTGCGATATTTGTCGAAGCGATAACCCCGCAGCCGGAAACCAAATGCCAGCGCAGCGGCAGCCAAATCGAGTGAAATAGCCGGCAGCGCCAAGCTGCCCAACAGAACAGACACGTCGGTCTCGCCGGTTCCGGCAAGATGGGCATAAAGATCGCCGCCCAGTTTTTCCAACTGCAACGCATCGACCGTGTCCAGCTTGCCCAGCCCTGCCAAAACGATGCGACCGACCGGGACACCGGCGGGTGCCAAAATCGACAGGAGTTGGCCCTTCTTGCCAACAAATCGGCTCGCGGCCATGGCCCGGACCAGCGCACCGCTCGTATCGCGATCGAGCTCGGTTGCTTCCGGCGTCAGCAGCCGCTCTTCGGTCACCCCGACCACGAGCGTGCCGGATTTTGGCAAAGCGGGCTCGGCGAAACTGATCTTCATGTTTTTGTCCTTTATCGTGAGGTCGGCGCAGGATGGCCTTGATCGTGCAGGATCATGCTTCTACTAAACGCGATCACTCTGCGCAAAGCGATGCCGGCGCGGCGCAGGGCAGATAGAAAGAGTTTCGTGTCGATCCTCGTTCCGCCATCCTTTACCCGCCGCAGCGAGACGCGTTGGCAGTTGTTTCGGGCATTATGCCCCCCTGTGCTGAACCAAGCCATCGCACTGGTGCCAGCCTTGCGCCGCGGCCTCATAACCCCTCGAAGACGGTTTTTGATGCAGTTCTTTGTGATTGTTGGAACACAGCGGACCGGTAGCACCGTGCTGCGTGAAGTCTTGAACAGCAACCCGGAAATTGCCGTTGCGGGCGAGATATTTGACGGCGGACCTGAGAGTTTCGACGCCTATCTCGCAAAAGAGAGCCTGACCCGGCCAAGCGGCTACCCCGAGGCTGAACGGCAGATGGTGGACTTTCTTGGCGCGATCCACGCCGCGCGGCCCGCATCCGCAAAGATGTTCGGATGTGACCTAAAATATTGTCACATTCGCGCGGTTGCCCCGTCGAGCGAACCGCTCTGCGCACTGCCGGCGTTGCTGCAATTCATCCGGCTCGCTGGCGTTCGGGTGATCCATCTGGTGCGCGAGAACGTGCTGCAATCGGCGATTTCCGAACTCATGGCCGAAGCGCGGGCCATCTGGCATCATACCGCTGAAGAACAAATCGATCGAAAGATCCCGATCGATTGCCGAAAGCTCATCCAATATATGCAAGTCAAGCGCGCCGATCGGCAGATATTTTCGTCGGTCATGGAGGGACATGGCCTGATGGTCACCTGCGATTATGACCGATTCGTGAGCGGCATGGCGATGAAAGACGCGGAGGGAAATCTCACCGGCGAAGACAATCCGATCTTCGAGCTTGCCGATTTTCTGGGCGTCAAGCGCAGCTTCAAGGCGCCGCAACACCTGAAAAAAATAGTGCGGAAACCCTATGCGGAACTGATCGAAAATTACGAGGAGGTGCGAAAGATCGTGCGGCGCACCGAATATGTGACCTACCTCGAAACGATCTGAAGCGCCGTCGTGTTGGCCTGGAGTAGCGGGCTCGACAATTCGCCGCTGGCAGGCGCGGCCACCGTCGCTATACTCCGGCCCCAATGAACAGTCTCACCCGCTATATCTTAGGCCAGTGCCTCGCGCTGACGCTCATCGTGACCGGCGCGCTCACCGCTGCTTTTTGGCTGGTCCAATCCTTGAAGCTGATCGAGCTCGTCGTCGATCGCGGCGTGGGCATCGGCTTGTTCATCGAGCTGATGGTGCTCAGCCTGCCGCAACTGCTGCAGCTAGTGTTGCCGGTCGGCTGTTTCATTGGCGTTCTCTTCACCTGCAACAAGCTGATCGGCGATAGCGAGCTGGTGGTGATGCGGGCCTGCGGTGCCTCGCAATGGGATTTGGCCCGGCCGGCCGTGCTGTTGGGAGGAATCGGCACGGTTCTGATGCTATCGCTCTCGCTCTATTTCCTGCCAGCTTCGAAAAACGCGTTTAAGGACCTGCAGTTTCAAATCCGTAATCAGTTTACGTCGGGCCTGTTGCAGGAAGGCGCGTTCAATACGCTGTCAGATCAGCTAACGGTCTATGTGCGGTCTCGGTCGGCAAGTGGCGCGCTTGAAGGTCTGCTGATCCAGGATACGCGGGACCCCTCCAAGGCATCGACCTATACGGCGGAAAGCGGCCTGATCACGCAGGTCGAGGGTGAGCCGAACGTCTTAATGCTGAACGGGACCAAAGAGGTTTGGGACGGCACGAAAAAGCAGCTTTCCATGCTGACCTTCGACCGCTACAGCCTCAATCTCAATCAATTCCGCGACGTGCCGGGCGCCCGCGTGCTGCAGCCCGATGAACGATATATAAGTGACTTATTTGATCCGGCGGACGTCACAGACGACCCTGTCTTGCGCGAAAGGCTGCTCGTTGAGGGACATAACCGGCTCGTGGGCCCGCTCTATTGTCTCAGCTATGTCGCCGTGGCGCTCGCAAGCCTCCTGACCGGCGAGCTCAATCGACGCGGCCAGGCAAAGCGATTATTGACCGCAATCACCTTGGTCGTGGCGCTTCAGGCTGGTGCACTGGGCGTTGTCAATATGGCTGATCGTAGCCTCGGCGCACTCCCGCTGATGTATCTCAACGCGATCCTGCCGGCGGCGATCGGTATCGGCCTCGTGCTTTACGGCCATCAATGGCGGATCCGTCGCGCCATGCTCCAGACATCGGAGGGCGCGATTTGACCTTACCGATGACCTTGTTCCGCTATATCGGGCGGCAGTTCCTGCTGTGGTTCTCCGGCGTTTTTTTGCTGACGCTCTTGCTGATTTTCGTCGCCGATTTCGTCGAACTCACCCATCGAGCCGCGGCGCGCGCCGATGTCGGGCTTGGCATGCTGATGAAGATGGCCGCGCTGCAAGTGCCCCAGACTGCCGAGGAAGTTCTGCCCTTCGCTGTCCTGATCGGCTCCATTTTGGCGCTGTGGCGCATGACCCGTAGCCAGGAACTCATCGTCGCCCGCGCGTCAGGCATCTCGGTCTGGCAATTTCTGACCCCGGCGATTGTCTCCGCCTTTCTGATCGGGGCGTTCGGCGTGACCGTTTTCAATCCGGCAGCGGCAGCGATGCAGGCGACGTTCCATCAACTTGAGAGCCGGTGGTTGAAAAGCCAGTCGGATTCGCTGTTGATCTCAAGCACAGGCCTCTGGTTACGCCAGAGCAGCCCGGACGGTACCCAGGCTGTGATCCATGCCGCGAAGATGCAACAACCGGACACGCTGCTCTCCAACGTCACGATCTTCTTTTTTCGCGGCAACGATATGCTGGTCAGACGGCTTGATGCCGATTCGGCGCAGCTTGAGGAAGGCCGCTGGCTGGTCAAGGACGCGTATGAATGGCGCGTTGAGCGTCAGGAAATCCAGCATTTCAACGATATCGTCGTCCCGACCAATCTGACGCCGCGAAAGATTGAAGAAAGCTTCGCGCAGCCGAAAACGATGTCCTTCTGGGCACTCCCCGGGTTCATTACCTTACTGGAAAATTCGGGTTTTTCCGCGACCAAGCACCGGCTTTATTTCGACTCGCTGCTGGCAAAACCGTTCCTGCTCTGCGCCATGGTGCTGATTGCGGCAACCTTCTCGCTCCGCATGCAGCGCCGTGGCGGAACGACAGCGATGTTGATTGGCGGCGTTGTTTCGGGCTTCTTTCTGTGGTTTCTGACGGAAGTGATTTTTGCGCTTGGTTCGTCAGCAATGGTTCCCGTGATGTTGGCGGCATGGACCCCTGCTGGCGTCAGCATGCTACTCGGCGCTACGTTTCTGCTGCACCTGGAAGATGGTTAAGACTCCTATGGGCATATCCGGAAGCAAAGTTGCCGTGATTGGGCTGGGAGCGCTGCTTGCGTTAACTGGTACCCCGGCTGAGGCCCAGAATTCTGGCAGCACCCGGCATAAGCTTGGTGGGACCGACCAGAACGGCGAGCCGAACCCAGTGCTGTTCAGCGCTGACGAGGTAAACTATGATGATCAGCTTGAGCTGGTCATTGCTCGCGGTAACGTCGAATTATCGCAATCCGGCCGTACGCTGCTGGCAGATGTCGTCAGCTATAATCAGCGCACCGATACCGTCATCGCTAGCGGCAATGTCAGCGTTATCGAAGACGCGACCGGCGCCACGGTTTTCGCGAATTATGTCGAGTTGCACGACAATATGCGCGACGGCTTTATCAAGGACGTGCGGATCGTCTTGGCGGATCGCTCGAAGCTCGCGGCCAATACCGGTCGGCGCACCGATGGCAACCGGGTCGAATTGCGTAAGGGCGTTTATAGTCCGTGCGATTTATGTGCGACCGATCCGACAGCACCACCGCTCTGGCAGATCAAAGCCGAAAAAGTCGTCCATAATCGCGAAGAACAGGTCGTCGAATACGAGGACGCAACGCTGGAGATTGATGGCATTCCGGTTGCCTGGACGCCCTATATGTCGCATCCCGACCCGACGGTTCAGCGCAAGAGCGGCTTTATGCCGGCCACGATTGGCAGCAACAGCCTCCTCGGCTTGGATGCAGAGATTCCCTATTTTTGGGCAATTTCGCCAAGCAGTGACCTGTTATTTTCACCGATATTTACCAGTAATCAGGGCATCGTGGTCGCCGGGGAATATCGTCAGCGTTTTTCCAACGGCACCATCGATATTGACGCCAGCGTCACCTATTCCAACCCCAATATCAGCAGCTCATCCAACACTCAGGATGACCAGCTGCGCGGCCATATCGTCGCGAAGGGCACCTTTGATCTTGATGAGAATTTCCGGACCGGGTTCGATATCGAACGGACCTCTGATATTGGGTATCTTGAAGAATACAAGATATACGGGTATCAAAACTTCCTGAATTCAAATATCTATCTTGAGGATTTCCAGGGTCGCGACTACGGCTCGATTTATTCATATGCGTTCCAGTCGCTGCAATCGGCGGTCACTGACCGGTCTCAGCCGGTGGTGCTGCCGATCGCGGATTATACCTGGGCCGGCGCGCCGATGCCGTGGGGAGGCCGCTTCACCACTAATCTGGATGTGCTGGATTTGCTGCGTGAAACCGGCCCCACCGAAAAGCGGGTTTCCGTAGGCACTCAGTTCGATCTGCCATTTTCCGATCCGATCGGCGAGAAATTCGATTTGATTGCGGGCGTTCGGGGTGATGCCTATTACGTGACAGCCCAGCCGCTCGTGAATAACGGCCCGCTCTATCAAGGTACGACCGGCCGCGTCTTCCCGCAGGTCGGCCTGGAGTGGAATTATCCCTGGGCCAAGCAGGATGGTACGTCCAACTGGCTGATCGAGCCGCGGGCAGCGTTCTATGCAGCCCCGGTCGGAGAGAATCCATCACAAATTCCCAACATCGACAGCGCGCAAGTGGACTTCAACGACACCGACCTGTTCTCACGCGACCGCTTTGTCGGGTTTGATCAGGTCGATGGTGGTCAGCGGGTTGATTACGGCCTCTATGGCCAATGGCACGACGGCAGCACCAGCGCCGATGGCTTGATCGGCCAGAGCTATCGGTTCCAAAAGGAATCGCCCTTCGCCATTAATGGTGCCGGCGACGGACTGCTTTATCAGGCATCGGATTATGTTGGGCGGGCGACTTACGTGCCGGCCAGCTGGTTCGATGTGACCTATCACTTCCGGTTCAACGAACGGGATCTGGCCTCCGAGCGCGAAGAGGTGCAAACGGATTTCGGACCGAGCTACCTACGGACCTCGTTCAGTTATCTTCAGCTTGGCAATAACGTGCATGATGAGGAAACGGCCCGCCAGCAAGTGGGCGCGACCATCACGCTCAAAGCGACGCCCTTTTGGACTTTTTCGGTCAATGGTACCCACGACATTGCCGGCGACGGTCATCTGTTGGCGGCCGGTGCCAGCGCCCGCTACACCGACGAATGCACCACCTTCATTGCCTCGATCGGCGAAAACGGCACCGTCATCGGTAATATTCGGCCCGGCACGACAATTTTGTTCCAGCTCATTCTGAAAAACCTGGGCGAGATTGCCGCACCGAGCCTTCAAACCGGGTTCAGTGCGGAGTGACGCGCGACCTGCTTCGGTATACAAGACGCTTCAAACAGCCCCGTTGGGCAACAGACCAGGACTTCGCAGTGCAGACATCATCGACCGCAATTGCTTTGGGCGCCGCCTTGCTGGCGGGATTTGCCTTTATCGCTCCGGTGCAGGCCCAGGGAATTCATATCGCCGCTGTGGTGGATGACCAGGTTATCTCGAACGGGGATTTCAATGCCCGGGTCGGACTTGTGCTGGCATCATCCAACATCCCCGACGATGCCGAGACACGCGCGCGCGTTGGTACGCAGGTCATGCGTCAGATGATCGATGAAAAGCTTGAGATGGAAGAAGCCAAAAAGGAAGGCGTCAATCTCAGCGACAATGACATCAAGGCGCAATTGGCGCAGCTCGCCCATATCAATCATTTGCAGCCCGAACAGCTCGATGGGTTCCTGGCAGATCATCATATCGATAAGGATGCGCTGGTCTCACAGATCACCGCACAGCTCCTGTGGGGGCGGACGGTCCAGCGACGCTACGGCCACACCGTGTCGATCGGTGAGGACGAAATAAATGACGCCATGAAAAATATCGAGGCGCAGCGCTCGAAGCCATCGAGCCATGTCGAAGAAATCTTCCTCTCGGTCGAAAATCCGCAGCAGGACGCCGAGGTCCATCAACTCGCCGATCATCTGGTCGAGGAAATGCAGCATGGCGCTCGCTTCTCGGATGTCGCCCGGCAATTTTCGCAGTCGCCGACGGCGGCGGCAGGCGGCGATGTCGGCTGGGTCTTGCCGGGCATGCTGGATGCCGATCTCGAACAGATCATTGATGGCATGCAACCAGGTACGATGACTCGCCCGATCCGGCTTTCCGGTGGCTATTACATCTATTTGTTGCTCGAACGGCACACGCCTGATTCGGTTGACGCCCATATGACAGTCGATCTCACCCAGGTCGTGTTTCCGCTTGCAGCCGATGCCAGCAGCACCGCTCGCGATGCGGTGATCAAGAAAGCCAAGGAAGCCACGGCCGATACACATAGCTGCGGCGAAATCGCCAAGATCGGTCGCGAGATTTCCCCAGACCTGTCAGGTCCGATCGGCACGGTTCAGGTCACCGATCTACCGGCTGAGATTCGGCCGATTATCCAGGCGGCAGACGTCGCCAAGCCGACTGACCCGGTTCCGGTCCGCGGCGGTATCGGCGTGTTCATGGTTTGCCACAAGACGGGCGGCGCACCGAAGATCGATCGCGATCAAGTGGAATCGCAACTCCATGAACAGCGGCTGGAGAATATTTCTCACCGCTATCTCAGTGATTTGCGTCGGGTCGCTTATATCGATCTGCGCGTCTGACGCGGGCCATGTCAAAGCCTCTCGTCCTGACCATGGGCGAGCCGGCGGGAATCGGCGGCGAACTCGCCCTCGCCGCCTGGTCTCGTCGGAGCGAGGGCGTCCCGGTTTTCGTTACCATTGATGATCCGACCCGTCTGAAGGCGCTGGCAGGGCTGATCGGCATCTCGGTGCCGATCCAAACCATCGACCGCATCGAAGACGCCCAGGATGCGTGGATGATCGGGCTGCCGGTGCTGGCGCATAGTCTCGCAGCACAGACGCAACCGGGCCGGCTCGATGCCCGTAATTCATCGATGGTGATCAGCGCAATCGAGCAGGCTGTGGCGTTGGTACAAAGCGGTGCTGCGGCGGCTATGGTCACCAACCCGATCCACAAAAAAATCCTGATCGAAGCCGGATTTACCCATCCCGGCCATACCGAATTCCTGGCAGCGCTGGCCGGACCCGGGGTGATGCCGGTGATGATGCTGGCCTGTAACACGCTGCGCGTGGTGCCGATTACCGTTCATCTGGCGCTGCGTCGCGTATTTGAGGTGCTGGATACCTCTCTCATCCTCCGCACGGCGCAGATAACGGAAGCTGCCTTACGCCGCGATTTCGGTATTGCCTCCCCCCGGCTCGCAATTGCCGGACTCAACCCTCATGCCGGTGAGTCGGGCGCGTTCGGGCGGGAGGAGGCCGAGCTGATCATCCCGGCGATCGATGAGCTTAGAGATGAGGGATTGCGGGTGAGCGGCCCACTCCCGGCCGATACCATGTTCCATGCGGCGGCCCGCGCCCAATATGACGTCGCACTCTGCATGTATCATGATCAGGCGCTGATCCCGATCAAGACGATCGATTTCGATCATGGTGTCAATGTTACGCTCGGCCTGCCGTTCATTCGGACGTCGCCGGATCACGGCACAGCGCTCGACATTGCCGGTACTGGCCGGGCCAAACCGGACAGCCTGATCGCCGCCTTGAGAATGGCCGCCAATATGGTTGCGGCCCGTGACCGCCACACCCAGTGACCGACACCACCGTCACACTGCCCCCGCTGATCGACATCATTCGACGGCACGGGATCGACCCGCGCCGCTCGCTCGGCCAGAATTTTCTGCTGGATCAGAATCTCACCACGCGGATTGCCCGATCGACCGGCCCGCTGGAGGGTATCAATATCGTCGAGATCGGTCCTGGTCCGGGCGGTCTCACCCGCGCCCTGCTTCAGCAAGGCGCCCAGAAGATCGTGGCGATCGAACGGGATTCGCGCTGTCTTGACGCGCTTGGTGATCTCGGCGCTGCCTATCCCGGACGGTTGGAGATTGTCGCAGCCGATGCGCTCAAAATTGATCCGGTCGATCTAGTACCGGCGCCGCGGCGGATCATCGCGAACCTACCCTACAACATCGCGACTCCCCTTTTGATCGGCTGGCTGCATCGTGTCGAGCAGTGGCAATGCTTCGGCTTGATGTTCCAAAAAGAAGTGGCGCAGCGTCTGGCCGCAAAGCCCCGCAGCAAAGAGTACGGCCGCCTGTCGATCCTGACCCAATGGCTGACCGAGCCGGCCCTAGCCTTCGACGTGCCGCCGGGCGCGTTTCTGCCGGCGCCCAAAGTGACGTCGACCGTGGTGCGGCTGACGCCCCGCCCGGAGAAGCTGGCACCCTGCCGATTCGAGGATCTGGAAAAAGTCACCGCCGCCGCGTTCGGGCAGCGCCGCAAGATGCTGCGTGTAAGCCTTAAGTCCCTATCGAATGATACGGCTCAATTATGCGCAGATGCCGAGATCGAGCCGACGGCCCGGGCCGAAGAATTATCGGTCGCGCAGTTTTGCGCAATCGCGCGGCTTATCGCCCGCTAACCTCACGGACGAAATCGGCAAGCCCGACCTGACGCACGCGTTTCGCGCGTTCCGCCCGGATGATGGCTTTCAGCGCGTCGAGACTGTCATCAAGATCGCGATTGACGATGACATATTCGTACTCGCTCCAATGATTCATCTCGTCGAGCGCCTTGGCCATGCGGCCGCGCACTACCTCATCGCTATCCTCATTACGAGCGCGCAGCCGCCGTTCCAGCTCATCGAGGCCGGGCGGCAGAATGAACACCGTCACAAGATCGCGTTCGACCCGCTCGCGCAGTTGCTGGGTGCCCTGCCAATCGAGATCGCCGACGATCTCGCGCCCTGCCGCCAGCACCTGCTCGACCGGCCCGCGCGGCGTGCCATAGCTATTGCCGAACACGGTTGCATGCTCCAGCAGATCACCCGCCGCCACCATCCGGTCGAAGGTTTCGCGGTCGATGAAGTGATAATGCACGCCATCCACCTCATTCGGTCGCCGCGGCCGAGTTGTCACCGAGACTGAGAGGCTGAGCGCCGAATCATCGGTCAGCAGGCGACGGGTCAGCGTCGTCTTACCGGCACCCGACGGCGAGGAGAGCACGAGAATGAAGCCGCGACGATGTATTTCAACCATGCTGATTTCCGGCCTATTCGATATTCTGAACTTGCTCGCGCAACTGCTCTATCGCCGCTTTCAGCGCTAAGCCGATGCGGGTCAAGCCCAACTCTGCGGATTTTGAGCAGAGTGTATTAGCCTCCCGGTTGAATTCTTGACACAAGAAATCAAGACGCCGGCCGATTGCGTGTCCCTCTTGCAGCAGGCTACGGGCAGCAGCGCAATGGGCGACAAGCCGGTCCAGCTCTTCCCGGACATCGGCCCGTTGGATCAGCAGCGCCAGCTCTTGTGCCAGCCTGTCTTCCGGTAAGGGCGGCGTATGCCCCAGCACGGTGGCAAGCTGTACCTGGAAGCGGTTGCGGATCGAGTCGGGCTGTGCTGCCGCGGAGCGCTCGGCTTCGGCAATCAACGCCTCGATCTCTTCGAGCCGCGTCGCCAGAACCCCCGCAATCCGCTCGCCTTCCCCTGCGCGCGCCACTCCTAACGTTACCAAAGCCTGCTCAAACCCTGCCAAAGCCTGCCCAATGAGTTCTGCTTTGTCATCCTCGCTCGGCGAATCATCGGCAGATTCGATCACGCCGCGGATTGATAACAGCCCATCCAGCCGCGGCGGCGCGGCATCGATCCTGCCTTCCAGCGAGCGAATCAGCACGATGACGTCCGACAGGACCGCCTCATTGATCTTCAGAGACCCGGCGCGCGCGGTCGCCGTGATCGTCAAATTGGCGGTAACGGAGCCGCGCTTAACCGCCTCGATGGCACGGGTCTTGAGCATGGGCTCCAGCGCATCAAAGCCCGGCGGCAACCGGAAGCGGATATCCAGTGCCTTGCCGTTAACACTCTTGATTTCCCAAACCCAGCTATAGCCGGCAGCAACACTGCCTTCAGCACGGGCAAAGCCGGTCATGCTGGACACTATCTGCACGATGACTCCCGAAACTTCATCATCGCGCTCAATCGCGGCGATCTGGCTGGTTATAACCGTCGACGCCGAGCGCTACAATTGAAACGGACTGGATCGTACTTGGGCCTGCTATGATGGTGAGCATGAATAAGCGCTTCTCCTCCATCCTGATTACCGGGGCTTCAAGCGGCCTTGGTGCTGCTTTGGCCCAGCGCTATGCATCTGCGGGATGCTTCCTGGCGCTTCAAGGCCGTGATCGGAACCGACTCGCCAAAGTCGCGGCGATCTGTATCGGGCTTGGGGCGAGCGTCGAGACCGCACTCGTCGATGTCACCGATCAGGTGGCACTCAAAGCATGGATCCTTGATATTGACGCTCGGCATAAGCTGGATCTGGTCATCGCCAACGCAGGCATCGGGGGTGGCAGCGGAGACGCAGAGGCGCAGATGCACGAGATCATAGCGGTGAACGTCACCGGGGTGATCGCCACCATCATGCCGGCGATCGAGTGCATGCGCCCCCGCGGACGCGGGACCATCGCGCTCATGAGTTCGATTGCAGGCTTTCGCGGGTTGCCGGGCGCCGCTGCATACTGTGCCAGCAAGGCCGCGATCCGGGTACTTGGTGAGTCGCTCCGGCCGGATCTTGCAGCCTATGGCATCCAGCTGAGCGTGATTTGTCCAGGCTTCGTCACCACGCCGATGACAGCCCGCAATAAGTTCAGGATGCCGATGCTGATGGATGCCGACCGGGCAGCTATCATCATCGACCGGGGCCTCGCGCGCAACCGGGCCCGGATCGCGTTCCCCTCGCCGATCTTCCTCTTTGCCCTCGGCCTCTCGATCCTCCCGCAGAGCTGGATCGATCGGGTCCTTCGCCGTCTGTCGAAGAAATAGGCAGTACAACCGAATATCACAGAATTGTCATATAGCCGTCGCAGACCTGTCTTTGGTGTAACGTAACTGATTACCCCGGTGGAACCACCGGCGTCGTTCTTGAGCAAGCCGATCGCTCGGCTATGCCGCGACCGCCAAGCTGATACAGGGGAAATCTTCATGTTTAACGCAATTCGCCGTGCTGCAACGGCTGCCTTGCTCGGCGCGACCGCGCTGTGCGCGACGGGCGTCGCAAATTCGGCTTCAGCCTATCAATTCGACCATGTTTTCGTGATCTTCGAAGAGAATCACGGGTTCGACCAGGTTCTAGCGCAGGGCCCGGATGTGGCTACTGGGCCAGGCGGTGCAGTTGATTCGTTCCCGGATCCGGCGACGCCGTATCTGACCAGCCTCGCGCTTAATAACGGCCTTGCGACGCTCTATTTCGGTACGACCCATCCGAGCCTGCCGAACTATCTGTCGCTGGTGGGCGGCACGATCATGCTGAAGGATCAGACCAACACGCTGACGCGCGTTAACACCGACGACTCGTCATGCTACGCGTCGAACCTGGGCAAGGGCGAACCCTGCTATAAGACCGATGCACCGAATATCGCCGATCAGCTCGAAGCAGCCGGCCTGACCTGGGCGGAATATCAGCAGAGCTACGACGTCAAGCAGCCCCTGATTGAACGTCTGCCGGTCAGTGGCGGGACCAAGCTCTACGCCCAGAAGCATAATCCGTTCGCCTATTTCCACTCGATCGCTTCGAACCCGGCTCGTATAGCGGCGCATATCCGCCCGTTGGAGGCCGGCGCCAAGATCGATCCGTCGTTCGAGAAACATCTGAACGATGCCAACCTCGAAAATTTCGTCTTCATCGTGCCTGACCAATGCCATGACGCACACGGCACCGGCCCCTGCCCGCTCGGCGATTATTCGGGCAGCAAGCAGGATCTGGCCGCGCTGAAGGAAGCGGATAATTACCTGAAGACCTACGTCGAGGCGATCAAGGCGTCGAAGGCCTGGACCAAGAACTCGGTGATTTTCATAACCTACGACGAAAACGACTATTCCAGCGATCTCGCCTGCTGCGGCGTGACTGGTGTTGGCGGCTCGCACGTTGTGATGGTCGCGGTCGTCCCGCACGGCCAGCCGCTGCGCGATGCGGAGCCGCATAACCACTACTCGCTGCTCGCCACGATCGAAGATAATTTCGGTCTGCCGCGCCTCGCCGAAGCGCAGAATGTCGACAATCTGCACGGCATCCTGCCGCAAGGCGAGATCACCACAGCGTCCGTTGCCCACGGCAAATAAGCCTCACGCCGGATGGCATCTTCCTTGGATACCCCGTTCTATGAACGGGGTATCTGTCTTTTCGGAACTCTGTCTTTGTGATCACCATGACGCTGAGACGCATCGGCGCGGCACTTGTCATTCTGGCCCTGAATACGCCAACCGCATGGGCCGCAGATGATGATGAAAATACCGGATTTGAGTGGACGCCGGTCTCGACCGCTGCCTTGCCATGTGGCCAAGGCTTCCCGCCTCGGGGACATTTCCCGCGCGAAGCCTTTACCCAAACACGCCCACGAAATATCCGCCTGACCGTACGTCAGGATGGCACGCGCCTCTGCTACGTCGCGAACGATATCGCAGAAGCGCCGCTGATCCGCGTCGGCCAGGGCGAGACCTTCCAGATCACGCTGCGCAACGAGATCACCGATCCGTCGGCCGAAGCCAAAATGATGCCGATCGGCACACTGGACCAGCCTAATCCCGCCATACCAAAGACCGCAGGCATGCTGACGGTCGAACCCGGCATGAGCCACAAATTCACCGGACGGACCAATCTGCATGTCCATGGATTCTCGGTGCCGCCGACGGTGCCGGCTGACGAGGTCCTCGATGGCTGCGTCGATCCGGCGGTTGGCCCGGCGCGTTGCGGCCAGCGCGAATGGACCTACACCTACCAGGTGCCCGCCGACATGCCGCCCGGCCTGTACTGGTACCACCCGCATATGCATGGCGAGGTGCAGGCCCAGATGCTGATGGGCCTGTCTGGCCCGATCGTGGTCGAAGGGCCGGACGATAAACGGCGCCGTGATGCCGAAATTCCGGATCGGATCTTCGTCGTTCGGCAGCGCCAGGATAATGACGCCAAGCTGGCTGCTGCGAGCGTTGCAGGTCCGCGCGGCATCGCCGTTGCGCCGCCGGCTGCGAGCAAGACCATGCTCGCCGGCCCCGGCATCGACACGAAACATGAACTGGCCTGCACTGACAAGCCGGCGATCGATGAGATAACGCTGAACGACGCGCCTGTGGTCGATGGCACGCCCGGCGATGATCAACTCGCGCCGCTGCAAATCACCCAGGGTGGCATCGAATATTGGCGCGTGCTGAACGCTGCGACCGATGCATTCCTCGATCTGGCCCTGGTCGATGAGGATGGGACGGCCCTGCCGATCCGAATCGCCGCGCGCGACGGGGCGCCGATCAGGGATACAGGCGGCGCATTAACGACTGAGCCTCAGCTTGTGCCGCCAGCCGGCCGAGTCGAGTTTTACGTGACGGCACCAAAGCTAGGCCATAAGGCCTATTTCGTGAGCCATGCGGTTGATACCGGCTGCGCCGGTGACCGGGTGCCCGAGCGCCGGCTCGCAGTCTTGACCACGGTCGAACTGGTCGGCGGCAGCGACACCATCGCGTCATCGCCAATGCCATCCGGCGCGCCAACCCTGTTTTCCGGGCTGCTTGCCGCGAAAACGGACCGCGAGCGGACCATCGCCTTCGCCGAATATCCCCGGCCGGGCAAGAGCGATCAGACCGATTTCTACATTGCCGAGCGCCGCCCCGGCGTCACGCTGAAGCCCTACCATATGGGCAGCGCGCCGATCATCACGGTGCCGGCCAACGCGGTCGAGGAATGGGTGATCGAGAACTGGACCAACGAGGTCCACGCCTTCCATATCCACCAGGTGCATTTCCGCGTGCTGGAGATGAACGGCCGCAGTCTGGCCGATGCACCTCTGCTCGATACGATCACCGTCCCGGCGGCGTCGGGCGGTGACGTCACGCTGCAAGACAAGGGTGAACCCGGACGTGTGCGGATCAAGCTCAGCTTTCCGGCTTCCCTTGCCGGCGACATTCCGTTCCATTGCCATCTGGTCGATCACGAGGACGCCGGGATGATGGGCGTGCTCAGAGTGACCGCGCCGCAAAGCGCCGAACGGCCAGTGCAAAAAGCCGAACTCTCTCCGGAGGATTTGGGCACGGCGATCTGCCGACCGGAAGTCCAACGCTGAAGCTGTATGAATTTCGGTTGAACCCCCCCCCTTTGCCCTAACGCTAAGGAGTGTACATACCTCGTCCACGATCGGAATCGACATCCCATCCAGCAATTCCCTTTCCCTCCCCCTTGTGGGGAGGGTGGCGCGGAGCGACGGGTGGGGGAATCTTGCCGCTAGGGTTGAGGCGCGGGAGTGAATTTTCACGAATAGCGGCTGCGGCTCCACCCCACCCGTCGCTTGCGCGCCACCCTCCCCATCAAGGGGAGGGAAAGAGGAAATTCCAACACGCAAAAATAGCTCTGCTCTTGACGGCGCCGAGATGTGTACACTCCCTAGCGCTCCTTAACGGGCAGAGAGGGAGAAAAACCAATATCAAACTAAATTCAGACCGCTCTAATTCTTCCCGGCTTCGAGCGCGCGCCAGCGCGCGACGTTTTGGCGATGCGCGTCAAGCGTTGCCGCGAAGGCATGGCCGCCTGACCCGTCTGCTACGAAGTAAAGCGCATCCGTGTCGTCCGGCCGCAGCGCCGCAATCAACGCGGCGCGGCCGGGATTGCAGATCGGTCCGGGCGGCAGCCCGGCTTGGCGATAGGTGTTATAGGGTGAGGCGGTATCGAGATCGGCCTTGGTCAGGGGGCGGCCGAGCGGTGCTTGACCCTGCGTGACCGCGTAGCTGACTGTGGGATCCGATTGCAGCTTCATCCCAAGCCGCAGCCGATTGAAGAATACGCCTGCAATCTTGGGGCGCTCATCGGCAATCCCGGTTTCCTTTTCGATGATCGAAGCCAGCGTGACCGCTTGCAGCCGATCGGCCAGCGCAACAGTCGCCGATCGGGTGGGCCAAAGTTCGTCGAGGGTTTTATCCATCTTCCGGCGCATCAGCTCGATCATCGCCTGTCGTTTATCGCCCCAGGCATAATAATAGGTGGCCGGGAATAGACTGCCCTCGGCCGGCAAGGGACCGAGTTCACCGGCTAGCGCATCAGCGTGCTGCACCAGAGCCGCGATTTCCGCGACGGTGAAGCCTTCCGGAACGGTCAAATGATGCACAACCGTCTTGCCGGATCGCAGCAAGGCGAGGAGCTGTTCTGGCGTGATCCCGGCAGGGAACGCGTATTCGCCACCTTTAAGCTGACCATCTCCCCTTGTAAGGCGCACGGCGAAGCGCATCAGCACCGGACGATCCGTGATCCCGGCATCGACGAGCTGCTGAATGATCGCTTCGGTCCCGCCATTTCTTGTGAGGACCAAAGTGGTCGGGGTCGAGAGTGGACCCGGCGAGCGATACCATGAGATCGCAAACCACCCTGCGCCGCTGGTCCCAGCTACGAGCAATAGGACCATAACAAACAGTAATCGGCGCATGATGGTCAGCGCAGCCGTCAGTCCCGGTTACGGCGGCGGCGCGAATATCAGAGACGCGTTGGTCCCGCCAAATCCGAAGGAATTGGACAGCGCATAGCGAATCCGCCGCTCCTTGGCCTTTAGGGGTACGAGATCGATATCGCAGGAGTCCGACGGGTTTTCCAAATTGATCGTCGGAGGCAACAGGCTGTCGCGCATCGCGAGCAGCGTGTAAATCGCTTCAACGGAGCCGGCCGCGCCAAGCAAATGCCCGATCGCCGATTTGGTCGAGGACATCGATACCTTGTACGCCCAATCGCCGAACAGACGCTTGACTGCTGCCACTTCAATCTCGTCACCCCGCGGCGTGGAGGTGCCGTGGGCATTGATATAATCGATCTGGTCAACGGAGATGCCGGCCCGTTTGACCGCCGCCTGCATCGACCGGAAGGCGCCGCTGCCATCTTCGGAGGGGGCAGTGATGTGATAGGCATCACCGGCCATACCATAGCCAACGAGCTCGCCATAAATCTTTGCGCCGCGCCGCTTGGCATGCTCCAGCTCTTCGAGCACCAAAATGCCCGATCCCTCGCCCATGACAAACCCGTCACGGTCGCGGTCGAACGGCCTGGACGCCCGCGTTGGCTCTTCGTTAAAGCCGGTCGAGAGTGCTTTTGCCGCGGCAAATCCAGCGAGGCCAATCCGGCAGATCGCCGCTTCCGCACCACCGGCAATCATCACATCGGCATCATCGAGCGCAATGATGCGCGCAGCGTCGCCGATCGCATGCGCGCCGGTCGAACAGGCTGTCACGACCGCATGGTTCGGGCCGCGAAACCCGTAGCGGATCGAAACATGTCCCGACGCAAGATTGATCAGATTGGACGGGATAAAGAACGGGCTGACCCGGCGGGGCCCCTTGGTCTCAAGGATAATCGCCGTGTCAGCAATGCCGCTCAGCCCGCCGATTCCGGAGCCGATCATGACTCCGGTCCGGAACCCGTCTTCTTCCGTCTCTGCGACCCAACCGGAATCGGTCACGGCCTGCGCCGCCGCGGCGAGCGCCAACACGATGAACTCATTCATACGGCGCTGATCTTTGGGATCAACCCAATCATCCGCGGTGAACAGGTTCTCGGCTGTCGGACCAACCGGGATGTGGCCGGCGATTTTTACCGGCAGATCCGATACGTCGAACGACTCGATTTGCTTGATACCGGACTTGCCGGCGGTCAGCGCATTCCAATTATGCTCGAGTCCGATACCCAATGGGGTAACGAGACCTGCACCGGTAACAACAACACGTCTCATGACTCTATCCGGCTGTAGCGAACAATCTTAGCTATGGGCCTCGATAAAGCTGACGGCATCCTTAACTGTAACGATTTTTTCGGC
>Ga0116226_10000491_pt1 | contig 33745 bp, 32 predicted proteins | sample S1TSphfallax_FD_89692 | JGI IMG/M metagenome (GOLD analysis project Ga0116226, IMG submission 89692) | Host-associated microbial communities from peat moss isolated from Minnesota, USA - S1T2_Fa - Sphagnum fallax MG | ecosystem: Host-associated > Plants > Peat moss > Unclassified | place: USA...
TCGATCAGCTCCTGCCGCACATCGTCGGCCAGACCCCGCAACTCCTCCAAAGACAGTTTGCGAATGTCCTCGGGGCGGGTGATCTGATCCAAAAACGGCTTATCGCTCATGGTGTTCTTTCATTTGGTCGGCTGGCCGGGCACTTAACCACATTGATTATGAACCACAAACATTACCCCCCGTGCAGATCTGCCGGCAAGAACCGAGGCGTAATGAGGCCCGCTTACAATCGTTCTGTGCTATTTATATCACGACCCTGCGGTGGTTGCCGAAGCCAGCGGAGAGAGTATAACAGAGCCAAATGAACCGCTCGGGGTGGCGTAGCACATAACGATGGAAAAACTCAGTTTGGTGACCGGGGCTACCGGATTTCTCGGTTCGGCGGTGGCCCGCGCCCTCTTGGCGCAGGGTCACAGGGTCCGCGTGCTGGCGCGGCCCCAGGGGGATCGCCGCAATCTGGCTGGCCTGCCGGTGGAGATTTGCGAAGGGCGTCTGGAGGACCAGCGGTCGCTCGAGATTGCCACCGCGGGCTGCGATACTCTGTTCCATGTCGCCGCTGACTACCGACTTTGGGTGCGCGACACGTCAGCCATGCTGCGCGCCAATGTCGATGGCACCAAAGGGCTGATGCAGGCGGCGCTGCGCAATGGGGTGGAACGCATCGTCTATACCAGTTCGGTCGCTGTGCTCGGTCATGTCACCGAAGGCGCCGCCAATGAGGAAACTCCCTCGGGACTGGGCGACATGGTCGGCATTTATAAACAATCGAAATTTCTCGCCGAGCAGGAGGTCAGCCGCATGATCGCCGAGAACGGACTGCCGGCCATCATCGTCAATCCGTCGACACCCATCGGTCCGCGCGATATCAAGCCAACACCGACCGGGCGGATTATCGTTGAAGCAGCCTTGGGGCGCATCCCGGCTTACCTCGCGACGGGCCTGAATGTGGTGCATGTCGATGATGTCGCGCTCGGTCATCTGCAGGCCCTTGAGCGCGGCGTCATCGGTGAACGTTATATTCTCGGCGGTACCAATCTGGCTCTGGTCGATATTTTGCGCCATATTGCGCTGCGGACCGGCCGGACCGGGACCCTGATCAAACTGCCGCGCCGGCCGCTCTTTCCCATTGCCATGATCGCCGAAGGCTTGGCGCGCTTTACCGGCAAAGAGCCGATGATCACTGTGGACGCGCTCAAAATGGCAAAATGGCATATGTGGTTCAGCTCGGCCAAGGCCGAGGCCGCTTTGGGCTATCGCCATCGTCCTGCCGAGCAGGCGCTCGATGATGCGTTGTCCTGGTTCCAGGCGGAGGGCTATTGCTGATGATGCTGGCGATCATGGCCATTGTCTGCCTGGCCTGGGTGTGGCTGCTGTTCAATCGCGGCATGTTCTGGCTGGTTGATCCCCTCAAGGACGATCCGGCGCCCGCCGAGTGGCCCGAGGTCGTGGCGATCATTCCGGCGCGCAACGAGGCGGCGGGAATCGCCGAGACGGTCAGGTCGTTGCTGACCCAGGATTACCCCGGCAAACTCGCTGTTATCGTCACCGACGATCACAGCGACGACGGCACCGCCGGCATCGCCTACGCCGCCGCGCTTGATCTGGAGGCAACCGATCGTGTGACGATCATCGCTGCTCCCCCTCTGCCGCCCGGCTGGGCCGGCAAGATGTGGGCACAGCAGCAGGGCGTGACCGAGGCGGCCCTCAGGCATCCCGGCGCGGCGCTGTTTCTGCTGACCGACGCCGACATTCATCACGCCGCCGGGGAGTTACGTCGGATGGTGGCGCGCATCAATGCCGACCATCTTGACCTCGCCTCGTTGATGGTGCGTCTCTCCATCGCCAGCTTCGCGGAAAAGGCGGTGATTCCGGCCTTCATCTTTTTTTTCCGCCTGCTCTATCCGTTCCGCTGGGTCGGCGATCCGGCCAAATCGACCGCCGGCGCCGCCGGCGGCTATATGCTGATTCGGAGGACTATGTTGGAGCGGATCGGCGGGCTGGCGGCGATCCGAGGCGCCCTGATCGATGATTGTTCCCTGGCGATCGCGGTTAAGCGCGCTGGAGGCCGTCTTTCGCTCGATCTGGCGGCTGAGACTTACAGCTTGCGCCGATATGACCGGGTCGGCGAGCTCTGGATGATGATCGCCCGCTCAGCCTATACTCAGCTCAACTATTCGCCCTGGCTGCTGGCCGGTACGGTTCTGGCGATGACCCTGGGCTTTTTGCTGCCGCCGCTTGCGACGTTCCTGGGCGGCGACGCCGCTTGGCTTGCCGCCTTCGCCTGGATTGTCCTATCGATTGCCTATCTGCCGGTGCTGCGCTATCACCAATTGCCGTCCTGGGCGGCGCCGTCCCTGCCTCTTGTCGCTTTGTTCTATCTCGGCGCCACGGTGGATTCGGCCCGCCGGCATTGGTTGGGACGCGGCGGGCAATGGAAGGGCCGAGTGCAGGCTGCCGCCCCTCTGTCTGTCACGCCGGAGAAGAAATAATGTCTTTGCGGAGCGCCACTATCGAGCATGCCTCGGGCAAGGGCAGCGGCGATGAGAATTTTCCGGTTGGATCCTTCTTGATCGCCAAGCCTTTGCGCCGCCATGTCATGGCCTTTTACCGCTTCGCGCGGAATGCCGATGACGTCGCCGATGCGCCCGACCTGGAGAGCGGCGAGAAAATCAGACGGCTCGATCGCATGGGTGCGGTACTCGACGGCGCTTCCTTTGATGATGCGCCTGCCGCCGCGTCGATGCGACAGAGCCTGCTCGAAACCGGCATGGATCCCGTTCATTGCCATGATCTGCTGGCCGCTTTCCGGCAGGATGCGGTCAAGAACCGTTATGAGTCCTGGCAGGAGCTGATGGACTATTGCCGTCTGTCGGCCGCGCCGGTCGGGCGCTTCCTGCTCGATTTGCACGGCGAGGACCGTGCCACCTGGGTCGCCTCGGATGCGCTGTGCGCCGCCTTGCAGGTGATCAATCATCTGCAGGATTGCGGCCAGGATTATTGCGACCTTGACCGGGTCTATCTGCCGCTCGACTGGTTGGCCGAGGACCGCGCGACGGTCGCCGATCTCGCGGCGGCGTCCTGCTCGACGGGCTTGCGCCTTACCCTCGACCGCTGCGTTCAGGCAACCCGTGCGCTGGTCGATCTGGCGATGACCTTGCCGGTCGGCGTCAAGGATCGCGGCATGCGGAGCGAGTCGGCGATTATCGTTGGCCTGGCCGACCGCCTGCTGCTGGCGCTGGCGGCCAAGGATCCTCTGATGGTCCGGGTCAAGCTCGGCCCGGCGGAAATTGCCTGGACGGTGCTTGGTGGGGTTTGGCGCGCAAATATCGGCAAGCAACGATGAGCCGTCCCGACGCAGCCGCCCTGGAGACCATGGTCACTGAGAAGACTCGCGCGGCCGGTACGTCCTTTTACTGGGCCATGCGCCTGCTCGAACCGCGCCGCCGCCTGGCCATGTATGCGGTCTATGCTTTCTGCCGTGAGATCGATGATATCGTCGATGAGCCGGGCAGCGATGGGGACAAGACCCGCCGGCTCGATCTCTGGGCCGAGGATATCGCGCTGATCTATCAGTCGCTTGAACCGCGTCAGGATCTGGCGGCCGCGCTTCGTCCGGCGATCGCCGGTTTCGCTCTGCCCATGGCCGACCTGATCGCGGTGATCGAGGGATGCCGCATGGATCTCGGCGCCGGACTGATAAGGCCCTCGCTCAAAGTGCTCGACCTCTATTGCGATCGCGTCGCCGCGGCGGTCGGGCGTCTGTCGGTCCGCATCTTCGGCGATTTCAATGATCATAGTTTGAAGCTCGCCAATCATCAGGGTCGGGCGCTGCAATTGACCAATATCTTGCGGGATGTGGTGGTTGACGCCGCCATTGGCCGGCTCTATCTGCCCGACGAACTGCTGGCCCGCCATGGCATAGAGGGGCAGGACATCCCGGCAATCCTGGCGCACCCGAATCTGGTTGCGGTTTGCCGTGATCTGGCCGAACAGGCCGAGGAACATTTCATCCTCGCGCGGCGCGCCATGTCGCAGAGTTCCCGCCGCGCCGTCCGTCCGGCGGTGCTGATGCTGGAGATGTATTGGGCGATTTATCGCCAATGCCGTGCCTTGGGATGGCGTCCGCAACCGCAGCCGGTTAGTCTGCCGAAGACGACCAAACTGTGGTGCGCTTTGCGTTATGGGGTGTTTTCCGGAGTCTGACCAATCATGAGCGAAGGCCGCAGCAAGAACGAAACCGCTGAAAGGCTAGCCGCCGAAGTCGCCAAAGTAGTGGAGCGCTGGGGCCGGGTGATGGCCAAGCAGCCCGATTGGTTCGCCGAGGACGACGGTTTCCGCGTCATGCATCCCAAGGTGGTGGCGCAGGCCTTTGCCGAGATGGTGCTGCGGGCGATGGAAAACCCGGCGCCCCTGATCGAAAGCCAGATGGCGCTCTGGCAGCAGATCGGTCTGCTGTGGGCCGACCACGCCCAGCGTTTCTGGGCGGGCGAGCCGGCGGCCACCGAGACGGCGAAGCCTGATAAGCGTTTCAAGGACGATGCCTGGGCGCAAAATGCCGTCTTCGACTTTTACAAACAGGCCTATCTGCTGAGCGCTGCCCGTATCCAGGGAATGGTCGAGCAGGTTCCCGGTCTCGACGCCCACATGGCGCATAAGGTGCGGTTCTATACGCGCCAGATGCTCGACGCCCTGTCGCCCAGCAATTTTGCCCTGACCAACCCCGAGGTATTGAAGGCCACCATCGACAGTCGCGGCGAAAATCTCATCAAGGGGATGGGTAATCTGCTGGAGGATATCGAGCGCAATCAGGGGCGGTTCTCAGTCAAGCTGACCGATCTCTCGGCGTTCCGCCTCGGTGAAAATATCGCCACCACGCCGGGCAAGGTGGTGTTCCAAAATCGCGTCGCGCAACTTCTGCACTACAGCCCGACCACCGAGAGCGTAAGGCAGATTCCGCTGCTGATTGTGCCGCCCTGGATCAATAAATATTATGTTCTTGATCTCAAACCACAGAATTCCTTCGTTAAGTGGGCGGTCTCGCAGGGTCACACGGTGTTTCTGCTCTCCTGGGTCAATCCCGATGAAAGCCTCAGGGACCTGACCTTCGACACTTATCTCCAAGAGGGCATTCTGGCGGCGATCGATGCCATAAGCCAAATTACGCTGGAAAAAAAGGTCAATGTGATCGGCTATTGCATCGGTGGCACCCTGCTGGCAACGACCCTGGCTTATATGGCGGCCAAGCGCGACAAGCGTGTTGCCAGCGCCACTTTTCTGACCAGCCTGCTCGACTTCTCCGACGTCGGCGAATTGTCAGTCTTCATCGATGACGAGCAATTGGCGCTGATGGAGGAGCATATGGAAAGGCGCGGCTATTTTGATGGCCAGCACATGGCCATCGCCTTCAATCTGCTGCGCGAGAATGACCTGATCTGGTCATTCGTGATCAAGAATTATCTGCTTGGCCAGGAGCCGGTGCCCTTCGATCTGCTCTATTGGAATTCCGATTCCACCCGCATGCCCGTGGCGATGCATAGTTTCTATTTGCGCAACATGTACCGCCATAATCGCCTGCGCGAGCCGGGTGGCATCAAGGTGGGCCGCACCGCCATCGATCTGCGCAAGATCACCACGCCCGCCTTCTTCCTGTCGACCCGCGAAGATCATATCGCGCCGTGGAAATCGACCTATGAAGGGGCGAAATTGTTGTCCGGGCCGGTGCGCTTCGTGCTGGGCGGATCGGGCCATGTCGCCGGTGTGATCAATCCGCCGGCAGGCAACAAATATGGCTATTCTACCAATGACAGCCTTCCCGATACGGCCGACGAATGGCTGGCCGGGGCGGCTCCGTTCGCCGGATCCTGGTGGGTCGAGTGGGATCGCTGGGTCAGTGAGTTCGCCGGCAAGCAGGTGCCGCCCCGGATCCCCGGCGCCGGCGCCTTGCCGGCTCTGGAAGACGCGCCGGGTTCCTACGTGAAAGTCAGACTGAGCGGCGCGCCATGAGCAAGGTTAAACAGGCGACCCGCGATTACGAGAATTTCCTGCGCGACCGTCTCGCGGTGGTGGAACCTGATCTGGCGCTGAAACATGAGCTGATGACCAAGGGGCTGTTTCCCTTTCTGCGCTCGACCTTCTATCGCTGGAGCACCCTGTTCCGCGAAGTTTGTCCCGATCTGGCGGCTGCCCCCGAGTTGCTGGCGGTGGGTGATCTGCATGTGGAGAATTTCGGCACCTGGCGCGACCAGGAGGGGCGGCTGATCTGGGGTTTGAATGATGTCGACGAGGCGCAAATCATGCCCTACGCCATCGATCTGGTGCGGCTGGCGACCAGCGCCCTGCTCGCATCGGAAGAGTCCCAGATCGGTTTGACCGCCGATGATATCGCCGCCTCCCTGCTCGGCGGTTATGCCGAGTGGCTCGACAAAGGCGGTGCGCCCTATGTGCTCGAGGAAGAGCATGACTGGCTGCGGCTGCTGGCAACCGGCGCGCTCCGCAATCCGATCGCTTTCTGGGGCAAGATGCAGCGGCTGAACGACGCCGAGCCGCCCGCCAAGGTCGCCGAGCTCCTGACCACCCATCTGCCCCAGGGCGCTGCGATCAGACGCTACGCCCGGCGGATCGCCGGCCTCGGCAGCCTCGGCCGACCGCGCTTCGTACTGCTGGCCGATTTTGGCGGCGCGCTGCTGGCGCGTGAGGCGAAGGCGATGCTGCCCTCCGGCTGGAACTGGTCCCTGGGCGAGCCCCAGGCGCCTTTGTCCTGCGACGCGATCCTGCGGCAAGCGGTGCGGGTTCCCGATCCCTGGTTGAGTTTCGCCACCGGCAAGAAGCAGCTCTCCGGCTGGGTGGTCCGCCGTCTGGCGCCCCATTGCTGCCGCGTCGAGCTGACCGATCTGCCGAAGGTACGCGACCACGGACGTATTCTCCGCGCCATGGGGCGCGAGACGGCTAATATTCATCTCGGCAGCAAGGATCGGATTACGGCGGTGCAGGAGCATTTGCGTCAGACGAAGTCCAATTGGCTGAGCCACGCCGCCACCAAAATGGCCGAGGCGACCCGTCAGGATTGGATGGATTGGCGAAGTTAGCGGATTGATCCGGCAAAGAGAACCTGCTGCGGCGGGCGGCTCTTTCGGAGATAATCAGTCCTTCGCTTCCTCGGCTTTCCCAGAATTCAAAAAGCCTGCCCGCCAAAGTCGAATTCGGGCCAATGCAGACTCAAAATCTGGCAGGGGTGTGCCATTCGCCTCGGCTTGTGCCTTAGCTGCAGCTATTTCGTCAAAAACCGACGAAGCAATTATAGTTTCATCAGAAAATGAAATTAGAACATGCAAATATAAAAGCTCCCGAAGTCCAATCGTAATTTGAGTGTGTGGAATATCGTTATTTTTACTATTTTTACTATGGGTTGGGATTATTTTTAGTATTGGTTTATTGAATTTAATGTCATCACCAATCGTTAGTGAACTGAATTGATGCAAAAAAGGCTTTTCAAAATCTGCATCCGCATCGATGCCGAATTCGCCTCGGACCGAGGACGCCCGAATTGACGACAACATTTGGTTGTAGGACACCGACATGCGCTCGCTCGCATTTTCAAGCGACCCACTCATCTGAATTTGGTACGCACCAGAGCGACGATCAAACTCTTGCACGGCATAATTATTTGCGTACCAAACGGTTGGGATCTTTGCGCAATTTGAGTGTTTTAAGATCCTTATGCGGTCGTTAAGGGGATCCAGCTCCACGTCTAATTTGGCAAATATTTGTTGACCGAGTACATTATGATCTATCGGTAGATTACTGTCGGAATTCGGCGGAACAACAAGAAACTGTGCGTTACTTAGAGTAATACCCCCAATCTTAAGTATTTTTACTGCTAAAAATTGATTGATTTTATATCGGCCGTAATAGGCGCCGACGTTAGATGAGAGAGTTTTTGGCTCTCCCGCCGCCGACGCTTCAGCCTGACCGATGCCAGACCAATCCGCAGAGAAATCCAGTCGAAATTTTTGCTCCCTCCCATCAAGGGTTACAGTAATCATCGGAGTCCCTTGATCACCAAACGCATGTTCAAAGACCGCAAGTAGTTGGAGTTCGCACGGACCGGTTTCACCTCTTGCTCCGCAAAAGCAAGTTAGAAGGCCAACCCACAAAACCACGAACCACGATGCTAACTCACCACGATGGAGATGATTACTGCGTGCCGTCGAACGCAGATGACACAATTTGGGGAATTGGGTGCTGTATTTATGCATTATAAGAATTGCGCCTGAAAACAATGAGTCGGGGAAAGTCTGTTCAATAAAGCGTCTCATTCCTTTTCATTGTGCTCAAGGAAAATTTAGCCGAGCGCGTTTGCAGCCCTCACTTCCCGTTCCAATTAGTTACGGTGGCGGAAAAGGCCGTCTGGTCGAGACGGTGGTGCTCAGTCTTTCAGACGCCGCCGCCAAGATAGCGGAAGTAACCCGTCAGGATTGGCAGGATTGGAAGCGCCCGTACCGAAGACTTGCCCATACCATCAGCGCATAGACGGTCGTATTGATGAGGGATGACGCCAAGAGGTAATCTTGCGGGGTAAGCAGTCTGATGGCGACGACGAGGAGCCCACTCTCGGCACAAAGCGCCGCGGCCCACGCCAGGGTGATGTGCGTGAAGGCGCGACGACTCTTGGCCAGCTTTGCTTTGGCATCAAAGCGGGCCTGGAATTCAGCGTCATTGCCCGCCATTGTCTGGCGCGCCAAGGGTTCGATCAGTGGCCGCCCGGCGATGACGGACGCTCCGAAAACCAGGCCGAGGGCGGCGGGCTGTAGCGCATGGCCGACCAGCGCCTCTCCCGCGGATCGGGTCAGCAATCCAATGCCCACACCAACCAGCAGCTGTATGAGAGAGATCACGGCGATCACGTCGATGGTGCGTCGCCGCGCGAAACCGATGGCGAGATCCGCTCCGGGGACCAGGGCTGACAGCAGCAGCGGCGCGGTGCTCGACGGAGGAAAATGTGGCGCGGCGAGAGAGTAGACAAGGTAGGGCCCCAACCCGTTGATGATCAGGCTGCGAGCGAGTGAAACGAGCCCAGCGGGCGCTCCGGGCCGGGAGGCCTTGCCAACAAGCACGCCCGCGTCCACGCTCATGACATCGCCGCCAGATAGTGAGCGGGGTCGGCGATTTTCAGGCGATGGCGCAGGGTCTCAATCGACTCGGGCAACAAGGACTCCCAGTCCAGTCCGGCCAGCCAGGCGGCGGACCGGCCGTGACGCCATCCCTCGACAATGGCGGCCCGCGCCGCCCACGGCTTCGGACTCCGCCCACAGCGCGCCATCCCCATCAGTACAATCATCGCCACCCCGAGATGGCCATTCTGAGCGTGGGTGAAGGCAAGCAGGCACAGTTCGCCCAGAGGATCACGGCCATAACCGGTCATCACATGGGTAAGATCGTGGGCGTCGCGCATGCGGTTCCGGAACAGCAGAACCTCGTCCGAGGCGACTTCGGGCTCGATGGATTGAGACACATCGACCAAACCGTCAGAACTTAATTTTTCTTCCGCCATGAAGTCGCAATAGCGCCGGCCCAGCGATCCGGTCGGCAGCCGCGCCAAAGCCTGACCATCCTGCAGACGGGGCAAAAGGGAGCGACCCGCGCCGAGAATTGCCGCTCCTGTCGTTGTCGCCTGGAAGCGGCGAAAGAGGCGCAGACCGGATCGCCCGCGCATGGCCCGCAATACGACGAAAACCTGGCGTGTATCGTCCGGATCGCTCAAAAGTCGTCTAACCGCGCCAAGGGCTTCAAGCGGATGCAGGCGTGTGTCTGGGACGGACTGCGACTGCATTGTCATACCCTCGCTTTCAGCAGGCTCGATTGTCGTAATCTTGCTTGATAAAGTGAGTCTGGCATCTATCTACAAAACTGTCAATATCCTTGGGGGTATCTTGTGATGACATCGGCCAAGCGGATCCGCAGGACCCCGGAGGAGGCTCGCCGCCTCATCCTTGATGCGGCCGAAGCGAGCATGGCGATCGAGGGGCCGGCCGGCCTGCGGCTCTTGACGGTGGCGATGCAGGCAGGGGTCTCGCACCCGACGATCCTGCATCATTTCGGGAACCGCGAGGGCCTGATCACAGCACTGAATCGCCGAACTCTCGAGGATTTGAAACGGGCCCTGGTGACGGTGATGCGCGGCGCCTATGCTCGCGGCGATGATCTGATCAGCCTGACTTTCGACGCTTACCGAAATGGGCTGGCTCAGCGGATTGCCTGGATGCTGCAGGCCGACTCAGGCCCCGAACCTCGCGGATTGCCTGTCTTCGAAGAGATTGTCGGTGAACTGCACGCGCTGCGGCTGCGGCTCGCCGGGCCGGGAGCGGCGATCGAGGAGTCCGATACCCGCCGCTACGTCCATCTTGTTACCATCGCCGCTTTCGGGGACGCCATGATCGGCCCGCGGCTGCGCGGCTCGACCGATCCGGCCGAGGAGATCAAGGCGCGGGACCTGTTTGAGCGCTGGTTCATCGGTCTTATCAACAACAGTTAGGACTGATCCTGCGCCGTCCCGTCCGGGGCCGATCGGCTCGTCCTGGTCGCAATCCATTTCTGCGGCACCCCAAAAAGCGACAGATGAGTAGTTTCCGTGGATTTCGCCCCGCCAGCCCTGTGGTTACGGTCCGAAATCTTGAACGCTGATCGCCACCCTAAGCAGCCAGAAAATTACGAGAGTAAGTCAGATGAAAGTACAGAACGCCATGCGCCATTCCCAGGTCACGATTGCGGCCCTTTCTTATGAACTTAATTCCGTCGCTCTTAAAGTTGCCGCTGAAGCGGAACAACTGGCCTATGCCGATTCCTCGGTCGATGACGCCCATCACGGGTCAGTTGGCCTCGCATACAAAATCCATTGCTTGATCGACCAGTTTCGCGAAGCGGCGATGGTCTTGGGTTATGCCCGGCATAGTGGGCATTTACCGCCCTCGTGAGAGGGAAGGCCGTAAAATCCGTCCAAGATACCCCGACAAGATACCCCGCCAATTTCCCGCATCGCATCGTCCAGCTGAGAGTTTGTCTCGAAATCGTCTCCGCGCCATGTTATGAGGCGCTAGGACTATGATTTCAGGAGAGGAATGACGTGTTTGACGAAGCTGTGACGGCCGAAACGCCGGACGCCGCCCTGCTGCAGTCGGTGGTCGCCAGTTCCGCGGCGGCTCTGCGGGCGCGCCAGAAGAGCGACGGTCATTGGATCTTCGATCTGGAGGCCGATGTCACCATCCCCGCCGAATATGTCCTGTTCCTGCATTACATGGACGAGCGAGACCCGGCGCTCGAGGCCAAGATTGGTGTCTATCTGCGGAGTAAGCAGGCCGATCACGGCGGCTGGCCGCTGTTTCATGGCGGCGATTTCAATATCAGCGCTTCGGTGAAGGCCTATTTCGCCCTGAAGGCGATCGGCGATGATCCGGACCAGCCGCATATGCGGGTGGCGCGCCGGGCGATTCTTGATCATGGCGGCGCTGCCACCAGCAATGTCTTCACCCGCACCTTGCTTGCCTTGTTCGGCCAGGTGCCGTGGCGCGCGGTGCCGGTGATGCCGGTCGAGATCATGCTGCTGCCCAAATGGTTCTTCTTCCATCTCGACAAGGTCAGCTATTGGTCGCGCACGGTGATCGTGCCGCTGCTGGTCCTCAATGCGCTGAAGCCGCTGGCGCGTAATCCCTTGAGGATCGACATCAAGGAGCTGTTTCTGGTGCCGGCCGAGCAGGTCAGGGCCTGGAATATCGAACCGGCCCGCTCCAATTGGACCTATGTGTTCCGAGCGATCGATCGTGTGCTGCAGAAGGTTGAACCCTTCTTTCCGCGATCGGCACGTCAGCGGGCCATCGCCAAGGCCGTGGCCTGGGTCGATGAGCGGCTGAATGGCGAAGACGGTCTGGGTGCCATTTTCCCGGCCATGGTCAATGCCGTCCTGATGCATGATGTGCTTGGCACCAGCCCGCAGGATCCGCGCCTGGTGACCGCCAAATTGGCGCTCCGCAAGCTGGTCGTCGAGGAGGAAGACCGCGCCTGGGTTCAGCCCTGCGTCTCGCCGGTCTGGGACACCTCCCTGGCTTGCCATGCCATGCTCGAAGTGGGCGACCCGGACTCCCGCCAGTCCGCACTGCGCGCCGCCGACTGGCTGGCCAAATGCCAGATCACCGATGTGGTCGGCGATTGGGCCGAACAACGGAAGGGTCTGGTGCCGGGCGGCTGGGCCTTTCAATATGCCAACCCGCATTACCCCGACGTCGATGACAGCGCGGTAGTGATGGCGGCGATGGAGCGGCTCGACCCGGCGCGGTACAAAAAAGAGCTCGAATTGGGCGCCATCTGGCTGCGCGGCATGCAAAGCAGCAATGGCGGCTGGGGCGCCTTCGATGCTGAAAATACCCATTATGCGCTAAACCATATCCCGTTCGCCGATCATGGCGCCCTGCTCGACCCTCCGACCGCCGATGTGTCGGCGCGCTGTGTTTCGGTGCTGGCGGCCATGACCCAGCCGGGCAAGGACCCGGCGGTCACCCAGGGTGTCGACTATCTTCTCGAGGAGCAGGAGGCTGACGGTTCCTGGTTCGGCCGCTGGGGCACCAATTTTATCTACGGCACCTGGTCGTCGCTCGCCGCCCTCAATGCGGCAGGCGTGCCGCCTGAGCATCCGGCCATGCGCAAGGCGGTCAATTGGCTGCTCACCAAACAGCGGCCGGATGGCGGCTGGGGCGAAGACGGCCGGTCCTATTGGGATGATCAGCCGCGCGGCGAGGGGCCCAACAGCACGCCGTCCCAGACAGCGTGGGCCTTGCTTGGCTTGATGGCGGCCGGCGAGGCAACCCACCCGGCAGTGTCGCGGGGGATCAAATTCCTGATGGATCACCGCAATGACGAAGGTCTGTGGGACGAAGAAGATTTTACCGCGGTCGGATTTCCGCGGATCTTCTATCTGCGCTATCACGGCTATCGCGCTTTTTTCCCGCTCTGGGCCCTGGCCCGGTACCGCAATCTGCAGGCCGGCAATTTCGGTCCGGTGCTGCATGCCCTGTGACATGACCGGCTGATGTCGGGTGACGCACCGATCGGATTTATCGTCGGCATGCGTTCGGAGGCGGCGCTCCTGGCGCCGAAGTCGCTGATCGGGTGCAGCGGCGGTCGTTTCGACAGGGCCGCGCACATCGCCGATTATATGCTGAGCGCCGGCGCCCAAGGCATCGTGAGCTTCGGGATTGGCGGCGGTTTGGCGCCGAATTTGCGGCCCGGCCAGCTGGTGGTGGCCAGCATGGTCGATCTCGGCGGCGCCAGTCTGCCGACCGATCCCGGCTGGTCGCAGCATTTGCTCGATCGTCTGCCCGGTGCCGTCCGCGGGATCGTCTGCGGCGTGGCCGAGGCGGCGGCCAGCCCGGCCGACAAAGCGGCGCTCTATGCCGACACGGGCGGACTTCTCGTCGATATGGAGAGCGGCGCGGTGGCCGAGACCTGCGCCGCGGCCGGCAAGAAGTTCGCCGTGCTGCGCAGTGTCGCCGATCCGGCAGATCGGGCGATTCCCGCATACGCCATGGCTGGCCTGGGGGACGACGGCAGGACGAAAATCCTGCCAGTTCTTTGGGGCCTGTTGCGCCAGCCGGCGAGTCTGCCGGCCCTGTTCGGGCTCGCCCGGGATAGCCGGGCGGCCCTGACAGAGTTAGGCGCTGCGGCGCGTCTCCTTGGTCCGACCTTGGGTCTCTAACCGGGCGATGCCATCGGCGACGACCTTGTCATAGACATTTTCGGCCGGGCGCTGCTTGTCGAGCGGGATCTCGGGCGCCATCTTCCCCGTGAGCTTGGGTCCGAACAGGCTGACCTTCAGCGCCTTCAGGGGGTGGGCCACCGTATCCTTGACGGCGGAGGCCTCAAAACCGCTATGCACCATGCAATCGGCGCATTTCTCGTAATTGCCGGTGCCGTAGGAGTCCCAATCGGTCTCGTCCATCAGTTGCTTGAAGCTTTGGGCATAGCCCTCGCCGAGCAGATAGCAGGGGCGCTGCCAGCCGAACACATTGCGGGTCGGGTTACCCCAGGGCGTGCAATGATAGGTCTGGTTGCCGGCAAGAAAATCGAGGAACAGGCTCGACTGGTTGAAATTCCAGCCCTTGCCCTTGCCCAATTTGAAGATCTCGCGGAACAGCATCTTGGTGTTGCGGCGATTGAGGAAATGCTCGGTATCGGGGGCGCGCTCGTAAGCGTAGCCCGGCGACATGGTGACGCCGTCGATGCCCATGCTCTTCACGTCATCGAGGAAGGAGGCAAACTTTTCCGGCACCACGCCCTGGAACAGAGTTGCGTTGATATTGACCCGGAATCCCTTGCTCTTGGCCAGCTTGATGACGTCGACGCAGCGGTCGTAGACGCCTTCTTGCGAGACCGCATGGTCATGCTCCTCGCGGCCGCCATCGAGATGCACCTGCCAAGTGAAATAGGGGCTCGGCTTGAACAGGTCGAGCTTTTTCTCCATCAGCAGCCCGTTCGAGCAGAGATAGACAAACTTCTTTCGGGCGACCAGCGCCTCGACGATCTTGTGGATATCCGAATGAAGCAGGGGCTCGCCTCCCGCCACCACCACCACCGGTGCGCCGCATTCCTCGGCGGCGGCGACACACTCCTCGACGGTCAGGCGTGAATTCAGCACCTTGTCCGGATAGTCGATCTTGCCACAGCCGACACAGGCGAGATTGCAGCGGAACAGGGGTTCGAGCATCAGCACCAGCGGATAGCGCTTATTGCCCTTGAGATGCTGGCGAGCGACATAAGAGCCGACGCCGACGATTTGCTGAATTGGAATACCCAAGAGATTAACTCGCTAATTGGAGGGGGAGTTTGAAGTGCAGATCTTCCGGCACGCCAGGCAGGGTCGCCAGCTCGGTCATGCCATGCTCCTTGCGCAACACTTCGATGAGATCCTGGACCAGATCTTCGGGCGCCGAGGCGCCGGCGGTGATGCCCACCCGCTTGACGCCCTTCAGCCATTCCGGCTTCAGCTCGGCGGCTTCTTCCAGCAGATAGGTCGGTATGCCGCGCGCTTCGGGGATTTCGCGTAGACGATTGGAGTTTGAACTGTTCTTGGCGCCGACCACCAGCACCAGATCCACCATCTCGGCCAATTCGGCGACCGCGGTCTGGCGGTTCTGGGTGGCGTAGCAGATTTCCTTGGTGTCGGGACCGACGATGGTCGGGAAGCGGGCGGCCAAAGCCTGAATAATTTCCTTGGTGTCATCGACCGACAGGGTGGTCTGGGTCACATAGGCCAGCAGTTCGGGATTTTCCACCTCGAGCGTCGCGACATCCTCGACGGTCGAGACCAGTCGCCCTTTGCCTTTCAGCCAACCGAGCGTGCCCTCGACCTCGGGGTGGCCGGCATGACCGATCAGGATCACCTCGCGACCCTGGCTGGCATAATAGCCGCCGTCATTATGGACGCGGAGCACCAGCGGGCAGGTCGCGTCGATGACGTCGAGCCCGCGCATCTTGGCCTCGCCTTTGACGGTCGGCGACACGCCATGGGCGCTGAAAATCGCCAGACTGCCGGGTGGCACCTCGCTCAATTCCTCAACGAATTGAACACCCTTGGCCCGCAGCCGATCCACCACATGGCGATTATGAACGATTTCGTGACGAACATAGATCGGAGAGCCAAATTTCTGCAGGGCGATCTCAACGATATCAATGGCGCGCTGCACGCCGGCGCAAAAACCGCGGACTTCGGCGAGGACAACTCGCATCCCATCTCTCCTTTTTGGAATTTTGTCGTTTTAACAGATTGTGGCGGATCATACGGACGAGGGCGATCGAGATCAACCGTTGAAGAAAGCAGGTCTTTCGCATTGCTAGTAGAAAAAACCGGCGCGTTTCGATACAGATGGCGCCGCACAAAAAATTAAAGCCAGAAAGTGATCATGAAGTCCAGATTTCCTGTCATAATTCTGCTCATCGCCGTAACATTTGGAACGATGGCGCGGGCGGAAAGCGATCCAGCCCAGCCGGTCCATCTGCTCTGCGACACTCTGATCGCCGTCATGAAGCAGGGGGCCCAGCTCGGTTTTCAGGGTCGCGAAAACAAGCTGCGGCCGGTGATCGATAGTGTCTATGACATGGATGCCGTCACCCAGAACACACTCGGTTTGGCCGCCAAGAAGCTCTCGCCGGAAGAGACCAGCCAATTGGCGGATGCCTACAGTCACTTTTCAGTGGCGACCTATGCGGACCAATTCCGAGCCTGGGACGGAGAACGCTTCGAGATCGATGCGCCTCGCGCGCAGGCCAACGGGACAATGCTGGTGCCAAGCTGGATCATTGGCAAGGATGGCAGCCGAACCGCCATCGACTATGTCATGCATGAAAGCAACGGCGGTTGGCGGATCATCGATGTGCTGTTTCAGGGGTCGGTCAGCCAGGTCGCCGTGCGGCGTTCCGAATTCGTGCCACTTTTCCGCCAGAGTGGCGTCGGTGCCCTGATCGCCGTGCTCGACGGCAAGTCGCAAGCCCTCGAGAAGAAGTAGCGCATGGCCGGCATCGCGGCGCTGCTCGGTGTCTGCGCTGTTCTTGGTTTGCTTTATCAGGCCGCCGCGACGTGGGCGGTACACCGTTTCATGGCCGGCATGGTCACGCCGCCCCTGCGCCGCCCGCCGGTCACCGTGCTGAAGCCGCTCTGCGGCGCCGATCCGGCTCTCGAAGCCCATTTGGTTGGACTGCTGCGGCAGGGCTATCCCGATCTCCAAGTGATCTGCGGCGTCGCCGCCGAGGACGACACGGCGATCCCGGTCGTGCGCCGGGTCATGGCGCAATTTCCCAAGGCTGATATTTCCCTGGTGGTCGACCTCACCCACCACGGCAATAATCTCAAGGTCGCTAATCTGATCAATATGCTGCCCTCCGCCCGCCATGACCTGCTGGTGATCGCCGACAGCGACGTGGCTGCCCATGACGGCTATCTCGATCAGGCGGTAGCACCCTTCGACGATGAGGAGGTCGGTATCGTGACGTTTCTTTATGTCGGGCGGCCGGTCGCAGGACTGGCCAGCCGGCTGGGGGCGGCCGGCATCAATCATGGATTTCTGCCCTCGGCGCTGGTGGCGCGCCTCTTAGGGCGCCACGATGGCTGCTTTGGCGCGACCATCGCTCTTCCGGCCTCCCTGCTGGCGGAAATCGGCGGCTTGGCGCCATTTCAGGACGCGATCGCCGATGATTGGGCGCTGGGCGCGGCGGTGCGCGCGCTGGGGCGAAAGATCGTCGTCGCTGGCCGTCCGGTCGAGATGATCGTCGCCGAAGCCAATGGTTCGGCCCTGTTCGCCCATGAAGTTCGCTGGGGCCGGACCATTGCCGCGATCGATCGGATTTCCTATATCGCGTCAGTGGTCACCCAGCCCGTGATGCTGGCGCTGCTGGCTAGCCTGCTGGGCGGCTGGAAGTTTCTGCCTTTGTTGGGTGCGGCGCTGTTGGCCAGGGTGACGGCGGTCAGGCTCCAGGAGCAGGCATTTTCCTTGCCCAGCCTTGCGCTCAAAGATTTGCTCTTGCGCGACCTATTGAGTTTTGTGGTATTGCTCACTGCCTGTTTTGGACGAACCGTGCTGTGGCGCGGCAAGCGTTTCCGGGTGGAACGCGACGGAACATTGACCTTGTTGGAAGGCACCTGACGATGAAGAAGACCCTATTGCTGAACCCGCCCTCTTACGATGGCTTCGATGGCGGCGCCGGGTCGCGCTATCAGGCGAAGCGCGAGATCAGGTCCTTCTGGTATCCAACCTGGCTGGCGCAAGTCGCCGCCCTGATTCCCGACAGCACGCTGATCGACGCGCCGGCGCGCGGTCTCGGCCTCGACGAGGTGGCCGCGCGGGCCAAGGACTTCGACCTGCTGATCGTCTATGTCAGCGCTCCAACCTTCAAATCCGACATTGCCGTGGCCGAACGCCTCAAGGCCGAGAACCCCAATCTTCTCATCGGTCTGTGCGGCGCCCATGTGGCGACCCTGCCCGAGCAGTCCCTGGCCGCGTCTGAAAAGGTCGATTTCATCGCCCGCCATGAATTCGACTACACGATTCAGGAAGTGGCCGAAGGCAAGGATTTTGCCGAGATCGACGGCATCACCTACCGGAAAGACGGGCAGATCGTGAATAACAAGGACCGCGCCCTGATCCATGACATGGACGGTCTGCCGATGGTCGCACCGGTCTATCACCGCGATCTGGTGGTCGAGGATTATTTCATCGGCTATCTGCAATATCCCTATATGTCTTTTTATACGGGTCGCGGCTGCCGCTCGAAATGCAGTTTCTGCCTGTGGCCGCAGACCATCGGCGGCCATGTTTACCGCACCCGCACGGCCGCCAAGGTCGTCGAGGAAGTCGCCTACATGAAAGAGAAATTTCCCCAGGTGAAGGAATTCATGTTCGATGACGATACCTTCACCGACGACACCAAGCGCGCCGAGGAGATTGCCCGGGGTCTCGGCAAGTTAGGGGTCACCTGGTCCTGCAACGCCAAGCCGAATGTTCCCTATGAGACCCTGAAGGTCATGAAGGAGAACGGCCTGCGCCTGCTGCTGGTCGGTTTCGAATCCGGCGTGCAGGAGATCCTGAACAATATCAAGAAGGGCACCAAGATCGAGATCATCAAGCGATTCTCGAATGATTGCCGCAAGCTTGGCATCAAGATCCACGGCACCTTCATCGTCGGCCTGCCGGGGGAAACCCGCCAGACCATCGAGCAGACCATCCAGTTCGCCAAGGAAATCAACCCGCACACCATGCAGGTTTCCCTCGCCGCGCCCTATCCGGGCACGCTTCTCTATTCCCAGGCGATGGAGAATGGTTGGTTCAAGGACGGCGATCTGGTGCGCGAGGACGGTCTTCAGATCGCGGCTTTGAATTATCCCCATCTCAGTTCGGAAGAGATCTCGGAATCCCTCGCCCGCTTTTACAAGGCCTTCTATTTCCGTCCCAGAAAGATCGCCGAGATCGTGCTCGAGATGCTGCAAAGCTGGGAAATGACCAAGCGGCGCCTGCGCGAGGGCGTGGAATTTTTCCACTTCCTCAATCATCGTTTAGATGAGGCTTGAGGCGGCTTTCTTGATGATTTGCTGATCGATCAGGGCGCGATATTCGTCGATCGGACGATAATCCTCCGGCATAGGATGATCACTCCACTGCCGCGTCGCCGGATGGCAATAGAGTTCCGTCACCCCATCCGGCAAGCTATCGAGAAATTTCTCCACGCGATCCCGATCCATCGAGCCGGAATCGGCGAAGCCAAAAATCCGATCATTGGTGATGACTCCGGCCCTTTGCGCTGCGCGGCGCATGCCGCGCGTTTTGCGCCAATGGAAGAGACCGGTCGCCATCCTTTTGAACGGCTTGTCCCGTTGCGCCCACCAAGAGGCCAAGGGCGGTTCATAGGGAATCCGCATCGCCTTCGCCCCGAATTCGACGGCCAGCTCCAGCAGAATGGCGAAGACTGTCGGGTGCAGATGATAATGGAGATGGGAATCCACATGGTCGAGGGCCAGTCCGCTTTCGGCAAAGCGCTCGAACTGTGCGCGCAATTCGGCGCGGATCTGCAACTGCACCGACTTCTCGAAATAGATCCGGATGCCCATCCGCACGATGTCGGTGGAGAAACGCCCGTCCGGCATCAGGAGATCCGGGATCTTGCCGGCTGGCAGCACCGGCTTGCCATCGACCAGGGTCGCATGCAACCCGACCGCCAGTCCAGGCAGAGCGCGGGCGCGGGTGATCGCATCGATCACCGCGTCACCCCCCATCATCAGGCTGGCGGCGGTCAGGATGCCATTTCGATAGGCGTCCTCGACGGCCTCATTGATCGGCAGGCAGCGGCCGAAATCGTCGCCGGTGACGATCAGGCGTTTCACACCTCTGGCCTTTCGAGCTGGGCGAACAGGGCAGGCAGCAGAAAGACCAATGCCACCAGCCCGGGACGCCGCCAGCACCAGTCGACAGTCAAAATGATCGGCTTTGCCACAATCGATACTTTCCGGAAAAGGCTGCGGCATCATGCCGGAAGAGGGGCCGAGCGCAAGTTTTTCCGTAAAGATTGAGGGTCGCCTGAGCGCTGAAAAACCGTCACACTCCGGATTGTGAGAAAATTGATCAGCGGAAGCCATTGATGAAGTCGACTCAGATTACCACCCGCATTCTGCTCGCCCTGCTGCTCGGGACGGTGGTCGGCGCCATCAGCCACCAGAGTCTCGACGATGACACAGCGAAACAATTGGCCGGCTATTTTGCCCTGTTGACCGATGTGTTTCTGCATCTGATCAAGATGATCATCGCGCCGCTGGTCTTCGCCACGGTGGTGTCCGGCATCGCCAATACCGGCGATACCAAGACCGTCGGACGGATCGGTGTCCGCGCGCTGGGCTGGTTTCTTTGCGCCTCCCTGATCTCGCTGACCATCGGCCTGATCATGGCCTCCCTGTTGCAGCCGGGCGCAGGCATGTCCATAACTCCGCCGCCCGTCGAAGCCAGCACCGGTCTGGCCACCCATGCGCTCAATCTGAAAGATTTTCTCGCGCAGGTCTTTCCGTCCAGCGTCATTGACGCCATGGCCAAGAATAATATTCTGCAAATCCTGGTCTTCGCGGTATTTTTCGGCTTTGCCCTGGCGTCGCTGGGTGACGCCACCGCCCGGACAGCGATCCAGTTGCTCCACGAAATGGTGCCTGTGATGCTGCGGGTAACCAATTATGTCATGGGTTTTGCCCCGTTCGGCGTGTTTGGCGCGGTAGCCTCGGCGGTGACGCTGCAGGGGCTGGACGTATTGCTGGCCTATGGCCGCTATCTCGGGGGTTTCTATCTTTCGCTGGCCGTCCTCTGGACGACGCTTTTTCTCGCCGGCAGCCTATTCCTGCGCGGCAAGATCCTGACCCTGGTGCGACTGATCCGCGAGCCGATGCTGCTGGCCTTTTCCACGGCGGCGAGTGAGGCGGCCTATCCCGGCGCCATCCAACAATTGGAGAAATTCGGCGTCAAGGAGCGGATCGCCGGGCTGGTGCTGCCGCTGGGCTATTCCTTCAATCTCGACGGGTCGATGATCAATATGACCTTCGCGTCCCTGTTCATCGCGCAAATCTACGGCGTCGATCTCAGCATGACCCAGAAGATCACCATGCTGCTGGTGCTGATGGTGTCGAGCAAAGGCATCGCCGGTGTGCCGCGCGCCTCCCTGGTGGTGGTGGCCGCCGTGCTGCCGATCTTCCATTTACCGGAGGCAGGGCTGCTGCTGATCCTTGGCGTCGATCATTTCCTCGATATGGGGCGCTCAGCCACCAATGTGCTGGGCAATTGCATCGCTACCGCGGTGGTCGCCAAATGGGAGGGTGATCTCGGCGAAGCGCAGCCCTGACGGCGCATCAGGCTGGATTGTTGTCAGACCTGTCGGTCGGTTCATGGGCCAGCAGCTCTCCCGGCTGGCAATTCAAGGCGCTGCAGATGGCCTCCAGCGTCGAGACTCTGATGGCGCGCGCTTTGCCTGTCTTGAGGATCGAGAGGTTCGCGAGCGTAATGTCGATCCGTTCCGCAAGTTCGCTCAAAGTCATTTCATCGATAATATTTTAAATCGCGCCGGAATTTTGCCCAGGACAGCGTACAAGGCTACAGGCAGACTAACTCGTCCGCTCTCTAGGTGATTGAGGAGATCTGTCATTACCACCCCCACCGCGAGCTGGATTTCCAGCCTGACCGATCCCTCGCTGCAGGCCGAAATGATCAGCCTGACCGCGAGTGGCGGATTCTCTTATGCGGCGGCGCTACAGGTCCTCGAAAGTGTTGCCGCCAAGGGCGCTGTCAGCGCCGCGGATTTTCGCGATCTGCAGACGATTGCCGCCAATCTCAATAACGGCATTACCACGTCAGACCCGGTCGCCTGGATCTTCACCCAGCTGGTGGATGGAAATCCCGCCAACGCCGAGTGGAATGGCGGTTCCGCCACCGCCACGACATTGGGTAACCTCACCATTGGCAGCAGCGCCACCCAGCTCAATGAGCTGATCGGCAAATGGTTCCTCGGCACCGATCTGCCCGACCCGACGGCGGCGGGGCGGAACAGCGCCAGCCCGGATCTTCACCCGATCTATCAGGATTATTCCCCTCTGCCCCTGTTCGGCAGCGCTGGTGTGCCGCAGGTCACCGATGTCAATCAGGGTGATGTCGGCGATTGTGAGCTTTGCGCCGGGATGGTGGAATTGGCGCTCAACCATCCCGCCGAAATCGACTCCATGTTCGTCAGCCAGGGCAATGGCGTCTATGACGTGCGGTTTTATGTCGGCGGCAAGGCAATGTGGGTGACGGTCAATGACCAGTTGCCGGTCTATGGCGGCCAGCTGGTTTATAATGACGGGCCCGCACTCTGGGCCGATTTGCTGGAAAAGGGGTACGCTCAGCTCAGCGCCACCGGGTTGATCCAGCAAGCACCTGTTAATTCCTATACCAATATCTCTGCAGATTACGGCTATGTGGTGGCGGAGAACCTCAACTTCACCACCGCGGTGGAGTATTTTTACAGCAGCGCCACCGATTGGCAGGGCTTCAAACAGGCCTTCATCAACGCCGTCGCCGCCAAGGACGATGTGGTGCTGGAGAGCTATGGTGCGACTTACGATGCCTTTGGTAATCAGCAACTGATCGCCGATCATGCTTTTGCCGTGGTCGGCTATGACGCCGCCACCGGCGATTTCATCGTCCGCAATCCCTGGGGAGTCGAGGCAAACCAGAATTACGATACCCAGTTCGAGATTTCCATGGCCGATGTGGTGGCGGTCCAAGGCGATTTTGTCATCGATAACTCTTCCAACTACAATGTCGTCATCAGCACTCTGAGCAATATCACCTCGATTGGCCAGACCGACAGCGCGGGCAATCTGCTCCCCTATGGTCAATATCTGCCGGTGAACACCGCCATCGCCGTCAAGAGTCTGTTTGCCGCGATGGATGTGGCCGGATTGCCGATCAGCGAGTACATGCTGCAGGCGGTGGGAAGCGGCAGCCTGCAATTGAATGGCGCACTCAATCTCGCCAGCGCGGCACAAGCGGCGGCCGGGGAAATTGTCGTTTCCGCGTCCGATCTTGCTAAGCTCAGCTTCACCGCCGGCGGCAGCGCCGGCACCACGGATCTGCTGATTTCCGGCTATGATGGAACGAGCTGGTCGATCGCCAGCGATATCGCCGTGACCCAAACCACCTATCCCAATGCGGTGGTGCCACAGATCAATGCGGTACTGGCGCCGTCGTCCACGATCTCTCTCGCCAGTCTGTTCTCGGTGATCGGCGCAGCCGCCAATGGTGGGACCGACTATGAATTCTCCCCGGAAAGCGGAGCCGGCACCATCCATCTCAATGGCGCCACCAATCTGCTCGGGACGTCCTCCACCGGCGGTGTCGAGGTTAGCGCAGCGCAATTGGCCGATCTGACCTATACCGCGCCATCCTCGGCGTCGTCCTCGAGCGGTTTTGAGGTTTATGTCGACGCAACGATGTTCAATGGCACGACGCAGATCAGCGCCATGGCGCAGATTCCAATCCTGGTCGGCACTCCGGTCGCCACCGCCCTCAGCGAATTCAATGCGGGCGAGATCGCCTCCTGGCTGTCCGTCACCGACAGCGCGGCTAATGTCGCCGCCAATCTCGACGCGTTGCAGACATTGGTGGACACCGCGGATATCTCCGTCATCAGCCTGACCGATAGTGGGAATCCCGTTCTGACCGTTACCACCGCCCAGGCGACCGCCGATAGCGGGGTCTTGAATGATATCAGGGACAATTTTTCTGTGGTGCAGACCGCCACCGGCAGCAATCTGACCATCAGTGGCGTCGCCGCCGCTTTGGGCAACACCGTCGCCTTCAGTGGCGATGCGAGCCAATATAGCCTGACGAAAACCGGCGATGGGGTGAGCTTCACGGTCGCCGATGGCAGCGGCACCGATCATCTCACCGACATCCAGGCACTGCAATTCGCCGATTTCACCGTGATCGTCGCCGCCACGCCAGGCAGCGGCACGGTTACCACCGGCAATATTACCGAGATCTATGCCGCAGTGCTCGATCGCGAGCCGGATGTCGCCGGACTGGCCTATTACCAGAACCTGCTGACCGCCAACCCGAGTTTGCCCCTGGCCACGTTTGCGCTGGATTTTCTGCAATCGCCGGAATATGTCGCGGCGCATACTTATCCCCAGACCAGTGCCGGCGACACGCAGTTCATCGTCGACAGCTATCAGAATCTGCTCGGTCGCACTCCTGCCGCCACGGAAACCGCCTACTACCAGGCCGTTATCACCAAGATGCTGGCCGGTATCACGCCGGGCACCGCTGCTTATTCGACGGCGGAGCTCGACGCCCATGCCGCGGTCTTGGTGGATTTCAGCGGTTCACCGGAATTTCTTACCGATGTGCAGATCACCGGCACCGTCAATAAACAGCACTGGCTGTTCCTGATCTGATCTCAATAGTCGTAGAAAATCCGCTGTATCTCCTTGCTGTCGCTGGTCTCGGTCAGAGCTAACATCAATAGGATCCGCGCCTTCTGGGCGTTCAGCGTGTCGGACACGACGAAATCGAGTTGGTCGTCATTGACCTCGCCATTGCGGGCGACGATGCCATTGCCGGTGCGGCTGCTGCGCACCACGGCGACGCCCGATTTATGGGCGCTGATCAGGGCCGCCTTGACGCTGTCGGCCAGGCTCCCATCGCCGACGCCGGCATTGATCAGGCCCTTGGCGCCGGCGGCGACGAAGGCGTTGACGGCGACTCCATTGGCATTGGCATAACCATAGACGATATCGACCTGTGGCAGGCTGTCGAGCTTGCTGATGTCGAACTCGCTCTTGGCGGTGTGGCGGCGCGTCGATTCACGGTAGAAATGCGCCTTATTGTCCTGCATATAGCCGAGAAAGCCGAGTTCCGGCGTGCGGAACGTATCGGTTGTGGCGGTGTTGGTTTTGGTCACCTCGCGCGCCGCATTGATTTCGTCATTGAGACAAACCAGCACGCCCTTGCCGATGGCGTCCCTGCTGCCCGCCAGGATTACCGCGTTATAGAGATTGATCGGCCCGTCGGCGCTGATGGCGGTCGACGGCCGCATGGCGCCGACAACGACCACCGGCTTGTCGCTTTTTACCACCAGGTCGAGGAAATAGGCGGTCTCTTCGATGGTGTCGGTGCCGTGGGTGATGACGATGCCATCGATATCGGGTTGCGCCAGCAATTGATTGACCCGCTTGGCCAGCTTCAGCCAGGCCCCGTTATTCATATTCTCGCTGGCGATCTGCATCACCTGTTCGCCGCTCACATGGGCGACTTTCTGCAGTTCGGGGACTGCCGCGATCAGCGCGTCGACGCCGATTTTGGCGGCCGTATAGCCGACTGTGGTGGTGCTGGTGGCGCCCGTCCCTGCGATGGTGCCGCCGGTGGCGAGGATCATGACATTGGGGAGCTTTTGCTCGGCCCAAACCGACGGCGCCATCAGGAGCGCGACCGCCGCCACCAGAGTCCCTAACCGCATCATCCTGCTCCCCTGCTGAATTCTTCGCAGGGATAGCAGCATCAAGAGCGGAACCCTGTCAATCAGTCATAAACCGGCGGCTGTTCCCCTTGAAAAATCATCCGCAGCAAAGTCGGCTGCCGTTCGATCGGCTCGATGAAGGGCATCAGCAGGGGTGTCACGCGCGGAAACAGGGTGGCGCGCGACAGGGTCATGCACTCGCTGGTGGAATTGATGGTCAGGGGCGTCGAGTCGGCGTCGAACAGGCAATTGATCAGATTGGCGGCATGGCTGATCTCGGCGGCCGGGCGGTGGACGGCGCGCAGCCACAAGGTCACCCGTCCGCCGAAACGGCGCTCGCTCAACGCGCTCATGACCGGTTGCAGGCGCTGTAGAAAATTTTCCTCAAGCGCCTTCTCTCCATCATCACCCCGCGGACGGATGGTCAGACAGCCGATCGAGCCGTCGATCAGATGGCCCAGAATGTCGGTTGGACGGGCGGTCTGCTCCATGAGGCTCTGAATCATCGAGGTCGGCAGACTGGAGGTTGAGACCGATAAGAGCGACAGCCCGGCGCCCGCACCCGCCAAATATCCGATCATTCGGTTCAATTCGCTGGCAAGGGGTGGTAGTGACTGCATGGCTGACCTCCTATCTACAGACTTATACGGTCGGCCCGCCGGTTCCGGTCCAACTCTCTCGGCGACTAGGCAAAATTTTCCGCTTGCATGAAAGGCCGCCTGTTCTTATGTAATCAGTACCAAATCAGTCCTGATTGGATTTCTCATGCGTCTTGCGCGAATGACCGACTATGCCGTGGTGGTGCTGTGCCAGATGGCGCGAGCCAAGGACCGCAGGGTCTTTACCGCGACGGCGCTGGCGGAAAACACCGGCCTGCCCTTGCCGAGCGTCAGCAAGCTGCTGAAAAAGTTGGCGCAAAAAGAGGTGGTGATCGCCCATCGCGGCGCCAGCGGCGGTTATGGCCTGGCGCGGCCATCAGCGCAGATCACGGCGCGCGAGATCATCGTCGCGCTGGAAGGGCCGCTGGTGCTGGCGGCCTGTGTCGATGAAGGCGAGGAGACCTGCGGTTTCGAACAATCCTGCCCGATCCGCGGTCACTGGGACCCCGTCAATCTGGCGATTCATGACGCGCTTGGCAAGGTGACCCTCGCAGATATGGCTGAGCCGCGGCCAGTGCGTTTGCCGATATTGTCGCAGATCCGGGCGCAGATACCCCCGAAAGAAATGACGAACAGCCTGATGGAAACTCCCCAATGAGCAATGATCTGGATAAGGTACGGGCGCTCGCCGACCGGAAATATGAATATGGCTTCGTCACCGATATCGAATCCGAGTTCGCCCCCAAGGGTTTGAACGAGGACATCGTCAAATTCATCTCGGCCAAAAAGGGCGAGCCGGAATGGCTGCTGGAATGGCGTTTGCGCGCCTATCGCGCCTGGTTGACCCAGGAAGATCCGCAGGCCTGGGCCAAGGTGCAGTATCCGCCGATCGATTATCAGGATGCCTATTACTACGCCGCGCCTAAAAAGAAGGACGGCCCGAAAAGTCTGGACGAGGTCGATCCCAAGCTGCTTGAGACTTATGAAAAGCTCGGTGTTCCGCTGTTCGAGCGGGCCCGTCTGGCCGGCGTCGCGGTCGATGCGGTGTTTGATAGCGTGTCGGTCGCCACCACCTACAAGGGCAAGCTCGAAGAAATGGGCATCATCTTCATGTCCATGTCGGAAGCCGTGCAAAAGCACCCCGAACTGGTGCGCAAATATCTCGGCTCGGTGGTGCCCTATGCCGATAATTACTTCGCTACCCTCAACAGCGCCGTCTTCACCGATGGCAGCTTCGTCTATATCCCGAAGGGCGTGCGCTGCCCGATGGAGCTCTCGACCTATTTCCGCATCAACGAGGCCAAGACCGGGCAGTTCGAGCGGACCCTGATCATCGCCGACGAGGGCTCCTATGTCAGCTATCTGGAGGGCTGCACCGCCCCCATGCGGGATGAAAATCAGCTCCATGCCGCGGTGGTCGAACTGGTGGCCCTCGACGACGCCGAGATCAAATATTCGACCGTGCAGAACTGGTATCCCGGCGACGAGAACGGCAAGGGCGGTATCTACAACTTCGTCACCAAGCGGGGCGCCTGCCGCGGCAAGAACAGCCGGATCTCCTGGACCCAGGTCGAGACCGGCTCGTCGATCACCTGGAAATATCCCAGCTGTATCCTGCAGGGCGAGGGCAGCGTCGGCGAATTCTTCTCGGTGGCGATCACCAATAATTATCAGCAGGCCGACACCGGCACCAAGATGATCCATATCGGCAAGAACACCCGCTCGCGGATCATCTCGAAGGGGATCTCGGCCGGTCATGCCAACAACACCTATCGCGGTCTGGTGCGGTTCCTTCCCAAGGCGGACGGGGCGCGCAATCACACCCAGTGCGACAGCTTGCTGATCGGCGATCAATGCGGCGCCCATACCACGCCCTATATCGAATCGCGCAATCGGACCGCGTCTGTCGAGCATGAGGCGACCACCAGCCGGATCAGCGAGGATCAGCTGTTCTACGCCATGCAGCGCGGCCTGTCGCAGGAAGAGGCGGTGGCTCTGATCGTCAATGGCTTCTGCCGCGACGTGCTGAAAAATCTGCCGATGGAGTTCGCCGTCGAGGCGCAAAAACTCCTGGCCATCAGTCTTGAAGGGAGTGTCGGGTAATGTCGGGGTCGACAGCCTTGTTGGAAATCCGTGATTTGCACGCCGAAATTGGCGGCAAAGAGATCTTGAAGGGCATCACCCTCACCTTACCAGTCGGCGAAGCGCATGCGGTGATGGGCCCCAACGGCTCGGGCAAGAGCACCCTGTCCTATGTCCTGTCAGGCCGCCCCGGCTATGAGGTGACCAAGGGCCAGGTGGTCTACAAAGGCAAGGATCTGCTGGCCATGAAGACCGAGGAACGCGCCTGCGAAGGGGTGTTCCTGGCCTTCCAATATCCCGTCGAAATTCCCGGCGTCACCGGCGTCACCTTCCTGAAGACCGCCGTCAATGCGGTGCGCCGCTATCACGGCAAGGGCGAGCTCGACGCCATGCAGTTCATGAAATTGGCGCGCGCCAAGGCCAAGGAATTGGGCGTGCCGGAAGAAATGCTGAAGCGCGCCGTCAATACCGGCTTCTCGGGCGGCGAGAAGAAGCGCTATGACGCGCTGCAGGCAGCGCTCCTCGATCCCAGCCTGATGATCCTTGATGAGACGGATTCGGGGCTCGATGTCGATGCCTTGCGGATGGTCGCGGAAGGGATCGATCGGATGCGCGATCCTTCACGCTCCATGCTGGTGATCACCCATTATCAGCGCATCCTCGATTACATCAAACCCGACCGAGTCCATGTGCTGGTCGATGGCCGGATCGTCGAATCCGGCGACAGCAGCTTGGCGATGGCGCTCGAAAAAACCGGCTATGCGCAATTCCAGGGGAAGGCGGCATGACCAACCCCGTTTGGCGCGACGCTTTGCGCGAGCAGGGACAGGCGGCCTTCGACCGCCTGGGCCTGCCCAGTCGTAAGATCGAGTCCTGGCACTATACCGACCTGTCGCAGACCGACCTGACCTATTATGATTTGGCCGAGCCGGGCGGTTTGCCGAAAGCGGCGCCCGGCGTCCTCCATCTGGTGAATGGGTATTTCGCTGCAGCGGGCGTCATGCCGGCCGGCGTGACCCTGGAACGTCTGGAAAACAGCGCCCAGGCCGACCCGCTGCTCGGCACTCTCTTGCCGGCGGGCGATCTGCCACTTGTGGGACTGAATGCCGGCCTGTTCAATGATGCGCTGCTCTTGCGTATCAAAGCGGGGTGTAAGATCGAAACCCCGATCAGCGTGATCTCGGAAGCCCAGGGAAGCGGTCACCCGACACAGTTCCATGGCCGCCTGCTGGTGGTGATTGAGGCCGGCGCCAGCGTCACCCTGATGGAGACCCACCGCGGCAAGGGCCGCTATTTCAGCAATTGGGTTGCCGAAATCGCCCTGGCTGAGGGCGCCAGCCTGCAGCATGTTACGGTGCAGGACGAGGTTGGGGATGCCATTCATGTGGGCACGATCGGCGTCGAGCTGGCCGCGCATGCGATCTATCGCGGCGTGATACTGCAGTTGGGCGGCAAGCTGGTCCGGCGCGAAATGCATGCGCTGCTCGCGGGTGCGCAGGCGGATTTTTCCCTCGACGGCGCCACCCTCGCTCTGGGCAGTCAGCATATCGACAATACCACCCGGGTCATCCATCGCGCGCCCGGATGTCCGTCGCGGCAGCTCTTTAAGACGGTCCTCGATGACGAGGGGCATGGCGTGTTCCAAGGCACGCTGCTGGTCGAGCGGCCGGCCCAGAAGACCAGCGCCCATCAGCTCAGCCGTGCGCTGATGCTTTCTGATCGCGCCGCCATGGACAATAAGCCGGAACTCGAGATCTATGCCGATGACGTGAAATGCGGCCATGGCGCGACCATCGGCGATATCGACGACCAGCAGCTGTTCTATCTTCGGGCACGCGGCATTGATGAGGCGGCTGCCCGCAAGCTGCTCATCGAGGCTTTTCTTGCCGACGTCCTGGGACAGATCAGCGACCCGACGCTGCGCGACCCGCTTACCGACCTGCTCCACCAGCGTCTCAGCCGCGCGGAGGCCGCATGACCATCCTCGACCGCCCCGATCTGCTTTATCCCATCGAGCAAATCCGCGGCGACTTCCCGATTCTCGGCAAACCGGTGCGCGGCAAGACCCTGGTTTATCTCGACAGCACCGCCTCCGCCATGAAGCCGCAGGCGGTCATTGACGCCGAAAGCCAAGTCTATGAGGAGGAATATGCCAACATCCATCGCGGGGTTTATTATCTCAGCGAGCGTGCCACCGCCCGCTATGAGGAATCGCGGCGCCGGGTCCAGCGTTTCATCGGCGCAGCGCACGCCCATGAGGTGATCTTCACCCGCAACACGACCGAGTCGATCAATCTGGTCGCCTCCAGCTATGGCCGGCGTTTCCTCACCGAGGGCGACGAGATCCTGATCACCGGTCTCGAGCATCACTCCAACATCGTACCCTGGCAATTCCTGGTCGAGGAAAAGGGCGTGGTGCTGAAAGTCGTGCCGGTCGAGGAAGACGGCACGATCAGTCTCGAAAAATATGCCGAACTGCTGACTCCCCGCACCAAGCTGGTCGCCTTCGCCCATATTTCCAATGTGCTCGGCACGGTCTTGCCGGTCGAAACCATGACCGAACTGGCCCACGCGGTCGGCGCCAAGGTGCTGATCGACGGCGCCCAGGCGGTGATGCATCAAAGCATTGACATGGTGGCGCTCGATTGCGACTTCTATGTCTTCTCGGCCCACAAGATTTACGGCCCGACCGGAATCGGCGTTCTCTATGGCAAGGAAGCGCTGCTTAACGCCATGCCGCCTTATCAGGGTGGCGGCGACATGATCGCAACGGTGACTTTCGCGAAAAGCACCTGGGCGCCCTTGCCAGCCAAATTCGAGGCCGGAACGCCGGCCATCGCGCAAGCTGTCGCCCTGGCCGCCGCCATCGACTATGTCGAGGCGATCGGGCTCGACCGCATTGCCGCCCATGAGCATGAGCTGCTGGCCTATGCGACGACCAGGCTCAATCAGATGGAGGGTCTGCGCATCATCGGCACGGCGCCCGGCAAGGCGGCGGTACTCTCTTTTGTGCTAGATTACGCTCATCCCCATGATATCGCACAGATTTTTGACTCACGCGGCGTCGCGATCCGCGCCGGCCACCACTGCGCTCAGCCCTTGATGCAGCATTTCGGACTGCCGGCGACGGCGCGGGCCTCTTTTGGTCTGTACAACACGCGCGGTGAGGTTGATGCGCTCGTCGCGGCGATCAACAAGGTCGAGGAAATGTTCAAGTCATGAGTGACGATCTGCGCGATCTGTATCAGGAAGTGATCCTTGATCACGGCCGTCATCCGCGGAACAAGCGGATCGCCGAGCATGCAAACCATCTGGCGCATGGGGAAAACCCGCTCTGCGGCGACAAGCTGACCGTCTTCGTCAAACTCAGCGATGCCGGTGTCATCGAGGATGTCAGCTTCGAAGGTCAGGGTTGCGCCATTTCGACCGCCTCGGCGTCCCTGATGACCGAGGTGATGGTCGGCAAGACCGAGGCCGAGGCCGAGCGACTGTTTGGCAGCTTTCACGCCTTGGCCACCGGCGCCGAGCTGCCGGCTGCCGAGGGCATCGAGGACGAGATGGACCGCCTCGAAGTACTGGCAGGCGTGCGGGATTATCCGGTCCGCGTCAAATGCGCGACCCTGGCCTGGCATACCTTGTCGGCCGCTTTGCAGGATCAGCAGAAGGTGAGTACAGAATGAACGAAATGGCCCCCAACGATCTGGAGCCAAGTAGCGACGCGATCGCTTTCGCTGGCGAACCTTTGGCCTCCGGCCTCGATCCGGCGACCAAGGACGCTGTCGTCGAGGCTCTCAAGACCGTCTATGATCCGGAGATACCCGTCGATATTTATGAACTCGGCCTGATCTACGACCTCGCCGTCAATGAGCAGAACGGCGATGTCGCGATCAACATGACCCTCACCGCGCCGGCCTGCCCGGTGGCGGGGACCTTGCCGCAGCAGGTCGCCAACACGGTCTCGACTGTGAAGGGCACCGGCGAGGTGCGCGTGACCCTGGTGTGGGAACCGACCTGGACCATGAGCAATATGTCGGAAGACGCGCGGATGGCGCTTAATCTTTATTGAGGCCAACCGAGCCAGTTGAAGTGCGATCTTGAATGATGGATGGCCAGACACCACCCAGCGAGGCCTTATGGCGTTGAATCGCACCTGAGTTGGACCGACCCGGATTTGGATTGCAGATTCTGCCAACACTGTCGATGAACAGCGCCCCCGGAATATCATCTTGGAGTGTGGCGAACAAATCCCTGGCCTCGGCCAGCGCGTTTGCGAAAGTGCGTTTGAGGGCGACTGGATCTATCCTCTCGGTTGATAAGATCTCCCTCTCGATGGTTTTTGCATCGTAAACTGAATTGCGGCTGACTTCATCCAGTACGAAGTCAGGGGTGAAGCCGGGGTCCTTTGCCGGTGCCGCCCAGGCTAAAGCAGCCATCGGCACGCCTCGCTCATGCAGACGTACGATATCATAATAGTCTCTGGGCTCGCGCCGCCCCGCAAGCGCCAGGATCTTGTTTACTGCCAAATCGGCATCGTGCAGGCGCCAACCAATTTCAGCATCTTCGATCGCCGGAAAGAATCTCCAAGCGGAATCCTGCGTCCAATCGATGAGCGTGCTCTCGGTATTTTTCGAGGTGACCGCTTGAATGAAGCCGTTTTCTGGCCTAGACCAACGGGTTTGTATAACGGAATATCCTTCCGCGTGGAGGGTTCCGGCATCGGCATCGAAGGCCGTCTTGACGGCTTCCAGTGAATAATGTTGCAGATCCAGATCGTTGGAGAGACGTGGATCCGTAAGATTTAGAGCGGCGCCGCCGAACAGGACGCTGGCCGGCGACCGGTTGGACGAGATGCATGCCAGAACACCACGTTGGAATTTAGTGAGGGCCATTGCCAAAAGCCGCTGTCACTGCGCTGATTCGCTGAGCCAAGCGCCAGCCGGCCATTCCGCCATATTTGCGCAATCTGCGAACCGCTACCGCAGCGAAGTCGAGCGGAGGTCCGCTTGTCGGCACATTCCAAAAACAGGTCGCACCAAATCGGATCAGCGCCTCATCGAGAAGGGCTGAAAGGGCCGCATCGTCCGGTTGCGCATTTGAAGCCTGAAGAGTGGTCATGACAAGGTTAGATTAGAGTATCTTCGCTCGGAACTCAAACATGGCTCTGGGTCATTTTTTGCCGTACGTCGCGTCATGATCAGGTGCGATTGACAGTAACCGCATATAATCGCCGTCTCTATTAGCCGTAGCCCGCCTGGATTGGGACAGGCGCAGAGAGTACACGGCGTCAATTCCTTCAGGCAACGCTGCGCTCGTAATTTTTTCCCATTTGAGGCCACGATCGCCATAGAGCTGTGGCCAGGACAGTTGGCATATTTTTTTCAGGATCTCGACGGCAGAATGACGTTCCGGCTTCGGAAGTGAGAAAAGGTTTTCTTGGAAAATTGGGCTGTTGAGATCGAGCAGAACCAAAGATTCAGGTTTGCTCATCGAGTTTCATCAGAAAAGCA
>Ga0116226_10000492_pt1 | contig 33727 bp, 38 predicted proteins | sample S1TSphfallax_FD_89692 | JGI IMG/M metagenome (GOLD analysis project Ga0116226, IMG submission 89692) | Host-associated microbial communities from peat moss isolated from Minnesota, USA - S1T2_Fa - Sphagnum fallax MG | ecosystem: Host-associated > Plants > Peat moss > Unclassified | place: USA...
GCGATAAGTGGACCCAGCGCTTAAAGCGGGACGTCGTGGCATTTCAGGCCGCTACTGGCATGAAATTCACTAGCATCGGTAATAAGTCTATTAAAAACGCGCGCTTCTGGGAGCGTTTTTGCAACGGTGGCACTATCACGCTCGAAAAGGCAGATGAAATCTATGAATTCATGGCCTCCAAAGGGCACCATTTTAACAGTTAAGAAGGAGATCTCTATGAATCAAGAAGATAACTACATCGATAAGGCAAAAGAAGCTTGGATGCAAGGCAAGCGCATCTCCCAAGATCGGCCCGATGGCGTGGCAGCCAATGCCACGGGCCTTGCTTCCGGCGCCAATCTGGAAAATTCATCCGCCAATCAGGCCACGCCGCCTTCTTACGCCGGGCATTTTGCTGCCCTTCAGCAGCTCAGAGCTCGCGAGCTGCTTTCCAAGGTCGAGGACCTAAAACGCTTTGTCCGCGAGAATATCGCCGGGGATGCTGGTAATCTCGCACAATTCAAGTTTGACGAAGGGTATCTTTGGGCGAAACAGTACCTCGCTGCGTAGCCGTGCCTGCACATTAACGATTTTTAGGAGTGAAAATTATGAGGAAAGCAACTGCCGAAAAGACCGACGACGACGTGAAGGAGAGCAAGGCCAATGCGAAAAGGGCCACAAAGGCTGCCAATAAAAAGGCCTTGAAAGCTGCCTCCGACAAACTGCTCGTCGATATGGCGAGCAACATGCCAGGCCATAATGCTAGCAAGAATTTCATCGACCTCAACATGAAGCTCGACAAGATCGAGCTTGAGGCCGAGAAGTTGAATCTGGCAAAACGAGGCGTCCGCGGCGAGCTGCGCAAGATAAAGGTGGATCTGTCCGCCCTCGACCGCGTGCGCAAGCTGCGTAAGATGGAGCCCGAAGACGTCGTCGCCAAGAAGGCCACCGAGGCGCTTTACGAGGAGCAGCTTTCGATGCCCCTTTCCGACAAGCAGAAAGCGATCCTTGCAGACCTCAACAAAAAGCGGGAGGATAACCGGAAGGCCATCCTTGCCGCAAGCGGAGGCCATACAGGCAAGGAATTGGGTACCTCGTCCAGCAGGATACCCGAACGCGCCGATGTTTACGAGGAGGATAACGACAAGCCCATTAACGCGCCTGCACTTCCGGGAAGCTTCCGGGACGTCGCGGCAAAACAGCAAGAGGTAAACGCTCTCGATCCGATCGTTGATCCTTATGCCACTTCCGCTGGCGCTCACAGGCATTAAGTGAGCGCCTCACCCCGCTGGCTCGGTCTTGACCTTGGAACAAAAACGGGATGGGCCGTTTCCGAGGGAGATAAGATCGTCGCCAGCGGGGTGAGGGACTTCAGCCTTAAGCCGCATGAGCATATTGGGCAACGCGGCATTCGTTTTTATAATTTTCTTCTTACCCTTGGGCAGCCGGACGCGATTTTCTACGAAAAGGTCCAGTTCGTAGGCAACATGAAAAGCAGCGACGGAGGAGAGCTCTATAAGGGTCTTCTCATGGTGTTGAATATGTTTGCCGCAGGCTTCGGCGTCGAGACGATCGGCATCTTTCCCAGCACCCTGAAGCTAAAGTTCACCGGATCCGGGCGCGCAGAGAAGATTGATATGTGCGAACAGGCCCGCTTTCATGGCTGGAATGGCGGCGTTCCCGGCAGTACCCTGCTTAATGACGAGGCCGATGCGATCGCTCTTCTCATGACGCAAGCCTGGGATCGCCACATGGTACGCCTTAAATTCGCCTAAAAATGGCTATAAGAGCGGCGTAAAAAAAAATACTTGAATCATAAAAATGTGAAACTATTATTTCCTTCACTTAGGGGGCCTATGGGCTATAAAAATTTAATATAAGGAAACCTTATTATGACCACCTCATTGACGGCTAGATTGCGCAATAGACCCCCTATTGTGGAACGAGAGACCCCTCCGTGTTTCCTTGTCCTTTCGCAATCTAGCTCTCAATGAGGTGGTACCATGGCACGCATCCGAACCATAAAGCCTGAATTTTTTACCGACGAAAAAATCGCCGACCTTTCGCCGACTGCTCGTTACCTCTTCATAGGTATGTGGTGCTTCTGCGACGACCAAGGTATACATCCCGCATCACCGAAACAGATCAAAATGGAGATCTTCCCTGCCGATGATCTCAGCATCGAGCAGATCATTTCATTCCTAAACGAGCTTTTGGACCTGCGGTTGCTCGACGAGTATGAATCCATGGGTAAGCGTTATTGGCTAGTAACTGGTTGGAAACACCAGAAAATAGAGAAGCCGAATAAAAAATATCCTTTTCCAGAGCCATCGCAGATTATTCGCCGACTGTTCGCCGAACAAACACCCGAGGAGTCTAAGGGAAGGGAGTCTAAGGGAAAGGAAGGGAGTAATACCCCCCCTCCCCCCAAGGGGGGTGGGAGCGCCGAAATTTTACCGTTCGATGATCTCCCGATCCTGATGGAGGGTTTCGAGGTATCGTGGAAACAGTGGCCACGCAAGGAAGGCAAGAAAGCCGCCCAAAAGGCGTGGCTATCAGCCATAAAAAAAGTACCGTTGGTGCGAATTTTTGACTCGGTGAACCAATTTACCGCGGCCTTTGACGAAGACCCTCGCCCGCACGCCGAAAAACTTCAATTCTGTAAGCATTTCAGCAGCTGGCTCAATGGCGAGCGCTGGGAAGATTATCCGGCAGGAGGCGGGAATGCGCCGCCCGACCGCTCTGGCATCTCGCAAACCGAACGCACCCGGCAGGTGCTTTTAGACGCAGGATTGACGCCACTTTTATGAGCAGCATCCTTATCGATAAGCTCAAGGAATTGGGCGTTTCGCTGCGTGATTACGGCACCGGGGAGCACGTGACCTGCTGCCCACGATGTTCGCATCTCCGAAAGAAAAAAAGATTGCCGTGCCTTAGCGTAAAAATCGAGCCGACATTAATTTTATATTTTTGCCACCATTGCGGATTCTCAGGGGGACTAAATGAACACGGAGCCAGATCTAACACCACTTACCGACCGGGCTATCGAGCTACTGGAAAAACGGGGTATAAGCGCCGAGACAGCCGCAGCGCTTGGCTGGCAAAGCTGCGCGGATAGGAAAGGTGACTGGATAGCTATACCCTTCCTGCGCGACGGCAAGCCGGTAAATCACAAATACCGCACCCTTTCGGGCGAAAAGAAATTCTCCCAAGACAAAGGCGGCGAGCAGTGCTTTTACAACATCGATGCGCTGCGCGCCGTGGAAAAGCAGAAACGCGAGAATCACCCCCTTACAGCGGTCATCATCACCGAGGGGGAGATGGATTGCGCCATCGCCATCCAATGCGGCCATTTAGCCGTTTCCGTGCCCTCCGGCGCAGTGGAGAAGCCCACGGAGGGGGAGGACACAGCTAAGTTAAAATTCCTTGAGGATTTCCCCAAGCTGTGCGTTGCCATCCTCGCCGTCGATGACGACGCGCCTGGCCGCGTTATGCGCCAAGAGCTCGCCCTGCGATTGGGCTGGCACCGCTGCATGTGGGTGCAATACCCAAAGGGCTGCAAGGATTTAAACGAGGTTTTCGTCAAATACGGCCAGAAAGGCGTCGACAAAGTCCTCAAGGAAAAATCTAAATTTATGAGCCAAGGTGGCCTGTTCAAAATGAACGATCTGCCCGACGAGCCGAATATTACCGCTCATGACCCGATGATTGATGGACTCTCAGCTCTGCTGAAGATCCGCCGTGGGGATTCCATCGTGCTTACAGGCATTCCAGGCCACGGTAAAAGCCAGCTTATCAACTGCATTGCCTGCAATATGGCGTCGCATTATGGTTGGAATATCTGCATCGCCAGTTTCGAGACGCGACCGCGCGCCGGTCTTCAGCGATATCTGCGCACCTATTTCCTCGAAAAGACCGAGTTTACCCGAGAAGGCTTCTCGCAATGGACGCCCGAGGATATTGCGCGCGCCGACGAGTGGATTAACCGGCGATTCACGTTCATCGTTCCTGACGTCATGTCCGACGACCTGACCAGCTTCAAGTGGCTGCTCGACCGCCTGCGCGCCGCCATCACGCAGCACGACGTGAGCATGCTGATCGTCGACCCATGGAACGAGGTGGACCACGACCGCCCGCAGGGCATGACTCTTACGGAATACACCGGCTTTGCCATCAAGGAAATCAAACGCCTTGCACAGCGCTACATGGTCACGCCGGTTATCGTCGCGCACCCCGCCAAGCTCGAGAAAAATAAGGACGGCCAGTTCGACGTGCCAGACCTTTACAACATCTCGGATTCGTCCCACTGGAAAAACAAATTCGACATCGGGATGATCGTGCACCGCCTAGCGGGCGAAGTGGAAAAGACCTTCGGCACGATGGTGCGCGTTGAAAAAGTGCGCGAGTGGGGTGTCATGGGCAATATCGGCGACGTTCTGCTAAAATACGAGCCCTCCACTGGGCGCTATAGCCTTTACCCCGATTTCATCCCGAAAAAACCAAAAAGCCGCCCCAAGGCTGAAAAGCCCTCAGCGGAAGCTCCTGCGCGCCAAGTCCCGGTGCAGCAGCAATTGCCTTATAGGGACGATTAATGAAAAAGCGGGGAATTCCCCTCGTTTTAATTATAAAAAAGGAGATTGACATGGCTAAAAAACTCTTTAAAGAAACCTCAGACCTTGAACTCTTGCTGAAGGCAAAAAAAGCAGAGATGGGCTTTGAAGAAAAGAACGAGGCCGCGCAAGCGCTGGCGGTCGAAAAGGAAAACCTTACCGCCGCTCGCTCCGAGCTCGACGACTTGCCCCAAGAAGTGCGCGCCCAACTGGTGGGCGCCGACGACATGATTGCCGAGGACCGCTTGCTGCAGGTGCTGGCTAATGGCCAGTCTTTCACCCTCGACAAAATCATCATCGCGCTATGGCACGGCTTTAAGCATACAGAGCCCCGCCACAAGGTGCAGTCGCGCCTGCGCAAGCTGGAAAAGCGGGGTCTCGTTAAAAAGCACCCGACTCTGAGGAGCGTTTACTTGCGCGCAAATATTTCGTCTGGTGGGCCTTCAGCTTCGACACTGCTTGCGCAAGGCGGTCCTTTGTCACAAACGTACATTCCGGCTCTGAGTCAGGTAGATTGATGGTGTCCCGAAGGATTCCCGAAGGACGCCTGCCACGCGCCGCTGCCGGGTTTGGCACCGGCTGCGTGGTCATTTTGTCTTCCATGGTCTGCGGTATATCCTAAAGCCGAGGTCATAAGCTTCTTTTACGGTTATCTGGCTGATCGGGCGCTTCAGCAGGCGACCAATAACACGGAAAATATGCGTAAGCGTGCCGGAATCAAACATAAGGCTGCCTGTTCTCTCTAAGCAATAAATCCATTGCGCACTCTTCTTTTTCATGCCATTATCCTTTCCATGCAGTGGTCGTGTAGTGACAGAAATCATAACATATAGCGGCGGATTATCAACTAAAAATGCTACCCATGAGCGAAGATTCAAGGCTTGACTCCACGCAATTTTTGCCCTCCCGGGAGCTTAACACGGTTACAGGCCGAATGGAGCGCGTCGTCATCATAGGAAGCGCCCGGCAGGCCCACGGCGATATCATGCCATTCAAGGACGAAACCATGCACGTCAACGGCATCAAGTCGTTTGAGTGGCCTCCCCATGAGCTGCAGCGTTTGAAAATACTTGATGCCATACACGTCGAAACGGCTGTCGAGCTTTCTTGTAAGCGCGAGGCAGCCTTGCGCAGGCTTGGCGCTGGGCGCTCACCCTCCAAGCGCATTGAGAAACTTGATACACCGCTTGCCTCACACGACATTTATTTCGGCTTGCTGCGCGGAGTTTGGAAAAACTGCGAATGCGTTGTTGCGCCGATTTACGCGGTCGACTGGCTCCGAATAAACTTCGTCTGCTTCAAGCTTAGCGGGCTTCGCGAGCTCACAAAAGAGCTGCCAAAAATACGTCCTGTAGCTGCTAATTACCGTGCAGCATTCGAGAGCGCGCGAGAAAAGCTTGACGAAATCTACGCGCTTGTGTAAATTACTCAAATTGGCGGGTGCCGAACTATGCCAAGAATTTCCATAAAAACGATATAAGGAAATGCTTTCATGGCAACAAATGAATTAGCAGAAGCAAAGAAAACTCCCGCCGATTCGCGCCTGGACGCTCTCCGCACCTACGACCCATCCGATGTTGCAAAGCAAATGCTCGACGAAGCCCCTCCCGGCACCGAGCGTGTGGTTGACCCGATTCGCAAAAAGCTAATTCAGGTTATCCCGCTTTCGGAAGCGAAAATGAAGGAAGCCTTGGCGCGCGTGCTCGAGGATGATCGCTATGAGCACTATGCGGTGAAGCTCACCTTCCCTACATCAAACACGTGGCTTATATCACTCGGCACCAAGCGTAAAATTACTGATATTCACGACCATTCCTTCATGGGTGGCGCACAGGAGATCGGAGGCAATCGCATGATCCCGATCGAGGAATTCACGCGGTCGATTTACACCTGCATAAGCCGGTATGCAACAGTGAAGCGTGGCCATAAGCGCAAGTATGGTGGCTTGGGCATCATCAATAATGAAGTGACTGAAGATTAGTCATTCATGAAAAAGTATACGCCAAACCACCTCGGTAAGCGCAGCCTCGAAATCATCCGGTCTTATTTGCCCAATGTGCGCGTTTTATGGTTAAAAAACGCAGGTTCATATGCTATCCAAAATCCGACTTTGTCCCTAATGGACCGTATATTTTTTATCGATATGGCTCCTAGTGAACTAAAAACTCACGAGCTTGCATTTTATATCACTCACCTCAGCGGTGGGCGCTTCAATTACAACGCTTTGAAAAGGGAGATCGCCCATGGGGAAAGCAAAAGACAAGCCCGCGCGCGCCAAAGCGCCGAAGATGGCAAAGAACTACGGCGCGAAGTCGCGCACTGGTAAAACAAAGCGCTATATCGGTGGCTGCCCGAAATCCGGTGCAGATCGCGGATAGGCGCATAACCTTATCAATAAGTTAACGAAAATGTCTGTCGTCACGTGGAACGAGAAAAATGTGCTGCTTTCCGAGCTCCGGCCATTTGAACGTAATCCTCGGAAAATATCACGGGCTTCGTATAAGCGCCTCAAGGACGCAATTGGGCGCGTGGGCTACCATCAGCGAATTCTCGCCACTCAGGATTTACGGATCATCGGCGGCCATCAAAGACTATCTGTTCTTAAAGAGCTCGGGTTTACGAATATTTCTGTCCTTGTGCCCTCAAAGCCATTGAGCGATGATGAATTCCGGCGATTGCTAATTGAGGACAATCTAAGCTTCGGCGAATTCGATGCGCTAATATTGCAGGACGATTACAGCAAGGAAGAGCTGGTAAAGTGGGGTTTTCCAGAAGAGCAGGCAATGTGGGGCGAAGAAAATGACATTCCGCCCGAGGCCGAGGCTGCGGTCCCTATCGAATCCGTTGCGGTGACAACTATGAATGATATCTGGCTTTGCGGTCCCCATCGAATCCGTTGCGGTGACAGCACCAAGCGCGAGCACGTCGAAAAGTTGCTCGACGGCACTGTGCCACACCTTATGGTCACCGACCCTCCCTATGGCGTTAAATATGATGCCAACTGGCGCAATAATACTAAGCGCCTTCGTTTAAGCGCCCGAGCAATAGGCAAGGTCAAAAACGACGATCGCTCAGACTGGAGCGAAGCGTGGGTGCTTTTTCCGGGCGACGTTGCCTATGTTTGGCATTCCGGCATCTATGCGCCAGAAGTAGCCGAAAGCATCCGTAAAGCAAAGTTTGAGTTACGTTCACAAATTATATGGGCTAAATCTCAATTGGTCATTGGCCGAGGGCATTATCACACGCAGCACGAATCTTGCTTCTATGCCGTGAGAGAAGGGTCTACAGGACACTGGGTGGGTGATCGTAAGCAGACCACATTGTGGTCTATAGACAAGCCGCGCAAGAGCGAAACCGGCCATAGCACTCAGAAGCCAATCGAATGCATGAAGCGCCCGCTCGAAAATAACAGCGTCCCCGGCGATGCCATTTACGAGCCTTTCTCGGGCAGCGGCACCACGCTCATTGCCTGCGAGCTTACTAGTCGCAGGTGCTTTGCCATGGAGCTTGACGCACTTTACGTTGATATGGCCGTGCGTCGCTGGCAGAAGTTCACTGGGGCCCAAGCCGTGCGCGCTGGTGACCACGTTACCTTCGACGAAGCAGCGGCAGCGAGGGCAGCATGAAAAAGAAGAATCCCATCAAGGGCTGTAAGCAATACGGCTCCCCGGACGCTCCACCGCGCAATCAGGAGTTAGAGCATCCGACCGCATCCTGGAGCATTAAGAACGGCCTGCGCCACATAGGTGCGCAGCACGTTGACCCAACTGATAAGAACGCCGTCAGGTCGCTTATTACGCGCGGCGGCAAGAAAAAGCCCACTATGGCGGAGGTCGTCGCTGCCCGCCTCTATACCGAGGCCGCAGGTGGCAACGTCGGCGCAGCCCGCACCATCATTGAGCATATCGACGGCAAGCCACCCCAGGCCGTGAACATTGGAGGACAACCCGGCAACCCTATACGAACCGTCGCAGCCGTCGCGCCTGTCTCCCCCGCCACCGCCGAGGAGGCCTATCGCCGCATGCTGGACGGCGACAATGCATGAGTTTGACTTCAAGCATCCCGACTATGACGCCGTCTATGCCTTACGCCAGAACAGGCTTGCGCGCATTCGCGCATTGCCTGACGAGGAGCGTGAGGTGGAGCTCGACAACCTTAAGCTTTATTACAAGACGCATCCTGCGGACTTCATCAACGATTGGGGCATGACGTTCGATCCGCGCAACGCGGAGATCGGCCTTCCCACCAGCGTGCCTTTCATCTTGTTTCCCCGGCAGCGCGAGTTCATTGAGTTCCTGCATCGCAAATGGATGAGCAGGGAGGACGGAATTACCGAGAAATCCCGCGACATGGGAGTATCTTGGCTATGCGTTGCCTTTGGAGTATGGATGTGGCTATTTCACCCCGGCACCGTCATCGGCTTCGGCTCCAGAAAGGAGGAATATGTCGACAAGATCGGCGACCCAAAGTCCCTGTTTTGGAAAGTGCGCCAGTTCCTCACTTTGCTGCCGGTTGAATTTCGACCTGCGGGTTATACCACTGGCCAGCATGCACTCTACATGCGGATCGTCAACCCAGAGAACGAAGCGGCTATCGTGGGGGAGGCTGGAGATAATATTGGACGAGGAAACCGCACGAGCATTTACTTCAAAGACGAGTCTGCATTTTATGAGCATGCTTCGGCAATTGATGCTGCTCTCTCTCAAACCTCAAATTGCAAGATCGATGTCAGCACCCCGAACGGCAATGGAAACCCTTTCTTCAGGAAGCGCCACGGCGGCAAAATAGAGGTTTTCACGTTTCACTGGAGCATGGACCCGCGTAAGGACGAAGAATGGTACCGCAAGCAAACCGATATCCTCGACCCAGTGATCGTTGCCCAGGAGATCGACATGGACTACAACGCGTCGGTCGCGGACGCGTGGATTCACGGCCAGCTGGTCCTCGCCGCGCAACAGAATGGCCCCGCCGACGTAGAGGCGATAGGAAGCTGGGTCGTCGCGGTTGACGCTGCCCACTTCGGCAATGATGAAGCAGTCGTGCATCGCCGCAAGGGGCGCTTAAACCTGTCCCAGAAAGTATTCCGAAAGGTTGACGGGCCTGCTTTGGCTGGCGCTGTTAAGGCCATCGTCGAGGATCTTATGGACCAAGGCGATGACGTGCGCGCTATTGTGATTGAGCTTGATGGCCCGGGGGTCAGTTGCTACGACACCTTGCGCCAAGGCCCACTGCGTTCCATCACGCAGGGCATTCATACCGGCGAGCGTGTGGCCGACGATAAAAACTTTAATATCCGGGCGCAGCTCTGGAGGGCAGCGAGGGATTACCTGAAGGACACGCCTGTCAGCATGCATAACGATTCCGAAATCCGCGCGCAGCTGGCATCGATGAAGTATAAATATAAGGACGGCCTGCTGCTGATGCAGGACAAGAAGGAATATAAAAAGGAGTTCGGACGTAGTCCCGACCGCGCCGACGCCTTTGTGCTCTCCTTTGCAATTGGCGATAAGCCCAAGGCGAAGAAGAAGAAACGCGGCGATAGCGGCCTATCCGCAATGAGCGTCTAAGCCACCCACCTATTCATTTAAACCCACCCACCTATTTGAAGGAGACCACCATGTTTAAAAAGCTACTTGGCGGCGCAGCGGCAATTGCACTCGGCATCCTGCTTGGCATCGTAGGCGAGTCACTGGCTGACAGCACCACACTGCTCGCCGTATTCAACGTCGATAACGTTCCCCCGCAGTTCACGATCAACGGTGCCTATGGCAAGAACGGCGTCAATAATGGAACGGCAGGAAGCGCCATCAATACACTGCAGGCATCGGTGCCAACCCTCACCTCCTGCGGCACGTCGCCCAGCATTTCCACGACGGACACCGATACAGACGGCGTTATCACGCTTGGGAGCGGCTCGCCCACGGCCTGCACGCTTACCTTTACCGCTGCCCATACGAATGCCGCGGGTACTTCTGAAATTCCCGTTTGCATTGCGCAGTCAGGATCCGGCACCGGCGTATGGTATGTGAGCGCCTCGAGCGCCACTTCGGTAACGTGGACCGGCTCCGCAACTACTACAACGCTTTATTACATCTGCTTGCAGTAATGAAACCGTTAGTAAAGCCGCAGCCACTTCCTGAAATAGACGGTGGCCGCAAGGAGCTACTTACACCCGATGAGTTGCCTGAGAATGCTTCGACGATGGACGTCAAGACGATAAAGAATGCCATTAAAAAGCGAATCCCCGGCAGCGACGAAAGCTGCATGGTGGTGCGCCCGTTCCGCGACGCCATCGGCATCGGCGTGGCTGTCGATATCTGCGGAAAGATGGTGGGCTTCAGCGAGCCTGCGCGCATAGGCTTCAACCACAAGGATCTTATGAACGTCATCGACAGAATCGAGCAGGCCATTAAGATGAAAACCGCAGAGATTAAGCTTGGCCGTACCGGCTTTGTCTATGCGAGCGAGAAGCTGCATTAATGATCGGCATTTCGTCAGATCAGGCTTTCGCCGAGGAAATCCTTGCCTGCCTGGTGCGGCGGCGCGTGCGCTATCATGGCAACCCAATCAGCGTAGGGGTAGAAAAGAACGGCTGGATAGAGGTTATATTCTTTTCCAGTGCCTCAAAGCTGCCCATACAGAAGCGAATCCGGGTTAACGTGACACCTGTAATGGATCGGGACAATTTCGACGCTGTGCACGCCGCCACTTCCCCTGAGATAGTCGTCTCGGAGATCGAGCGCTGTATAGATGACATTAAAGTCCGTAATCTTTTATCCCCAAAATCAGCTGCCTTACAGGCGCTTCATTAAGAAAGAGGCATTATGGCAGAAGGCCCAACCGACGGCATGAGTTCATATCCGCAGCCCGGCGCCGAGAGCGATACTTCCGACCTATCGCAGCTGCAGCGCTTTCAAAGCTGGTTTATTCAGGACCGCGACCATAGTAAAGACTGGCGCATAGAGGCGCGCCAGCAATTCGACTTCGTGGCTGGAAATCAATGGTCCTCAGAGGATGCGGCAAAGCTCAAGGAAGAACTTCGTCCTGTCATTACCTTCAACCGCATTGGCCCGGTGGTAGATAGTGTTGCGGGGCTTGAGGTGAATAACAGACAGGAGGTGCACTACTTTCCGCGCCACCTTGGCGATACCGGCGTCGACGACCTTATTACAAGTGCCGCAAAATACTTCCGCGATGAGTGTAATGCCGAAGACGAAGAGTCCGACGCATTCCTTGACCTTGTAATTTGCGGCATGGGATGGACCGATTCTCGCGTGGAATACGACGAAGACCCGGAAGGCAAATACGTCGACATGCATGAGGACCCGCTGCTCATGTATTGGGACCGCAATAGTCGACGGAAAAATCTTGCGGACGCCCGCCGGATTCATCGGGTAAAGGATATGCCGCTTGAGGAAGCAAAGGAAATGTTTCCTGACGTTAGCATTGAGGACCTGCACGCGCAATGGGCTATGGGCGACATGAGCGCCACCAGCGACCCACATGACGCCCAAGAGGCTCCGTTTTATAAAAACGACCAAAGCGGCGTAGACCAGACGCATGGCGGTAAAATGGTTAGGATCGTTGAGACGCAGTGGTGGAAACACGTGTATGCCATGCTCACGATAGATCCTATTTCCGGCAATGCTGAAATGTTCAGCATGGAAGATTTTAAGAAGCTAAAAAAGCGCATTGATGATCTCCGCTTTGCGGGGGCGAATATCCCCGAGATCATAGCCGTCAAGCAGCGCACTCGCGTCTATTACAAGACCTTCATCGGCAACAGGGTTCTCGAGACTATCGACGGGCCCAAGATGGGCGGCTTCACCCTTAAGTGCATGACCGGCAAGCGCGACAGAAACAAGGGCTATTGGTATGGCCTCGTTCGTTCCATGATTAGCCCGGCTGAGTGGGCTAATAAGTGGATGTCTCAAATTCTTCATATCGTGAATTCTGGGGCGAAGGGTGGTATTATTGCCGAGGAGGATGCCTTCGAGGACGCAGACGAGGCGCAAGATGAATACGCGCGCCCGGATAGCATCACTTTCGTCGCCAAGGGTGCCCTGTCAGGCCAGAATCCCAAGATTATGCCCAAGCCTGTCGGCGAACTGCCCTCAGGTCTGCAATATCTCAATGAACTTGCGCTTAATAGCCTTCCTTCGGTGACCGGTGTCAATCCCGAGCTTATTGGCGCGGCGGACCGCGACCAACCCGGAATCGTCGAGCATATGCGCAAGCAGGCAGCCATGACGGTGCTCGCCACCCTCTTTGCCTCCCTGCGCCAGTATCGCAAGGACAAGGGCCGTCTGACCCTGTTCTACATTACCCGCTACCTCTCCGATGGGCGCCTTATCAAGATTGGCGGACCAGAACAGGCTAAATTCGTCCCGCTGGTAAAAAGGTCTGACACTGCGAAATATGACGTTGTCATCGATGACGCGCCAACTAGCGTTAACACCAAGGAAACCACGTGGCAGATCTTGCAGCAAATGATGCCTATTCTGAAAGGCATGGATATCCCGCCTAAAGTATGGCTGGATATACTTTCCTATTCCCCGTTGCCCGAGTCGCTGGTAGCTAAGATATCTTCTGAAATTAAGAACGCGCCGCAAAAGCAAGACCCAAAGGCGCAGGAGATCGCTGCACAGGCCCAGGCCGATACCCAGAAAATGCAGCTTGATCATAATCTAAAGATGGAACAGATCAAAACTTCAGGGGCATTGAGAATTCAAGAAATACAAGCAAAATATGCCGCTGAATCCCGATCGCGCGAAAGTGATTTGCAAATGGAGCAAGCGATTACTGCGCAGAAGCTACAAAGCGAACGCGATATTGCAGCAGCAAAAATTCAGATGGAACGTGATATTCACGCTGTTACCTTGCAGCATAAAAAGGAACAGACCGAAGCAGAAATTGCATCGCATGAGCGCATAGCTCATGTCAAAAATAAATTGGCATTAAAAACCAAAACCAAGGAGAAAACAAAATGAAAAACCTTATATTTTCTATAATTTTAATAATGTTCCCTTTCATATCATCTGCTTCTCCCGGAGATAATTTTCGCCCCTGCCAAACAGTAGCTTTATCTGCGACTACTACATCGAGCAGTGTTTCTTTAAACGCTTGCGGAGCATCTACATTGCAGGTCGACTGCTACAATTCCGGCTCTACCACGGTATTTGTCACGGGAGGAGTTAATTCGGCGACTTCTTCAGTCCCTACCGGAACAGCATCTAATGGAAATTATCATATTGCAGGCGGCGCGGATAAAGTATTCGATCTCGGCGTTGCAAACACCATTGCCGCTATCGCCGCTTCGGGCACTGATACGGTCTATTGCAGCTCTGGTTCAGGGCAATAAGAAGGATTTGTAATCTATGAATAATTTGAAGCGTTTAATATTAATAATAGCAATATTCGGATTGCTAAATATTTCAGAACAGGCCTATGCTTTTTTTAAAGCTGTTTCGAATGTAGGCGGCACAATCCCGGCAGGGCCTACGGGAAGCTCTGCAAATGCGCTCACTACAAACTTTGCCAATAACACCGAGGTTCTTTTACCAAAATGGCGGTTGGCGCTTTCGAAAGTGCGGGACGGTAGTGGTAACGCTAAAATTCTCTGCGTGGGTGATTCCACTACAGGCGGCACTGGCAGTACTTTGCAGTTCAGCTATTCTACGATTGGCTCGCATTGTGGCCGTTTAAAACAAATGCTTAACACCACACTCAATCCAGCCGTGGACGGAGCGGGAATTCCTGCCAGCGTATGTGCAGGCGCTACTGCTGTTGACAATCGCTGGACAGCGGGAAGCGGATGGACAGATACAGTTGGTATAGGCGTGGGATCTTGTGGTGCTTATGCGGGCACAAGTTCTTCTGGCAATCTGGTGTATGCTCAATCTTCAAGCACTAACCAAGTAATTGCCGATTCCTATTATGTGTATTATTTGACCAATAACGGGTTAGGTACACTCACCTTGACGGCAACTGGCGGCACTCCGGTGGTTGTAAATACGAACAGTTCTGCCGCAATGACCAAAGTGTTGGTCACTGCGGCTTCAGCTTCCGCTTCCAATACGCTAACAGCAACGTGCACAGTAGCTACTTGTTATGTGGTGGCGGTAGAACCAATCTTATCTACGGCACACCAGATATATGTCGGGAACGCTGGAGCAGCAGGCTCTACCACAGGCTTTTGGCTCGCCAACCAGCCCTTTACCGGTATTAATTTTATTACGGCAAATGCACCTGATCTGTGTGTTATTTCTCTTGGCATAAACGATGCTGGCAGTTCAGTGCCTGCTACATCCGTGCAGTCAAATTTGCAGAGCCTGATTACTGCGTGTCAAGCTTCGGGCGATGTTTTGCTTGATACATTCCCACCGTCTGAAAACGCTCCTTACTCAACAAATGAGAAGCTTTATCTTCCTATAATCTCGTCATTGGCTGCTTCTAATAGTTTGCCGATTATGGATATTTACGGGCTTTTTAATTCCGTTTGGACATCTAACCATATGTACGATGGTCTGCATCCTAACGATTTAGGATATTGGCAGTGGGCGCAAGGCGAGTTAGAAGTCATTTTACCGGATGTAGGCGGGGGATCCAGCGGCGGCACTCCCGGCGGTTCTAATGGTCAGGTGCAGTACAACAATAATGGGCAATTAAGCGGCGTAGGGCAGCTTTATGGACTTTACACCTACGGCGATTCCATCTCAAACGGCACTGGTGCCACGCCTTTTTATAATGGCTATGCTTTCCTTGCATCTAAAGCCTACGGCGGCCCTCAGTCGGTGGCTTACACCACGCGTCCGGGAGAACAGGCGCTGGACGGTGGTACATTCCTAGTGACGGGCACGGCAAACGGGCTTGCGGATTATATTATCGAATATGGCACGAACGACATCACCACTTATAATAGCTCAGCCAATTTACAAGATGTTTTTCAACGCGCCTACCTTCACGACCTGCTATGGCCTTCAGCCGTTAACATAGCTACCTATGCACAAAACTCTTTTTGCACCGCTTCCGGTTCGTGGACTGCCGATAATTCTTTGGTGACAGGTTTGGGGGAAAGCTCTTATACAAACGGCAACACGCTTTCTTGTCCCACCGTAATTGCAGGAAAAGCCAACGATAATCTCTATATCGGCTATGAGATTTTTAACGGCGGCGGCGGCACATTTACCGTTAAGGTGGATGGAGTGACGCAAACCGATCCTATTTCGGGAAGCACAACATGGGTTGCGTATGGTGATGGCAGTTCCAATATTACAACACAGAATGGTGGCACCTATGGCGCAGTTGCCGTTAGGTTAACCAACGGCGGCGCTGGATGGTCTGCCGGATACCACACGGTACTCGTCACCGTCACCTCTGCGACTAATTCCGGCAACGTAGTAGAACCGCTTTACGCGGTTTTTGCGCCTTCTTCTACGGTGGCCGCAACGCTACCTACCGGCATAGCGGTAACGCCAAATCAGCAAAATAATTCCAACAATTCGCTGGTGCCTACCTATGATGGCTATGTGACAACGGCGCAAAGCAATCTGGCATCAGACGGATGGAATATCGTTCTTGCTAACACCAATGCCGCGCTTACCAATAATGCTTCTTGTACAGGTGGCGCAAGCCCTCCGTTTACTAATTGCTATGTGGATGCTTTCCATCCCAATAACACCGGACATGCCATCATGGCGGCCACGGTGGAAGCAGCAGCCCCTTCTTCCCATCTTTTGGGAGTCCAAGCGGTTCTTGCAAACTATCCTTTGGATTTCTTATCGGGCATTTATACGAACACCCCCGCCGCTTGGTGGACGCCTAATGAATATGGGCCGTACTACGATACAGGAAGTCAATGGAACGGCGGCATAGCGTGGGATAAACATGCCGGGCTTGTGTGGGGCACTTCACTTATTGCCGGAGCCGGCGTTGTTACTTTTGGCCCTAGTTCAGGCAATAATATTGCTTCCTGGTGTTATTACAATGAAAGCGGGTATGGACAATACCCTACTTTTACACAGCTAAATCTTACCAATTGCCCAGAGCAAATTAATTATAATCAGATAATTTTCTTCCCAAGCACTGACGTTGCCGGGCAGCTTATCAATATGCAAAATGATAATTTGTATATTATGAGCACCGAAGGTTCATCTACGCAGTATCCTTTTGGAACGGTTCACAATTACGCTTCCGTATGGATAAATGCCGACCCTAGGACGGCTACGTCTTCAACAAGTTATAGCAGTTCCCCGCAGACATTCCGTTCGCCGTGCTGGAATGGTTCATCAGGAACGGTAGATGATTTCACATGGCAAAATGTATCCGGAGGAAGCGGTACATCCCCTTCTCAAACAATGACGCTATCGCATAATTATGGGTGCTCAGGGACTTTGACGGCGGATTTGACAAGCGCGACTTCAGGCGTGAAAGTGGCCTTGTCGGTTGTACCACCTACAACGGACACGGCAGGGGCTACTCCGGCGCTTAGCGCCTTAAAGGGCCTTCAAACCATAACGCTTAGCGCCAACGCTACGCCCACTATCAGCGGCATTGTATCTGGTGAGCGTGTGACTTTTGAAATTTGCCAGCCTTCATCGGGTGGGCCTTATACGTGGACGTGGCCCGCAAGCATACATGGCGGCATGACAATAGGCACTACGGCAGGCGATTGCTCTTTGCAATCCTTTGTGAGCTTAAGTGGCAGCACGCTCGTAGCTGAATCGGCGGGCATAGCCAATGTGGCACCATGATATGACTGAGCGCAATTCTCAATAAATAATTCCCTCTTTCGAGGGCTTCTGCACCGGCCAGTCGCCGGTTTCTGTGCTGGCCAGTCGCCAGCTACTGCTGCCGCCAGTTGCGGCAAGGAGTTATTATGCCCGAATCTTTTGAAGAAACACTTACGCCTGAAGAACAGACTTTTCTTAAAAATGACGAAATCAGCGATGCCGATACCAAGGAAGCTGTAAGGCTTGAACGCTTGGCCGCACAGGGAGACGTGACCGCAACCCCGGCACCTACCCCTGCGCCTACAGCTGCACCCTCTCCTACGCCCAAGCCTGCCCCAACGCCAGCCGGTCAGGCCACCCCGGCACCTACCCCTGCACCCACGCAGGCGCCTGACCGCGATAAGGTAGTTCCGCACCAAGCGCTTCATGAGGAGCGTGAAATGCGCAAGCAGACAGAGGCGCGTTTGGACAAGCTTTTGAAAGCCATAACCGGCGAGGAAAAGCAGCCCGCTACTGTACAGGTGCCAGACCCCGACAAAGACGCCTTAGGTGCCTTAAAAATGACCGTTGCGGAGGTGCAGGAGCTGAAGCGCATGGCCGATACCGCCAAGCAGCGCGAAAAGCAGGTGGCGGAATTGCAGGAGGTGGGAAATAAAGCTGCGCAGCTTGAACGCGATTATCTCCAGACGCTTCCCGATTATGACCCGAAAATCGGGAACTCGCCAGAATACCAAGCCGCTGCCGCTCATCTTCAGGGGCAACGTGCTGCAGAATTATTGGAGCTGGGGTACGATAATAACCGGATTGTAAATCCTGACGGTTCTATAGCCCGCTTAAGTATCGGCGAGGTTTTGATGCAGGATGCCATGACGCTGGCAAATATCGCCATGGCCCAGGGTAAGAACCCTGCTGAAGTGGTAATGAAACTTGCAAAAGCGCGGGGGTTTACCGGCGTTCCTGCAGGTTTACCTGCACCCGCAGGCGCTCCACAGCCCGCGCAAGCTACGGGCAATATAAGCGATGCGGAAAGAATACGGATAGCTGCGCTGGGACAGCGTGAAAACAAGTCCCTCGGCGGAGGTACCGGCAGCGCTCCTGCCGATGAGATTACGGGCGCAGTAGTTGCCCGTATGAGCGACCATGACTTCGAGATTTTCTTGGAAAAAATAAGCAATGACCCCAAGAAAATGCGCGATGTTTTTGGTTCTTAGCTTATAAGACGTGCATAGCCCATGCCCGGGAGCTTAAGGGCCTACGGCTGCCCGCTGGCCGATATCAGCGGTTTCGTCCGCCCCGACGTTAAGGTGGCTACGCGAGTCTTCAGCGATACGAAGGCACAAACATTTATTCAATTAACCCAATACCACAGGAGACACCTTAATGGCAGCAACTTCATATGGCGTAAACGACCCGCTTGCAGTAAAAACGTGGTCCAAGCGCCTGATGGTGGAAGCACTGAAACAGACCTACGCCAAGCGATTTATGGGCGAAGGCTCCGCTAACATCATCCAAGTCAAAGACGAACTTTCTAAGGGTCCGGGCGATAAAATCACGTATGGGCTTCGCATGCAGCTCAACGGCGTGGGCGTTATCGGCGATGGCACCTTGGAGGGGAACGAAGAGTCGCTTACGACCTACAACGGCTCAATCGTCATCAACCAGCTGCGCCACGCCGTCCGGTCCGCCGGGCGCATGTCGCAGCAGCGCGTGCCTTTCAGCATACGAGAAGAGGCCCTTTCCGGTCTCGTTGACTGGTGGAGCAACAAGATCGACTTGGGCTTCATGAATCAGCTCGGTTGCAACACTGCAGAGCCTGTCTACGTCGGCACCGCCGGTACGCAGAATACGGGTTTGCAGGCCCCGTTCAGCCTTCCTAAGACTGATATTCATTACCTCTCGGCGCACACTGCGGCGACGGGCGATGAAAATATCACCTCTTCGGATATCTGGACGCTTTCCCTAATTGACCGCGCCATTGAACGCGCGACCACGATGGGAACGCAGGGCATTCCGACGACGAGCCCCGCCATCCGTCCGGTGAAAATCGCAGGAAAGAGCTTTTATGTGGCCTTTATCCACACATATCAAAAAACCGACCTGCGTACGAACACCGCAACCGGCCAGTTCCTTGATATTCAGAAGGCAGCCATGACGGGCGGAGAGATTGAAGACAATCCCATCTTCGACGGCTCTCTAGGCGTCTACAACAACACCATCATCCATGCGGATGTTCGTGTACCCACCGGCGTTAATAGTTCGACTTCTACCACGGCGATTTCCACTGTATACCGTTCACTTTTCTGCGGTGCGCAGGCTGCCGTGATCGCCTTTGGTAGGGAGAACGGCCCGAATAAGATGACATGGGTCGAGGAGTTGTTTGACTACGAGAACCAGCTGGGCGTTTCGGCTGGCATGATCTGGGGTCTTAATAGCACTCAGTTCAATAACTCGCTGTTCGGCAACATCGTCATGTCGACCTATGGTGCCCAGCACTAATTTTTAGTTCTAACCGACTTTAAATTTACTGCTGAATACCTGCTGATTAATTTCATTTCAAGGAGACGACCATGACGACTTATAACTCGAACAAGTGCCTTGCGGGGGTGCAGCCGAAATTGCTGCCCACCGCTGGTGGCGTGAATGCCTTGTCTCTGTATACGCAGAACCCGGCGCTTGCCACCAACGACATTGTCAATATGATTAACCTCGAATCGGACGCGTCGAATCCTAACGGTTTCGGCCCGACTATTCAGGGTATCACGCTTGACGTCGACGTGCTGGATAGCGGCGGTTCTCCTGCCATCCTTCTGGATCTTGGGGATGCCGCAAACTCGACGCGGTATTTCTCATCCACCACGCTCGGCAAAACTGGCGGTTATGCCATTCCTTCCGTGCCTGCTATCTTGGGCTACCAGCCGTTTGCTGCGCCGTATTTCAACACCTATACGACTGTTTCGCTGGCGACCTACACGATCCTGCTTAAATGCCACACGCAGGCTCAAACGGCGGTCACTACGGCCCAGATTCGCTTGGCAACCGAGTATACTTACGACCCATAGGTCGCAGGTTAAAGGGTCGCGTTCTGGCGAGTCTTGGGGGGCGGGCGACCGCCCCCCTCTCTTCCAAACCACTATAAGGAGATCACGATGAAAAAAGGTTCAAAACACTCATACGAGCGCGAATCCAAGCATCCAGGTGGGATGCATGGCAGCCCGCATGAGACGGGTAAATTTCACGGAGGCCATGAGCCTGGCGCCGGTGAACTTACAATTGGCATGGGACCTGGTAAAGCCGCCATGCGAACGCATGCAAGCGAAGTCAACGGCATCGAGGAAAAGGGTAAAAAGCACGGAAAAATTCGTGAATCGAACCCCCGCGATGAAGGCGACGATTAAAGTATGACCGCACCATCATCGACTCCATATACATACGGCAATATGCAAAACCTTATTGCTTGGCAGCTCGGTGATCGTGCGGATCTGCTTGCCCAGCCCGCAGATATAACTCTTGCGCTTACACCCATTCAGCTGGCGATACAGACGGCTATACAAAAATGGGAAAAAGTGACTTTTTGGTTTAACGAATTTGACACGGAAAACACCGAGGACAGCAATCAGGCAGTGCCATTTAATACTGTTACTGGACAGGAATATTATGGAGCGACAGATTATACCTATCTTGCCAATATCGCCCATATTGTTAAAATAAAATGCACGATCAGTAATAATCGCTACACCATCACGCCGCGCACGGCAGGCTATGCAGACGATGTGAGCGTCAACCCATCGGTAACCGGCCAGCCGACGGAATACTCATACCAAGCGCGCCAGTTACGTTTTTACCCAATCCCGAATGGTGCATATCCCATCAATATCAAGGGAACCATCAAATTCCCCACGCTGGTCGCCACAAGTGACACGAATTATTGGATGCAGGACGCTGAACCGCTTATTCGCGCCGAGGCGATGATGGACCTTTACGCAAACCAGATTAAAGACCTTGAAATGGCCGCGGTACAGCAAAAGGCTATTTATGGCGACCCTACACAACCAGCGCACCGCGGTTATCTGTATGACCTGAAATACGAAAGCCGCAGGCGCAAGGCGACCCCGCGCATCCGTCCAACTTATTTTTAAGGAGGGAGCATGCCCTCTTCACAGTGGCTGCCCGATATCGTATCTGTGGCGGATTACTCGCCCGATATGCCCGACTTCAACAATCCAGGCAGCAGCAATATTTTAAACGCCGTGCCGCGCGCTGCAAGCGCCGACGGCTCCATTACCAGCTATGGTCCATTAATGCGCCTAACGAGCTATGGTGGCGGACTTAATTTGCCCTGCCAAGGTGCCGCTGCTTACCTTGATAGCAGCGATAATGTCAATATTTTCGCGGGCGATGCGGAAGACCTTTATCAATATACTTCGAACAATTTAAATCCGACAGTGGTAAGTAATGGGACCCATCCCTATAACTGTTCTTCAACGGGTATGTGGCGTTTTGCTCTTTTCGGAGGTCGAGTGCTTGCGACCGATTATGAATCACCTATCCAATCTTTTGTTTTGAACTCCTCGACCACCTTTACTCCTTTGGCAAATGGGGGAATTACTTCCCTGACGCTGGTAGGCGGAAGTGGCTATACAAACGGCACTTACGCACTTACAGTGAGCAATGCGGGTAATGGTAGCGGCTTTGCCGGAACTGTAACAGTTTCGGCTGGTGCTATTTCAAGCTTTACAATTACCGCAACAGGCAAATTTTATCCTCAGACTGCAACTATTGCTATTCCGACCGGAGCTGGGTCAGGTACGCTCGGCTCTATTACGCCAAGCATCCAGACAATTGCGCCTAATGCTATGTATTTCGCAATTATATCTAATTTTTTGATGTGCGTTAATACTAATGACCCGGTGTACGGCCCGCAGCCGCAATGTGCTTGGTGGAGCGCAGATAATGACCCGACAAATTGGCCTGTTGTGGGTACTGCCAATGCTGCGACGTATCAGTCTAGCTTCAATAACCTTTATGGTGAAGGAGGGCAATGTCAGGGCGTTGTCGGCAACCTCGGCACAGCGAATGGCGCTATATTTATGGAGCACGCAGTCTGGGCAGTGAACTATGTCGGTCCGCCGGATGTATTCTATTTCAGCCCTTGCGAAGGTACGCGCGGCTGTCCTGCTCCCGGCAGCATCGTCCAGTTAGGATCCTATGCTTTTTACCTCGGAGAGGATGGTTTTTATAGGTTTGACGGGACGAATAGTTTCCCGATCGGTGTAAACCGGGTAGATAAGACATTTTTCGCCCAGGCAAATCCTTCGTATCTGGGGCGCATGTCTTCTGCAGTTGATCCGGTAAACCGGATGATATGGTGGGCCTATTGCACTAATTCAGCGCAAAACGGTATTCCAAACGCTATGCTTGGTTATAGTCCGATTTTAGATAAATGGACTCAAGTTTCTGATGACACAACGCCTGGAAATAGTTTCGTAGAATGCCTTTTTAGAGCTTATACTTTTGGGAAAACGCTCGACACGGCAGGGTCAAATTCTATTGATTCCGCTGCTGCCAACCTTTTTCCTATGGACTCTTTGGTTTGGACGGGAGGAACGCTTCTTTTTGGCGGTTTCACGACTACAGCTGATGGAAACACAAATCATTCCCTTGGATATTTTAATGGGACGAATTATGCTGCAACTATGGAAACTCCAGAGCGTGAGTTTAATCCTAATGGGCGCATGAATATAGATAACGTTCGACCTTTAAGTGATGCTCAGGTTGGTCAAATTAGCGTTGCCGTGCTGAAGCGTGAAAAAACCTCAGACACTGTTCCTGCAATAGGCGTGCTTAGCAGCCAGTATTTTAAAGCCATGAATTCCTATGGTGAAGCGCCCCAAATTAAAAGTGGACGATACATACGAGCGCGAGTAAGTATAAACGCCGGAGCTTCATGGTCAAATTTCATGGGCGCGAAATTTAAAGGAAGAGCCGGGGGGCAATACTGATGGATGAAAATTTTTGCCAAGCTCATGCACTCTACATCGCAGGTAAAGAGCATTTCAAAAAAGGAACTCATACGGATGCTTATCAGTGTTGGATTAAGGCTCTGTCAATGGTTGACCACCTTCGCAGCCAAAACGAGGGAAATTTAAAGGCTGATCTGCTTACGGTTATGGCGAGTCTTGAAATGACGCGGGCAAGGTGGGGAAGCGCTTTTGATATGCTGACCGATGCTTGTGCGCTGAATCCGAAAAAGCCATCGTGCTTTGTTTATCGGGCACAGGTAAACTTTATGCTAGATCGTCATAAGGAAGCTATTTCGGATGCGCAATATGCTTGCTCCTTACCGAATGTTTCGGCACTGGCTTGGCAAACTCTTGGCAACATTTACCTTAAAACTGGTCAGCGCTCAGAGGCCATTAAGGCTTATACGAAAGCCGCCGAGACGCAGCCCGACCAGACAGGCCATTACCTGATGCTTGCTCATACGTGGCAGTGGGGTGGTGACCGAAAGGAAGCAAAGAAATGGTATCATAAGGCTCTTAAGCTAGACCCCACACATCCTGACGTAAATTTTCACTTTGCCTCATTTTTGATTGAGGATTGCGAATACGAGGAAAGCCGCAAGCGCTTCCTCATGGCTGCTGAGAAGACCGCGAACCGCGAGCAGTCCTTGTGGAATGTGTCGCTTATCAGCCTTTTGCTTGGCGAATACGAGACTGCATGGGAACAATACGAGATTCGCAAGCAATTCCTCGGCAACGACTTAGGTGCGGAAAAAGCTCATGCTCGCAATAACCGCCCTCTATGGAATGGCGAACGCGGCGTCACGGTTCATCTCCATGCCGAACAAGGAAATGGCGATGCGATTCAGTTTTGCCGATATGTTCCTATGGTTGCTGCTTTGGATAATAATGTGGTGTTTGAGACATTCGACACGATGGTTTCATTAATGCGGCATAACTTTCCGCAAGCAACGGTCATTGGTATTGCAAAGAACTACCCTGGGATTGAAGGCATACCTGATTGCGAATATCATTGCCCTCTTATGAGCCTTCCGCGCGCGTTTAAGACTACACTAGATACTATTCCGAGCGCACCCTATATAACTGCGGAGCCGCACTTCGAGTTAAAATGGAAAAATATTGTAGACAAGGATTGCGGCGAAAGTTGGCAGGCAGTGCGGATTGGACTTTGCTGGGCAGGTGGTAAGCGCCCTGATAGCCCGGATTGCATGCGAATAGATTCTCGCCGATCCTTGACATTTCAGCAGATCAAGTATTTGCTGGGCCGTAAAAACACCGCCTATATTTCCCTTCAGATAGGGCCTGCGCAAAATGAGTGCGATGATCCTTCAGTTCACAATTTCTCGCAGCACATCGAAACATGGAGCGATACCGCGGGACTTATCGCGCAGCTTGACCTTGTCATTTCCGTCGACACCGCGGTTTTACACCTCGCTGCCGCAATGGGCAAAGATACTTACCTGCTCAATCGCTATGACACTTGCTGGCGCTGGCTTTTGGACCGCGATGATTCGCCTTGGTACCCGTCGCTAACGCAGTTCCGGCAAAAGAAAATGGGCGAGTGGGATCCTGTGATTGAATCAGTCAGGCTGGCTATCCCATGACCACACAGCCCGTTTCCAATACAGGCTATCAGCCGGTACCGGAAATGGAAGGGGATGAAAAAACGCATCGCCGTAAAATGGCGCGCGCCATCAATCAAATCTTGAAGGGGAAAATAAACTGCCACTTTGACGTGACATTAAACCCGAGCGCAACAAGCACGGTTATCCAAGACGCGCGCATAGGTATAAATTCGATTATATCCCCTGCTATGGCCATGAGTGCCAATGGCGCCGTGGCGATCGCTGCTGGTATTTGGGTAGGGAGCATCATAGCAGCCGTAGCTGGAACTTTGGCGCAGGCGACGATTCACCATGCGAGCAATACTGCAGTCGACCAGAAGATAAGGTTTTTAATCATAAATTAAAGAGGTTTATATGGGACTTTTCGCAGCGCTGATGGGACAAAACCAGCAGCCGCAGGGCTACACTTATCCTGGGTCTGGCTCTCCGCCTATGCCCAATACCCAGATTGCCCCGCAAGGCGGCGTACCAGTGCTTCCTACTCCGCCATCGCCGGGTGCGAACGCGGGCGCAAAGGCCCAGCCTATGATGATGCCGCAGTCCATGCCTGCAGGCGCATCGGCTACGCCCCAGAATGGTGCCAGTATGTTTTCGGGGCTTGCCAACAACCCGATGCTTATGGCCGCACTACAGCAACGTATGAGCGGTAACAGTGGTGGTCAATCAGGTCAGCCACTTTTTCCGAATGCGGGACAATCCCAATCTTCTGCACAACCTCAAGCCACACAAACGGGAAATGGAGTAATTGGGCCTTATCCTCAAGTAGTTCCAAGCCAATATCAAATGGGACCATTTACGCAAGCGCAGACCGGCAGCCAACCGTTGCCTACACCGGGCAATCCTGCAACAAATAGCTGGCTTCAACAGATGATTGCTCGGATGCAAGGCGGGGGCACGGGTCAATGAAGCTTGTCGACTTCCCCATTTCCGAACTAGAGGATTGGCTGCCTAATATCTGGAATATGCTGGTCGAGGCCTGCGAGCGCAGCAGCGGAAAATATAAGCCGATGGATATAGTGCGCGAGGTTTATGCTAAACGCATGCAACTTTGGAATGCGATAGATGGCTCGGTGATTAAGGCCATCTGCATCACCAGTATATGCATTTATCCTCAGACGAAAGTGCTACGCATTCTTGCCGCGACTGGCGATGATGTAAACACGTGGGTTATTTTGCTGCCAAAAATTGAGGAATGGGCAAAAGGCCTTGGCTGCGAGTGGGTTGAGCCAGTCACGCGCCCGGGCTGGAAAAAGATCCTTAAAAATTATGGATACAAAGAGCAACATATTATAATGGAAAAGAAATTATGACCGATAGGAAAGCAAAACTCCTGCGCTATGCAAGCATCGGTGCGTTTATCGTCGGCCTACACGCCGCGGAGTATCAAGGAAAATATGAGATGTTTGGGGGTGGAAGCAGTGGCACCACGACCTCCAACACAGTAAGCAATCCGTGGTCAGGCCAGCAGCCTTATCTGTCGCAGACTTACCAGCAGGCTCAGAATCTTTACCAGAACCCTTCCGATTACCCGCAGCTTTACCCTGGCGCAACGTCAGGCTCCGAGGTGGCGCAGCTTAATCCTATTCAGACATCCGCAATTTCGGAAGCTGGCAATCTTTCAGAAGGCAATAATGCGTTGGATACAGCTGGAAACGCTTTGTCGTATTACAATAACGGTAATATGCTTTCGGCGGAAAACCCCTATTTTCAGAACATGGCGCAAACCGTGGCCGCCCAGGTTCAGCCACAGCTTACCAGCAGCTTCAATGCTGGCAACAACATGAATAACCCGGGCGCTGCCTTCGCGGTGTCGCAGGGGCTCAATAATGCGATCGGGAATCTCGCCTATCAAAATTATAACCAGCAGTCGCAAAACCAGCTTACTGCAGCACAGGATTCTACTGGGAATAATTTGGGCGAACTTATGTCAAATCAAAATGCGCTCTCTGCTGGCACCACAGCGCAGAATACAGCTCAAAATACGATTAACAGCCAAGTAGCAGGATATAACTATAACCAGACGCTTCCATACCAGATGCTTGACCAGTATGCGAGTTTGATTGCGGGCAGTCCCGGCGGTTCGACATCGACAACGTCGCCTTATTTCAACAACACTGCATCGAATCTCTTGAGTGCTGGTACGTCATTGGGAAGCGCTGCCCTTCTAGCATATCTTTTATAATAAAGGATGAAAAAATGTTTGAAAACATCGCAAGCAATCCCGACGCTCTTGCCATCCTCGCCGCAGGCGGGTCGGCTGCCGGTGCCATGGCAGCGCCGACGACGCGCGTGCCCGTTTCCCCGCTATATAGCCTTGCATCCGGCCTAGCTGCCGGTGAGCAGGCCATTCCGGGGGCAATAGCCCAGCAGCAGGCGCTGGAAAGCGGCAAGATGAACCTGCAGCTGCAGAGGGCCGCGCAACCCGGCATGCTGGCGATGTATGGCAGCATGAATCCCTCCGCTGGCGCGGTGCAGCCAGGTGGTACGCAGGGTGGCGCTCCGGGCTCTCCTCCCGGTGGCGCAATGAATCCCATGGCGCAGCGTGCCCTCCAATTCGCCATCATGTCGCGCGACCCTAAGACCATGGCGTCGACTGCGACCTCCATCTATGAAAACGACCCATCGACGGTCGCCGCCAAGGAGCGCGAAAAGATAGTGCAGATGCCGGACGGCACCTATCGCCGCGCGGGCGACCTTGTGAGTGGGTCCGGCTCGCCGCTAGGCGTCCCCCCTATGCCGGGTGCCTCCTCCGCACCGCCGGTCGCGCCTCCCGTTCGCACCCCCCAGATAATGCCTAATGGGCAGCCCGACAATGTCGACGTGCCCCCACAGAATCTCGACGATCTTATGGACAAGGCCACGCCGCCGAAGGCTGCCGACGGCAAGCCGATCATACCCGGCATGACGAACCTGTTTCAGCCCGATCCCAGCGGAAACCCGAAATATAACACGCCGAATACGACGCAGGGCGTCAAAATGGCCGAGGAAAATGCCACCGAGGACAATAAGGCGAATCTGTCGATGACCTCAAGCATTACCAGCCTCAAGGACGAGCAGTTCCGCCTCAATGAGTTGGCCGATATCTATAAGGGTTTCCAGTCGGGCACCTTCACTGCCCTCAACCCCGAGCTCGTGAGCAAACTTCAGTCCCTTGGCGTGGTGAGCAACCCGTCGACGCTTAAGACACTCGGGGATGCGCAGGCAGCAACGGAAACCCACATCATGCAGGTTCTCAAGCAGATTAAAGACGCGAACGCCACGATGGAAGGCGCACCGACCCGCACCTTCAGCTCTGAGGTAAGCGAGCTGCTGGATCAGGGTCCGAGCGTGAAGATGCAACCTGCAGCGCTTTACAACACTCTGGCGCAGGCAAAGGGCGTCGTCGACTATCATGCCGACATGATTAACGGCTGGAACAAGATCGGCGGCCTCGGCAATCGCATCAATAATGGCTCCACGCTGCGCCCGAACGACTACGCCCGGCAGTTCACGCTGAGCCATAATATCGAAGATTATAAAAAGGCCGTGCAAGACCAGTGGGGACCCTTCAAGGGCATGACCCCTCCTGCAAATCGGCCTCCACTGATCAGCTTCATGGGGCAGTAAATGGATTTCAATGTGGATGCGGCGCGTAAGGCTGGATATTCGGACTCCGAGATCGCGGCCTTTCTCGCCCAGAGCAATCCGAAATTCGATTATAACGGCGCGAAGAAGGCCGGATATTCGGACACGGAGATCGTCGACCACCTGAATTCGTCGCAGCAATATAATGGCATTTTCCGCAAGCCCGCGATCGCTGCTAGCGGTTTGGCGCAGGGTGTTCTCGACGCGGGCGGATTGCCCGGCAGCCTTGCGCAGACCATGAATAAATATGTTGCCGCGCCGGTGGCGCGTGCCATTGCGCCTGCCTTTGGCCTTGAGCCGGGTGCCGTGACGGATGATGCCAGCGCCGGGCTGGTGACCGTGCCGGAGGTGGAAAATGATGCGACCCAAAAGGGAATTATTAACCGCCCAGATTTAGCACCCCAGAACGCGACAGAGCGTTATACGAAGGCGATAAGCCGTGGGGTTGGTGGTATTGCACCATTCGCCCTTGCAGGACCCGCAGGACTATTAGCCACGCAGGGCGCAGGTGCGGGAGCGGCAGGGCAGGCCGCAGAGGATGCGAATTTAAGCCCCCGCATGCAGTTTCTGGCCTCCCTCGCTGGTGGTATGGGTGCCGGTGGCGCCTTGAACCTTGGCGCCAGGGCGGCGCGCGCTGCGGCTGGCGACTTTACACCTACGGCGGCGGCCTATAAGGAGGCCGGGATTACCCCTAAGCTGGCGGGCAATATAACGGATTCCCCGGGCATGAAGTGGATTCAGCAGCGCGCAGCAGAATCGCCTCTTACTATGGGCAAAATGAAGAATGCTGCTAATAGCGAGATTTCCGATTTTAGCGATGCCGCTGAGAAAATCGCCTCAAAATACGGCACATCACAGACACTGCAGGATGCCGGATCTGCTTTGCAGGCAAATTTTGATAAGTGGCTAACCGATTTTAAAAATCAGAGCGGCCAGAAATGGGGAAAGGTCGACAACCTTATCGGCAAGAGCACGCCTGCCTATATGCCGAATACCCAGCAGGTGCTGTACGGCATTAAAGGTAGCGCGCCGCTGAATCCCTCGGCGCAAAGCTTCCTGACAAGCCCGCTGGCAAAGCAGATTGACGGTATTGTCTCCGATACGATGGGCAGCAATTCCCCGAATCCTTACATGATTCAGGGTATAAATTCTCCGCAGGAGAATCCCCTGACGTGGGACACACTGAAGCAAATCAGGTCGCGCGTGGGCGAATATCTCGAAAACCCGCAGACTATTTCTGATGCCGGTACCGCGCAGGCAAAGCAGCTTTATGGTGCCCTCTCACGCGACATGGAGAATACGATCAATTTCCTGCCCACTAACTACGCGGGACGCGATAAGGTTATTCAAGCTTTTAAAGAAGCAAATGCTTATACCGCGAATGGGCATGACTTCATCGATAATGTGGGTTCGAATATACAAAATGCCAAGCCAGAAGAGGCGGCGCGTTTTGCCCTTTCCCAGAGCAAGCTTGGTGGCACAAACCTGCAGGCGATTCGGCAGAATCTGCCTGATGGGGCGGACGAGCTCGCAGCTTATACCATCAGGGACGCCAAAATGGCGCAGCCTGGCGCGCAGAATGCGGCAGGCGATAGGGTTTCTCCCGCGCGCTGGCTTACTCAAATGGGGCCAAGAGGCAAGCTTTCGCCGGAAGTCCAGACGGCGCTTTTCGACGATCCCGACGACCAGGCAGCGATTTCCAACCTTAACACGGTCGCCTCAAGCATGAAGGACACGGAGGCGCTTGCCAATACCAGCAAGACCGCATCCGCCAATACGATTGGTAATATGGTTACGGGAGCGGAAGGAGGAGCCGCTGCGGGTTATGCCTTCGGAGGGACGCCGGGAGCCATTCTTGGCGCGGCTGGCGGCGCCGCTCTACCAGTGGTATCGCCTGCTGCTCTTGCGAAACTGGCAACGTCTCCGTCCGTGATAAAGGTAATGTCGGGTTCTCCGGTGGCGCCGCTTTCTTATCCTGCGGCTTTGCCGACGGGGGTTTCGGCCTACGGCTTGACACCTGCTCAACAGTGACACCGTTCTCAGTGAAGCAGGAAAAATATACTGCGAAACAGCCGACAATGAATATTAATATATTAACCATATCGCATTATTCCCTCAATTCATGACAGGAGTCAACATGAAAATCGCCCTAAAATCCCTGCTTTCCGGCCTTATGGCACTTATTCTTGCCATTCAGCCCGTTATGGCGGCGGAATTAAACAATTCTTCGACAGGTAAATGGTCTGAAACTGACGCTTCTAATACGAGCCCTTCCCCGGATGGGTGGCCAGGAGGAACTTATTTTAATCAGGTAGAACCTATCGGGCGATCGACGATGGGCGCAATAAAACGTTTTTGGGATCGCATAAATTGCACCCAAACGTCTACCGGAAGTGCAAATGCATATGTTTATACTCCGACAAACAGTTCTTATCCCACAGCTCTCGTAAGCGGCGAAACATATTGTTTTATAGCGAGTTTTGCTAATACAGGTGCCGCAACCATTAATGTCAATTCTCTGGGAGCCAAAAATATATACTATCCTGGCGCTTCCGGTTTGACGGCACTCACGGGCGGAGAAATCGAGATTGGGCAGCCAGTTCTCATAATTTATGATGGCACTCAGTTCGATATGATTTCAGCAGCCGCCAATGGTGGTCCCAGCATACAAGCCGCGCTTGCATTATATGCTAAACTTGCGAGCCCCACTTTCACCGGAACGCCATCTCTTCCGACAGGCACAACTGGTGTCACGCAATCATTAAATACCTCTAATACAACGCTTGCAACGACCGCCTTTTCCAATCCGGGAAGCTTAATAAGCGGAAGCGGATATTTTGAACTCCCCTCAGGAATAATATTTCAGTGGGGAACCTCTTCTGCGAACGGAAGCGGACAAATCTCGGTTACCTTCCCTCTTACATTCCCCAATAGTGTATATTCAGCAACGATCACACCTTGGTCTAATGCCACAAGTCGAGCGGCTGTCATATCAAGCATTAACACGGGTGGATTTTCAGGAAACCAATACAACACCAACACCACTGCCGGTGTTTCCGGCACGGTTGGTTGGATGGCCATAGGTAATTAATATGGCAAGAATTATTAATAATGCAGGCCTTGAACTGATAAAATCTTTTGAGAAATGTGAACTCACCGTTTATGCCGACCAAGGTGGAAAGCCTACAATTGGGTGGGGACATTTGGTAACGGATGACGATAATCTTTCTATAGGAAATGTAATTACACAAGAGGACGCAGATAATATGCTCCTGGACGATCTTTCCGATGCTTATGATGCCATTGCCAAGTACGTCACTTCCGAATTAAACGATAACCAATACAGTGCGCTTGTCAGCCTTGTTTTTAATGTGGGGATCGGCCCATTAGAGGGAGGCGTAGGCCGGAAGCTTGCAGCTAAGGACTATCCGGGCGCGGCAAGCCAGTTTTTGCTTTGGGTACATGTTCGAACCCCAGAGGGAGTGGAAATTATTAGTATGGGGCTCGTTAATCGTAGGAAAGCAGAAGTGGCTTTATTCCTTAAAACTTAAAAATCAGAACAACAAATTTATCAGATGGGGCTCAAAATGGCTGAGGTACCGATACCAATAGGTAATTCTCTTGTAGAGTCCATTCTTGCAATGGCTATTGCTGTCCTCACTTATTTTTTAAGAAAACGCGATAAAAAAATTGATGAACTGGAAACAGCAGATATTGAACAGACTCATGCATTAACTGCATTAAGGACGGAAATGATGAAAGAGTACGCCACAAACGATTCAGTTATTCAGCTTTTCCAAACAACTGCTTTGCAGAATAAAGAATCTCTGGATCGCGTACATAAACGCATCGATGAAGGGAATGACGACCGGCGCGAAATGCGCGACGATATAAAAGAAATTTTACGTTCACTTCCGCGCAATTGTAATAATTGATTTATATCACAAATTAAATTGCCAATTTCGCAAAAGCATGAGAGTATTGCGATCTCCAGGGTACTTTTATTAACAATCTTATATAGGATCCTATATGTCTTTATTTTCAGCAGTAAGAGAAAACACGGCAGCCAATCTGGAGGCTGCGTGGACCAAAATTAAAGGTTTCTTTTCCGCCGATATCGAACCGGCTTTAAAAACCTTTATACAGGTCATTGAAAGCAACGGTGCCAGCGCACTACTTAAAATTTGCTTACAGGTTATTGCTTCTGTTGAAGCCGGTGCGCCGTGGGAAACCTTAGTAAATCTTGTCAAGAGTGCTGCACAAGCTGCAGGGATTCAAACAACTGAACTTGCCATTTCCAGCGCTTTACAAGTGGCACAGACTTCTTTGCAAACCACTCTTTCGTCCGAAGGTGTAGCATCTATTACTACGATCCCGCCTGCACCGGCGGCGGCTGCTCAATCCATCGTTGCAGCAACCATCGGTAAAACATCAGGATCGGGTGTAAGCTCCGGCTCGGCGGCCTCTGAAACGTCGAGCGGTTCTGGAGCAAGCTCCGAAGGCGGCTCGGCCTTGAGCAAGTAAGCTCAAAGGATGCCATGCGCCTCCCGTGTCTTACCCACGGGGGGCGTTTTAACAATGAGGAGACAATGACGATTTTCAGCATTCTATCGTACCTCTTACAAGCTTTCGGCTTGACTCGCTGGGCCTCGGCACTCTGGCAGAAACATGAGAAAAAGGTGAAGGCGCAGGCTGTGGCCGATGCGCCCAAGACGGATAGCGAATGGTCTGAAGCCGGGAAGGAAGGTAAATTATGAGGTATGCCCTTCTCCTTTTGTTGCTGGCGTCGTGCGCGTCGACGACCACCTGCGCTCCTCTTCCGGTTCCGAGGAACTGGACTGCTTCGGAGCAGATCCAGATTGCCAAAGAGCACAACGCGCTTCCCCCTGACGATATCTTGCGTGCAGTAATGGATGAATGGGAGACGACGCGTCGGGCTTTAAAATAGGTCCCTTGTGTCGATCTCGCTGACCAGGATGATTTCCTTTTCGGACTTGTACGGTTTAAGGCTTTATCGCTAGGCATAGTACACCCTCCAAACCCCAAGGTTTCTCCTGCTTGCGCTGGTTATAGCGGTAGCTGATTTCATTTAGATACAGGTGCATGTACTTCTTGCTGACATGGTGAAACTGCCCGTA
>Ga0116226_10000493_pt1 | contig 33668 bp, 16 predicted proteins | sample S1TSphfallax_FD_89692 | JGI IMG/M metagenome (GOLD analysis project Ga0116226, IMG submission 89692) | Host-associated microbial communities from peat moss isolated from Minnesota, USA - S1T2_Fa - Sphagnum fallax MG | ecosystem: Host-associated > Plants > Peat moss > Unclassified | place: USA...
CGGCGTCGCGAGGCTTCGCATGGCAGAGGAACAACACGTCCCGCAGCCGGACCGCGCCTGCTCGATCGTACTTAGCGAGCGCATACTCGTCGAACTTCGGAAACGCAGCCGCGAGACCCTTCTTCACCTGTCCCGACAGCGGCGCGCGTCCGTCCTTCCAGTAGATCGCGACAAACTCAGCCAGCTCATCCGCCCGCTGGATCACGCGAGCCATGGTCTCGGCCACCAATGCGCGGTGCGTCGCATGGCGCGCCATCTCGCGCACCAGCAGCAGCGGAGCGTGCCGCAGCTTCATCGCGGTCCGCGCCTCGACCGCTAGCGCGGCAACCTTCGCGGCATCGACCTGCGGCACCAGCTCGCGGATGCGCCCGGCGATCGAGACTCCATCCTCGTAGAACTGGTCCTCCCACAACATGCACGCCAGCACGCTGCGCCGCAGCGCCAACTCAGGAGTGACCGCGACCGCCGGTCCTCCCTCATGCGTCCGTGGCCGAACCAGGCTGCTCAGCTTCAATACGTTCAACTTCATCACGCGCCTCCTTTCAAGTGCATCTGTTTAATCGCCGGGGAATATATGAATACGGAAGTACTGCATCTCTGCTCTACCCGCTGAGCTACGCGAATTCGCACTCGCGGCAGGACTCGAACCTGCGACCCGAAGTATCCGTATTCTGCGCCACCGACGCTCACTTATTCATCGTCATCCTTATCGTCAGCATCCTCGGCCACTCTGACCGTTGTCTCTCCGAAGCCTGCGCCGACCTTGAACCCGACCGGCTTCGGGTTGCCCGCCGACACGTGGATCGCCAGCTTCTGCATCTGTTGCCAGGTCGGTTTGTTCTTATCGTGGTAGCCGGTGCACTCATAAATCCTGAACGGCACCGCAATGTTTGGATCGACGCCACAGCACATCGTCGCCATCTCCGACTCCCGGTAGCCCGTCATAATATGGGCGTTCGAGCATGTCCGGCATAACGACTCCGATCCGACCGGCGTTCCGCCCTTCACGTATCCTTTGCTCATATTGGCCTTACTTTCTATCCAGTATTCATCTGGAAGTTTATTGGCCGGGGAAAAGGCGATAACAGAACGTTTAGGTGCTCTGCCACTGAGCTACACGAACTTGCGTTCGCGGCAGGACTCGAACCTGCGACCACCCGCTTACAAGGCGAAGTATCTGTTATCTACGCCACCGGCCAAGATAAATAAGTCGCACCATGCGCACATCAGGGAACCATCGAGACGAGTCTCAAAGCGAGTGGTCCACGGGGACCTTGTCCTTCGGGGCAACGCCCCCGTCCCACGGACCCTCTACTCCGGCAGAGATTCCGCTCTGCCCGTTCATTCGCGGAGGAAGTAACCCGTCTCTATCACCACTGAATGACTCCCGCACAGTCGCATCTTCCGCGACGGTGTAGGAGAGCGCAACTCTGTCAGGGAACAACCCCGCACGGCAGATGGGATTCGAACCCGATCCTTGCGGATTTGCCAGAAGTAGCCACGCAGTGCGCCACTGACGGAGAGTTAGCTGAGGGATTATGCGAAGACAGGAGTATTGATCGAGTGACAGTCGAAGTACCTGTCCTCTTCGCCACTCAGCGATTACCGATTGTGCGGTTTAATATGCGTAGGAACGTCCGCTTTACAGTAACGGCCAGAAGACCAGAAGCGCCCGGCGATCACCGCAGAGATAAATCATCTCCGGCGACCTACGCATCGAATTTTGGAATGTCGATTTCATCGGGCTTGCTCCTACGCAGACACTACCTTCCCATAGTTTCAAAATAAAAGCAAGCGCTTTCTACGAAATATATTGCATAATACCTTGGAGTGTGAGACGGTACTTGAGGAGCGGCCTGATTGCACTGGTTCCACTAAGTATTTTAGGACAACTTATTTCGATATGAAGCATCTTGCTACAACCCGGAATTTTGGCAAAACGATCGCGGTCGAACCGCGTCAGGGTATTCACATGTAGCCGGACCTTCTTCAACACGTCTTGAAGCAGAGCCTCCGGTCATAAGTCGGAGGCTTTTTCACGTTAGCTGCATAGTTTTTTTCGGTCGGTAGCATAAAGGCAATGTGTCTCCCTGTTAAGGAGAAAGATGAAGGTTCGACTCCTTCCTGACCGGCCATATCGAGTTACTCCCCGTTCGTCGAATGGCAGGACGCAACGCTCTGAATGTTGTCATGGCGGTTCGAGTCCGTCGCGGGGAACCAGTTGCGCAGGCACGCCGAGGCCCGGCTGGTAACTCAAGAAAGGAGAAATACGATGCGAAGTGTCATGCATAGTCCGGTGCTGGTACTCAATGCCAGCTATGAGCCGCTTCATATCTGCGCGGTGCGTCGTGCTCTCACTCTGGTCGTCAAGGATGCCGCCCACATTCAGGAGCACGCCGGCCGCGAAGCCCACGCTGGCATCATGTTCCCGACGGTCATTCGGCTTAAGTCGTATCGCAAGGTTCCGCACCGGGTTCAGGTGCTCACGCGCAGGAACATCCTGCTTCGCGACCACCACCAGTGCCAGTATTGCGGAGAAACCTTCTCCGCGATGGAGTTGACTCTAGACCACGTCATTCCTCGGTCGAGGGGCGGCCCTTCGACATGGGAGAACCTGGTCGCGTGCTGCTCTGCCGATAACCGCCGCAAAGCAGCCCGGACGCCAGAGGAGGCTGGCATGCCGTTGCTGCGACGGCCCCGGCCTGTTACCTTGCACACCGCTCGCCGGATCCTGCGGTCGCACGGGGAGGCCGACCGAGCGTGGCAGAAGTATCTTTACTTCGACAACGCGGGTTGCCGGGAGGGAGTTACCTTTGGGCCGTCGTAGCACAGGCGGAAGTTCATTCGCCTGGTATGCGAACGGCTACGGGTTCAACTCCCTCCAACAACTAAGTGCTGCTTGCGTAGGTCTGGTGATGACTCTGATCTGAAAAGCCAGAGGACGCATTTCGATCCTGCGAGGCAGCACCAACAACTTCGGGGAGTAGTGTAATGGCTGGCATCCTAGTTTTGGGAACTAGCGGTGGGAGTTCGATTCTCCCCTCCCCGACCATTATTTGCAGGCGTCGTCCAACGGATCAGGGCACAGAGCTACGAACTCTGAGATGAGGGTTCAATTCCTTCCGCCTGCACCATGTTTCTTACCCTCTGGCCGGAGTTTCTCGAGATCAAGCAATGATCTCGATGAGTATCTGCGTAAGGCAGCCGAGCGCATCATCCGTGAACAGGCCTCCGGCGACTCCGAAGAGGCTGAAGAGCTGGAAGGATCTGACGCCGGTGCTTCGGCCATGAATCCGGCGGGTCATGATCTGGATTGGCCGGGGGAACAGCGGTGAGACTCCATCGATGCCGCACCACGTGGCGGGCCACTATGCGCCGGCTGCCCAGGATGGGCGAAGGGCTCCCACAAACTGTCACGAGGCACCCGATAATCGCCTGACATACGACTTAGGTACTGGAGAAGTCTTCCGGACGACCGATATGAGGTACGTGGGTGTGGCAGCGGGGCCATGCTCTTAGGCCTTTCACCGCACGAAACCCGCCATCCTGCCCAAGATGAGGCGTTACGAGTGGGGTCCATGTTCGCTTCGATCGCCGTTCGGTTGCTTGATGTCATTCCGCGCCGTTTCGTCTCCGCCACAGTGAGATTAACCCTGCCGGCTCCGTTGCGGGCTCTGATGGTGGTCTCAGGCGTATTGGCGGGCATTGCGACCTTTTCCGCGGGGTGCAAGGCGCAGGGACTTACGTTGACGCCGGTGATCGGCACCTTCGCCGGCACGGGAGCGCCTTCCTACTCTGGAGACGGCGGGCTGGCGACGGCGGCGGCGATCGATGCTCCCGAGGGCCTGGCATTCGACACGCAGGGCAACACATACATCGCGGACTACTACAACAACCGGATCCGGGTCGTCTCGGCGGCCGGCGTCATCACGACCTTTGCGGGAACAGGAACCCAGTGTTCCAACTACACCGCGGCGACCGGTGCGTGCGGCGATGGCGGCCCGGCCTCGGCGGCGACCTTCTACAACCCGACGCAGATGCAGTTCGACGGCTCGGGGAATCTCTTCATCGTGGATCACTTCGCGAACCGGGTCCGCAAGATCACGGCGACGAACGGGGTGATCACCAGCGCCTCCATCATCACGACCGTAGCGGGCAACGGGACCGCAGTGGAGAGCGGCAACGGCGGCCTCGCGACCTCTGCGGGGCTCAAGGCTCCCCACGGCATCGCCGTGGCACCGTCGGGCGACTTCTACATCAACGATCTACAGGGCTGTGCGGTCCGCAAGGTCACCGCGGCGACGGGCATCATCAGCCTGTTTGCCGGCAACACCACCTGCGGCTTCGCGGGCGACGGCGGGCAGGCGAACTCAGGCTCGGCGGAGATCAACCTGGGTGTGGACGTGGCGCTCGATGCGTCGGGGAACCTGTTCATCGCAGACCGGCAGAACAACGTTGTGCGCGAGGTGTCGGCCTCGTCGAACGTGATTAGCACGTACGCGGGCATGCACGGCAGCACATGCAATCCCTCGACCGGCACCTGCGGGGACGGCGGCGCGGCGACCAGCGCGCAGATGTCCGGCCCGGCCGGCCTCTTCTTCGACGCCGCGGGAGACCTTATCATCGGCGATGCCGACGGCGCACGCATCCGCAAAGTGACCACGTCGACCGGGATCATCACCACCATCGCCGGCACCGGAGCGGTGTGCAACTCGAACGGCAGCACGAGCGGAAGCTGCGGCGACGGCGGCCTGGCGACCTCGGCCAGGTTCAGCTTCCCGATCGATGTTGCATTGAATAGGCAAGGCAACATCTTCTTTACCGACCAGTACGCGAACCGCGTCCGCTACCTGGCGCCACCGCTGCTGTTTCCCGCCACGCAGGTAGGTTCTTCAAGCCCGAGCCAGAATGTGCTGCTGACGGCGGCGGCAGGCGGCAACACCATCATCACAAGCATCAGCATCCCGAACAGCCCGAGTGGAGCGCCGGACTTTACCGTCGGCACCATCAGCGGTTGCGTCATCGGAGGTTCGACGGGCAATGCGCCAGGAACCATCTGCACGGTTCCCATCACGTTCACTCCCGCCTATCCGGGCCTGCGGGCCGAGCCGCTGATTGTCGTCACCAACGCTGGAACATACCAGTACGGGTTGACCGCGACAGGGCTGGCTGGGCAGGGGGTCGTCTCCCCCGGGGTACTGAGCACCGTGGCCGGAACCGGAACCGCCGGTGCCACCGGCGACGGCGGGGCAGCCACCGCGGCGACCTTCAACGGATTGAGGCAGATCACCTTCGACTACGCCGGGAACTACTACCTCGGCGACATCTTCAATAATGAGATTCGCAGAGTGGACACGTCGGGTAACGTCACGACGGTTGCCGGCGGAGGGAGTACCAACTACGTTACTAGCCCCGGTGGACCGGCCACGGGCGCGGCACTCGATCAGGCCCAGCAGGTGGTCTTCGACTCATCCGGAAACATGTACATCCCCGACTACGACAACTTCGTCGTCGCCCGGGTCGATGCCGTCACCGGGGCGATCACCGTGGTTGCCGGAAATGGCACATCGGCCACAAGCGGAGACGGCGGGCCCGCGACCTCGGCTTCGATTACCGGGCCGGCCGCGTTGGCCATCGATCAAAGGAACGGCAATCTCTACATCGCGGACGGACGCCAGAGCGCGAATCTCGTGCGTCTCGTCAACATGACCACAGGCATTATTACAACGATCGCTGGGACTGGCACCATATGCTCCTCCCCGACGGCGTCTTGTGGCGACGGCGGGCCCGCCACCTCGGCGCAGTTCTACCGGCCCAACGGCATCGCCCTGGACGGGAGCGGAAACGTCTATGTCTCCGACACCCTTGACAACCGCATCCGCCGCATCGACGCGGTGACCGGTATCATCACCACCGTCGCCGGCACCGGCGCTCCAGGATACAGCGGGGATGGCGGCCCGGCCACGAACGCGACGCTAAACATACCGTTTCAGGTAACCGTCGACGCGGCCGGGGACATCCTGATCGCCGATTCGGGAAACTCGGTGGTGCGGATGGTCTCCGCCTCCACCGGCAACATCACCACGGTCGTGGGCAACGGGACGGCCTGCGCGACGACGCCCTCCCCGGCTTGCGGCGACGGCGGTCCAGCGAACGTCTCGGCACTGTCGAACCCCACCGGCATCGCGGTCGATACATCTGGCAACCTCTATGTCGTCGAGAACGGGACGAACCGTGTGCGGAAGGTGACAGCTACCGCCGCGGGGTTGGTGTTTGCGTCCACAGCGGTCGGCGCGACAACCGGCCCGCAGGACACCACACTCGAGAACATCGGCAATGAGACCCTGACGCTGAAGGTGCCCGCTTCAGGGACGAATCCGAGCGCCTCGACGAACTTTGCGGTGGATGCATCGACGACCTGCCCGCAGCTCACCTCAGCCTCGTCGACCGGTTCGCTGGCGAGCGGTGCCAGTTGCGTGCTGGCGGCCGACTTCGCGCCAACGGCAGCCGGTGCGCTGACCGGCACGCTGGTCGAGACAGACAACAGCCTGAATGGGAACCCCTCCACGCAGACGATCGCTCTTTCCGGAACCGGTACCGCCGGCACCGCGACGGTGACCGTGACCGCGAGCGCGAATCCTTCGAGCTACGCGCAATCGGTGACCTTTACGGCGACGGTGAGCGGCGGCGGGGTGACGCCCACCGGCACAGTGACCTTCACTTCACTCTCGGGCGGCGTCACGACCACGCTTGCGACGAACGTCGCGCTGGTTTCGGGCGTCGCGACGGTGTCCACAACAGGCCTGCCGATCGGCTCCAGTACGATCACAGCAACCTACACCAGCGGCGACGCGAACTACTCCTCCAACGCGAGCGGCACGCTGAACCAGGCGGTGAACCCAGTCGCGACGACCGACTCGCTGACGGCCAGCCCCGCTTCCCCGGCCTTCGGCTCGCCGGTCACTCTTACCTACACCATTCCACCCGTAGTGAACGCCACGGCAACCCCGACCGGAACGGTCACGTTCAGCTACGTCTCCGGGGGCGTGACCTACACCCTGGGTCCGGCGACGGTCTCGACCTCCGGCGGCGTGACCACGGCGACAGTGACGACCTCTCAACTTCCGGGTGGCACGACCACGATCACCGGGAGCTACTCCGGAGACACCAACTATGCGGCTGCTGTCGCGACGTTGGCCGAGACGGTGACCAAGGCCTCGCCCACCGACACCCTCGCGACGTCGAATGCGGCACCCGCGTTCGGGACCTCGGTCACGCTGACCTACACCTCGCCCGCCGTCAACAGTACCTATCCCACGGGTACAGTGACCTTCACCACCGTCTCCGGGGGATCGACCATCACGCTCGGGACGGGAACGCTTAGTTCGGGCGTGGCGACCCTGACGACGAGCGCGCTTCCAGGAGGTTCGGACACGGTCACGGGCTCCTTCCCGGGCGACACCAACTTCGTCGCAACGACTGCCACCGTGGCGGAGACTGTAGCCAAGGCCTCGCCCACCGACACCCTCGCCAGTTCCACTTCAACCTCCACATTCGGCTCCACGGTAACGCTGACGTACACCGCGCCGGCGGTGAATGGCGTCTATCCGACAGGAACGGTAACATTTACCACCGTCTCGGGAGGATCGACGATCACCCTGGGAACGGGCACAATCAACGCCTCGGGCGTTGCAACCCTGACGACTACCGCACTGCCCGTGGGCTCTGACACGGTGACCGGAAGCTACCCGGGCGACACCAACTTCGTCGCGGCGACCGCGACCTCGGCAGTTACGGTCAGCAAGTCGACGGCGGCAGACACGCTCACGACGTCGAACGCGGCACCTGCCTTCGGCGCGTCGGTCACGCTGACCTACACCGTTCCAGCGGTGAACAACGTTCAGCCGACCGGCACGGTGACGCTTACGACGGTCTCGAACGGAAACACGATCACGCTGGGTTCCGGCACGCCCAACGCCAGTGGCGTGGTCACGGTGAATACCACCGCCCTGCCGGTTGGTTCGGACACGGTGACCGGCGCGTATCCGGGCGACAGCGACTACTCGGCTGGTTCCGCTGCGGTCGCCGAGACGGTGGGGCCGGCGTCCTCGACAGGCGATACCTTCACGACCACGCCGGCAAACCCGACGGTGGGCTCGGTGGTAACTCTGACCTTCACGGTGCCCGTCTTGAACGGCGTAGCGCCAACTGGAACCGTGTCGTTCTATAATGGCGGGACGCTCCTGGGTACCGGAACCATCCTTGCGTCTGGGGTCGCAACGCTGTCGACCAGCGCGCTCCCGGCTGGCACAGACACCGTCACGGCCAGCTACCCGGGAGACGGCAACTACGCGGCAGCGAATTTGACTGCGACAGTCACCGTGTCTGCTGCCACGGGGCCGGACGCGCTCACGTCCAGCAATCCGTCCCCGGCCTTCGGATCGCCGGTGACGTTCACCTTCACGATTCCGCTCGTCAATGGAATCTCCCCGACAGGATCGGTCTCGTTTTACAACGGGACGACACTGCTCGGAACCGGAGCTGTCAGCGCGGCGGGAGTCGCGACGATCACGACGACAGCGCTCCCGGCCGGCACCGATACGGTGCGCGCCGTCTATCCGGGAGACACGAACTACGCGGCCAGCACCCCAACGGTCGCCGAAACGGTCGCACCGGCAGCCTCGGCTGGCGATACGCTCACGGCCACGCCGACCGCCCCGACGCTGGGCTCGCCTGTGACGCTCACCTTCACCGTGCCCCTGGTGAACGGTGCTGCGCCGACGGGATCTGTCTCGTTCTACAACGGCGGTACGCTCCTGGGCAGCGGCACCATCAGTGCCTCCGGTGTCGCGACGATCACGACAAGCGCGCTCCCGGCCGGGACCGATACGGTCAGGGCGAGCTATACCGGCGACTCCGACTACGCGACTGCCACTCTGACGACGATGGTCACGGTGAGTCCCGCTGCTTCAAGCGACTCGCTCACCTCCAGCAATACGTCACCGGCCTTTGGCTCTCCAGTGACATTCACATTCACGGTTCCGCCGGTCAATGGTGTGCCGCCGACTGGGTCGGTCACCTTTTACAATGGGACGACCCCGCTCGGGACCGGAACCCTGAGCGCCGCAGGAGTGGCAATGCTCACGAGCAGCGCGCTCCCAGGCGGCATGGATACGGTACTAGGGGTCTATTCCGGCGATACGAACTACCCGGCGAGCGCCCTGACGGTCGCCGAGATGGTCTCTCCGGCATCGTCCCTCAGCGACACGTTTGCGGCAAGCCCCGCTTCCACGACGGCGGGTACGCCAGTGGCGCTTACCTTCACGGTGACCCCAGTGAATGGGGTCTCGCCAACCGGGGCCCTCTCCTTCTATTACGGGACCGTGCTGCTCGGCACGGGCAGTCTCAGCGCGGCGGGAGTCGCGACGCTGACCACCAGCACACTGCCCATTGGCACGGATCCGGTGATGGCGGTCTACCCCGGCGACGGCAACTACGCGAGCGCCAGCCTCACCGCCACCGAGACGGTCGGCCCGGCCGGCGGAGGAACGGGAGCACAGACCCTCACCAGTTCGACGCCCACCGCGACCCTTGGAGAGGCGGTGACGCTGACCTACACCATTCCCCTGATGAATGGCGTTGCGCCTACAGGCACGGTCTCCTTCTTTGACGGAACGACACTCCTCGGCTCGGCAACGGTGGGCACCGACGGCACCGCTGTGTTGACCACTACGGCACTGCCGGCTGGCATGGTCGTCGTAGCTGCGACGTACTCCGGCGATGCGAACTACGCGGCCGGCGGCGCAACGGTGACCGTGCAGGTTATGGGGACGCAGGACTTCAGCATCTCCGCCACTGCGCCGCAGACGATCAGTCCCGGGCAGAGCGCAAACTATGGCGTGAGCCTCTCCGGACTGAACGGAGCGTTTACAAATCCGGTCACGCTGTCGGCGACGGGCCTGCCCGCGGATGCGACGGCCTCGTTTGCCAGCCCTTCGCTGGTGCCGGGCGTAGGCCCCTCCTCGACGACAATGACCATCGTGACCTCACCCAACCACGCCGGAGTGCGGCGTTCCGGCGGTGGGTCGGGAATCGCTTACGGTCTCCTGCTGCTGCCGCTCCTCGGGCTCGGCCGTCTGCGGCGCGGCTTCCCGAAGTTGCGGCGGGGCGCAAGCCTCTGCGTCGCGGCGCTGGCGGTCCTGATGGGGCTTACGGCGCTCAGCGGATGCGCCGGCGGATACTTCGGTCCGCAACCCAGGACCTATGTCATCACCGTGACGGGAACGAGCGGGGCCCTGCAGCATTCGACCACTGTGACCCTGACGATCGAGTAGGGAGCGAGGATGCGGAGTGAGCGAGGACGAAGGATGATAGCGATGCGCGTGACTTTGATCGCACTGATGGCACTGGGCGCGGCGATTGCGGGCCCAGAGGATGTCTCGGCCCAGTCGGAGGCGGCCGCGACGGCGGTGAGGCCGAAGGTGGGCTTGGACATCGGCGTAGGATTTGCAGTGGTCCGCGCCAACGCCTCGCCGGGCGCGTGCGGCTGTTTCTTCATGATGGGCGAGACGGCGCACGCCTCCCTGACAAGTCGGAATAACTTCGCCACGGTGGCGGACTACGGTATGACGCACAAGGGCTACATCAATGGCACCAGCTACAGCCTCACGCTTTCGACCTTTACGATCGGCGAGCGCTATCAAAAGAGGCTGGCGCCGCGCGCGGCCCCTTTTGCGCAGGCACTCTTTGGCATCGCACGCAGCAAGACGCCCTACCTGCTCGACAACAACAAGACATCGCTTGCTGCGATCTTCGGCGCGGGAGTGGACATGAGGATCTCCAGCCGGTTCGAAGTGCGCCTGGTTGAGGCGGATTACCTGTTGACCGAGATCCCGAACGGGCAGCAGAACTCGCAAAACCAGCTGCGCATCACCACTGGAGCCGTCTATCGGTTCCACTAGCTAAAACGTAATGCGTCCGGCGAGTTCCAGGCTGCGCGGACCGGCACCTTCGGCAGTCTGGAGGGCAGAGATGGAGCCGAACTGCGCGACATCCACCTGCATGTTCGGCGGCTCGTAGTTGCGGTGGTTGAAGACGTTGGCGGCCTCGACCGAGAACGAGAGCTTCATGTGCTCGTAGACGGGTACGTCCTTGCGAAGCGACATGGAGAAGACCGCCGTTCCGGGGCCGACCACGCTGCCCACTCCCGCCGTGCCGAAGTAGCCGCGTCCGGCCTGCGGGATAGCGAAGGCGTTCGGGTTGAGCCACTGGGTCACGTTGCGGTTCGTGGCGTAGAGCGTCTGCCCCGGGAGAATGTCCGCGCGGGCCTCTCCCACGGTGCTCAGGATGTTCGTGTTGGCGGGGTCCGAGGACGCCTGGTAGGGAGTGAGGAACGGACCGCTCTGCAGCACCGTGACTCCGCCCAGGTGCCAGTCTCCGACGATGGAGTTTACCGCTCCGCCGCCCGGAAGGAAGCGCTGCCCGCGGCCGAAGGGAAGATCGTACAGATACGTGACGAGGAAGCGGTTCTTGCGGTCATAGCTGACGTTGCCATAGTCGAGCCCCGGGTGAAAGCGGTCGGTGACGTAGTTGCCGCCGGCCCCGGCAAACGCCGTCGGATTGGCACCGGCGGCGTCCGAGATGTCTCGGGTGAAGGTGTAGCTGGCGTCGAAGGTGATGCCCTTGCCGCTGTGCCGTGTCACCTCCACCGTGCCGCTGTTGTAGTTCGATTCGGCGAGGTTCTCGACGCTCTGGATGATGCTCCAGTCGGGATACGAGAGGTTCTGGCTGGTCACTGCGTAAGGCGTGGTGCTGGCCGGGACCTGGTTCAGGTCGACGAAGGTCTCGAGGTTCGTGCCGTGGCTGCCAACGTAGGAGAAGCGCGCGCCGATTCCGCTGCCCAGGTCCTGTTCGACCGTCAGGTTCCATTGCTGGACCGACGGGTCCTTGTAGTGGATGGGGAAGGCGTACTGGAAGGACGCCGTACCGGCGGTGCTGCCGCCTTGCACGAATGCGTTGCCGAGCGAGAGCAGCGGGGTCACATTGTCGGCCTGATACTGCTGGCCATAGTAGCCGACGTAGCTCGCGTCCACCGCCCAGCCGGAGACGAGTGAGAAGCCCAGCGGGCTTTCGATAAACCGGCCCCAGCCGCCGCGCAGCACGGTCTTGCCGTTGCTGTAGGGGGTCCAGGCGAATCCGATGCGCGGACCGTAGTCGTTCTTGTCCGTGTAGCGCAGGCCCTCGGGCAGCCCCGCCTGTTGTGCGGTCAGCGTCGGCGTGGGTGAGATTGCGCTGATGAAGTCTTGCGACTCGAAAGAAAGCGCCTGCGTGTTCGGCACGACCACCGCGCCGTGTACGGTTGAGCCGTCCGTTCCGGGGCCGTTGTAGTCGGGAAGAAAGAAGGCCGTGTTGTAGTTGATCTCCTTGAGCGGCGGATGCAGCTCGTACCGCAGGCCCAGGTTCAGCGTCAGCTTCGGCGTGATCTTCCAGTCGTCCTGCGCGTAGAAGGCGTAGGAGTAGCCGAGCCCGTCCATCGTCTCCTTGTTGATGGTCGCGTCGTAGGTGTAATCCGGGAAGCTCTGGAGGAACGCCGCGTAGGGATCGCCGATGTTCGTTCCCACATAGGAGGAGCTGTCGAAGGCGTACTCGCCGCTCGAATAGTTGCCGAAGACATTGTCGTCGTGGTCGGTAAGCCGTTTGAAGTCCGCGCCGAACTTGAAGTTGTGGTGGCCTTTGTTCCAGGTGACATTGTCGAGCAGCTCGATGGTCTCGCTACGCTGCCGTGTCGGGTTGCCGCCGCCGGTGGCCATGAACCCGTTGATGTAAAGGTTGGGTGCCTCGGACCACTCGGTGTTCGGCTGCGGAACGGTCAGGCCGGTCTCCGAGAGCAACTGCGCCGTGCTGTACGTCTGTGTGGTGGAGGTGTGCTGCGCGTTGTATCCGCCGCGGAACTCGTTCAGCAGCTTGGGCGTGAAGATGTAGTTGTAGGCGAACGTCAGACCCTCGTCGATCTCCGGAATGCTGTAAGCCCCTTGCAGCGGACTTCCGGCGGACTGGCAGAAGCTGAGGCCGCAGGTGGTGTTGGGGGCCGCGGTGACCTGGCGGTTCTTGTAGGAGAACCGCGCGAAGACGGTCTGCTTCGGGGAGATGGTCTGGTCCACGCGGATGTCACCCTGGTTGGCCGAGATCGGCGCGGGAAAGTTGACGCGATAGTTGTTCGAGTAGGAGTCCGGCGTGCCGTAGTTCGGCAGCGGCATCAGGTATTGCAGCATGTTGGAAGCGATCGTATTGACGGGGACGTGCGTGGGATCGATGGGCGTTACGCCGTCGCTTTGGCAGATGGGAAGGGTTACACCCTGGGTTGCGGCGGAGAAGGCAGGACAAGGCGTAGTGACGGGGTTGGGATTCGTGGCGGATCCGAGATTGCCATAGTTGAGCCCATTGAGTCCGTTCGTAGGACAAAGGCTATCGTTCGCGCACTGCTGGGTGAGATAGCTGGTCAGGTCCGCATAGCCCCCGGCGCCGCGCATGGCAAGCGTCGGCACGCTGGCAACGATCGGAGTCTCGCGCGGCAGGCGCAGCGCCTCAAAGCTGGCAAAGAAAAAGCTGCGGTCGCGGCCGTTGTAGAGATGCGGTATGCTTAGCGGCCCGCCGAATGTGCCGCCGAAGTCGTTCATGACGATCTTTGTCTTGGTGTCCTGGAACGGGTTGCCCGAGTTCATCGCGGTGTTCTGCAGGTTCTCGAAGACGCCGCCGTGGTACTTGCTGGTGCCGGCCTTCGAGACGGTGGTGATGTCGGCGACGCCGGAGAACTCAGCGTTGTTGTTCGACTCCGAGACGCGGATCTCCTCAATCGAGTTGAACGACGGGAACATCTCGTTGATGGGCCCGGAGTACTCGACGCCGACGCTGCTGATCCCATCGATGGTGACGCTGAGCAGGGCCGGTGTCGCGCCCATGATGTCGAGGTTGCCGCTGTCATCGGTCTGGACGCCGGCCTCAGTGGTCAGGGTATCGATAGGGCTCGTCGACCCGGTGGAGCGTGAGTAGATGGCGACGGGAAGGCTTACCAGTTCCTCGCCAACCTTGGTCTCGGCGAGGTTCGAGACCTCGGTCGTGATGACGTTCTGTGCCGACTCTACAACAGTCACCGTCTGGTCGGCCTGACCCAGCTTCAGGGCCGCGTCGATGCGCCGGGACTCGCGAGCGGTGATCGAGATCTCGGGCAGGCTGTACTTCTCAAAACCCGGGGCGGTGATGGCGACGCTGTAGTTGCCCACGTCGATGTTCGAGAGCGTGAACTCGCCGCTTCCATCGCTGGTCGCGGTGCGCTGGGCACCGGTGCCCTTGTTGGTTGCAGTGACCAGCGCGCCCGGAACCACCGCGCCGCTGGCGTCCCTCACCGTGCCGAGGATGGACCCGAAGGTGGACTGCGCTCGGGCGCCCGCGGATGTGACGAACAGGATAAAGAGAAGCGCAAAGCGAGATGAAAGAGTGCCGAAGCGATACATGTGCGTGACCTCATCAAAATTGGGATGGGTGCATCGTGGATCTACTTTCTTGTCATTCCCTTTTTATTTGTCATTCCCAAAGGGAATCTGCTTCTCTCGCCTCTGAAGCATGTGGAAGGTGTTCTAGAGTTGCTTCGAGGCTTCGCGGGCTCGACGCAACTGGGTGCGAGTGAGTCAGCAATACGGAGTTACGGGACCATCGGAAGGTCCATGGTCGGACTCTTGTCGAGGAACTGGAACGGCCGCAGCGAGAAGGTATGCCACATGATGGGCATCTGCGGCCAGTCCTCCGGCCGCGGAACGTGGTGGAAGCCGACCGTGTACCACGCCACGATGTCCGTGTTCATGATGTTGCGGTTCTGCTTGACCCATTCGGTCAGGCCCTGGTCGCCCCGGCTGCCCATCACGTACACACCCGAGACGTAGCGCTCATTCGGATCGTACGGCGTGACCCAGAGGCTGTGCTCGGAGAAGCCCGCCCGCTTCTGCGGCCACTCGCTCGAAGGTAGCAGGCTGATGCCCGTCTCGCCGGGCATGATCTCGAAGCTCGTGTTCTGGCCCAGCGGGTTCTTCACGGCCTCATTCGCAAAGCGGAACATCGCCGGGTGGTCGAGCGAGACATCGAACTTCGCGTCGTCCTCGGTGCCGATCATCTCGGGCTTCATCGCCCAGATCCACTTGCGGCCGAGCGCCGTCTCGGGCAGCTTGAAGGGCACCAGCTTGTCCACCATCAACGAGTTCTTCGTGCCATCCACATCAAGGTCGAGCCGGTAGCTGAAGAAGTGGTCGTGATCGACCGCGCTCAACCCCGGAGCGATCAGCTGCCCGAACTCGACCGGCTTGCCGTCGGTGTCGGTCCCCTCCATCGCGGGCGAGAGCTTGCCGTCGGCGCGCTGGTCTTTCACCGCCTTCACCTCGAGAATGCCCGTCGCGCCTACGCCAACAACGATGGATGCATCCTGTTCAAACCGCCAGTCGAAGAGATAGTCGTAGTTACCCACGGTCGCGACCGTGCGGAAGACCAGCTCGCGCGTCGGCCTGCCTGAGATGGCGTAGGTGTCTTCATCCCAGTGCCGCCAGGCCGGATCGCCGCTGACACGCTCGAACATGCAGGCAAGCTGCGGCCTCACATAAGGCGTTCCATTGTCATGCGTAAACGTGCCGCTGAAGAACGTCGCGTAGGCGGGACAATCCACACCCGCCTGTAGCGGCTTGATGATGCCGCCAGAGCCGGTGTTGGTGAAGTACTCGCCCGCATCGAGGAAGACATGAGAGTTCCACGTTTCGTCGGGGTCCTGGTAGGGCACGTACATCTCGGAGAGCGATCCTTCATACAGCACTGACCTTGGCTTGCCCGCATCGACATAGCTGACCAGATTCACGACCGGACCAACGCGCGGATCGAGCCGGAAGCGGAACTTCCAGTTCTGCCACGTCACCTCGCCATCCTTGATGGTGAAGCTTGGGCCGTTGGGCTGCGAGATGATGATAGGCTTGGTGCCCGGCAGCGCGGGGCCGCCGTCGGCGTCGTAGATGCTGGTCGTCGGCGGCATCGGTAGAGCGCCGTAGTCCGAGAAGCGCACGATCTTCTTCTCTGCGATGTCCACCACGAAAAAGATGCCGGGCACCTCGCGGTCCCAGCCGTACTTCGCGTTGGCGGAGTAGGTGCATCCGCCCCAGCCGACGCGCTTGCCTTCAACCTGTTCGGGAAGGCCGACGTAGCCGGCTGGCGTGACGTAGCAGGTGACCAGGCGAGCGTCAGTGATACCGCGCTCGCTGAGCGCTTCGACGACACGGGGATCCTTCTTCAGGATGTCGTCGAAGGAATGCATCTCGGTCTCCGTCATTGGAGCCTGATAGTTCTTGAGTTCCGTGTAGGAGTCGATCTTGCTGGCGGTGAGGTCGATGAGCGCCTCGTAGCTCTTCCCGTCGGTCAGCAGGACGACATCCACCTTGCGCGGCATGGGCTTGCCGGGCTTCCACGCCATCACCTCGGCCTTGGCGGGCTCATGCAGCAGCACGCTGGCGAAGATGGTCTTTTCCGCGAGCTTGCCGGCGGACTGAAGCAGATTGTAGGTCTTCCAGTACTCCTCGTAGGTGAGGGCGTCGAGCGGGTGGTTCACCTTGGGCTGGAGCGCGAAGCCCCGATCAGCAAGACCAAGCGAGATGGCTAGAAGGATCAGAAGAGCACCGAACTTCCTTACATGCAGGACCACGTACTACCTCCGCGGGAGTGAACCCGGACTGAGCGTGAAGACACCAATGCGCGGACATCCCTCGGGGCGTGCTCCGCGTTGGGAGCGAGGGACATCGTCAAAATAAGGCAAGAACTGATTGCTTCGATGGTTCTAAAGGCACGCTGCGAACTTCAAGGTGCGAAGGTCCTTTGGAGAAAGCCAGAAGGCCGATTCCGATATCCACTCGTCCGCTAGGGGTGCGTGTCGAGTGACGATTGAATTGAAAGGTGACACCTTTGTTATCGGATATCTTTGGCCGCAAGTCAAGCGAAGAGTCTTCCGGTTGGGATCGCCAGAGACTCCCGGAAGGTGACTGCAGGCTGCGGCTCCGGCTCTTTGCTGTGTTGTGGGGCTGCGTTGCAGGCCCATGTTTCGGAGCCGCGCGCAGAGAGCGAGACAATGGGGAATCAGACCCTTGCGAAGCCGAGACCGATCAGCGCGGCGACCTTCTCGATCTGGCCGGCGGTGTGGCCGACTCCGATGGCGCAGTGGTGCGCGGGACCGAAGGAGTTCCAGCGCTCGACGAAGCCGCGTGCGCCCAGCGGAAATCGGTACCGGCTGTTGGTGTTGCCGATCTCCAGAATCGCGCCGGGAACGCTCTCGCCTTCTGCCACAAGCAGCAGGAACCCCCGATGCTTGTCCTCGACCACCGAGAGCAGCGTGACCGGCCCGTGCTTCACCGACATCTCCACCGAGAGACCGCTGCCTACCTTGCCGTGGTAGACCTTCAGCGGACGCACCCTAATGCGGTCCTGCGCGATGTTCACATGGCCGGGGCCGTCATGTCCCATCAGCACAAGGTCCGCGGCGAAGTCCATCGCGTAATACTCAGTGAACGATCCGCCCACGCCCAGCAGGTCCATGATCTTCATCGCAATGACGTTCTTGATCTCGTACTCGCCGGCGACCGGAACGCCCCCGCCCGTGAGCATGGATGTCCCGAGGATCACCGAACTCATGGTGTCCTCGTTCTCCGCGACTCCCGAGCCCTTGGCGTAGTAGGCCATCATGTCAAGGTCATTTTGAGTGACAAGTCCATCGAGCGCGACTGCGGTGCGGGCGGCGCGCTCGAGTTCGAAGGTCGAGCAGTCGTCGCCTAGCTCGAAGAACTGCCGGAAGGCGCGCAACTTTGCCTCGATCTCAGGACCCGTCACCCTCCGGCGCAACGCGCTCAGTTCCTCGACCTCCAATTGTTCGACGTGGATGCCAAAGCGCCCGCTGACCTGTGCAAGGTCGGTGGCGATATCCAACATCCCACTGTAGTAGTGGCCAACCAGCCCAAGCCGGGCATGGCTTAGCGCGTGGGCGACCTCCGCGGCGCGAAGCCACTGCTCGATCTCTCCCCAGCACGCGGGATCGTCGTGCAGCGTTCCCGTCGCCTGATGGAAGGGGATGTCGAGCCGCTTCAGGACGTTTGCAATCTCGGGTACAGGGCAGGAGCTGCAGTACGCGAGCCACTCCCCAGTCATCGCGGTGCGGTCGTCCATCTTGTTGAAGGATGCGTAATCGATCGCCGACGCCGGCTGTAGATTCAGCAGCAGCACTGGCGCCTTCGCTCGCTGGATCACGGGAAGCATGGTGGACGAGAGCGCGTAGGTCGTAACGTAGACCACGAGGATGTCGATGTCGCCGCGGCGGCACGCGTGGCCCGCATCGAGTGCCTTCTCTGCCGAGTCGACGAGACCCAGGTTCACGATTGTGCGGGCCGGACTCCCGATCTTGGCCTCCACCTCAGACAAGTATCCGAGGAGGCGGCCTTCGAGGCCCGCGAACTGCGGCCAGTATGCATCGAGGCCGAAGCCAACCAGACCAATTCGCAAATTCTTGTACGCACCCTTCAATGCACAACTCCTCGCTTGGTCTCGACAGCCAGGTCTTCACCTTCGCGGCCACTCATATAAAAGACCTCGGTCATCATGGCAAAGGGTTCATCCGGGCGCTTGCCTGGAACGGGCTCGAAGAGCGGGGCCATCGCGCGCTGCCACCGTTGGTTGACCTCGCTCGCGGCCATGCACCGGAGAACGTGCTGGAAGTCCGGCACCTGCATGTAGAGAAAGAGCTGATGGTCCCGGCGAAAGATCGAGTACTCCGCGATGCCCATGTCTTCCAGCTCACGGAGCAACTCCGGCCAAACATTCCGGTGGGCTTCCTCATACGCCTCAATCATCCCCTCGCGGATGCGTAGTTGAAACGCGACGCGCTGCATGTCCCCTCCTTGTGGCCGGTTTTGCTTCAGTGGAGTTGGACGACGGCGACTTCAAACGGTTGTAGGACGATCTCCGGTTTGGTGAGCGTCTCCATCGCGGGCGCATGGTCTCCCGTCGATGGCGCGACGAACGAGACTCTTGCCTGCGCCATATCGGTTGGCAGATGAAGCGTCTGCGCGTGGTCCCGGTGGTTGACCAGCAGCAGCTTCTTTACGCCATTGGTGGTGAAGCCCTGTAGCGCGACCTCCGCATCGCCGCTCAGCGAAGTTGCGGCCAGCATGTCGCCAGGGCCGAAGTTGTCGTGCAGCAGCTTCAGCACCCAGAACCTCGCGTTCGGCTCGCCGGTGTTGTAGTTGATCATCGTGACGCTGGGAAACTGCGAGTGGTAGCCGACCAGCTGCGACTCGCCGACAACATCGATTCCCATCTTCGCGAGTTCGATATAGAGGTCGGCATACATCGCTCCCGCAAGGTTCCAGTAATGCGCGGGCTCGGGCTTGCCCGTGTAACCCTGGCCATTGATTACCGGGTGGTCAATCTCCTTGCCGTCCTCGGGCAGAATCGCGCCGAGTTCGTCGAGATCCGTCTTCGTAGAAGGAGAGAGACGCTTGCGGATCTGCTCCACGTAGCGCACCGTGTTCAGGAAGCCCTGCTCCTGATCGAAGAAGGTGTACTGCCAGTCCTCCAGGGTCTGCCCCGCGGAGGGCGTGGCATAGAAGTGATACGTGATGAAGTCGAGAGGCGCGCCGGCACGGTGGTTCGCCGGGTTCAGGAAGTACTCGAACATCTCTGGCGTCTTGCTTGGCTGGGCCATCGCCAGCGCCATGAACTTCAGGTTGGGATCCACCTTCAACATCGCCGCGGTCACGGCGTCGTAGAACCGCGTGTAGTCCTCGGGGGTCCACTGGTGCTCGAAGTCGATCTCGTTCAGCACCTCCCAATACGCCACCTTGTAATGATGGCCGGAGTTGTGGAAGACGCCCAGTTCATCGGTGAAGCCGCCCTTGGTGTACCAGCTCAACAGGCGTGCGTAGTAGTCCGCGGCCTCCATCATGCTCGGGTCGCGAAGCTCCGTCCCCTGCGTGTACTTCCAGAAGACCTGGTTGGGATCATCGGGGAACGTCACAGTTTTGTCCGTCTTGAACATCCACGCCGGGATCGTGCTGAAGTTGAGGATCACGGAATGGCCCTCGGTCGCCTTCATGAAGTCGTCGAGCGTCGGGTCGATGTGTGAGAAGTCCCAGGACGTCTTGCCGTCCGCGGGCGGTGCGAGTTCAGCGACCGCCTGTCTCGGATACGGAAGCCACGGCACATAGCGCACATAGTCCGCGCCCAGCATCTTAAGAGCTGCGAATGCCCCGTCGTGCATCAAGGCGCCGCGCAGAACCTGCGGGTTCACGACCACCTGCAGTGTCGGTGTGGACTTCGAAAGCGCGATGCTCTTGCTCCAGTCCACGGTGACCGCGGCTGGGGAGTTCTCCTGCGCCTGCACAGAGAGGCAGGCGAGGGCGACGATCGTGACTGGTGCCAGCAACTTCATGGGATGTCTCTTCTCTACATTCATCGTTACGGCTCGGCACTTGTTGTGCGGATGGAACGCAGCGCGCGGAGGCCTCAACCGAGGCCCGCCGCGCACTCCGCACGATAGAGCTTTCCTACAAGGTTACAAGGCTTTTAGAAGCTGAATCGGCCTCCAAGCTGGATCACGCGCGGCGACCCGGGACGGACGGATGTGATGGTGCCGAAGCCCGCGCCCAGCGTCGTGTTGGCGAAGCCGAATTGGGTGTGATTGAAGACGTTGAAGGCCTCGAAGCGAAGCTGGAAGGCGGACTTCTCCCTAACGGCGATCGCCTTGAAGAGGCTCATGTCCCAGTTCTGGTAGCCGGGCTGTTCAATCGAGTTGCGGCCGGCGTTGCCCGGCGTGGTGGGCGTGGCCGGAGTGGCGAACGCGGCCGGGTTGAACCACAAGGACGGTGCCTTGCGGCCTGCCGCCGGGTCCCCAACCTTGTCCGGCCGCGAGGTGGAGAAGCTGCCGATGTTCAGGTTGTCCCCGGGATAGGCAGGTGTGCTGTATTGTCCGGCGGTGAAGGTGGAGATGCCGTTCAACTGCCAGCCGCCGATGGCGTAATCGACCGCGCGGGGAGCCGTTCCCAGGAAGCGCTGTCCGTGGCCGAAGGGCAGGTGGTAGTCGTAGCTGACGACCAGCCGGTGCGGCACGTCGTAGTCCGAGACGCCGCGGTCGTACGTGAAGAAGTCGCGCGACAGGGCGGAGAAATCGTCCGTGATGCCGATGTCGATCGCCTTCGAGTAGGTATACGCGGCGAGGAACGAAGTTCCGTTCGTGAAGCGCTTTTCGACCTTGGCGGTCAATGCGTTGAAGTTGGAGCGGCCATAGTTGCCTGACACCAGGATGAAGCCATACTGGGGGTAGGCGATGCGGTCGGCGAGCGGAATCGTTCCAGTCGGGTCAATCGCGCCGATGTTGTAGTTGTAGCGCTGTGGCAGCTTGCGGCCCACGCCGCCCGCGTACTCGACTTCAACGAGATACTCTCCGCCGAACTCACGCTGCACGGAGAGACCATACTGCTCCATATACGGGGTCCGGTTGTCCTGGTAGAGGTCGAAGATGTTGGCACCCGCTGGCGGGAACGCCGTCGATGTGTTGGCGAAGGGATTTGTGATCGACACCGGCGTCGTCGTGCTTGGCGTATTGCTGCGCGAGGAGTAGAACGGGCTGCCCTGGTTCTTGAACTGCTCCTCGTTGAAGTTGTCGGTGCCGTAATAGATTCCTGCGCCTCCGCGGACGACCGTGTTCTTGAAGAAATCTCCGCTGGGCCGGTAAGCGAAGCCTACGCGCGGCGCAAGGTTGTTGTAATCCGGCTTTACGATCGATCGGCGGATCGAGGTGCCCGCGTAGAGAAACTCCCCCGTGGTGTAGTCGAAGTACTGGCTGCGGTTGCGCGACTCGATCGGCGAGGCCGCAAACTCGTAGCGCAGGCCCGCGGTCAGGGTCAGGTTCGGCCGCACCTTATAGTTGTTCTGGGTGTAGAGGCCGTAGTAGTTAGTGTGCAGCTGCTGGGACGAGTCGCCTTCCGCGCCGGTGATGGAATAGGGCTCGCCCAGAAGGAAGTCGGACAGACCGCTTACATGGTCTTGTGCTCCATTGGCTAAGATAGCGGAGTAGCCTTCCGTGTAGACCAGGTTCGGGTTTGAGCCAAAGTCGGTGATCTGGTTGAAGCGCTCGTGAATCAACTGCACGCCGTTCAGGCTCGTCAGCTTCCCGTGCGTGATGCTCAGGTTGTCCGCGACCTGATAGTTCTTGTCATCCGCGCCAATCACCTCTGTAATAGACCCCACCGGACCGAAGCCCGCAATGGTGAAGTTCGGAATGCCGAAGGTGGCCGGGTCAGAGTTGTTCCCGTAGTTCAACCCAAAGAGCGACTGGGTATAGTTCGGCCCGTCCGCCGTCTGCGCGTTGCGGAAGGTCGCTGAGTCGTTCACGCCGCCGCGCAGCTCGTTGAAGATCGTGTTGCCGAAGATGTGGGTATAGGTCGCCGTCCAAAGGTGGTCGTTCAACGGCGCGTTGTTGCCGCCCAAAGGATTGATGGAGGGATTCAACAGGTTGTCGTTGCTGTTCGACCATGTGGCGTAGACCGAGTCGCGGTCGGATATCTTCTGGTCGATGCGGACGTTGTACTGGTCGATCTGCTGCACGCTCTTCGGGGTCTCGTGCGTGTTGTACTCCAGTGCGCCGGACGAAGAAAAGACCGGGGCAATGTTCGATGTCAGCACGTACGGCGTGGCCGTCACGGCGGTTGCGTTGAGCTGGCCCGTCGGAATCACGTTGCCCGGAAACGGCGTGCCAGTGAGCGGGTTGATGATGTCGACGCACTGCGACGACGAGGGTGTCGTTGTGCAAAATGCCGAAGTGGTGGGAAAAAGGCCGGTCCCGGCGCTGTTGTCGGCAAGATTGCCCCCAAGCTGCGCGGCCGAGGGATATATGCCGGTGAGCGGCACACCCTTGCCCAGCCGGAAGGCCTCATAGTTGAACATGAAGAAGGTCTTGTCCTTGCCATTGTAGAGGTGCGGGATCACAACCGGCCCGGAGAAGGTGGTGCCATAGTTGTTCTGGTTCAGCGAAGGCTGCGGCGTGCCGGACTGATCGGAGAAGTAGTCGTTTGCCGCGTAGGCCTTGTTGCGGTTCAGTTCGAAGACGACCAGGTGGAAGCCGTTGCCGCCCGCGAGCAGGTCGGTGTTCACGATCGAGGCGCTGTGGCCGAACTCCGCGCCGAAGGTCGTCCGCTGCACGCGGAACTCCTGGATCGCGTCCACCGAAGGCCGGATACCCGTGTTGCCGAACCGCGCGTTGCGCGTCTCGATACCGTTCAGCAGATAGCTGGTGTCGCTCTCGCGCAGGCCAGCGAAGGAGACGGTGGTGTCGGAGCGGCCAGTCCACGTGGTGGCGGGCGAGTTGCCCTGACCGACGGGGTTGGTGCCGGTCGTGAGCTGCGTGAGCTGAATGAAGTTGCGGCCGTTCAGCGGCAACTCTTCGATCGAGGTCTGGTTGATCACCTGGCCGACCGCGGCGCTCTCCGAATTGAGCAGCGAAGCACCCGCGGCGGAGATGGTCACCATATTGTCCACCGAGCCGATCTGCATCGGCACGTCGAGGGCCGACCGCTGGCCGATCACGACGGTAATGTTGTCCAGCTGGGTCGACTTGAAGCCCGGCGCGCTGACCGAGAGCTTGTACGGCCCGGGCTTTAACTGCGCGAAGACGCCGATGCCGCTGCTGTCGCTGGCCAGCGTCGTCTGCTGCGCGGTATCGACCTGGGTCAGCACAAGCGTCGCCTTGGGCAGCACCGCGCCCGTCGGGTCGGTCACGGTGACGACCACGTCGCCGGTGATCGACTGCGCCACAGCCCGGGAAGACAGTAGACCCGAGACCGCGGAAATGATCGTGAGCACGACCCCGAGCAAGGGCGCAGCCAAAGTGAATCGGCTGCGGCGCGGCAACGTGCCACGGGAGTTCAGGTTCTGTTGAGAGCCTCTTGCGGGCTCGTGAATGTCCATGTGTGCTGGCTTCCTGCCAAAGATCGATCGTTCCATTGCAATTGCCTCCTGTTGCTGAAGGGCCGCGGCGTTCACATCTCGCCGCCAGCGGCTTCCCCAAACGGTGAGGAAGGTAGTGACGCCGGAAGAAAAGTAGCAAGAAAAAAAACGCGTGGATTGCGATTTCACCAGACGAAATCAATAACCCTGCAGGATTGGCCCGATTCTCGGGGAAAAGTCAAGAATGTTGGGACGCAACTCGAAGCGGATCCCGAGACAACCTTCTCGACTTATTTTGTTCAGCGAAATATAGTTGCACAGGATAACGTGCACGATGCGCCGAGGCACTGAAATGACACCCCTGGAACAGACGCAGGACGGCCCGCGCAACCGCGCCGAGCCTCGCTACACGATCCAGGCCATCGTTCGCGCCTGCGACGTGCTCCGCTGCTTCCGCCCGAACGATCATCGTCTCGACCTGAACGAGATCACCGTCCGCAGCAAGATCTCGCGCCCGACCGCATACCGGATCCTGACCACTCTGGTCCAATGCGGCATGTTGGAGATGCCGGAAAAGAACTCCTATCGCCTCGCTGGCCAGCAGGCCCAGCGGAAGCGGTACCGCTTCGGCTACGCCTCGCAAAGCGAGGAGTTCTCCTTCTCGCGGCTCGTCTCGGACAGCATCCGCAGTAGCGCCTACGCCGCCGGCGTCGATCTGCTGGTGCTGGGCAACGACTACAGCTCGAAGACCGCGATCCGCAACGTGGACCGATTCATCCGCGAGGGCGTGGACCTGGTCATCGAGTTCCAGACCAACCAGCACAGCGCCGCCATGATCGCCTCCAAGCTGACCGAGGCGGGAATTCCGCTCATCGCGATCGACATCCCGCACCCGGGCGCGGACTACTACGGCGCGAACAACTACCGCGCCGGGGTGATCGGCGGCCGCGCTCTGGCCCAGGGATGCCTGCACCAGTGGGGTGGCAACTTCGACCAGCTTGTGCTGCTGGAACTGCCCATCGCCGGTCCCCTGCCGCACTCCCGGTTGAACGGCATCCTGGCCGGACTGCGACAAGTCCTGCCGCATGTCCCGGACCACAAAGTCTGCTTCCTCGACGGCCACGGCCGCTTCGAGAGCAGCCTAAGCATCACGCGGCGCCACCTAGCCCGCCATAAGTCGAGCCGCGTGCTCCTCGGCGCGGTGAACGATCCGAGCTGTCTCGGTGCCCTTGAGGCGTTTGAAGAGACGGGGCACGCTGAGTACTGCCTTGCCGTCGGACAGAACGGCAGCATCGAAGCCCGCCAGGAGATGAGGCGGCCGGGCTCGCGTCTGCTCGGGTCGGTCGGCTATTTTCCAGAGCACTACGGCGAGGCGGTCATCGCCCTCGCGCTAGACAAGGCCCAGGGCAAGGAACTCCCGTCCGCTTCCTTCGTCAAACACCAGATGATTACGCCGCTCAACGTGGACAACTTCTATCCCAACGACAAGATGCTGCGCGTGGGCGGAAGCGATTCCCTGCTCCTGAGTACGCATTGAGCGCAGACGTCGAAATCAGCCGTCATCGTAAGTTGGCCGTGTGAACCGTCTGCCAGGAATCTTGACCGAAGGTGTCGGACGGCGTGTCGCTTGAGGTGCCGCCCTAAGCGTCCTGTCTGGCGAAGATAGCCGGGACAGACTCCCCGGTGTCGATGTCTACGATCTTGACGCTGAGGAGCACACTGCGAATCTCGCCAAAGAGAGGGTCGAGGTAGAAGATGAGGGCCTCGGGTTCGGTGTCGCGCAGGCCGATCCACCAGCTTCGATCGGCCGGCGTGAGTTCCGGCAGAACGGCGTCTAGAACCTGGTCCATATCGGGGCCCTTGAACTGGTCCTCGTACCAGCGGGCGGGATCCCCCTCAAGTTCACTGACGAGGGCCATGCGGCAGAGACGCCTCCAGACACCCGGAGAGCGCAGGGCGGCGCGGAAGAGGCGGCGCTGCTCGGGTATCAGTTCGGAGGAGGTCAGCAGCTCTTCGGCGTCGTCCGAGGGCAGCGCAAAGTCGGCGATGAGGCGAAGGTTTACGGCGGCCTGGCGGGTGTCTTCGGGATGCAGGGTTGGGTCGGGGAACCCTTGAACGGGCATGTAAGCCTCCATTGCGGGGGCACCTGGGGAGGGCACCGCTTCGACGTGTTAGACGTGCGGTCCGGGTGGAATGGAGGCCTGCGCCGAAGTTGCAACTTGGATCGCTGGGCAAACTGGTCCTTATGCGTCATTCTGGAAGGATGAAGCGCATCCTGTTCCTGCTCACGGTGGCGTTGGCCCTGCCGCTTGCCGCTGCTGCCCAGGTCGCACTGCAAACCGCCCAGCCGACGTCGGCAAGGCCAGGGAGCCAGATGGTCTCGCCCGCCATCGACGACGGGCCCGGCCCGTTCTCCTACTTCAGCCGATCCACCGACGAGATTGGCGTCATGAACGGCCGTTCGGGCTCCGAGATTACGCCGGAGGGGTTCGTCTACAGCGGCTTCGGCGAGCTTATGTTCTTCGTCGGGCCGGAGCAGACGCCCATCACCGCGCGGGTGAGGACCCTTGAAGAGGGCCGCCTGCCGGTGCTTCACTATACGGTGAAGCACCTGGGAATCGAATACCTGTTTACCGTCTTTGCGGCGCGGGCCTCCGCTCGACCGGACAGTCAAGTGGTGAATTTTGTCCGCGTGACGATGCGGAATCCCGGAAACCTGCCCCGCGCGGCCTTCTTCACTGCGGCGCTGCGCTATCAGGGCGAGCAGACGACGGAGACGCCCACGGGCGACAACCGGTTCAAGCGGCCGATTCCGCCCAGCGGCTTGGGCCAGTTCGACCAGCCGGGAGAGGTCTTCAGCAAGTCGTGGATCTACAGCGTGGCGGGCGATGCCTTCCTGCGCGACGCTCGGACGATGTATCTCTTCCCGGCACAACCCGCGCCGCGGCTCTCGCTGACGTTGCGGAGCCACTACAACCGCAGCCAGTCGCTGGGCCCGGAACGGCTGGACGTGCAGCCGACGACTCCGACCAGCGTCGCCGCCTACACATTGGAACTCGCGGCGGGCGCGAGCCGGTCGCTTGACTTCAAGATGCCTCTTGTACCGGTGGAGGCCGGAAGTGCTGCGTATCACGAGGTCGAGGCGGCTGGATTCGACGAGGCCCACACGGCAACGGTGCAGTTCTGGCGGGAGATTCAGGAACGGGGCATGAAGATCGATGTCCCTGAGGCGAAGGTGGTCGAGACCTTCCGGGCGAGCCTGATGTACGACCTGCTCGCGCTCGATGCGGAGGATGGCAACACCGTCCAGACCGTCAACGACTTCCAGTACCACCGCTTCTACCTCCGCGACGCGGCGGACTTTGTGCGGATGTACGACGCGACCGGATATCCGGAGATCGCCGCGCGGGTGCTGGCGCTGTTTCCCTCGCGCCAGCAGGCGGACGGCAACTTTCTCTCGCAGCCGGGGCAGTACGACGGCTGGGGCGAAGCGATGTGGGCCTTCGGGGAGCACTTCCGCCGAACTCATGATCTCGCCTTCGCCAACTCCGTCTATCCCGGCATCGTCCGGGCTGTTGATTGGCTGACGAAGGCGCGCGCGGCCGACCCGCTGCATGTCATGCCGATGAGCGATGTCCGCGATAACGAGTATGTGTCGGCGCACTTGACCGGCTATAACTTTCTGGCGCTGGGAGGACTGCAGTCGGCGATCGAGCTGGCGAGGGCGACCGGGCACGAGGCGGACGCAGCGCGATTCCAGGCAGAGTATGACGGCTACCACGCCACCTTCTTCAACCTGCTCGATGCAGTGACAAGAAAGACGGGCGGTTATATTCCTCCCGCGCTGGACGCACCGGCCGACGGCTGGGGCGGGACCGACTGGGGCAACCTGCTCTCCATCACGCCAGTGCAACTGCTTGATCCGCTCGATGCGCGGGTGACGGCGACGCTCCAGCATACGCAGTCGCGGTATAAGGAGGGCATCGCCACCTACAGCGAGCCCGACGACGGCGAATTTCTGCACCACTATCTGACCATCAAGAACACGCTGACCGAGCTGGTGCGCGACACTCCTGACGACCAGCAGCAGGCCATCCGTGAGTTCTACGCGGAGCTGCTCCATACCAGCTCCACGCACGCGGGGTTCGAGTACGCCATACGCCCATGGGGGTCGCGAGACTTCGAAGGCAACCTTGCCCCGCATGGCTGGTTTGCGGCGGACTACCGCAATCTTCTTCGCAACATGATGCTGCGCGAGGAGCGCGACACGCTGCACCTGCTCTCGGCCGTGTCGCCCGAGTGGATCGGCGCAGGCAAGCGCATCGCCGTCTCCCGCGCGCCGACCGAGTTCGGACCGGTCAGCTTCACGCTCGACATGCCCGCCGAGACCACCGCAACGCTGCACATCCAGAACGCCTGGACGTCAGCGCCACAGGCGATCGTGCTTCATCTGCCCTGGTTCATGCAGGCCGACTCCATCACCGCCGATGGAGTACCGGAGCCGGTGGCTGACGATCAAGCCTCGCTCCCGCCCGGCACGAAGCTCGTCCACATCGTCTGGCACCGCAAACCCGGTGCCTCCGAGATGAGCTACCCCCGAACTGTCGCGAGTTACAAGGCAGAGTACCGTCGCCGCTACGACCATCTCCTCGCAACCGGCGAGTCGATGCCCGGCAAAGACACATGGAACGTCCCGGAGCATTGAGTGAGAGAGGGCGCCATCCTGAGCCACGTTTGGCCATCTTTCGCGCCGAACGGAGCCGAAGGATCTGCGGTGCGCCTCACAGCTTGATGAAGATCCTCCTCCGGTAGAGCACCAGCACTGGCAGATAACACACACCCACATACAGCACCGAATACACCATGGAGACGAAGGGCGGCGGACCCAGCCACCGGGGCAGCAGATGGAAGAGCCACTGCTGCAGATCTCCGCCACGCACAGGAATCGCCGCCAGCAGCATTGCCAGCAGCTCCGAGAAGACATAGGCGGTCAGCGCGTTCGTGCCGAAGACCAGCCACGGCGCGACCAGCCGCCGCTTTACCGCCAATTCACTCCCGGAACGATCGACCCGCCAGTAGAGTCCCGCCAGCAGTGCCGTCGCGATGCCACCGTTGAAGAGCGCGAAGGAGCTTGTCCACAGCCGCTTGTTGAACGGAAAGTAGGGCGACCACGCGAGTCCGACGAGGACCAGCCACAGCCCCGCGCCCAGCAGCATCCACGCCTTCCGCCCCTCCGGCCCGGGCCTGCGGAGCCAAGCCGCCGCAAGCGTTCCCAGCAGCGTCGTCCCCACCGCCGGAACCGTGCTCAGCAGCCCTTCGGGGTCGTAGAACCCGCGGTGGTAGAGATGCGCCGCCGGGACCAGCGCACGGTCGGTCCACGAGGCCAGGTTGCCGAGCGGGTCCAACACACCCACATCCACGCCCGGAAGCCCGAAGCCCGGCACCCGCACATGCAGCATCAGATACCAATATCCCGCCAGCGCCGCGACCGTCGCCGCCACGCATCCCGCAACGCGGCCGTAGAGGAACACAATCCCGGCAAGGAGATAGCAGAGCGCGATCCGCTGCAGCACCCCGTAATACCGCAGCCGCCGGAATTCCAGCCCCGAAGGCAGCTCCGAGATGTAATTCAGCGCCAGGCCCGCCAGGGCGATCACCAGAGCACGCCTGAGGAGTTGCGCCAGGATCCTCCGCCGCGAAGTGCCACGCCCCAACCTGGTCGAAAACGCCAATTCGATGGACGCTCCTACGATGAACAGGAACGTCGGGAAGACCACGTCGGTCAGCGTGCAGCCATTCCAGACCGAGTGCCGCAACTGCGAATACGACACCGCGCCATCGCCCGCCGTATTGACCAGGATCATCAGCGCAACGGTCAGTCCGCGCATCACGTCCAGCGAAAGCAGCCGTGGTTTCAGGGTCATCGAGAGTCCAGAATACGCCCGGAAATGACCGACGCGCCGCCCGCCCGAAGGCGAGACGGCGCGGGACGGTTGGCCCAATCGATCCGGTCGTCTGGTCGATATCGGGAGGCCCGTTGCTCTGGGGTGCGGGACTCCCAACTCTATCGTCAGCCGGTCGTTCAGCGCCCTAGAAGCTGAACTTCGCCGCGAACTCCACCGTGCGCTGCTCGTAGCTCGGCGTGCCGGAGATGGAGGTGATGGTTCCAACGCTGGACGTATTGCTGATCGCCGCGTTCGGTGTGCCAAGGTTGGGGTGGTTGAAGACGTTGAACGAGTCCGCGCGAAGCTGCAAGTTGTACCGCTCCTTGAACAGGATGTTCTTCTGCAGGTTCATGTCCCAGTCCTGGAAGCGGGGTCCGCGCAGCATGTCGTAGCCGGAGGTGCCGTAGGTGGCATACGTGGTAGGACCGCCAGCGACATAGCTGCTGCAAGCGACAGTACCGGTTGCCGTGTAGCATGGCGGCGCGGTGAACGCCGCCGGGTTGAACCACTCCGCCTTGGTCTTCTTGCTCGGGTACAGCGGCACGCCGGGGACCTGGTTAGCCCGGCCACTGACGAGGCCAGTGATGCCGGACGCCGAGTAGGTGACCGAGAAGGGCTGGCCCGTCTGGATGTCCGTGATGCCGGAGATCTGCCATCCGCTGACGATCTTGCTGACCAGATTGCTCGAGTCCGACAGGAACATCTGGCCGCGGCCGAACGGCAGCAGGTAGGAGTAGTTCAGCTCCAGCACCTGCGGCGTAATGCCGGAGATCGGACCGTAGGAGTCGTTCGGGTGCGCTCCGGACGGGTCTTCGACGTTCTCCGTCCCGAGGACGCGGGTCCACTGGTACTCCGCGCCAAAGGCCATGCCGTGGCTGTACTGCTTATGCAGGCCAAGCTGGAGCGAATTCATGGTGCTGTGGAAGATGGGGGCGAGGTCCTCCGTGATCGCAGCGAAGGGCTGGACGAGGTTGGTGCTCTGCACCGTCGAGCCGACGATCGGCGGGTCCTGTAGGTTGATGTTGGGCGTGGTGGTCCCCGGGCCGCCGTAGTTGTTCTGCTTCAGGTTGTGCTGCCCAACGTAGCCCACGCGGACGTCGAGGCCGCGCTTGAACTGGTGCTCGACCGCCAGGTTGTACTCCTCGGTGTAGGGTGTCGTCGTCTTAGGCTGCGTGAGGACAGACGGGTTCGAGCTGAACTTGCCCGTGGCGGAGAAGGGATTGCTCATGGTGAAGAAGCCAGGAGCGGTGGCTGAGGTCGCGTTGGTGTACGTCTGTGAGGCCACGAAGGGCAGCGTCGTGAAGGGCGCGGTATCCACGTAGTTCGACGCGAGCAGGTTGAAGAAGATGCCGCCCGCGCCGCGGATGACGGTATTCGGCAGGATTTGGTAGGCGAAGCCGAGGCGCGGGGCGAAGTTCTTCTTCGCCTGGCCGAGATAGCCGAAGACGTTGCTGGGCAGACCGACCTGCGAGGAGAGAGCGATCGGAATCGCACCATTGATGTACGCGGGGATGGAAGCGGATGGGTACGAGCTGCCGAAGACGACGACCTTTTGAAGCGACGGGATGTACAGCGAGTCCGCGCCGTAGGGGCTGGGCTTGAACCACTGTAGGTCGTAGCGGATGCCGGCATTGATCGTCAGCTTCGGGACCGGCTTCCAGTCATCCTGCACATAGGCCGCGTACTGGCTGGAGATGTTGCGGACGATGTAGTTGTTCGGCGCCGCGTTGCCGGTGGTGACGGGATAGCCCAGCAGGAAGTCCGCCAGTGCATTGCCTGAGTAGTGGCCGTTGAAGCTGTAGGAGCCGCGCTGCGGGCTCTCCGCCGAGTCGTTGAAGTGGTTGTCGTAGAGGTAGGATCCGCCGGCCTTGACGGTGTGCTTGGCGAAGACCTTGGTAACGGCGCCGACGATCTGTCCGTCCTGTTCGAGGTCCTTCGATCCGGACTCGGAGACGCTGGTGATATTGGTGATCGAGATCTGCGGAGCGCCTTCGATCAGCTCTGGCCCAAGACCAGGAATGATCGACGAGAAGTCCGTCTTGTAGTTCTGCGGCGTGCGGTAGATCGGCAGGTGGAAGTAGGAGCCGTAGACATCGAGCAGCAGCGTGGGCGAAAACGTGTGCGTGTAGCCGAGGATGAAGTTGCTGTTGTGTTCGCCGTCCTGCGCGTTGCCGCCCTGCAGGCTGTCCGAGCCCTGGGTCGCGTTGGGGCCGTAAAAGGCGCGCAGCCAGGTGAAGCGCACCTGGTCGTTGGGGCCGATCTTGTGGTCCAGCCGCAGCGAGAAGCGCGTCGACTTGCTCAGCTCCTGAACCTCTTCAAACGTATTGACACCCAGCCCGGAGACGGTCGGCTTGGGATAAAGAATCGTCAGCAGTTGCTGGTCGACCGAGCTCAACCGGGCGGTCGGGATGATATTGCCCGCAAACGCGGTCCCGGTCAGGGGGTCGATGATGGGCGTCGAAACTTCACTGAAGTTGCCCTGGCGCTGCAGGAGTGTTGGCTGCTGCGAACTGAGCGCATAGGACTGCGTCAGGTGGAAGCCCTCGAACGCCGCGAAGAAGAAGCTGCGGTCGCGGCCGTTGTAGAGCTTCGGAATGAAGATCGGCCCGCTGAGGTTGCCGCCGTACTCGTTGCGCTGGTAGGGCGGACGCGCCGACGACCCGTTGAAGTAGCTCTTCGCGCCCATGCCCTTGGAGCGGTTGAACTCGAATCCCTCGCCGTGGAGCCTGTTGGTGCCGCTGGCGCTGACGACGATGATCTGAGCGGGCTGGTTGAACTCGGCCGGTGCGCCGGTGGTCAGAATCTTGAACTCGGCGATCGCGTCGAGCGAGGGGACTTCACCCTCGCCGCGCTGGAGAGTCACCTCCTGGTTGGTCACGCCATCGAGCGTCGATCCGAGGCCGCCGTAGGCGTTGCGGCCGCCGGTGCCGATCGCCGCCGTCACGCCGCGCGTGTCGAGTTGGTCCTGCGCGCCCACGCCCTGCACTCCAGGTGCCAGCGCAACGAGGCCGTTGATGCCGAGGCGGCCGTTCAGCGGCGTATTCTGGATAGCCTGGCTGTCGATGACCGACCCTACCGAGGAGTCTTCTGTCTGGATGGTCGGGCCCGCGCTCGTTACCTCGACCGTCTGGTCAGTGCCCCCCACGGCCAGCTCCGCGTTGATCTGCGCGACCTGGTCGATGGACAGGACGATATCGGTCTGCTTGTAGCTCTTGAAGTTGGGCTTGGTAACGGTCACCGTGTACGTGCCCGGAGGCAACTGGGTCACCGTGTAGCTGCCAACATCGGACGTCGTGACGGTATGTACGGCGTTCGTCGCGACGCTCTTCACGGTGACTGTCGCGCCGGGGATCGCCGCGCCGGTCGAGTCCGCGACCGTACCGGTAATGGAACCGGTGATGCCCTGGCCAAGGCACGCAGTCGCCATGGTAAGCGAGAGAGTGACGAAAAGGGCGACCGTAAGGGCCGCCTTCGTGCCCGCCGCCTTCGTGCCTATGGAACAAAGGGTCCTGCGGAGTGCTGCTGCCTTGCCTGTCATTGCGTTCATTTCGGTCTCCTAAGTTTCTGCTGCGCCTGTTCATGCGCCCGTTCAGTTCCCGCTCTCAATCTCAGTGCTGCTGCCCAATCCCAACCCGGCGAACTGCTCCATCGTTCCCTGCGGATCGCGCCCGGACCTGCCCTGAATTGAGCCAACATCCTGCTAACCCGTATACACGA
>Ga0116226_10000494_pt1 | contig 33556 bp, 30 predicted proteins | sample S1TSphfallax_FD_89692 | JGI IMG/M metagenome (GOLD analysis project Ga0116226, IMG submission 89692) | Host-associated microbial communities from peat moss isolated from Minnesota, USA - S1T2_Fa - Sphagnum fallax MG | ecosystem: Host-associated > Plants > Peat moss > Unclassified | place: USA...
ATCCGAGCCTCCGATGTGGATGTGATTTTAAATCTCACTTGCGGCATGGGTGGCATGCTGTGCCTGGCGGCCGACAATCCCGCGGTGATAGTGGAAGGCACCGACATGGCCACACCCTTCGAACGGGTGGAACATGTCGGAAGGTTGCGACCCGAAATCTGCACGCTGGATTGCGGCAGCATGAACTTCGGTGATGGGCTCGCCATCAACCGTACCGCGGATCTGGAAATCATGGCGCGGCATGTCATGGAGTGGAACGTCAAGCCGGAGCTTGAGGTTTTCGATATGGGGCAGGTGGGCATCGCGCTGAAACTCATATCGCGCGGCGTCGTGCCCGGCGATCCATTGTTTCAGTTTTGCCTCGGCATCGATGGCGGCGCGCCTGCGGCCGCTGAATCCATCCTGGGTATGCGGGCCATGTTGCCAGCCAATGCAACGTGGGCTGCGTTCGGTATTTCCCAGCATGAAATGCCCATGGCGGCGTTGGCGGTGTTGCTGGGTGGCAATGTGCGGGTGGGCTTGGAGGACAATCTGTATCTGGAGCGCGGCGTGCTGGCGACCAACGAACAGTTGGTGGAAAAGGCGGCACGAATTGTGCACGATCTCGGCGCCCGCGTGCTGACGCCAGCGCAGACCAGGCAGAAGCTGAAGCTGGCAAATCGTTACAGGAGAGTGGCATGAACGATGTGGCGCCGGGGTATGCGTTGTCGCCCGGCCTGCGCAAGCTCAAGCCGGTGAAGGCAACGCAGGAATCGCTTGCCGGCTATGGCTACCTGATTGGCGAGCCAGGTGGGCGCGAGCGCGACAAGATGGATTTTTACGGCAAGCAGGTGAGGGTGACGCAACCGGCGAAATTTAATGGCAACGATGATCTTTGCTTGAACTTGGTGAGTTTCCAGCAACGCCCGTTGACCGTGCGCTGGATGGAATTTCATACCAAACACACGCAGACGTTCATTCCTCTTTCCGGTCGGCCTTTCTACATGGTGTTGGGCAAGCCGACCTGCCGACGGCCGGACGGATCGTGGGACGAATCGCTTGGTACGTTGCCGAATGTGGAGGACGTCACCGCGTTCGAGTTCGATGGTTCCGGCGGTATCGTCATGGAAGTGGGCACCTGGCACGAGGTGCCATTTCCGATCGAGGGGGAGACTCATTTCATCGTTATCTGTACGAACGAAACCAACGACAACCTTGAGAACCAGGCGCCGGACGGCGATTTCGAAGGCGGCGATCTGAGCAAGCGCAACATGGCAAAGCATCTCGGCTTCACTTTCGCTGTCGATGCATGATCGATCTCTACACCTGGACCACGCCGAACGGCCGGAAGGTTTCGATCGCCCTGGAGGAGATGGGGCTGCCCTATGAGGCGCAAGCGGTCGATTTGAAAGCCGGCGTGCAAAAGCAGCCCTGGTTCGTTGCCATCAATCCGAACGGACGCATTCCGGCAATCATTGATCGCGATGAGGATGATTTCGCGATCTTTGAATCCGGCGCCATTCTGGTGTATTTGGCCGAAAAGTCGGGACTTTTACTGCCAGCGGGACGGCGGCCGCGTTCGTTGGTGATGCAATGGCTGATGTGGCAAATGGGTGGGCTGGGGCCCATGCATGGGCAGGCTAACGTGTTCGTACGCTATTTTCCGGAGAAGATTCCCGCTGTCATTGCGCGCTACCAGAACGAAACCATGCGCCTGCTGGCGGTGATGGACCGGCGGCTCGGGGAAGTGGAATTTCTCGCCGGCGATTATTCTATTGCGGATATCGCCTGCTACCCCTGGGTGATCCAGCATGACTGGGCGGGGCTGGATATAGCTGGACTGCCGCATCTTGGGCGTTGGATGGGAGCAATCGCCACGCGGCCGGCGGTGCAGAGAGGCGTCGCCGTGCCGATGGCACGGCCTATTCCGGATGCCGAGACGGGGCGATTGATTGTGGCGCAGTAAGAAAGATTCTTCTTTCGTGAAAACAAGATGAATCTTCCTTCGCTTTGGAAAAATAATGACTCTAACCTGGCCCAATGACGCACGCCTAGCCGTTTCGCTTGTTGTAAACGTGGAGGAAGGATCCGAGCGGTCGGTAGCGCGCGGCGATTCCGGCATGGAGGCGGTTGACGAGCTGGGCATGTTCTTCAAGGGTCCAATTCGAAACCTCAGCAACGAAAGTAATTATCAGTTTGGCATCGACGTTGGCGCACCGCGGATTCTGCGTCTGCTGGCGCAGCACAATTTTGCAACGACCTGGACGGTATGCGGTCTGGCGATGCAGAATGCACCAACGCTCGCGCGTGCCATTACGGCACACGGGCATGAGGCATGCAGCCACGGTCACCGTTGGCAGTTCCAGTACAAGATGGACGAGGCGGCCGAACGCGATTTCATTCGTCAGGCGGTGATGGCGATTGAAACCACGACCGGGCAGCGTCCGTTGGGGTGGCTGAGCCGCTATCTTGCAAGCCCGAATACGAGGCGGCTTCTGGCGGAACTGGGCTTTGTCTATCATATGGACGATTTTTCCGGTGAGATACCGTTCTGGGATGCGCCGGAGGGAATGCCGATCGTGGTGGTGCCGTATCAGCTCGATACCAACGACATGAAAATGTGGTCCGATCCAGCCTATACGGCGCGGGCATGGCTGGATTATGTGGTGGACAGTTTCGATTCGTTGTATGCGGAAGGCGCGGCCGCACCTGCGATGCTCTCGGTCGGCATGCATGTGCGCATCATGGGTCGGCCGGGCAGGGCGCACATGCTGGCGAAATTGCTGCAACATATCGCCAGCCACGGGCATGTTTGGGTGGCGAGACGGCTAGATATCGCCCGCCATTTCGCGGCAAGCTGCCCATATCCGGCTTCGTCCGGATGAGCGTTTCGGAAGTGTTCGCATCCCACGCGCTCAATTTGCAGTGGAGCGCGCTGCCAGAAACGGCGTGCGATTGCGCCAGAATATTCCTCCTCGATACGATAGCGGTTGGTGTTGCCGGGGCGGCGACGCCGTTCGCCGATGCGGTGTTGGCAAGCGAGGCAGCCGGCTCCATCGGATCCGCGCGCATATTCGGGCGGGCGGGCAGCGTCTCGGCGCGTTCGGCGGCCTTCGTGAATGCGTATCAAATTCACGCGCAGGAATTCGACTGCGTGCATGAGGCAGCAGTGCTGCACCCGTATTCCGCGGTGCTTGGGGCGCTCGCGGCGGAATGCACGGCGCGGCCGGGCGTGAATGGTGTGAATTTTGGCGCCGCTCTGGTGGCCGGCGTGGACATTTCGGTTAGCCTTGGTTTGGCGGCACGCAGCCCGCTCAAATTTTTCCGGCCGGCGTCAGCGGGAATTTTTGGCGCCACCGCCGCAGTGGCGCGTGTGCGCGGCCTGACAATCGCACAGACGGTGGCGGCGCTGGGCCATGCCCTGTCTTTCGCCTCGGGAACGATGCAGGCGCATGTGGAAGGCACGCCAGGGCTCGCCTTGCAAGTGGCGGCGGCTGCCCGCAGCGCGATTGCGGCGACTGATTTGGCCGAACTCGGTGTGCCGGCAACCGCGATGTCGATCGAGGGACCGTTCGGATATCTGAATTTGTTTGAGACGGCATACGATCTGGTACCTATGCTGGCCCGGTTGGGGTGTGAATTCGCGGTAACGGAATTAAGCCACAAGCCATATCCAACCGGTCGGGCGGCGCACGGCGGCATTGAAGCGGTGCGAACACTCAGGCAAACGCATAAGGTTTCGGCACATGACGTCGCCGATCTTTGCTATGTAGCACCGACCCTGATCGCGCGCCTGGTCGGGCGGCCTGCGCACGCCAACATGCTTGTGGCCTACGCACGCCTCTGCCTGCCCTATCTGGCAGCCCACACGCTGCTGCATGGAAATGTCGGCCTGGACGCGTTCGCGCCGGCGGCGCTGGGGGACGCGTCAGTTCTGGAACTGGCTTCCCGCGTCACGGTGCAGGTGGATAACAATTCCGATCCGGCCGCTTTCACGCCGGCGTGCCTGTGGGCACGCTTACGGAACGGGCAGGTGATTGAAATTCCAGTTCCGTTTCTGCCGGGCAGCCCACAGGCACCGCTTGATGCACACGCGAGAATGGAAAAAGCCAGGCAGTGCCTTGCTTTTGGAAGTGTGGCACTAAGCGCGGATGTCCTTGCCGGCCGCATTGAGGCGCTTGACCAGGTGATGGATGTCGGCGCTGTCCTGTCGCTTTCTAGCCATGGACTGGAAACGCCGGCGGCGGCGAAAGTCGGGGAGATTGCATGAAGGCTTTTCACATTGGTGCTCAGACCGGACCCGCCTCTCTTGCGGTAGCGGAACGGGCGGACCCCGTCGCCCGGGCCGGCGAGGCGGTGCTGCGCGTACGGGCGGTGTGCCTGAACCATCGGGACCTGCTTATCGTTTCGGGAAAATATGGCCCCGTCAGGCCGGCCGATCGCATTCCGGTTTCCGATGGAGTGGGCGAGGTGGAGGAGGTCGGCGAGGGTGTTACGTGCGTAGCACCCGGCCAGCGCGTTATGTGCGGGCATTTCGCAAGTTGGATAGATGGCGCCTTCGTACCATCGGTATTCGCAACCGACCTCGGAGTGACAAGAGATGGCTGGCTGGCGGAACGGATCGCGGTGCCGGCCGACGCACTTGTTGCGGTGCCCGACACGCTTTCCGATGAACGCGCCGTGGCCCTGGGGGCCGCCGGCCTGACGGCATGGCATGCGCTGGTGGAGGTGGGAAGGGTGAAGGCGGGCGACCTGGTTTTGTCGCTCGGCACCGGTGGCGTTTCGATTTTTGCACTGCAATTGGCGAAACTGCACGGCGCAAGGGTGGCTATCACCTCCTCCAGCAACGAAAAACTGGCGCGCGCGCGGGAACTGGGTGCCGATATTTGTGTCAATTACCGGACGAACCCGGACTGGGCGCCGGCCATCACCGCGGCCAATGGCGGCACCGGGGCGGACATTGTGGTGGAGACGGGTGGATTGGCGACGTTGCCACAGTCCATCGTTGCGGCGGCGCCAAACGCACGCATTGTTCTGATCGGCGCGCTGGCCGGCACAACGGACGCGACGCTGCCGAATTTTTCCTCCATTCTCGGAAAGAATCTGGTGTTGCGCGGCATAACAGCGGGCAACCGCAAGATGCTGAGCGACCTGGTGCGTGCGGTGGATGCGGGTGGCCTGGTGCCGGTAATTGATCGCGCGTTCGGGTTCGCGGAGGCGCCGGAAGCATATGCGTATTTGAAATCTGGGGCGCACTTTGGGAAGGTGTTGATAAGAGTTTCCTGAAGAAGGGAGATCCTTCTTTTTTGAAAAAAAGCAAAAGACTTTTGCAAATTGGCGTAGACGGTCCTTGTTAGAATTTCGGTGGCCGTTTTTCGCTGAAGGCGCGCCTGCCTTCGGCAAAGTCGGGCGACTCCAGCACGTCCAGATACGCGGCCCGTGTTCCCGCATCCTCGCAATTCTGCCCTTGTAGGGTGCGCGCAATGAAATCACGTGCCACGCGGATCGATCCCGGCGCGAGCGAGGCGACTTGATCGGCGTATACGCGCGCCTGCTGGTGCAATTCGTCGTGCTTGCAGATGCGGTCAACGAGGTGAATGCCGCTCGCTTCGGCCGCGGTGATGGTTCGGGCGGAGAATAACAGGTCACGCGCCGCGGCGGCGCCGATGGTGGTGACAAGGCGGCGCGTATCCTCGAAGGAATAGGCGATGCCGAGTTTGGCGGGCGGAATGGCAAAGCTGGCGTTCTCAGCGGCGAAGCGCAGGTCGCAGCAGAGGGCGAGGGCGACGCCGCCGCCGAAGCACACGCCGCCGATAACGGCAATGCGTGGCTTTTGCCCGCCGCATAACGCATCCATGGCGGCGGAAAGGTCGGCGGCGTACGCAGCCGCGGCGTTGCGAGTAGCGTACACGTCATCGAATTCGGCAATGTCCGCGCCGGCAGCGAAATGGTCACCGGCGCCTTGCAGGAGGATGACGCGCACCAGGTTGTTCCGGTCAAGCTCAGAAATAGCATGCGGAATCGCGCGCCACATAGCGCGGGAGAGCGCGTTGCGCTTCTCCGCCCGATTGAGAACAACATATCCAACATTGCCCCGTACAAAATGCTCGATCATGAAGCGCGCAATCCATTGAACAAAAGTTTTTGCTTCTTTTTTTTCAAAACAGAAGACCTTCCTTCAATGCGGCTCCTCCCCCCCCGAAACGTTCATCGACTCCGCTGTAATATAGCGCGCCTCTTCCGAACAAAGAAACGCCACCGCGCAAGCGGTATCCTCGGGCAGACCGGGCCGGCGCAGAGGAATGCGGGTGGCCATGGCGGCGAGATAGGTGTCAACCGAAGCATGACCGGTGACACGCGCAAAATATTCGTTTTGCCAGGCGCCCAGCCCGGTGGTGACATGGTTGGGGCAGACATTATTCACAGTGATGCCGTGCGGCCCAAGTTCGATGGCGGCCGAACGCACCAGGCCGACCAGGCCGTGCTTGCTCGCGCAGTAGGACTGGGCGTGCGGAAAGCCGGACTTGGCGGCCTGGCTGGCGATGTTGACAATGCGTCCGCCGCGGCCGGCCGTGACCATATGCTCGGCTGCGACCCGCAAGCCATAGAAGGCGCCGGTAAGGTTGACGTCAATGACGGCAGCCCAATCAGCGGGGGTTACCTCAAGCAGCGGCTTCATGATGTAACCGATGCCGGCGTTGTTGATCCAAATGTCGAGGCTGCCGTGGGTGCCGACGGCGTGGTCGGCCAGCGCCCGGACTTCATCATAGGCTCTTACGTCGCAGGCGCAAATGGAGGCGTTCGCGCCCTCCCGCCGGCACAAGGCGGCGACCGTTTCCATGTCGTCATGTGCACCGATCATGGGTGCGGCGGTAGCGGCGTCCACGGGGCGGCCGATGTCGGAGATGACGACCGCGGCGCCTTCGCGGGCAAGCCGGCGTGCGATAGCTTCCCCCAAGCCGCCGGCGCGGCCGGCGCCTGTAACGACCGCGGTCTTGCCGGCGAAGCGGGGGGAAACGCTCATGCGCTGCTTCCTAGACGAGTTTTTCTGTCGTCAGGAACACGGTTTCCGCCAACTCCCCAAATGCGGCTGCCACTGCGCGCATCTTGTCGCTGGCAACGTCCTCGCCGAACTTTTCCATGTCGCGCACGTCGATGATTTCGGCATACTTATAGGGCGGCTCTGCGTTGCTGCCGAGGCGGCCGGTGACCCGCAACACCTCGAACGCCTCGATCGAGGGCAGGGCGTTGACAGTGGGGAGGTCCACGGTGCGGGCCCATTGTTCGTAGTCGGCCGCATGCACGCCGGGCCGCAGGTTGAACAGGGCGACAATCCGATGTGGCATGCACTATCTCCGACGTTTGCGTATAGTGTGGCCGATGATCCGGCGGCGCGGCGCGTGTGGTGCCCCGTTTGCCCGGCATGCGGATAAAACCGGGCGCGGGCTTGCTGCGGACCGGCAGTTTGCACGGATATGAACCATCAGGAGGGTCGTTATGGACGGCGATGTGGCACAGACTTCCATGGCGGCGCCGGTTCCGTATGATGGGCCGCCGGATTATCGTGCGGTGGGGCGGCACGGCGTTTTTCCGGATGTTTCGCATGACGAAATAGCACGGCTGAATTTTCTGGCGCAAATGAACCGGCATTTGGCCACGCGCGTGATGCCGCATGTGCGCGCCGCGTGGGAGGTGCGGGGTGCACCGGCGTTTGCCGCCGCGCATGGGCGGGCGCCGTCGGACCGGCATGAGGTGCGGCGGGCGTTACTCGGCGATCCGGTATTTTGTGCATGGTCTTCATTGCGGCGGTTGACGATGGAGCAGCGCCAGCAGGCAGGGCGGTGGGTGACGCTGCGCCAGGCCGAAACTTTGGCGGCGCGCGCTCGGGCGTTGACGGAGGGAGATGCGCGGCTGTCGCTCGACCCTTCCTTGCCGATACCGCGTTATATTTCCGCCATCGACCATCATTGCATGCCCGGCAGCTACCACCGCGAGGCCTTCCCGGGCGACGTTTCGGGGGCGGCGAACTACGACCATGGACTGTTTGCAACCACCGGCGGTCAGTTGGGGCGCTATTCGGACGGTGGCGGCCACGGCGTGGTGCAATGGATGCGCCGCCACATGCCAGGCTTCGCGCCACGCCGGATTTTGGAAATCGGCTGCACGGTCGGGCATAGTCTGCTGCCCATCGCGGCGGCGTTTCCCGAGGCAGAGGTGACGGCGGTGGATGTCGGCGCGCCGGTGGCGCGTTATGCGCTGGCGCGCGCGAAGTCATTGGGCATCGACAATGTGCGTGTGGTGCAGGCGGACGCCACCGATTTGTCGCGGTTCGAAGATGGATCGTTCGACTGGGTGCAGTCTACCATGTTCCTGCACGAACTTTCCGGGCCGGCGATGCGGGCGATCTTCGCCGAATCATTCCGGCTGCTTCGGCCGGGAGGAATCATGCTGCACGTGGAACAGCCCCAATATGCGGCGGAAATGGAGTTGTTCGAGCAGGCGATGCGGGACTGGGACGCGTTCTACAACAATGAACCGTTCTGGAGCACGATGCACGGGCTGGATCTGGACGGGCTGGTCATGGCGGCCGGATTTGCCCGCGAAAATCTGCTGCATGGGGGCGTGACGGCGGTGGTCGACAAAGCGGTGTTCCCCGACGCGGCCGATGAGAAATGCGAGGATTTCGGCCGCAAGGCGGCGTGGCATATCGTGGGCGCGCGGCGATGAGTGTGCAGGCGGCACTCGCCGGCGCCTCGGCAAAGCCGGCGGGCAAGAGGCCCTATTTCCTCGATCGCGAGGTGGAACGGGTGCTCGCGATCACCATGGCCGTGGCGCAGGAGCTTTCCGTGGCACGCGAGCGGATCGATACGCTGGAGCGGCTGCTGGAGCGGCGCGGTGTTCTGGCGCGAGCCGAGATCGATGCGTTTGTGCCAACCTCAGCCGAAGCAGCGGAGCGCGGGGCCTGGGTTCAGGAGTATCTCACGCGTGTGCTCCGGATTGTGCAGCAGGAGGGCGAGGCAGCAGCTTGCGGCGCGGAGTTGGCTTCGGAGGAACTGGCGGTGGAACTGGCGGCGGGGAAGTGAGGAAGATCGTCCCTACCCGCAAGCCACTTTCAGTGTGCGCAGGAACGTGACAATCTCCACCTCATCGACGACATCCGCATATTTTGCATTCATATCGAACAAGTTCGCCTCGTGCGGTGCTGGATGGCGGTCGCCGCACGCCTGCCTTACCACGCTGGTGATAAACCCGTGCGACATGGCATCCACGCAACTGGCCCGCACACATCCGCTCGTTGTCAGTCCCGTCAAGATAACGCTATCGACACCAGCCGCGGTCAGGGTGGAGGCCAGCGACGTGCCGAAAAATGCGCTGGGATATTGTTTGGTGATCACCAACTCATCAGGTTGCGGCTGCAACGCTTCCGGCCATGCGCCGGCGCCGCAACCCGGCAGGAAATTGCGCAAAGGCCTGGCCTTTTTAAAAAACCGCCCGCCATCCAGCCCGTTGGCCTGATAGGCAACCCGCGTCAGCACCACCGGAACCCCAACAGCGTGCGCCACCGCGCGCACCCGCAACGCCGAAGCCAGTGCATCCTCCACTCCGGCATACAAATCGCATCCCGGATCGAAATAGGCCTGCACGAAATCCACCAGCAGCAGCGCCGGCCAACGCCCGAACCCAATGCGGTTGCCGTACGCACGTTCATAGTTTTCGCGCAGCGACTCATCTGCCATCGCGCGCCCATTTCCGTTCAAATTCCCAAACATCCTCGAACCCGATCAGGGAACAGAACGTCTTGAAATCGAACATGTCCATCTCCGGGTGCTGGCTCAGTCCGTTATCCTTTAGCTGCCGCAGTGCTTTTTCCATGGCCGCCGCGGCGACGAGGCTCGTCATTGACGGATAGATCGCGAAACGATAGCCGATGTCGGCCAGGGTCGCTGCCGACAGAATCTGGGTTAGTCCGCCATCGGCCATATTGGCCATCATCGGTGCACTGATTTGCGCGCAGGCCGTGCGCATTTCCGCCTCGTCATGCAGCGCCTCAACAAAAATCACGTCCGCACCGGCGGCCTGGTACGCCGCCGCGCGTTCCAGTGCACCATGCAGCCCCTCGCTCTGCCGCGCATCCGTACGCGCAATAATCACTGTATTCTCCGGGTCTCGCCGCGCGGCGCAGGCAACTTTGACCTTCTCCACCATGTCCTGTGACGGCACCAGCCGCTTGTAGGGCGTGTGGCCGCATTTCTTGGGAAACTCCTGGTCCTCGATCTGAATACCGCACACGCCGGCAGCCTCGTAACCGCGCACCGTGTGATGCACGTTCAGCAGTCCGCCATAGCCGGTATCCGCATCGCCAATCACCGACGCCTTGCTGGTGCGCGCCAGCGTCGCCATGCGGTCCAGCATTTGCGTATAGCTGGCAATTCCGGCGTCCGGCAGTCCATAGCACGACGCCGTTAAAAAGTATCCCGTGCCATAAACGACATCAAAGCCTACGCGGTCGGCGATGACCGCGGCAATCATGTCCTGGATGCCGGGGACGATGAAGAATTCTCCGGCATTCAGTTTTTTGCGCAGGCGTGGGTCCGGCAACATTCACCTCTTAAAGGAAGAAAGGAAGCAGTTCGTATTAGTAATAAAGGAACCAAGAAACTCTGGTCTGAACGCTTCGTTGCCCGCGACAGTAAAAGTTTCTTGCTTCTTACGCTGCCCGCAACCAAACCGGTTGCACCGGCGCGGGCAGCCCGGTATCCTCTAGGCACGTTGCGCGTAGCGATTCGATTTCCGGGCCTCGGTCGAACACTGCCATGTCATTGCGGCCTCGCCGCATTTCGGCGCGTAACGCGTCGGTCGCATTCGCATCGAGCGTGCCAGCCGCGTCGCACACCACGCCGTAACGTCGTGCGCCATCCTGCGTGACCAGGCCACGTTGCACTTCCAGCGCGACCAGCGGGGCCTCCCGGTCCAGCGGGTCGCCCCAGCCGCCGCCACCCCACGTTACAAAATCAAGTTCGTCGCCGGGCGCCACGTCCACGTCGTCGCATTTGGACGGCAGCATGCGCGCCTCGCCCGAAGCCGGGCGCAGCCGCTTCCAGGACCGCATGCCAGGCTTGCCCCCATTAACGCCCCAGGGCGGCACGAACCAGCGATCATCATGGATCGCAATCTTGCCCGGCTGGGTAAAGCGGTAAACCATATGAATTCCATTGCCGCCGCGGAATTTGCCGGCCCCGCCGCTGTCGGCGACACTCTCGTAGCGTTCTATCACCATCGGAAAATAGCGCTCCAGAAACTCGTTCGGCACGTTGGTGAAGCCGGGCCACAGCGAGTGTCCATCCGCGCCATCGCCGAAAGGCCGCCCGGGAATGCCGCCAAATCCGATCTGGAACAATTGAAACCATTTCCCCGCGCCATCGTAGCCCGAGAACATCAGATGTGGGCTGGAGGAAAAGCCCGCGGCACACAGGAACTCCGGCGTCTTTTGTCCGAGCAGCGCACCCAGCACGTCGAAAATCCGGCCGAGCGCATGGGTGCGGCAGGAAAGTGCCGCCGGAAAACGCGGCTTCAGCAGACTGCCTTCCGGAATACGCACATCCACCAGATCGTAGAACCCGTCGTTGAACATGATCTGCGGGTCGAACACCATCACCATATAGATGCCGAAGAACATCTTGAACATGTTCTCGTTGAGCAGGAAATTGATCGACGAGCCGGATTGCGGATCGGTGCCGGCGAAATCCAGGATCACCTTTTCGTCTTCGCGCCACATGGTGCAGCGAATGCGGAACGGTCCCGCGCCGCGCCCGTCATCGCAGACATAATCCTCGAAAGACACAGGTGCGTCGCCCACCGCGGTACTGATCAGATGGGCCATGGCACGGCGGTTGCGGTCCAGCAATTCGTCCATTGCCGCCACCAGCATGTCGTCACCAAACCGGTCGCACAATTCCACCACGCGGCGGGCGCCGACACGGCACGCGGCGACGATAGCGTGCAGATCCGCCTTGAACCATTCCGGCATGCGCGACTGGTGCGCCGCGATCTTTACGATATCTTCCTGCAACTCGCCGCGGCGGTACAATTTCACCGGCGGAAGCCGCAGCCCCTCCTCGAAAATCGAGGCCGCATTGGTAGGCAGGCTGCCCGGCACCCGCCCGCCCACATCGGTCATGTGGCCGAACATCGCCGACCACGCAACCAGGCGGCCGAGCCGGAAAATTGGTGCGATGGCCAGCACGTCGTTATTATGGCTGATCGCGCCGCCCACCGAATATGGATCGTTCAACAGAATGATGTCGCCATTCTCGATGGCGCCGTCGTGGTTGCGCAGGAACCCGTCGATGAACGACCCGAATTGTCCAACCACCATCTTGCCGTTTCGTTCAGCAATTAGGGGAAATGCATCGCCCTGTTCGCGGATTCCAGGCGACAGCGCCGTTCGAAATAATGTGGCATCCATTTCCACCCGCGCATTGCGCAATGCGTTCTCGATAATGTCCAGTGTCACCGGGTCCACGCGGCAGTGGACGAAGGGGGTATCGTTGCTTTGCACGATGCGGGCGGGCATTCTGCGGTCCCCTCAGCCGGGATTGATCAGGATATTGCCGAAACGGTCCACCCGGGCGACACAATCTGGCAGGATCAGCGTGGTCGAATCCATTTCCACGACAATGGCCGGCCCGGCGATTCTGTCGCCGGCGCGCAGCCTGGTGCGGTCGTAGATTGCTCCCGGCTTCATGCCGCCATCGATCCACATCTCATGGTAGCGCAGCCGCGCGGCGACGGGGTCACCGTCGCCTTGCCCGATCGGTTGCGCCGGAATGTCGCGCACACCGCCCAGCGCCACGGCGCGAAGATTTACGAATTCCTGTTCTGCATCCATGATGAATGTAAACAGCCGTTGGTGTTCGGCATCGAAGGCGGTGGCCAGCCGTGCGAGGCCGCCATCGGCAAATCCGTCCAGGCTCACCTTCATCGGCACCTCGAACGCCTGCCCGTGGTAACGCACGTCAATTTCGAACTGCGTTTCGATATCGTCCTCCGGCACCCCGTCCGCCGCCAATGCGGCGCGCACCTGCGCCTGCATCGCCATCAGGATTTCCAGCACTTCTGCGTCCGTCACCTGCGACGCCAGGCGCGACAAGGATCGCGCGGACTCCGTGCGCATTGGCGTCGTCGCATCGCCCAGCGCGCACAATACGCCTGGCGATACCGGCGAGACGGCCGGCCAGGAACCCATCAGTTTCGCCACGGCATTGACATGCAGCGGCCCGGCGCCGCCGAATCCCATCAGGGCGAAGTCGCGTGGATCGTAACCTTGCTGTACGGAAATCATCCGCAACGCGCCGAACATGTTCTCGTTGACGATGTCGATAATGCCGCGCGCCGCCTCGAACAGATCCACTCCCATGGCGTCCGCGATTGTCTGCACCGCCTGCGTCGCCGCGGCCCGGTCCAATCTGAAGGTTCCGCCGAGCAAATTCTCCGGCAAATAGCCCAACACCACGTTTGCATCCGTCACCGTCGGCAGCTTCCCGCCACGGCCATAGGCGGCAGGCCCCGGTGCAGCACCAGCCGATTGCGGCCCCACCCGCAACGCCCTGGTCAGCGCCGGCACATGGGCAATCGATCCGCCGCCGGCACCGACCGTTTTCACGTCCAGTGACGAGGCCCGCACGGTCAGGTCGCCCACTTCGGTGGTGCGAGTCCGCCGCGGCTGGCCATGCTCGATCAGTGCCACATCGGTGGACGTGCCTCCTACATCAAGCGTCAGAATGTTACGTAACCCGGCTTGCCGCGCCACCCACAGCGCTCCCGCCACACCGCCCGCGGGCCCCGACATCAGCAGGCTCACCGGATGTTCCTCGGCGGTCTCCGACGCCATCAGTCCGCCATCGGACCGCAGCAGCGCGATGTTTCCCGCCATGCCCACATCGCGCAACCGCCCGCGCAGATTGCGCACGTAACGGCCCACCACCGGGCGCATTGCCGCGTTTGCAACAGTCGTCAAGGTGCGTTCATATTCCTGCATTTCTGGCAACACGACGTGCGATAGAGAAATCGGCACATCGTTCGGAAATATTTCGCGCGCCAATTCGGCCACGCGCCGCTCATGCGCGCCGTTCACATAGGCATTCATCAGCGAAATGGTAATCGCCTCCACGCCGCGGGCGCGCAGCGTCCGCAGCGCAAACAGCACCGCCGCCTCGTCGAGCGGCCGTATTTCCGCCCCATCGGCGCCGATCCGGCCCGGCACCTCGACGGTATCCTCCAGCCTCGCCATCGGCTCCGGCTTTGGCCAGACAATCCATGCAGCGAGCCCGCCCGGCACCAGCGAGCGCGCAATCTGCAGCACCTGGCGGTAGCCGGTGGTGGTCACCAACCCCACGCGCGCGCCCTTGCCCTCCAGCACCGCGTTTGTTGCCACAGTCGTGCCGTGCAGGAACACATCGATCGCTGAGGGGGCGACTTCGGCGGCACTGCAAATGGCCCGGACGCCATTCATCACGCCATGCGAACTATCCGCCGGCGTGGATGGTGTTTTATGGCGCCAGAACCGGCCGCTATCCTCATGGAACAGCAGCAGGTCGGTGAATGTGCCACCGACATCCACGCCAAGGCGGTAGGACATGCAAAAACCACTCTTTTCTGTGCGCGGTCACGTGCGGTGGAGCTTACGTTACGCAATCCGGTGGCGACGGCAAAGATGTGCGCGCGATTCTTGCATGGCCCTGCAAGGTGCCCCGGTGCGCGGGCAGGGCGGCGGTCAAGGACGCGTGCTCATTCAACCAAGCCGGCCGGCGGAAAAACACCTGGGTCACGGTCGGGGCCTGAGTGTTCTCATGCGCCGGTGGCGCCCCGCTTGAAAGGGGCCGCGGCAAAACAATCTGGCTTGCTGGTTTTATTGGCGGGTGATAGGGTTCATCCGACCAGGCGGAAACAGCCGGTAGCAGCGGGAGGAGGCGAGAACATGGCGGACGATGAAGGCCACCTGATGAACATGGGCGGCCTCGCCCGGTGCCCTGGCGAGGGATGGGACGAGTTGATGGCGGCCGAATCGGTGCCGCCGCCGGAATTTCTGAAGACGGACGCCTACGAGTACATGGGCTCCGCGCCGCTTGCCGCCGCGCGCTACACGAGCGCGGAATTCTTCGCGCATGAACTTCGCGCGATGTGGCCGAACGTGTGGCAATTTGCCGCGCGGGAGGAGGAGTTGCCGGACGAAGGCGACGTTGTGGTCTACGAGAATGCCGGCCGGTCCTATCTGGTGGTGCGTCAGGCGGACGGTTCAGTGCGGGCATTTCACAATGTGTGCCTGCATCGCGGGCGCAAGCTGCGGCTTGAATCGGGCTGGGCAAAGGCGTTCAAGTGCCCGTTCCACGGATTTACCTGGCACCCGGACGGGTCGCTGAAGGAGATCCCCTGTCGCTGGGATTTCGGCCATCTGACTGACGAATCCATGGAACTGCCGCAGGCGCAGGTGGAACGATGGGGCGGCTATATATTCCTCAAGGATGCCCCTGGCGGGCCGTCGCTGGCAGAGTTCCTGGCGCCCTTGCCGGACCATTTCTCGCGGTGGAAGCACGAGGAATGCACCACCGTGATCTGGGTCGGCAAGGTTATCCATGCGAACTGGAAAGCGGTGGCCGAGGCCTTCATGGAGGCATGGCATTCCGTGGTCACCCACCCGCAAATCCTGCCCTTCACCGGGGATGCAAACACCCGTTATAATGTGTATGGCGACCACGTGAATGTGGCGCTGACGCCGTTTGCCGTGATGTCGCCGCACCTGGACCCGAGCGCCAACGACCAGCAATGGATTGTCGATCAGTTCCTTAAGAATAACGGCCGCGCCGGCGGCGCCGAAATGAAGGTGACGGTGCCCGAGGGCGTGACCGCGCGGCGCGCGATGGCGGCGGCGAACCGCACACGTTACGCCGAAATGACCGGCCGCGATCACAGCCACGCGACCGACGCAGAATTGCTGGATGCCTTCACCTACAACGTGTTTCCCAATTTCGCGCCGTGGGGTGGCTTCATGCCGAACATCGTGTATCGCTGGCGGCCCTGGCCGGATCAGGACCACGCGCTGATGGAGGTGCGCATCCTGAGCCGCGTGCCGGTCGGGCAGAAGGCGCCGCGTAGCGTGCCGTTGCATATGCTGACCGACGCGGAGCCGTGGACCGCGGCGGCGGAGCTTGGCATCCTTGGTTCCATCTTCGATCAGGATATGGCCAATCTGCCGTATGTGCAGGATGGGCTCAAGGTTTCCAAGACCAATGAGGTCAATCTTGGGGATTATCAGGAAATTCGTATCCGCCATTTTCATCGGACGTTGGATAAATACCTGGCCCGGTTTGGCTGACGTTACGTAAAAAGGAAGATGCTTCTTTTTTGAAAGGAAGAAGCAAAAAAACTTTTGCAAATGGCGTCCAGCATGCCGTTCAACGCGGAGGCACGTATGCGGCCCGTAATGAGTAAGAGTTTTTTGGTTCTTTTTTTCAAGAAAGAACTGCTTTCCGCCTATCGGAATCACTGCTGAATGTCCGCCATCGTTGCCGTTCGCATGCCAAAATGGGGCCTCTCCATGCAGGAAGGGGCAATTGTGGACTGGTGGAAGGCGGAAGGTGACGAGGTCAAGGAAGGGGACGATCTGGTTGATATCGAAACATCAAAAATCACCAATGTCTGTGAAAGCCCCGGCAACGGGGTGCTGCGCCGCATCGTGGCGAGGCCCGGGCAAACATTGCCGGTGGGGGCGCTGATTGCGGTGCTGGCCGACGAGGCGGCTGGTGAGGCCGATCTTGATGCGTTTATCGCCGACTTCCAAAGCCGTTTCACACCCGGCGAGTCGGATGGCGCCGGAGAGGCGGCACTCCGTTTGGAGATGGTGCGTGCGGGCACACGCGACATCCGGATTGGCCGGGCCGGTGCCGGCGATGCGGTGCCGATTGTGCTGATCCACGGGTATGCCGGCGATCTGAACAACTGGCTGTTCAACATCGCGGCGCTGGCCGCGCGCGGGCCGGTGATTGCCATCGATTTGCCGGGGCATGGCGGATCGGCAAAGGATGTGGGCGATGGCGAGCTCGCCGGGCTCGCGGTCGCGGTGGGCGATACGCTGGCGGCGCTGGGCGTCGATACCGCACATTTGGTTGGCCATTCGCTGGGAGGCGCCGTAGCGGCGCGCCTGGCCGCGGACCGGCCTGCGGTCGTGGCCAGTCTCGTTTTGATTTGCCCCGCCTACCTGCCGGGCGGCAGCCTGGCCGAGGATTTCCTCACCGGCGTGGCAGAATCCCAGCGCGCGCGGGATCTGAAACCATTTTTGCAAATGCTGACAGCGGACCCTGCCCTGGTCACCCGCGACATGGTCGACGACATGGTGAAGGCCAAGCGCGTGGATGGCGCCGAGGAGGCGCTTCTTGCGTTGCGCGACCGGATGGTGGCGGGCGATGATAAAGCCGCATTGCAGGCGGATCTGCAGCGATTGCCACGGGCTTTGGTGATCAGTTCGGTCGGTGACCGGATCGTTGGCACGCCAGATGCGGCTTCACTTCCGGCGGAATGGCGGGTTGTGAGCCTGGAAGGCTGCGGGCACATGCCGCAGATGGAAGCGGCGTCGCGGGTGAATGAGGTGGTTTTGGGTTGGGTGGAAGGGAAAGAAGGACTTCTTTTTTGAAAATCTTTTGCAAGTAGAGTCGCGAATGAGCAAAAGTTTTTTGGTTCTTTTTTTCAAAAAAGAACTACTTACGTCCGTCTTTTCCGCTTGACTGCGCCGCCTACAATCGTTCCGTCCGCGGAAAGCGCACCATCGCGCAGCAGCAGGATCACATGCGAGATGAAGGCCCGCAGCCGCACCTTGCGCGTGCGATCATCCCAGATTTCTCGATTGTGGAGCGCCCCTTCCATGCCGGCGATGCAAAAATCCATCGCCAGTTCGAACAGGTCCAGCTTGTCCTTCCACTCCGGAAAGGCCTGCAGCACGGCCTGGCGCTCCACCCGATCATAACGGCGTGCCTTGGGCAAGAATATTTCGCGCAGCTCAGCATCCGAGCGGGAGGCGTTGGAGAGTTCGAGGAAGGCGGTGAACTCACGTGTCAGCAGGCTTTCCCAATAAAGTTCGATGCCAGCGTGGTCGAGCACACGCTGTTTTTCGGACAGGCTTCTTATCCTGGCGAGGAACAGCTCCATTCGCCGGTACAGTGTGTAGTCGATCACCGCCGCGATCAGGTCCTGCTTGGTGGCGTAATGATGCAGCATGGCACCGCGCGAGATTTCTGCGGTCTGCGAAATCAGTTGCGTGGTGGTGGCCGCGTAGCCGTAGCGTTGCAGGCAATCCACGGCCGCGTCCAGGATGGCGATGCGGGTTTGCGCGCTCTTGCGCTGCTGCCAGCCCTGGCCCTCCGCGGCCATGCCCTCCGGCACAAGTTGGGCGAGGTTTTGGGCCGTCGACGTCAGCATGTCTACTCCATCCGCATATCGGGCGGACGGCAAACCGGCTGACCGGCGTTTCCGCACCGCAGCAATATCCTCTAAGGTCTTGCCGCCGGCTGCGCCAGCTTTTCTGTCGCCAGCCGTTCTTTCGCCGGCACACAGGCCGTTCGGCCCGTTTGTGGTCCTGGCACCGGTCTTTCCGCGGCCCTGTTTTGGCATTTGCTCAGGTTCAGCTTTTGTTTCGGGTGGACTGCCGCAAAATCGATCCTATTATGCGCTCAATAAACAAGCCAGCCATCCGGTTTGATTCCGGCAGGCATTTGGGGAATCGTCATGGATCTCGGATTGAAGGGCATGAAGGCCGTCCTCGCCGGCGCCAGCAAGGGCATCGGACGGGCGACCGCGGACGCGCTGGCCGCGGAGGGATGCGATGTCGCGATCTGCGCGCGCGGCCAGGCTTCGGTGGACGAAGCAGTGGCCGCTCTGAAAGCACAGGGCGTCACGGCCATTGGTGACGCGATCGACATGACGGACGGTTCGGCCTATCGCGCCTGGGTTGGCAGTGCTGCCGAGCGACTCGGCGGCTGCGACATCTTCATTTCGTTCGCGTCGGCCGGCGGCGGCCCGGCAACCGAGCAGACCTGGCTGAACGTATTCAACCTTGACCTGCTCGCGACCTACCGCGGCATCGAAGCCGCTTTACCCTATCTGGAAAAGTCCAAATCGGGCGCGATCGTCGCGGTCTCATCGACCGCGGCACTGGAGGAATTTTTCGGCCCACAGGCCTATAATGCGATGAAGGCGGCAGTGATCAATTATGCCTCCGCGCTGAGCCAGGCGTTCGCACCGAAGGGTATCCGAGTTAATACAGTGTCGCCTGGTCCCATCTGGGTGGATGGCGGCGCCTGGGATATGGTCAAGACGCACATGACGCCATTGTATGACCAGACGCTGAAGGCGGTGCCGATGGGGCGGCTGGGGACGAGTGCAGAGGTAGCAAAGGCAATCGTGTTCATGGCCTCGCCCGCCTGCCCGTTCATGACCGGCACCAACGTGGTGATCGACGGCGGCATCACCAAACGCGTACAGTATTGAGGGCGCGGCGATGGCAGAGTTATCGCGCACGCGGCTGAATTGCGTCTTGATTGCGGGCGGCAAGTTTCACGACATCGATTTCGCCAGGCTCGAACTTCTCAAATTGCTTGCCGAAGATGATTGCGTGCGCGTGCGCGTGTTCGAGGACTACGCCAACCTCGAGGCAATCGAAAAAGCGGATTTCCTGATCACCTACACTTGCGATGTCACGCCGGGCCTGCCGGCGCAGGAAGCGTTGCGCGCGTTCGTCGAACGCGGCGGCCGTTGGTACGCCTTGCACGGTACGAATTCGATCCTGCGATTCCTCGCCGACGGCAAGGTGGACAGCCCGAGATGGGCGCCGCATTTCATGTGCACCCTGGGATCGATGTTTATCGCGCATCCGCCGATTGCGCCTTATCTGGTAACCAACGCGGCGCCCGAACACGACCTGGTCCGCGATGTAACGCCGTTCGAGGTGACGGACGAGCTCTATCTCGTCGAGACATACGGTGACCTTACGGTGCTGCTGGAGACGGAGTTCGAAGGCGAGGCGACAGGCTTTGTCGAGGATGCGTGGGCGAAAGCGAAGCATCCCGTGTTCTATCTGCACCCGATCGGCGCCGGGGCCGTGCTGTATCTCACCCTGGGCCATTGCCGCGGACATTTCGACATGCAGCCCTTCATCGATTTCTACCCAACGCCGGAGAGGGGCTCCTGGGATCTGCCGGTTTTCTACCAGTTGCTGCGCCGCGGCATCAACTGGGCGAAGCAGAAGGCGGCTGATCAGGCATGACAACTCGAGGTAATCACGCGCAAAGGTTGTGCAAGCCATCGCCCGTTCGCCGGGCTACCGGTGGCTGGGCGAACCGCGCAACACAAACAAACAGATTGAGCTGATTATAACAGTCGAGGTTGACTTTTTTCTGCAGTCCGTTGAAGGTTGCGTGCTTGCAAGGAAGGCCGGAAGCGGGGGCGCTCGAAGACGCCCCGGGCCTGCTGCGCGAATTGGGGAGATGAAACGTGAATGAAACCAAAGGCGGCGGCCTCGCACGCATTGTTATCGCCGCTCTGGGGGCTGTCGCGGCGACAGGATCGCCTACCTTCACACAGGCGCAGACTGCGCCGCCGGCAACAAATCCGCAGCCGGGCAAGGGGAGGCTGGAGGAGGTTGTCGTAACCGCCACGCGGCGCACGACGGCTGCGGAAAAGGTCGGCGTGGCACTCACCCTGTTGTCGTCGAAGGACCTGAAGGTTCTGGCACCGAAGAAAATTGATGACCTGATGGGAACGGCGCCGAACGTGTTCATCGGCGAGGAAGTGGGTGCGCCGAACCAAAGCCTGATCTTCATTCGCGGCCAGGGCTATGCGGACGTGGAAATGGACCAGGCGCCGCCGGTGGGTGTGATCCAGGACGGCGTTGCTTACGGCACCAGCACCGGCGCGCTCGCCAGCCTGTTCGATGTGTGCTCGGTAGAAGTCGATCGCGGTCCGCAAGGTATATTCTACGGCAAGAATACCACGGCGGGCCTGATCAACATCACACGTTGCGCACCGACGCGTGAATGGGGCGCACAGGTATCGGGCGGCGGCGGCTCCTACCAGGATGGTTTCGGGCGCGGCATCTTCAACGCGCCCTTGGGTGCAGACGGAGGCATCAAGATCGCCACGCAATACCACGAAGATGGCGGCTACGTGAAAGACGTGTTCAACGGGAAATACGGCGGCGGCGATCACAGTTTCATGATCAATGCCGATGCAAATTACGATATTACCCCCTGGTTGAACGGCAATTTCAGTTACGACCACACGACGCAGACCGGTGGCGGCAATCCGGTGGCGTACGCAGATCCTGAGTCGGCCAAGGTTTTGGGTGTCGATACCGCCAACGACCCGTTCTTCAATCCGCAGACCGGCAGCCCGATCGGGCTAAAGCCGTGGCAATCGGACGTGCGGCCGGGCAGCGTATTCGATTCGCTTTCCGACAATGTGTACAATGTAACATTCAAGGCCGATACGCCGCTCGGCAAGCTGATATCGCAATCCGCCTACGTCAGCCAGTTGGACGGCGACGGGCAGGATTACGACGGGACATGCCAGACCATTCCCGATACAAACGGTTGCGGCTTGCCTGGCGAATTGGGCAACAGGCTGATTGGCGCACCGCTGGAAGCGCTGCGCAGCCAGTCCTATCGCCAGTTCACCGAAGAGGATCGCCTGTCAGGCTCGGTCGGCCAATTCGACTATTTGGTCGGCGGCTACTATTTCCACAGCTTCTTCACATTGCAGCAGACGACGGACCTAATCCCGGCCTTCGGCCTGTATACCAATCAAACTTCCGGCCAGCATGATTCCTCCTGGTCCGAGTTCGGCAACATCGACTGGAACCCGACCAATACGATCAAGCTCTCCGCCGGCGTGCGCAATATCGACGAGACCAAGGATGCAGCCACATATTTCTATCACCTGCAGTTTGTCAGCGCGGTGCCGACTGTCGGGCCCTACGACTTCACCAAGTCCTGGAGCCACATTATCACCCGCTTCAATGCCCAGTGGCAGGCGCTGCCCGAAACGCTGATTTACGCCAACCGGTCGGAGGGCTTCCGGTCTGGTGGCTTCTCGGTACGCGGCACCTTGTCGGAAAGCGTGCCGGGGCAGCCGAATTACGCGCCGGGCAACGATTTTCTTGCTTTCCAGCCCGAAACAAATACGACCTATGAGGTGGGATTGAAGAACCGCCTGCTGGAAAATTCGGTGATCTTCAATATCGACGCCTTCCACAACGAAATCACCGATTTCCAGCAGACTTCGGTGATCGAGACGCCGGGCTACGGGCCGGGCACCAACACTTACGTAATCAACATCCCGAAAGTGGTTATCAAGGGGATCGAAATGGACGTGCTGGCCGATATCGGCCATTTCGTCCCGGCCTTGGAAGGGTTCAGGCTGTCCGGCAACGTCGGTATACAGAGCGGCCAGATCACGAATGGAAAAGTGAACGGTGGCCAGTTCGCACTTGGCGCCGGCGGCACCGCCGGCGCCTCGGGGTCCATCGCGGACCTCACCGGCACGGATTTGCAACGCCTGCCCACGGATAATTTCACCATCCGCGGCCTCTATACCACGACGGTCGGCGATATCGGATCGCTCACCGCCACGGTCGGCTATTCCTGGATCGCCAAATACGTATTGTCCGATTTCACCCCGACCACGCCCGACGTCCAGCCAAGCTATGGGCTGCTGGATGCGTCCGTCACCTACAACTGGCGGAACTACTACGCGACGCTCAGCGGCAAGAACATCACCAACGTCGCGTATCGCCAGTTCTCGTTGCCGACGGTGTTTATTACCAGTTGGGCGCCGCCGGCGACGGTGGAGTTCGAGGTGGGCGCTAAGTTCTAGTGCGCGCCAACAGGCAGGAAGGACTCTTCTTTTGTGAAAAAAGACGCAAAAACTTTTGCAAATGCGTCTCACGGCGAGGCCAGCCAGGAGAGACGGATGCTGACCGAAACAGATAACAGTTTTTTGGTTCTGTCTTTCAAAAAAGAACTGCTTTCTTGCCTTGAGCCTGAACCTTTATCAGAGGATCGATTATTTGCCGCCTGATGTTCCTTCTGTTGGCGAACTAACCGGCAAGGTGGCCATTGTCACTGGCGCCAGCAGGGGCATCGGCGCCGCGATCGCGGCCAGGCTTGCGGCCGCCGGCGCCAGCGTGGTACTAACCGGCCGCACCGGGGCGGCCGGGCAGGAAACAGCCGCGCGCATCGAAACGAAGGGTGGCACCGCCGCTTTCGTCGCTGCGGACCAGGGAAGCGATGGTGACTGGTCGAAGGTCATTGCATATACGGAGCGGCGTTTCGGTGGCTTGGACATACTTGTGGTGAACGCCGGTGTCACTGCCATGGTGCCGACAACCGAAATGACACTGGCGGCGTTTGGCGAGCTGAACCGCATCAATCTAAAGGGCGCCTTCCTCGGCCTCAAACACGCCGCCGCCGCCATGCGTCGCCATCAGCGCGGCGGTGCCATAGCCATGGTCGCCTCAATTGTCGGCAAGATCGGCGTGCACGATCATCTGCATTACGCCGCATCCAAAGCCGGGATGCGCATGCTGGCAAAAGCCGCCGCCCTTGAACTCGGGCCCGAGCAAATCAGGGTGAACACCATTCACCCCGGCATGACGCGCACCGACATGATCGCCGGATTCCCGCCCGAACTCGCCAACATGATACCGCTTAGCCGCTTCGGCGAACCAGAGGAGGTTGCCCGCGCGGCGCTGTTCCTTGTCTCGCCGCGCGCCGCCTTCATGACCGGTGCCGAAATCGTGATTGATGGCGGATGGACCGCGCAATGAGCCGCAAGCTGCACTCCCGCAGCGTAGTGGTTACGGGAGCGACGCGAGGAATCGGCCGCGCCGCCGCGCTGGCCGCGGCCCGGGCCGGCGCCCGGGTGATCGTCACTGGCCGCAACACGCAGGATGGCGACGGTACCGCGCAGCTGATCATTGATGAGGGCGGCGAGGCAGTCTTTCTCAAGCAGGACGTTACGAGCGAAGCCGATTGGCAAAGGGTGATGGAACAGGCCGACGCTCGGGACGATTTTTACGGCCTGGTCAACAACGCCGGTATGTTCCTTATCAAGCCCTTGGAGCAGACAACGGAAGAAGATTTTGACGCGCTGTATCGCGTAAATGTCGAAGGTTGTTTCCTCGGCATCAAGCACGCAACGCGCACACTCGCCGCTTCCGGCCGCTGCGGGTCGATCGTGAATGTATCCTCGCTCATGGGCCTTGTGGGCTACCCTCAAGCCGCCGCCTATTGCGCCACCAAGGGCGCCATCGTGGGCATGACGAAATGCGCGGCCCTGGATGGCGCCAGGCTGCCAGGAAAAATCCGCGTGAATTCGCTGCATCCCGGTGTCATATGGACCGAAATGATCACCGGCCAGTTCGGTGACAGCCAGGCGCTCGCCGACGCCTTCGCCGCGGACACGCCCTTGCGCATGGTGGGCCGGCCTGAGCATATCGCGGACGCCATCCTATATTTGCTCAGCGACGAAAGTTCCTATGTCACGGGCACCGAGCTTGTGGTGGATGGCGGAAGGGGTGCCGATTGATGCTTGCGCGACTCATGGCACCGAAGCCGATGATAGGTTTTGAACAAGGACCGGGGTGAGACGATGCAGCTGAGCAGGGACGATCTTCGGCGCGCCTATACGCGAATGTTTACCATCCGTGCATTCGAGGAGCGGGTGGAAAAGGAATTTGCCGCCGGAAACATTCCGGGATTCGCACACGTTTATCTGGGCCAGGAAGCGGCCGGCGTCGGTGTGTGCTTCGATTTGACCGACGATGATTATATCGGTTCCACCCATCGCGGCCACGGTCATTGCATCGCCAAGGGTTGCGACGTGACCGGCATGATGCTGGAAATCATGGGCAAGTCCGGCGGCCTGTGCGGCGGCAAGGGCGGCTCGATGCACATTGCCGACATGGCGAAGGGAATGTTGGGCGCAAACGCCATTGTGGGCGGATCGCCACCGATTGCCGTGGGCGCGGCGCTGACGCAAAAATTGCGCAACACTGGCCGCGTGGCCGTGGCATTTTCCGGCGATGGCGCTTCCAACCAGGGAACCACATTCGAGGCGCTGAACATGGCGGTGGTGTTGAACGTGCCAGCCATCTTCGCTTTCGAAAACAACGGGTATGGCGAGCACACAGCGGCGAGCTACGCGGTCGGCGCGCCTTCGATCGCCGCCCGCGCACACAGTTTCGGCATGCCGGCCGAGACGGTAGATGGCACCGACTTCTTCGCCGTGCAGGAGGCCATGGGCAGGGCGCTGGCCCGTGCAAGGGCAGGGGAGGGGCCGAGCGCGCTGGAACTGACCTGCTCGCGGTTCCTGGGTCATTTCGTCGGCGATCCGCAGGCCTACCGCACGTCGGAGGAACTAGCGGCTGCGCGCGGCCGCGATCCGATCGGCTTGTTTCGCCGCAAGGTGACGGAGGCGGCGCTGCTGGAGGCGGCCGAACTCGATGCGATCGAAACGCAGGTGCTGGACGATGTGGAGGCGGCGGTAAAAACAGCAGTGGCAGCACCCCCGCCCGACATCAATACCCTCGAAACCGACGTTTACAAGCGATACTGATCATGAGCAAGAAATCCTACCGCCAGGCGATAAACGAAGCGCTGCGCCAGGAAATGCGCCGCGACGCTAGCGTAATTGTTCTCGGCGAGGACGTCGCTGGCGGCCAGGGCGCGAGTGGCGAGCCGGGTCTGGTTGGCGGCGTGTTTGGCGTCACAGGCGGGCTGTTCAAGGAATTCGGGCCCAGCCGCGTCCTGGATACGCCGATTTCTGAAAGTGCCATTATCGGCGCCGCAGCCGGTGCCGCGGTGACCGGCATGCGGCCGGTGGCGGAAATAATGTTCGTAGATTTTGTTGGCGTGTGCTTCGACCAGATCTACAATCAGGCGGCAAAATTCCGCTATATGTTTGGTGGCCATGCGACAACACCGCTGGTGATCCGCAGCATGATTGGCGCCGGTTTTCGCGCCGGCGCGCAGCACAGCCAAACGCTGCATCCGCTGTTCACCATGGTGCCGGGGCTTAAAGTGGTAATGCCAAGCAACGCCTACGACGCCAAGGGATTGCTGATTCAGGCTATCCGCGACGACGATCCGGTGATCTTCCTGGAATCGAAGGTGCTTTATGATACCGAAATGGAAGTGCCTGACGAGGCCTACCGCGTTCCATTCGGTGAGGCGCGGATTGCCCGCGACGGAAATGACATCACATTCGTGGGATTCGGCGCCATGGTGCCGCGGATGATGGCGGTGGCGGAAACGCTTGCCAAGGACGGCATTGGCGCCGAAGTGATCGACCCGCGCACCACATCGCCCCTCGACTGCGATACCATCCTGGAAAGCGTGGAAAAGACCGGGCGGCTGGTAATAGTGGATGAAAGCCCGCCACGCTGTTCGCTGGCGGCGGATGTTGCCTCCATGGTGGCCGATCGTGGGTTTGGTTCGCTGAAAGCACCGATCAAGTCGGTGACGTGCCCGCACACGCCGGTGCCGTTCGCGCCAAATCTGGAGGATGAGTATATTCCCAATCCACGGCGGATCGAAGCGGCGGCACGGGCAGCTTTGCGGTATGGCTGAGGGGAAGAAAGAATCCTTGCTTTCTCGTTATGGGAGTTAGTTTCCATGGCTGTCACGGATGCAGACGTACTAGAAACCCGCTTTCAGCAGGCCAGGCGGATGGTCGAGCATATCCGCAACGGTTCGAGCGACCTGGCCGACGCGCCAATGGTAAACGACGTTTCTGTCTACATCGATCCGGCGCGCTATGCGCGCGAGGTCGAGGTGCTGTTTCGGCGCACGCCGCAACTTGTATGCCTGTCTTCTGAACTAAAGGACCCCAGCGCGTTCAGGACATTTGACGAGACCGGCGTGCCGGTGCTGGTGACACGCCGTGCAGACGGCAGCGTCGCGGCGTTTCTCAACATCTGCCCGCATCGCGGCGCGCGGCTGGTGCGCGAGGATTGCGGCATGGCGAGGCGGTTCACATGTTGGTTCCATGGCTGGACCTACGCCAATGACGGGCGCCTTCTCGCCGCGACCGAAGCGGAACGGTTCAGCGGCGGACTGGAAGGCCGCGAGCTTCTGGTTCCGCTCGCCTGCGAGGAACGGCACGGCATGATTTTCGTTCTGCCGACACCCGGCCTACAATTGGATCTGGATTCGCATCTGGCGGATTTCGCACCGGTGCTGGAAGGCTTGCGGCTGGCCGACACGGAATGGGTGAAGTCCGATGTGCTGCCGGTTGCCGCCAACTGGAAATACGCTTTGGACACCTACGGCGAAGGCTACCATTTCGCCGCACTGCACCGGCAGACACTGGCACCGTATTTCCGCAATGACATTACGGTGTATGATCGTTGGGGCCCGCATTACCGGGTTGCGTTTGCCGAACGCGGCTGGTCGGCGCTGGTCGACAAGCCTGAGGCGGAATGGGGCATCCGTCCCGAACCTGGTGGCGTACACTACATGTTTCCCAACGTGATTTTCTTTGTCGGTAGCGTGTCGCCTGGCAGCACCTACCTCACGATTTTCCGCCACTACCCGTCTTCGGTCGGGCAAACGCGGACGCATAAATCGATCTATGCGATTGGCGGCGTACGATCGGAGGCACATCGCGCCGAGATTTCCGCCGCGTTCGACGCGACTGCCCATGTGGTGCGCACCGAGGATTACGTGACGGCGGCGGAAGGCTGGCGCAATCTGACGTTTCTGCCGCCGGGTGCTACCGTGGTGTATGGGCGCCAGGAAATTGCGTTGCAGAACCAGCATCAGGCCGTGGCCAATGCGATCGGCCTGCCGCTTCCTGCGTCCCCGCTGCACCAGCAGGCGGCGGAATGAACCTGCCCGTGCGGACACCCGCCGCGAGCATTGCGCAACTCGGCCGCGTGATGCAGTTGGCCTTCGTCCCCGCCGATCTGGAGGGCGCGGTAAAATTCTGGACCGAAACAATGGGCGCCGGCCCGTTCTTCGCCATGGAGCATATCCAGCTCGAGTCGGTGCGCTACCGCGGCGCGCCGGCGAACATCGATTTCTCGATCCTGCTGGGATATTGGGACGACATCCAGATTGAGCTGATCCAGCAACATAACGATGCACCGTCGATCTACCAAGCCTGGCTACGGGAGGGCCATCAGGGTCTGCACCATGTCTGTCTGGTTACCGAGGATATGCCGCACGCCCGCAAGACCTGCGCGGATCGCGGAGCCACGGTGGCACAGGAGGCGATCATCCCCGGCGGTGGCGAGGTGATTTACGTCGACACCGGTGGGGGGCCCGGCACGCTGGTGGAGATCGTCAAGCCGACAGAGGGGCTGCTCGCGGCGTTCGCCATGTTTCGCGATGCGGCACGGGGCTGGGATGGCAAGAACCCGGTCAGGCGCCTCGGATGACGCAACTGAGCGGCAAGGTCGCAATCATCACCGGCGGCGCCTCCGGCATTGGTGAGGCGTGTGCGCAGGTCTTCGCACGCGAGGGTGCGCGAGTTGTCGTCACGGATATTCAATCAGATCGCGGCAAGCGTGTGGCTGCAGCGGTCGGCGGCACGTTCGTGGAGCACGACGTGAGCGACGAGGCGGAATGGAGTGCTGCCATCGCGACGACGCTGTCGGCGCATGGCAGATTGGATATCGTTATAAACAATGCAGGCATGTTCGCCGCCCAGACCATCGAGGATTGCGACCTCGCTTTGTGGAACAAGGTGCTGCAGGTCAACCTCACCAGCGTCATGTTGGGCTGCAAGCATGGGATCGCGGCGATGAAGGAAAATCCGGGCGGCCCGAGCGGATCGATCGTCAACGTGTCCTCCATCACCGGCTTCATCGGGCTGGCGTCGGCCGCCGCGTATACCGCCTCGAAGGGTGGCGTTCGGTTGCTGACTAAATCGGTCGCCGTGCATTGCGCGCGCACCTACAAGACAATTCGTTGCAACTCGCTGCATCCCGGCGCCATCGATACGCCGATGAACCAGGCTGCGTTTGAGGCGTCCGGCGACCCGGAGGGTATGCGGGCATTCTTTGACAGTGTGCAGCCGCTCGGGCGCATGGCGGGTGCCGCGGAAATGGCGGAGTGCGCCTTGTTCCTGGCATCGGACCGGGCAAGCTTCGTGACCGGAACGGAGTTGGTCGCGGATGGCGGCTGGCTGGCTGCGTCCGGTCCGCTATAAAAAAATGACGAGGAATCGCATGTGCGACCGTCAATAAGCAAAAGTTTTTTGGTTCTTTTTTTCAAGAAAGAACTGCTTACGTTCTTCACGCTGGAGTCGCAATGACTGAAATCAACCGCCAATGGCTGATCGACGGCCGCCCCTCCGGCCGCCCGCTGGTCGATGAGGATTTCAAATGGGTGGAGACCGCTCCGCGCCAGCCGAACGATGGCGAAGTTTTGATCCGGGTTCGTTATCTTGGCTTCGACCCGGCGCAGAAGGGGTGGATGGAGAATGTCGGCGGATATGTAGCGCCCACCGAAATTGGCGAGGTAATGCGCGGTTCTGGAATCGGTGAGGTCGTGGAATCGGCCGATTCACGTTTCAAAGTCGGTGACAAGGTGGCTGGCCAGCCCGGTTGGCAGGACTTCGCCACATTGCCGGCGCGCGACCTGATCAAGCTTGAGGATGACGAGTTGCTGACCGCCTATCTGGGCGTGCTCGGCACTACCGGAATGACCGCTTTTTTCGGCCTCAACAAGATCGGCAAACCGTTTCCTGGCGACACGCTGGTGATCACCGGGGCCGCCGGCGCCACCGGGTCGGTGGTTGGCCAGATTGGCAAGATTGGCGGTTGCCGTGTGGTGGGTGTTGCCGGCGGTGCCGAGAAATGCCGCTGGCTGGTGGAAGAACTCGGGTTCGATGCCGCCATTGACTACAAGGCGGATGACATGCGCGGACAAATCGCGCAGCACGCGCCGGGCGGCATCGATATATTGTGGGACAATGTGGGCGGTAAGCTGCTGAATGGGCTGCTGGCCAATATCGGCATGCATGCACGCGTGGTGATCTGCGGCGGCATTTCGCGCTACGAGGTTGGCAAGATGCCGGCGGGGCCGGAGAACTATTTCAACCTGATCTTCAAGCGCGCGACCATGGAGGGTTTCATTGTGCTGGACTACACGGCTGAATATCCCTGGGCGCGCGCGCGGATGAAAGACTGGATTCGCGATGGGCGCATGCGCTACAAGGAGGATATTCAGCATGGGCTGGAAAACGCGCCGCGCACATTGATGCGGCTGTTCCACGGCGAAAACTTCGGCAAGCAATTACTGCAGCTTTGAGGAACCCTGGTGCCGATCATCCGATATGGGGAGAGGCTGAATGTTCTGGTGGCGGCGAAGGGCCACCCTTATGCGCGTGATCCGTTCATGGCCATGTTCGACGATCTGCCCGGCATTGCCTGCACGCTGGTGGAACAGCCGGCGGCGGCCCTGCTGATGAACCCGGCGGCGCTGCGGCATTTCGACGCATTGGTGTTGTATGACATGCCGGGGCTGGATTTTCACGCGCCCGATCCACCCGGCTTTCCGCCGCCGGATGCATCTCTTGTGGCAGGCCTGCGCGCGGTGTTGCACGACGGCAAGGGGGTGGTGGCGCTGCACCATGCCATCGCGGGATGGCCAGCGTGGCCGGAATATGGCGCGTGGCTCGGCGGCCGTTTTCTCTACAAGCCAGACGGGGACTTGATCGATTCCGGCTATCGGCATGACGTGGCCTACGAGGCAAATGTTTTGCTGCCGGCGCATCCAGTGACGCAGGGCCTGCCTGTTCGTTTCCCGATGACCGACGAACTTTATCTGTTCGAGATTTTCCGGGACGGGAAAATTCCGCTTCTCGCGGCGGAATACCGCTTCGAACGAGAGAATTTCTTTTCCGCGCATCAGGCGGTGAGCGGCCGCATGTTCAGCAATGCGGGATGGGCGCATCAGTCCGGCTCGGCGCTGATCGGCTGGGTAAAGCGCGCGCAGCACAGCCCGCTTGCGTATCTGCAACCCGGCGACAGTCCAGCATCATATCAGAATTCCCATTACCGGCAGCTGCTGGAAAACGCAATCCGCTGGGTGGCGTCCGATGCCGCGCTGGCCTGGGCGAGAGAGGGAGAGGCGGCATGAATTCCAGCCATGATCCTGTGGGCGGCCGCGAAATTCGACATACGATCTGCCGCGCCTGCCATGCCCAATGCGCGCTGATTGTGGAAATGCGCGACGGCGTCCCTAAAAAGCTTTATGGCGACAAGGATAACCCGATCTACGCAGGGTTCAGCTGCATCAAGGGCCGCGAATTGGGCGCGTATCATACCGCGCCCACCCGGCTGTTGCATTCCATGAAGCGAATGCCGGATGGCGCGCACGTGCCCATCGAATCGGGCGTGCTGATGGACGAGGTGGCGCAGCGTGTGGGCGCCATTGTCGAGCAGCACGGACCGCGCGCCGTGGCGCTCTATATCGGCACGCACGGCTACAACAATTTCGCGAGCACCGCGTTTGCCAATGCGTTTCTGAAATCCATCGGCTCACCGATGAAGTTCACCAGCGTCACCATCGATCAGCCGGGCAAGGCGATTGCGATGATGCTGCATGGGCCGTGGCTGGCGGGCACGCCTGGCATCGATCATTGGGACGTGTTGACGCTGATTGGTACAAACCCGATCGTTTCCATGAACGGGGGGCTGGGAATGAACCCGGCGCGCCAATTGCACCGCGCCCGGCAGCGCGGCATGAAACTGATCGTTATCGATCCGCGGCGCACCGATTGCGCCGAGCAAGCCGATCTGCACCTGGCGCCCAGGCCGGGCGAGGACGCCTGCGTGCTGGCGTCCATCGCGGGCGAACTGATCCTGCGCGGAACGTACGACAAGGCGTTTGTTGCGGCCGAAGCGAACGGCTTCGAAGCGTTGCGCAATGCGGTGGCGCCCTTCACGCCGGAACGTGCTGCGGCGCAGGCGGGATTGCAGCCGGCGCAGATACTTGAGGCTGCCAGCATGATCGGGGGGGCAAACCGCGGCGCGTTCAGCGCGGGCACCGGCGCGAACATGGCCGGGCAGGGCAACCTGATCGAATATCTCGTAAAGTGTCTGACGACGCTGAAAGGATTCTGGCGGCGCCCGGGCGACGAACTCGCCAATACCGGCGTGTTTATCAACCCTTTTCCGGCCATCGCCGCATCACCGGGGCCGATGCCAGCCTGGAATGTGGGCGAGAAAATGCGCGTGCGTGGCCTGAGCGAATGTGCCGCGGGATTGCCCACGGCTTGTCTCGCCGAGGAAATTCTTACACCAGGCGATGGGCAGGTGAAGGCGCTATTCGTGCTTGGCGGCAATCCGATCCTGGCGTGGCCGGACCAGATTCTTACCGTTGAAGCAATGAAAAAACTCGATCTGCTTGTCTGTCTCGACCCGCATCTGGCGGCAACGGCCTCGTACGCGCATTACGTGGTGGCACCGAAGCTCGCGCTGGAAGTCTGTGCCCCTACGGCGCTGAATGAAATGTTGGGCAATTTTGGCCCCGGCTGGGGATTCCACAAAACCTATGCGCAATGGTGCGAGCCGTTGATGCCGCCGCCGCCCGGCGCCGATGTGATCGAGGAGTGGGAATTCTTTGCCGGCCTGGCCGCGCGGCTGGACAAGACGCTGGCAATCCCGCCCTGCAGCATTCTGGACCCGAAGGCTGCCGCCGGGCAGGCGACCGCGGTGCAACCGGGCGAGGAACTCAGCCCGCATGACGTCTGGGCCATGTTGCTGAAGGGCTCGCCAGTGCCTTTCGACGAGGCGCGCACGGCCACGGCCGGGCGGGTGTTCGACCGGCCGCCTGTCATTGTCCAGGAAAAGCCGGCGGGCTGGACCGACCGCGTCGATATTGGGTCGCCGACCATGATGGCCGAACTTGCCGCCATCGCGACGGCGCCGGCGCCTGCCGAAGACGCGTTTGCCTTCCGGGTGATCTCCCGCCGCATGCGGGATGTGCTGAACTCCTCCTGGCATGAACACGATAAATTGAAACGCCAACACCGTTTCAACCCGGCATTCATGCACCCCGCCGACATGGCGGATTTGGGCGTGGCGGAGGGCGAGGTGGTCGAAATCGAAAGCGTGCGCGCCGCCATCCGCGGCATCGCCACCAGCGCGCCAGATGTGCGGCGCGGCTGTATTTCCATGACGCATGCCTGGGGCGGCAACGACGGGGAGGATTCCGACCCACATATCGCCGGGTCGAACACCGGCAGGCTTACGCCCGTCGATCGCGATTATGATCGATACTCGGGGATTCCTCGCATGAGCGCGATACCGGTTCGGATTAACCGACTGAAGAAAGGGAGGGAAGCCGTTCTTTCTTGAAAAAAAGAACCAAGAAAGTTTTGCTAGAGCGGCTTCATCCTGACTGGAAAATCATCGTCATCCGGCGGGCCGCTCCAGCCAGTTGTTTGCAGAGCATTTGTATCAGCCTCAAACCGCCGGCTCATGAAGGCCGATTCCAGTCAGGCTGAAAATGCTCTAATTGCG
>Ga0116226_10000496_pt1 | contig 33528 bp, 38 predicted proteins | sample S1TSphfallax_FD_89692 | JGI IMG/M metagenome (GOLD analysis project Ga0116226, IMG submission 89692) | Host-associated microbial communities from peat moss isolated from Minnesota, USA - S1T2_Fa - Sphagnum fallax MG | ecosystem: Host-associated > Plants > Peat moss > Unclassified | place: USA...
CCATATCGAGGAATTCGAGGTGATGGCGCGCGACACCAAGCTGGGCCAGGAGGAGATCACCCGTGACATCCCGAACGTAGGCGAGGAATCGCTGAAGAATATGGATGAGGCCGGCATCGTGTATATCGGCGCCGAGGTGAACCCGGGGGATATCCTGGTCGGCAAGGTGACGCCGAAGGGCGAAAGCCCGATGACGCCGGAAGAAAAACTGCTGCGCGCGATCTTTGGCGAGAAAGCCTCGGATGTGCGCGACACCTCGTTGAAGCTGCCGCCTGGCGTGGCCGGCACCATCGTAGATGTGCGTGTGTTCAGCAGGCGCGGTGTGGACAAGGACGAGCGCGCGATGGCGATCGAGCGCGCAGAAATCGAGCGCTTGGCGAAAGACCGCGACGATGAGCGGGCCATCCAGGAACGCGCCTTCCTGAACCGGCTGCGCGAGAAGCTGCTGGACCACAAGGCGGCCGGCGGCTTCAAGGGCATCAAGTCTGGCACTGTGATCACGCCGGAAATCCTCGCCGAGCATCCGCGCGGCGCCTGGCGCCATATCGGCGTGCAGGACGATGCGGTGATGGCCGAGATCGAAGTGCTGAAGCGGGAATTCGATGCCGCCGTGCATCGCCTGCAGGAGCGTTTCGAGAGCAAGGTCGAGAAGCTGCAGCGCGGTGACGAGCTGCCGCCTGGCGTGATGAAGATGGTGAAGGTGTTCGTCGCTGTGAAGCGCAAGCTTCAGCCCGGCGACAAGATGGCCGGCCGCCATGGCAACAAGGGTGTGGTTTCGCGTGTGGTGCCAGTGGAGGACATGCCGTTCCTCGACGACGGCACCCCGGTCGATCTCGTGCTCAACCCGCTCGGCGTGCCGAGCCGGATGAATGTGGGCCAGATCCTGGAAACCCATCTAGGCTGGGCCTGCGCCAATCTCGGCCGGGAAATCGGCGAGCTGGTCGAGGAGTACCGCCGCACGGGGGCTGCCAAGCAGGAGCTGCTCGACAAGCTGCGCGATGTGTATGGCGACAAGGTGTACGACGAGGAGATTGCCGGGCTGAATAACGACCAGCTGGTTGAGCTCGCCGATAACCTGAAGAAAGGTGTGCCGATCGCGACCCCGGTATTCGATGGCGCGCGCATGTCGGATATCGAGCGGATGCTCACCAAGGCCGGGCTCGATACCTCCGGGCAGGTGGTTCTGGTGGATGGCCGCACGGGCGAGCCCTTCGAGCGCAAGGTGACCGTGGGGTACATCTACATGCTGAAGTTGCATCACCTGGTGGATGACAAGATCCACGCGCGCTCGATTGGGCCTTACAGCCTTGTTACCCAGCAGCCGCTGGGCGGCAAGGCGCAGTTCGGTGGCCAGCGCTTCGGCGAAATGGAGGTATGGGCGCTGGAAGCGTATGGCGCTGCCTACACGCTGCAGGAGATGCTGACGGTGAAATCCGACGACGTGTCTGGCCGCACCAAGGTCTACGAGGCGATCGTGCGCGAGCAGGACAACTTTGAGGCGGGTATTCCCGAAAGCTTCAACGTGCTGGTCAAGGAATTGAAATCCCTCGGCCTGAACGTCGATCTTGATCAGAGCGTAGCGTAGGAGAGCAAAAGACGTTTGCTCTGGGCGCAGGCGGCAAGATACCGGCCATGGCCGGTATCTTGGAACCCGCGGAGACCCGAAAGTGGTTGGTTCTTTTCTTCAGAAAAGAACAGTCTAGCCTTAAAATTTTTGATGTTTTCGTAAAAGGGGCTCTTGCATGAACGAGCTTATGAAAATCCTCGGTCAGGCCGGCCAGGCCGTGACCTTCGATCAGATCCGCATCCAGATGGCGAGCCCGGAGCAGATCCGCTCGTGGTCGTACGGCGAGATCAAGAAGCCCGAGACGATCAACTACCGCACCTTTAAGCCGGAGCGCGATGGCCTGTTCTGCGCCCGCATTTTTGGGCCGATCAAGGATTATGAGTGCCTCTGCGGCAAGTACAAGCGGATGAAGTTCCGGGGCATCATCTGCGAAAAATGCGGCGTGGAAGTGACGCTGGCCAAGGTGCGCCGCGAGCGCATGGGCCATATCGAGCTCGCCTCGCCGGTGGCTCATATCTGGTTCCTGAAGTCGCTGCCGAGCCGGATCGGCCTGATGGTGGATCTGACGCTGAAAGAGCTCGAGAAGATCCTGTATTTCGAGAGCTACGTCGTTCTCGAACCCGGCCTTACCGACCTCAAGCTGCATCAGTTGCTCACCGAGGACCAGCTGCTCAACAAGCAGGATGAGTTCGGCGAGGATGGTTTCCGTGCGGCCATCGGCGCCGAAGCCATCAAGGTGATCCTGCAGGGCATCGATATCGATGCGGAGAAGGTGCGCCTGCGCGCCGATCTGCGCGACACCACTAGCGAAGCCAAGCGGAAAAAGCTGGTCAAGCGCCTCAAGCTGATCGAAGCGTTCGGAGAAAGCGGCTCCAAGCCCGAATGGATGATTCTGGACGTGGTGCCCGTGATTCCGCCCGAGTTGCGCCCGTTGGTGCCGCTGGATGGTGGCCGGTTCGCGACCTCTGACCTGAACGATCTTTATCGCCGAGTGATCAACCGCAACAACCGGCTGAAGCGGCTGATCGAGCTGCGCGCGCCGGATATCATCGTGCGCAACGAAAAGCGCATGCTGCAAGAATCGGTCGACGCATTGTTCGATAACGGCCGACGTGGCCGCGCGATTACCGGCGCGAATAAGCGGCCGCTGAAATCGCTGTCGGATATGCTGAAGGGCAAGCAGGGCCGCTTCCGCCAGAATTTGTTGGGCAAGCGCGTCGATTATTCGGGCCGTTCGGTGATCGTGGTTGGGCCCGAGCTGAAACTGCATCAATGCGGCCTGCCGAAGAAGATGGCGCTCGAGCTGTTCAAGCCTTTCATCTACAGCAAGCTCGAGAAATACGGCCACGCCACCACGATCAAGGCGGCCAAGCGCATGGTGGAAAAGGAGCGTCCCGAAGTGTGGGATATCCTGGAGGAGGTGATCCGCGAGCATCCGGTAATGCTGAACCGCGCGCCTACGCTGCACCGCCTCGGCATCCAGGCGTTCGAGCCAGTGCTGATCGAAGGCAAGGCCATTCAGCTTCATCCGCTGGTGTGTACCGCCTTCAACGCGGATTTCGACGGTGACCAGATGGCGGTGCACGTTCCGCTCAGCCTGGAGGCGCAGTTGGAAGCGCGCGTGCTGATGATGTCCACGAACAACATTTTGAGCCCGGCCAACGGCAAGCCGATCATCGTGCCGAGCCAGGACATTGTGTTGGGCCTCTATTATCTCTCGCTGGAGACAGCGGATTTCCGTGTGGCCGAGGATAACAAGGCGACCGCTTTCGGCACGATCGGCGAGATCGAATTCGCCCTGCAGGCCAAGGCGATCAAGCTGCACGACAAAATCCGTGCGCGCATGGAGCTGATCCAGCCGGATGGCAGCCGCAAGCGCCAGATCGTGGTGACCACGCCTGGCCGGATGCTGATCGCCCAGATCCTTCCAAAACACCCGAACGTGCCGTTCGCGCTGATCAACAAGCAGCTCACCAAGAAGAACGTCTCAGACGTGATCGACGCCGTCTACCGCCATTGCGGCCAGAAGGAGTGTGTGATCTTCGCCGATCGCCTGATGGGCCTAGGCTTCCAGCAGGCGGCGAAAGCCGGCATTTCCTTCGGCAAGGATGACCTGATTATCCCGAAGGAGAAACCTGAGCTGATTGTCAAAACGCAAGGTGAGGTCAAGGAATTCGAGCAGCAGTATCAGGACGGGCTGATCACCGCCGGCGAGCGCTACAACAAGGTGGTGGATGCCTGGTCGCGCTGCACGGATGCCGTCGCCGCCGCGATGATGAAGGAGATTAGCAGGCAGGAAGTGGGCCGCCAGACCAACAGCGTGTGGATGATGAGCCATTCGGGCGCGCGCGGGTCGCCGGCGCAGATGCGCCAGCTGGCGGGCATGCGCGGCCTGATGGCCAAGCCCTCGGGCGAAATCATCGAGCAGCCGATCATCGCCAATTTCAAGGAGGGGCTCTCGGTTCTCGAGTATTTCAACTCCACCCACGGCGCCCGCAAAGGCCTCGCGGATACGGCGTTGAAGACCGCGAACTCGGGCTATCTTACCCGCCGGCTGGTGGATGTGGCGCAGGATTGCATCATCGTCGAATTGGATTGCGGTTCGGAACGTGGCCTGACGGTGCGCCCGGTGATGGATGGCGGCGACATTGTCTCCTCGCTGTCCGAGCGGATACTCGGCCGTACGGTGTCGGAGGATGTGCTTGATCCAATCAGCAACAAGGTGCTGGTGCCGCGCAATACTCTGATCGAGGAAACCGAGGCGGAACAGATCGAGCGCGCCGGGGTGGAGGTGATGAAAATCCGCTCCGTGCTGACCTGCGAAAGCCAGATCGGCGTGTGCGCCCGTTGCTACGGCCGCGATCTGGCCCGCGGCACGCCCGTGAATATCGGCGAGGCGGTGGGTGTGATCGCAGCACAGTCGATCGGCGAGCCGGGCACGCAGCTGACCATGCGCACCTTCCATATCGGCGGTGCCGCGCAACGTGGCGCGGAGCAATCGAGCGTGGAGGCCTCGCATGAAGGCTCGGTGACCGTTCGCAACCGCAATGTGGTGACCAACAGCTTTGGCGTGCCGGTGGTGATGTCGCGTAATTGCGAGATCGTGCTGGTGGACGACAAGCAACGTGAGCGCGCCCGCTTCCGCGTGCCCTATGGTGCGCGCCTGCTGGCGGATGACGGCATGGCGGTGTCGCGCGGCCAGAAACTGGCCGAATGGGATCCCTACACCCTGCCGATCCTGACGGAGCTTGCCGGCCAGGTGGAGTATCTCGATCTGATCGAGGGCATCACGCTGGTCGAGCGGATGGACGAAGTCACCGGCCTCACGTCCAAGGTGGTGGTCGATTACAAGCAGACTGCGAAAAGCGTCGATTTGCGGCCGCGCCTGCAGCTGAAAGGCCCGACCGGCGATGTGGTGAAGCTGCCGAACGGCACCGATGCGCGTTACTTCCTCTCGCCTGACTCGATTTTGTCGGTCGAGAATGGCGCGACCCTGCATGCAGGCGACGTGCTCGCGCGCATCCCGCGCGAAGGCAGCAAGACGCGTGATATCACCGGCGGTTTGCCCCGCGTGGCCGAGCTTTTTGAGGCCCGCCGGCCGAAGGATCACGCGATCATCGCGGAGACTGATGGTCGCGTGGAATTCGGCAAGGACTACAAGGCCAAGCGCCGGATCATCGTGAAAAACGATGAAACGTCGGAAGAGACCGAGTATCTGGTGCCGAAGGGCAAGCACGTTTCGGTTCAGGAGGGCGATTTCGTGCTGCGTGGCGATCCGTTGGTGGATGGCCCGCGGGTGCCGCACGACATCCTGAAAGTGCTCGGGGTCGAGGCGCTGTCGGATTACTTGGTGAACGAAATCCAGGATGTGTATCGGCTGCAGGGCGTGAAGATCAACGATAAGCACATCGAGGTTATCGTTCGTCAGATGCTGCAAAAGGTGGAGATCATCGATGCCGGCGACACCACCTATCTGAGTGGCGAGCAGGTGGACCGGCTGGAGGTCGATGCCGAAAACAGCAAGCGTCTGAAGGCCGATGAGCGTCCGGCGACCGCCATGCCGGTGTTGCAGGGCATCACCAAGGCCAGCCTGCAGACCCACAGCTTTATCAGCGCCGCCTCCTTCCAGGAGACCACGCGCGTGCTCACCGAGGCGGCCACGGCCGGCAAGGTGGATCAGCTGTCGGGCCTGAAAGAGAATGTGATCGTCGGGCGCTTGATCCCGGCGGGCACGGGCTCGGTGATGAACCGGCTGAAGGCGGTGGCGGCTGGGCGCGACCAGGCGCGCGGCGTGGGCAAGGAGACGGCGCCGGCGCAGATTACGCGCGCGGCGGAGTAGGTAAGGCAAGGTCTTGTTTTCTTCAGAAAAAGACTTGCTTCTTTTTTCTTCAGTGGAGGGCGTCACGCTCCGCGGGGCATCGGATCTTTGGTGTATTGCCATAGGCGTGCTGGGCAAATGGATGCGTAGCGCTACGCTAACGCATCCCACGCGGTGTCGGGTTGTGATTGACCACACGTCAGGGGTCAGTCCGCTGGGGCCAGCGCTAATGCCAGGAGGCGGTCGAGCGCCAGCAAGGCTGTGTCATTGGCCCGCCCGATCGGCACGCCGCACCGATCCCGCCGCACAGCCATCATTTTCTCTATCTTCACATGCGAGGAGTGTTTCAGCCCCACGCTCTCGTTGGCTGGCAGAGCCAGCCGATAAAGCGGTGCGCCTCAGAAGGTTTTGGTGAGCAGGCGGACGAGAACGCTATCCGTGCCGGTGAGAAAATCGGATTGGATGGCGATGGCCGGGCGCGGCTTGCCGTAGTCGCTTCTGCGGGCGGCCCTGATGAAATATAGCCTGGCTGAGGCACCACAAGGGGGCAATTGCTCCAATCGATCATGTCTACCCTCTTAGCACGTCATCATAAGCGACCGGGCCGCCCGGTGCAGCAACGATCCGACCTAGCCAAATCAGTTGTGACAGTGTTTGCCATATCAAAACCCTCCCTTAATAGCAGCAAACCCCAGCCCCCCGCCGCGTTCATGCCTTTGCACTTGACTACACCCCCGTGCAGCCGTAGTTAGCGCCCTCCCGGTCGCCCCGATGGGTTGGCCGTCGTTTGTGAATGCCAGAGTGTGTGGCGCCGTCCCCAATCGGTGGACCCAGGCCGGACGCGTTGAAGATCTGGACCCGTACGGGTGGGGTTACCCATGCCGTGCGGGCTACACGTTTGCAAACGACGCCCCACCCGCCGATACGCCGGACAGATTTGCTGGGATCGGAACAGAGGCCGAATGCCTACGATTAACCAATTGATCGCCAAAGGGCGCGAGCCGGCGGCGAAGCGGAACAAGGTGCCGGCCCTCGAAGGCTGCCCGCAGAAGCGCGGCGTTTGCACGCGCGTTTACACAACTACGCCAAAGAAGCCGAACTCCGCGCTTCGCAAGGTCGCGAAGGTGCGCCTGACGAATGGTTACGAGGTGGTCAGCTACATCCCCGGCGAAGGCCATAACCTGCAGGAGCACAGCGTGGTGCTAATCCGCGGTGGCCGCGTGAAGGATCTACCTGGCGTGCGCTACCACATCCTGCGCGGCGTGCTCGATACCCAGGGCTTGCCGAAACGCCGCAAGCGCCGGTCGCTCTACGGCGCCAAGCGTCCGAAGTAGGGAGTGCAGATATGAGCCGCCGCCGTCGCGCCGTAAAACGCGAAATCCTGCCCGACCCGAAATTCGGTGACGTGGTCATCACGCGCTTCATGAACGCGCTGATGTATGACGGAAAGAAATCCGCCGCCGAGGGCATCGTATACGGTGCACTCGACGTGATGAAGAAGCGCGGCGGGGCCGCGGCCGATCCGGTGCGCATGTTCCATGAGGCGCTGGATAATGTGAAGCCAGCCGTGGAAGTGCGCTCCCGCCGGGTTGGCGGCGCCACCTACCAGGTGCCGGTGGAAGTGCGTGCGGAGCGCCGGCAGGCACTGGCGATCCGCTGGCTGATCGATGCCGCGCGCAAGCGGGGCGAGCACACGATGGAAGATCGCCTCTCGAACGAGTTGTTCGATGCGGTGAACAACCGCGGGTCCGCGGTGAAGAAGCGTGAAGATACCCATCGGATGGCCGAAGCCAACAAGGCGTTCAGCCACTACCGCTGGTAACCAACCCCCGCCCAATTATCGGGCCCCGCTTGCACGGGTTACGGAGAGACGAAGATGGCAAAGGCTAAATTCGAGCGGAACAAGCCGCACTGCAATATCGGCACCATTGGCCACGTGGACCATGGCAAGACGTCGCTGACTGCGGCGATCACCAAGGTCCTGGCCCAGTCCGGCGGTGCCACCTTCACCGCCTACGACCAGATCGACAAGGCGCCGGAAGAGCGTGCGCGCGGCATCACCATCTCCACCGCCCACGTGGAGTATGAGACGAAGAACCGCCACTATGCCCATGTCGATTGCCCCGGCCACGCCGACTACGTGAAGAACATGATCACCGGCGCCGCCCAGATGGATGGCGCGATCCTGGTGGTTTCCGCCGCTGACGGCCCGATGCCGCAGACCCGCGAGCACATCCTGCTCGCCCGTCAGGTCGGCGTGCCCGCGCTGGTCGTGTTCCTTAATAAGATGGACCTGGCCGACCCCGAGCTGGTCGAGCTGGTCGAGCTAGAAGTGCGCGACCTGCTTTCCAGCTACCAGTTCCCGGGCGACGACATCCCCATCATCCACGGCTCGGCCGTGTGTGCCCTGGAAGGCAAGCAGCCGGAGATCGGCGAGCAGGCCATCCTGAAGCTGATGGAAGCGGTGGACAGCTACATTCCGCAGCCCGAGCGCGCGATTGACCGGCCGTTCCTGATGCCGATCGAAGACGTGTTCTCGATCTCCGGCCGTGGCACCGTCGTGACCGGCCGCGTGGAACGCGGCGTTGTGAACGTGGGCGACGAGGTCGAGATCGTCGGCATCAAGAACACGGTGAAAACCATCGTCACCGGCGTTGAAATGTTCCGCAAGCTGCTGGATCGCGGAGAGGCCGGCGATAATATCGGCGCTTTGCTGCGCGGCACCAAGCGCGAGGATGTGGAGCGCGGCCAGGTGCTGGCGAAGCCCGGCTCGATCACGCCGCACAAGAAGTTCAAGGCAGAAGCATACGTTCTCACCAAGGAAGAGGGTGGCCGTCACACGCCGTTCTTCACCAATTATCGCCCGCAATTCTACTTCCGCACGACCGACGTGACGGGCGTGGTGCAGCTCCCCGAGGGCGTGGAGATGGTGATGCCTGGCGATAACGTTTCCATGGATGTCGAGCTGATCCAGCCGATCGCCATGGATGAGGGCCTGCGCTTCGCCATTCGCGAAGGCGGCCGCACCGTCGGTGCGGGCGTCGTCGCGAAGATCATGGACTGATTGGTTCTCCCCGAACCCGACAGAACGACCCGGATAAGAAGAGATTATGGACAACCAGAACATCCGCATTCGCCTTAAGGCGTACGATCACCGCGTGCTGGATAACAGCACAAAGGAGATCGTGAACACGGCGAAGCGCACGGGTGCCCGGGTTCGGGGTCCCATTCCGTTGCCGACGCATATTGAGAGGTTCACCGTGAACCGCTCGCCGCATGTCGACAAGAAAAGCCGCGAACAATTCGAAATCCGCACCCATCGCCGGCTGCTGGATATCGTTGAGCCCACCCCGCAAACCGTGGACGCGCTGATGAAGCTCGACCTGGCGGCGGGCGTGGATGTCGAGATCAAGATCTAACGGTCGGCTGGTACGGACGATCGGAAAGAGGCCATCATGCGCACGGGTTTGATTGCAAGGAAGCTGGGGATGACCCGGCTGTTCAAAGAGGACGGTAGCCACGTTCCGGTGACGGTTCTGCACCTCGATGAGGTTCAGGTGGTGGATACGCGTACCCAGGAGCGTGACGGTTACAACGCCGTGCAGCTCGGCACGACGCTCGCCAAAGTGAAAAACGTCAGCAAGGCCAACCGCGGGCATTATGCCCGCGTCAAAGTCGAGCCGCGGAAGAAGCTGGTGGAATTCCGGGTCGCCGCCGATGCGGTGCTGGAGCCAGGTGCCGTGATCACCGCCGCGCATTTCGTGCCCGGGCAGAAAGTGGACGTGACGGGGACCACCAAGGGCAAGGGCTTTGCCGGCGCCATGAAGCGCTGGAATTTCCGGGGCCTCGAGGCGAGCCATGGTGTTTCGGTCAGCCACCGGTCGCACGGCTCCACGGGTAACCGCCAGGACCCAGGCAAGACATTCAAGAACAAGAAAATGGCTGGGCATTTGGGGCAGGAGCGGGTGACCACACTGAACCTGTCGGTCGCCCGTGTGGATGCGGACAAGAACCTGATCATGGTCCATGGCGCGATCCCAGGCGCCCGCGGCGATTATGTGCTGGTGCGCGACGCGATCAAGCGGGCGCGCCACATAGACGCGCCGTATCCCGCGGCCTTGGCCGGCTGAGGGGACCCAGCATGCAGATCGACATCAAAACCCTCGACAATGGCAGCGCCGGCACGGCCGAACTGCCCGACGAGATTTTCGCGGCCACGCCGCGCGCCGACATCATGGCGCGTGTCGTCCATTGGCAGCTCTCGAAACGCCGCGCCGGTACCCACAAGGTTAAGGGCATGGGCGAAGTCTCCGGCACCACCAAGAAGCCCTATAAACAGAAGGGCACCGGCAACGCACGCCAGGGCAGCTTGCGCGCGCCGCAATTTCGCACTGGCGGCGCCGTGCATGGCCCGGTGGTGCGCAGCCATGGCTACGATTTGCCAAAGAAAGTGCGTCGTCTCGGGCTGATCAGCGCGCTCGCGCAAAAACACGCCGACGGCAAGCTGGTGGTGATCGATGCCGCTACTGCCTCGCCGAAAACCAAGGAATTGGCGGCGAAGCTGAAAATACTGGGCTGGACCAGCACCCTGTTTATCGACCACGCGGTCGATGCGAATTTCGCGAAAGCCAGTGCCAACCTGCATCGGATCGATGTGCTGCCGACAGTGGGCGCCAACGTGTATGACATTCTCCATCACGATGTTCTGGTGCTGACCACGGCCGCGATTGAAGGCCTGAGGGAGCGCCTGGCATGACCGATATCTTGAAGGTACGCGCCCAGGCGCAAAAACTGCCGCGTGAGGCACTTTACGAGATCATCCGCGGGCCGGTGATCACCGAGAAAGCGACCATGCTCACCGAGCGCAACCAGGTGGTGTTTCGTGTCTCCAGGGATGCGAACAAGCTGCAGATCAAGGCGGCAGTGGAAACCCTGTTCGGCGTCACCGTGCTCGGCGTGAATACGCTGGTGCAGAAAGGCAAAACCAAACGTTTCAGGGGCCGCCCCGGCGTGCGCTCAGACGTGAAGAAGGCTTACGTGCAATTGGCGGAAGGTCAGTCCATTGACCTCACCACCGGTTTGGCGTGAGGGCGGGATAATGGCACTCAAACAGTTCAAGCCGGTTACGGCATCGCTGCGCGGCACGGTTCTGATCGATCGGTCCGAGCTGTGGAAGGGCAAGCCCGTGAAGGGTCTGACCGAAGGCAAGAGCAAGTCGGGCGGCCGCAACAACCATGGCCGTACCACCTCGTTCTTCCGTGGCGGCGGGCACAAGCAAACTTACCGGATCGTCGATTTCAAGCGGCGCAAATTCGATATGCCGGCCATGGTCGAGCGGCTGGAATACGATCCGAACCGCACCGCTTTCATTGCCCTGATCAAATATCAGGACAATGAACTGGCGTATATCCTGGCCCCGCAGCGCCTCAAGGTGGGCGACTCGGTGGTCGCCGGCGCGCGCGTCGACATCAAGCCGGGCAATGCGATGCCACTGGGTGCGATCCCCGTGGGCACGATCGTGCATAATGTCGAGATGAAGCAGGGCGCCGGCGGCAAGATGGCCCGTGCGGCGGGCACCTATGCCCAGCTGGTCGGCAAGGATGCTGGCTATGCGCAGGTGAAGCTGCAATCCGGTGAATTGCGCGTTGTGCGTGCCGAATGCATGGCGACGGTAGGCGCCGTATCCAACGCAGACAACATGAACCAGAAGATCGGCAAGGCCGGCCGCGCCCGCTGGATGGGCCGCCGTCCGCATAACCGCGGTGTCGTGATGAACCCGGTCGATCACCCTCATGGTGGTGGCGAGGGCCGCACCTCTGGTGGCCGTCATCCGGTCACCCCCTGGGGCAAGCCGACCAAGGGTGCCAAGACGCGCGTCAACAAGCGGACGGACAAGCTGATTATCCGCCGCGCGAGCAAGGGTAAGTAAGATGGCACGTTCCGTCTGGAAGGGCCCGTTCGTGGACGGGTATATGCTGAACAAGGCCGAAAAGGCACGCGCCTCGGGCCGCAACGAGATCATCAAGATTTGGTCGCGCCGCTCGACGATCCTGCCGCAATTCGTAGGCCTGACCTTCGGCGTTTATAACGGCCATAAATTCCTGCCGGTGCAGGTGAACGAGAACATGGTGGGCCACAAATTCGGCGAGTTCTCGCCGACGCGCACCTTCACGGGTCACGCGGCCGACAAAAAGGCGAAGCGCGGATGAGCAAGCCGAAAGCCCCCCGCCCTGTGGCGGAAACGGAAGCGCAATGCGTGGTCAGCAATCTGCGGGTCAGCCCGCGCAAGCTGAACTTGGTTGCCGGGCTGATCCGCAACAAGCCGGCTTCAGCCGCGGTGGCTACACTTACGTTCAGCAAGCGCCGCATCGCGCATGCGGTGCGCAAGGCGCTGGAGAGTGCCATCGCCAACGCCGAGAATAATCATCAGCTCGATGTGGATCAGCTGGTGGTGACACGCGCCGAGGTCGGCCGCTCCGTGGTGATGCGCCGCTTCCACGCACGCGGCCGCGGCCGTGCGGCGCGCGTTGAAAAATGGTTCAGCCATTTGAAGATCGTCGTCGCCGAGCGCGAAGCAGCGCCGGAAGAAGAGAAGAGGGCGGCCTGATGGGTCACAAGGTCAATCCGATCGGGCTTCGGCTCGGCATCAACCGCACCTGGGATTCGCGCTGGTTCGCCGGCAGCGATTACGCTAAACTGCTGCATGATGATCTGAAGCTGCGCGCGCATCTGCGCAAGAAACTCTCCGGCGCCGGCGTCTCACGCGTGGTGATAGAGCGCCCGGCCAAAAAGCCGCGCGTGACCATCTATGCGGCGCGCCCGGGCGTGGTGATCGGCAAGAAGGGCCAGGATATCGAGGTTCTTCGCAAGGACCTTGCGAAGATGGCCAAGGCGGAAGTGTCGCTGAACATCGTCGAAATCCGCAAGCCGGAGATCGATGCGACGCTGGTGGCCGAAAACATCGCTCAGCAGCTGGAGCGCCGGGTAGCCTTCCGCCGCGCCATGAAGCGCGCCGTGCAATCGGCGATGCGTCTCGGTGCGCAGGGCATCCGGATCAATTGCGGCGGCCGCCTCGGCGGGGCCGAGATCGCCCGGGTGGAATGGTATCGCGAAGGCCGCGTGCCGCTGCACACGCTGCGCGCGGATATCGATTACGGCGTGGCCACGGCGAAGACCACCTATGGCACATGCGGCGTCAAAGTCTGGATTTTTAAGGGCGAAATCCTCGCCCATGATCCGCTGGCGCAAGACCGGCGCGCCGCCGAACAGGCGCCGCAGCGGTAAGGACGGATGTAAAAGATGCTTTCTCCGAAGCGGACCAAGTTCCGCAAAGCCCATAAAGGCCGTATCCATGGCCTCGCCAAAGGCGGCACCGCCCTTAATTTCGGCCAGTTCGGCCTGAAGGCGATGGAGCCTGAGCGCATCACCGCGCGCCAGATCGAGGCGGCCCGCCGCGCGATCACGCGTGCGATGAAGCGAGCCGGCCGCGTATGGATCCGGATTTTCCCGGACGTTCCGGTGAGCCAAAAACCGGCCGAGGTCCGCATGGGCTCCGGCAAGGGCTCGCCCGAATTCTGGGTGGCGCGCGTGAAGCCCGGCCGCATCATGTTCGAGATCGACGGTGTGCCGGCCGAACTCGCCCAGGCAGCGCTCACGCTCGGCGCCGCCAAGCTGCCGATCAAGACCAAGTTCATCACCCGCCTGGGCGAGGGCTGATCATGACCAAGTCTGCCGATATCCGCGCCAAGACCGACGATCAGCTCAGCGCGATGCTGCTCGATCTCCGTCGCGAGCAATTCAACCTGCGCTTTCAGCGGGCGACCGGCCAGAATGAGGGCACTGCACGCGTCCGTGCCGTGCGCCGCGACATTGCGCGTGTCAAAACCATTCAGGCGGAAAAATCCTCTTCCGCCCCGAAAACCTGAAAGGAGCCTTTGCAATGCCAAGGCGCGTCCTGACCGGGCGAGTGACCAGCGACAAGATGGACAAGACGATCACCGTGCTTGTCGACCGTCGCATTATGCATCCGCTCTACAAGAAATTCATCCGGCGCTCGAAGAAATACGCGGCGCATGATGAAGCCAATGCCTGCAAGACCGGCGATATGGTGCGCATCGTCGAGTGCCCGCCGATTTCCAAGCGCAAGACCTGGACGGTGATCGAGCGCAATGGCGCGGTGCTGGAATCGGCTTCGGCCGATGCTTTGGCCGCGGTGCAGGCGCGGGCCCACGCGCATCTCGGCGAGGTCCGACACGACGCGCCCGATCTGCCGCCGGCGGAAACGTTGCCGGTCGCCGATGCCGTGCCTCACGCTGACGCGCAGATCTGAGGGGGCCTAGATGATCCATCCAGAATCCAACCTCGAAGTGGCCGATAATTCGGGTGCCCGCCGGGTGCAATGCATCAAGGTGCTCGGCGGCAGCAAGCGGAAGTTCGCCTCGGTCGGCGACGTGATTGTGGTGTCCGTGAAGGAAGCAATTCCGCGCGGCAAGGTTAAGAAGGGCGACGTGCACCAGGCGGTGATCGTGCGCACCAGCTTCCCCGTGCGCCGGACCGATGGCAGCGCCATCCGCTTCGACACTAACGCGGCCGTGCTGATCAACAAGCAGCAGGAGCCCATTGGCACCCGCATCTTCGGCCCGGTTGTGCGCGAGCTGCGTGCGAAGAAGTTCATGAAGATCATCTCGCTCGCGCCGGAGGTGCTGTAATGGCGGCCCGCATTCGCAAGGGCGACCGGGTTCAGGTGATTACCGGCGCCGATCGTGGCAAGCGTGGTGAAGTGCTGCGCGTGCTGCCGAAGGAAAACCGTGCGGTCGTGCAGGGCGTGAACCTCGCCAAGCGCCACACCAAGCCGAAAGGCATGGGCCAGGAGGGCGGGATCATCGAGAAGGAGGCCACCATCCACCTCTCGAACATCGCGTTGATCGACCCGAAAACCGACAAGCCGACCCGCATCGCGCATCGCGTGCTGGATAACGGCACAAAACTCCGCGTCGCCCGGGCAACCGGCAACGCGATTGAAGGCTGACACAGATGAGCGAAACAGCAACGGCCCCGGCCGCCCGCCCGACACCGCGCCTCCAGACGCGGTACCTGGAGCATGTGCGCCCGGTGATGCAGAAGGAGTTCAACTACAAGAACCCGATGCAGGTGCCGCGCCTGGAGAAGATCGTGATCAATATGGGCGTGGGCGAAGCCGCCGGCGACCAGAAGAAGCTCGATGCTGCCGTGGGCGAACTCGCGCTGATCTCCGGGCAGAAGCCGGTGAAGACCATCGCGAAAAAGGCCATCGCCGGTTTCAAGATACGCGCCGGCCTGCCGATCGGCACGAAGGTCACGCTGCGCCGCGCCCGGATGTACGAGTTTCTGGACCGCCTGGTCACCATCGCCCTGCCGCGTGTGCGCGATTTCAGGGGGATGTCCGGCAAGGGGTTCGATGGCCGGGGCAATTTTGCCATGGGCCTGAAGGAGCAAATCATTTTCCCGGAAATCGCCTACGACAAGGTCGATGCGGTGCGCGGGATGGATATCGTGATCGTCACCACCGCCAAAACCGATGCGGAAGCGAAAGCCCTGCTCAAGGCCTTCGATCTGCCATTCGTAGCGGCCCCCACTGCTTAACCGAGTTCAACCGCTTTTAGGAAAACCCCTGGCGAAAGCCGGCAGGTTCCGGAGGATTTAACACGATGGCCAAAGCATCCGCCGTCAACCGCAACAAGAAGCGCGAAGCCATGGCCAAGCGCGACCGAAGCAAGCGCAGCAAGCTGAAGGCGCAGCTGATGGATCGTGACGCGCCCGTGGAAGAGCGCTTCGAGGCCTCGATGAAGCTGGCGCAGCTGCCGCGCAATGGCAGTCGCACCCGCGTGCGTCTGCGCTGCGAGCTCACAGGCCGTCCGCGCTCCAATTATCGCAAGTTCAAGCTTTGCCGCATCGCGCTCCGCGACCTGGCCAGTTCGGGTCAGATCCCGGGCATGGTCAAGGCGAGCTGGTAAGAGGGGCCGCCAATGTCGCTATCCGATCCACTGGGTGACTTGCTCACCCGGATCCGCAACGCCCAGGGCAGCCGCCATGCGTCCTGCGTGTCGCCGGCCTCCAAGCTGCGCGCCAACGTGCTCGAAGTGCTGAAGCGCGAAGGTTACATACGCGGCTTTTCGGCGGAGCAAATCCGTCCGGGTGTGGCTCAGCTTCGCATCGAGCTTAAATACAGTGAGGGCGAACCGGTGATCAAGGAGATCCACCGCGTGTCCAAGCCGGGCCGCAGGGTGTACTCGAAGATCCAGGAGCTGCCGCGGGTTTATGCGGGCCTCGGCGTCTCCATCCTGTCCACGCCGCGCGGCGTGCTGAGCGATGCGGAAGCGCGCGCTGCCAATGTTGGCGGCGAAGTGCTCTGCCGCGTGTTCTGATCGGGAGATTGTAGACATGTCTCGTGTAGGGAAATATCCCGTGGAGATACCGGCCGGCGTGACCGTCGCCGTCGCCGGCAATATGCTCACGGCTAAGGGCAAGCTCGGTGAGCTGACCCTGCCGCTGACCGACCATGTGGAAACCACGGTGGAAGGCGGCAAGGTTTCGGTGAAGCCACGCACTAACGCAGCACAGGCGCGGATGATGTGGGGCACCACGCGGGCGAATATCGCCAACATGGTCAAAGGCGTCTCCACCGGGTACGCCAAGACCATGGAGATCACCGGCACCGGCTACCGCGCTTCCGTGCAGGGGACCAATCTGGTGATCAATCTTGGGTTTTCGCACGATGTGACCTATCCGGTGCCGGTCGGGATCAAGATCACCACGCCGCGCCCGACGGCGATTACGGTGGAGGGCGTCGATAAGCGCCTGGTGGGCCAGGTGGCGGCTGAAATCCGCGCTTATCGTCCGCCGGAACCCTATAAGGGCAAGGGCGTCCGCTACGATACGGAAACGATCCGGCGCAAGGAAGGCAAGAAGAAATGAGCGCACGTATCGATCTTCGCGCGCGCCGGCGGGAACGCCTGCGCTATCAGCTCAAGCAGAAATCCGTGGGGCGTCCGCGCCTCTCGGTCTTCCGCTCGGGCAAGAATATTTATGCCCAGGTCATCGACGATGTGGCCGGACGCACCGTGGCCGCCGCCTCCACGCTCGATGCAGGCCTGCGCACCGAACTGCGCACCGGCGCGGACAAGGCGGCGGCGGGCGCTGTCGGCAAGCTGGTGGCGGAGCGCGCGCTGGCAGCCGGCATCAAGGAAGTTGTGTTCGATCGCGGCTCGTATCTTTACCACGGCCGCGTGAAAGCGCTGGCCGAAGCAGCCCGCGAAGGCGGGTTGTCGTTCTGAAAAAGGTTTTTGTCCATGGCACGTGAACCCAGAGAGGGCGGTGGTGGCGGCGATCGCAGCCGGCGTGGTGACCGCAACCGCGACCAGAACCGCGAGCGCGAGCGCGATGGCGGCGAGGAGCTGGTCGACAAGCTCGTTACCATCAACCGCGTGGCGAAGGTGGTGAAGGGCGGCCGGCGTTTTGCTTTCGCGGCCCTGGTGGTTGTGGGCGACCAGAAGGGCCGGGTCGGCTACGGCGCCGGCAAGGCGCGCGAGGTGCCTGAAGCCATACGCAAGGCGACGGATCGCGCCAAGCGGGCGATGATCCGCGTGCCGATGAAGGAAGGCCGCACCCTGCATCACGACAGCTACGGGCATTTCGGGGCGGGCAAGGTGATCCTGCGCACGGCGGAAGCCGGCACCGGCATCATCGCCGGCGGGCCGATGCGCGCCGTGTTCGAATCGCTGGGCATCGGCGATGTGGTCGCCAAGTCGCTTGGCAGCCGCAACCCGCATAACATGGTTAAGGCCACCTTCGCGGCCCTGCAGGCGGCGGCGAGCCCGCGCTCGGTGGCTAGCCGCCGCGGCAAGAAAGTGACCGATATTCTGGGCAAGCGCGAAACGGCGCCCGTGCAGGCGGTGGCCGATGTCTGAGGATAGCAAAACCATGCCCGGGAAAGTCAAGGTGACCCAGCTCGGGTCGCCGATTGGCCGCAAGCCCGGCCAGCGCGAGACGCTGATCGGGCTCGGCCTCACCAAAATCCGCAGCTCACGCGTGCTGGAGGATACGCCCGCGGTGCGCGGGATGATCCGCAAGGTGGCACACCTGCTGCGCGTCGAAGAGAGCGTCTGACATGAAACTGAACGAATTGCGCGACAATGAGGGCGCGCGGCCGAAATCCAAGCGTCTCGGGCGTGGCATCGGCTCCGGCAAGGGCAAGACCTCCGGCAAGGGCGTCAAAGGCCAGAAGGCACGTGAAGGTGTCTCCCTCAACGGTTTTGAAGGCGGCCAGCTGCCGATTTATCGACGCCTGCCGAAGCGCGGATTCAAGAACATTTTCCGCACCGCTTTCGCGCCGGTGAATCTCGACGCGATCAGCAAGGCGCTCGAGTCCGGCAAGCTCATGGATGGCGAGAAGGTGACGGAAGAGAGCCTGCGCGCGGCCGGCCTGGTGCGCGGCGGCAAGCAGGCCGCGGGCGTGCGCCTGTTGGCGCGTGGTGAGATTAGCCGGGCCCTGCACATCACCGTGTCCGGCGCATCGGCTGCGGCCAAGGCGGCGGTCGAGGCGGCGGGCGGATCGGTGACGACAACCATGGAAGCGAAGGCGGAATAGGAGGGCAAGGTCTTCTTTTTCTGAAGAAAAGAAGCAAAAAGCTTTTACTGTTCCGCCTGTTCCTTCTTGCTGGCTATCGCCGGGTACTGGAGGAGGACCCAAAGATCAAAAGTCTTTGGCCCTATTCGTGCCTCAGCGTGACTCAAGGCCTCGGCCGCGTCTATAGGCTTGGCCGATAGACCAAGGATCGAGACATATGGCCTCCGCTGCCGAGCAGCTTGCATCCAGCTTCAACTTCGGCACCCTTTCCAAGGCGACCGAACTTCGCAAGCGTATCTGGTTCACCCTCACCGCCCTGATCGTGTATCGGATCGGCACCTATATTCCCGTGCCTGGCGTGGACGCCTCGGTCATGGGCGAGATGATGCACCAGCATGGCGGCGGCTTCCTGGGCATGTTCGATATGTTTACCGGCGGCGCGCTCGGCCGGATGACCGTGTTTGCGCTGAACATCATGCCTTACATCAGCGCCAGCATCATCACCCAGCTGATGTCGACCGCCATCCCCACCCTTGAGGCCCTGAAGAAGGAGGGTGAGTCGGGGCGCAAGAAGATGAATCAGTACACCCGCTACCTCACAGTGCTGATCGCCCTGTTCCAGTCCTATGGCATCTCGGTCGGCCTAGAGAGCATGCATGGCAATCTGGGCCCGGCGGTGATCGATCCGGGCCTGTTCTTCCGCGCTTCGTGCGTAATCACCCTAGTGGGTGGTACCATGTTTCTGATGTGGCTCGGCGAGCAGATCACCGCACGCGGCATCGGCAACGGCACCAGCCTGATCATTTTCGCGGGTATCGTTGCCAACCTGCCCCACGCGCTGGGCGCCCTGCTAGAGCTTGGCCGAACGGGCGCGCTGTCGCCCGTGTTCATTGTCGCCTTCATGATCCTGGGCGCCGGTGTGATCGCTTTCATTGTCTTCATGGAGCGTGCCCAGCGTCGGGTGAACATCCAGTATCCCAAGCGCCAGGTGGGCAACCGCATGTTCGGTGGCGACAGCACCCACATGCCGCTTAAGATCAACACCGCCGGCGTAATCCCGCCGATTTTCGCGAGTTCCATCCTGCTGGTGCCGGTGACCATCGCCGGTTTTTCAGCCAATGCGACCGCGCCGGCCTGGGTGCCGCACTGGCTGGCCGAAGGCTTCTCCACCGTGGCGAGCCAACTGGCCCAGGGCCAACCGCTGTATATGGTGACCTATGCGGCGATGATCATCTTCTTCTCCTATTTCTACACCGCCATCGTATTCAACCCCGAGGAGACGGCGGATAATTTGAAGAAATATGGCGGTTTCATCCCCGGCATCCGGCCAGGCAGTGCCACCGCCACCTATTTCGACCACATCCTCACCCGCCTCACCACGCTAGGCGCGTGCTACCTGGTGGCGGTGTGCCTGCTGCCGCAGGTGCTGATCACCAAATACAGCCTGCCGTTCTATTTTGGCGGAACGAGCCTGATGATCATCGTATCGGTGACCATGGACACCATCACCCAGATGCAGTCCCATCTGATCGCGCATCAGTATGAAGGGCTGATTCGGAAGAACCGGGTGAAGGGGAGGGGGCGGTGAATTTGATCTTGCTCGGGCCGCCTGGCGCCGGGAAGGGAACGCAAGCAAAACGGCTGGAACAGCGGGAAGGCATCGCCCAGGTCTCTACCGGCGACATGCTGCGCGCGGAGGTCGCCGCCGGCTCCGAGGTCGGCAAGCGGGCGGACGCCATCATGAAGTCGGGCGGGCTGGTGCCGGACGAGCTGATCATCTCCATGCTCGGTAATCGGGTACGCCAGTCGGACTGCGCCAAGGGTTTCATACTGGATGGGTTTCCACGCACGGTGCCGCAGGCGCAGGCGCTGGACGATCTTCTGGCCTCGATGGGCATCGCGCTCGATGCGGTGATCGAGCTCAAGGTTGATGATGCCGCTCTGGTCGATCGCATCGCCGGCCGCTTCACCTGCGCCAAATGCGGGGCCGGCTATCACGACAGTTTTAAGCCCACCAAGCAGGAGGGTGTGTGCGATGCCTGCGGCAGCCACGATTTCGTCCGCCGCGCGGATGATCGGCGGGAAACGGTGGCGGCGCGGCTGACCACCTATCACACGCAAACGGCGCCGATCTTGCCGCATTACAGCGCGCAGGGAAGGCTGCACGCGGTCGATGGCATGGCTGATATCGATGTTGTCACGGCCGAGATCGAGGGCCTTCTCCACCATCTCCCGCGCCATGCGGCGCACACGGCAAATTGATCCAGGAACATTGACACTGCGGCCGCCTAGGCTATAAGTCCGGCCCCTTAGGCTGCGCCCCTGCGGGACGCGGGCCGACCATGGCATTGACCGGTTAATAACCAGCCCTGTCTTCACAGGGCTTATCATTGCGTGGTGCCGCGGGGCGCCGCGCCAAGGAGTGACAGGCGTGGCGCGTATTGCCGGTGTGAATATACCCACCAACAAGCGGGTAACGATCAGCCTGCGTTATATCTATGGAATCGGGCCGAAGAAGGCGCAGGAAATCTGTACTCGCCTCAGCATCCCGGATGATCGTCGGGTAAACCAATTGTCGGACGATGAAGTTCTCAAAATCCGCGAACTGATCGACCGGGAATTCCGCGTCGAGGGCGATCTGCGGCGCGAAGTGACGATGAACGTGAAGCGGCTAATGGATCTCGGCTGCTATCGCGGTCTGCGCCATCGGCGCGGCCTGCCGGTGCGTGGCCAGCGCACGCACACCAATGCGCGCACCCGCAAGGGCAAAGCGGTAGCGATTGCCGGCAAGAAGAAGGTAACGAAGTAAGATGGCAAAGGCGGCCACACCGGCGCGCACCAAGCGCAAAGAGCGGAAGAATATCATTTCGGGCGTTGCCCATGTGATGGCTTCGTTCAACAACACCATGATCACCATCTCGGATGCGCAGGGCAACGCGATCGCCTGGTCGTCATCGGGCAGCCAGGGTTTTAAGGGCAGCCGGAAGTCGACCCCTTATGCCGCCCAGGTGGCCGCCGAGGATGCGGGCCGCAAGGCTCGCGAGCATGGCATGGAGACGCTGGAGATCGAGGTGAGCGGCCCCGGCTCCGGCCGCGAGAGCGCGCTGCGCGCCCTTCAGGCCGTGGGTTTCGCGATCACCGCGATCCGCGACATGACCCCAATTCCCCATAACGGGTGCCGTCCCCGCAAGCGGCGGCGCGTCTAACGCGCGCAGCTTTCAGCCGTCAGCTTTCAGTCATCAGTCTGAAGCTGCCGGCTTCGGCATTTCTGATGACTGACAGCTGCGTGCTGATTGCTATTTGAGAGGTTACAGAGTGGTCATCCAGAGAAACTGGCAATCGCTGATCAAGCCGGAGAAGCTGGAGGTCGAGCCCGGCACGGATCCCCATCGCATCGCCACCGTAGTGGCCGAGCCGTTGGAGCGTGGCTTCGGCATGACGCTGGGCAATGCGATCCGCCGTATCCTGCTCAGCTCGCTTCAGGGCGCGGCCGTAACGGCGGTACAGATCGATGGCGTGCTGCACGAATTCAGCTCGGTCGCCGGCGTCCGCGAGGACGTGACCGACATCGTGCTCAACATCAAGCAATTGGCGCTTCGCATGCATGGTGAAGGGCCCAAGCGCATGACGGTGAGCGCCACCGGCCCCGGCGAAGTGCGCGCCGGCCAGATCCAGGCCGGCCACGATATCGACATCATGAACCCCGACCTGGTGATCTGCACGCTCGATGAGGGTGCGAAGCTGGGCATGGAACTGACGGTGCAGCTTGGCCGCGGCTACGTGGCCGCTGCCGCCAACCGCCCAGAGGATGCGCCGATCGGCCTGATCCCCGTAGATGCGATCTACTCGCCGGTCCGCCGCGTCTCCTACAAGGTGGAGCCGACCCGCGTCGGCCAGGTGACCGACTATGACAAGTTGCTGCTGACGGTTGAGACCAACGGCGCGGTCGGGCCGGAGGACGCGGTGGCTTTGGCCGCCCGCATCCTGCAAGACCAGCTCAAATTATTCATCAACTTCGATGAGCCCCAACAGGTTCGCGCCGACGAGCCGCAGGACGATCTGCCGTTCAATCGTAATCTGCTTCGCAAGGTGGACGAGCTGGAGCTTTCGGTGCGCAGTGCCAATTGCCTCAAGAACGACAACATCGTGTATATCGGCGACCTAGTTCAGAAGACCGAGCAGGAAATGCTGCGCACGCCGAATTTCGGCCGCAAGTCGCTGAACGAGATTAAGGAAGTGCTAACCAATATGGGCCTGGCGCTCGGCATGAACGTGTCGGGCTGGCCGCCGGAAAACATCGAAGAACTCGCCAAACGGTTGGACGAGCCTTTTTAACCTGGATTTTGCGGGCGGGCCGTGTGGGCCCGTCGATCGCTTGCGGAGAGTATCATGCGTCACGGGGTAGCCGGCCGGAAATTGGGGGTCACATCGACCCACAGGATTGCGATGTTCCGCAACATGGCGGTGGCACTGATCAAGCACGAGCAGATCACCACCACCTTGCCGAAGGCCAAGGAACTGCGTCCGGTTGCTGAGAAACTGATCACGCTCGGCAAGCGGGGTGGCCTGCACGCACGGCGCCAGGCCTACGCGCAGCTGCGTGACGATGTGATCGTCAAGAAGCTTTTTGAGGGCCTGGCCGACCGCTACAAGGCACGCCAGGGTGGATACACGCGCGTTTTGAAGGCAGGCATCCGCTACGGTGACGCGGCCGACATGGCGGTGATCGAGCTGGTCGATCGTGATCCCAGCGCGAAGGGCCAGGATAGCGGCCCACGGGCCGAAATGCCGGAATCTGAAGCCGAATAGGACAAGGCGCCGGACATCCGACGCCTCGAGCAATCATCGATTTTCGGGGATTTTGGGGGGATGGCTCATCCCCCCAAGACTATCAACTTACTTGCTGGTGTCAGCCGGCGCCGCGGCAGGCGGAGCCTTCTTGGCCATCTTTTTGTGAGTCGTCTTGGTGGTCTTCACTGGCTTCGCGGGCGCTGCCGGGGCTGGTGGCGGGGTGAACGGCTTGTTCGCTTTCGCGGCATCGAGGCTTTCCGCGTTCAAATCTTCCACGGCCTTGTCGCCTGGAGCGGCGGCCTTGGTCTTGGTCGCCATCGATTTGTGGTGCTTCATCGGTTTCTTCGCCGGCGGGGTGGATGTGTCGGCGGGCGGGGTGGATGACGCGTCTGGCGCTGGGGCCTGGGCAACAGCGCCGAAACTCCAGGCGCTGGTCGTGAGCGCCAGGAGCGCTGCTCCAAAAAGGTTGACTGTACGCACGGCCGACTCTCCTCTGATAATGGCTCGCTAGAGACGCGGCTAAACCGGTCTGTCTCCATAACGAGGCCTTGTTGAAGAAGTCGCAAGGTGAAGACAAGCGCCGCGGCGTGGCGGTGCATTATTGCCGCGAGCTGTGGCGAAACTGATGCAGGCGCACAAAATGTCGGTCCGGCCAACACCCTCGCTATTCAAAGACGCCGTGCAGCCGGCGCGCGCCGAAGCCGGGCGGCCGCTGGCGGATCGGCTGCGCCCGGCCTCGCTGGTTGAGGTGATCGGCCAGGATCAGCTGGTTGGCGCATCTGGCACGCTCACCCGGATGCTTGAGCGGGAAAAACTCTCCAGTCTCATCCTGTGGGGACCTCCTGGCGTTGGCAAAACCAGCATAGCGCGGCTGCTGGCAAGCGCCGCGGGGCTTGCTTTCGTTCAGCTATCAGCCGTGTTTTCGGGCGTTGCCGACCTGAAAAAAGTGTTTGAGGAGGCCGCGAGGCGCCGCCGGTCTGGCCAGATCACCCTGCTGTTTGTCGATGAAATCCACCGGTTCAATCGCGCCCAGCAGGACGGTTTTTTGCCTGTGGTCGAAGACGGCACAATCGTGCTGGTGGGTGCCACCACCGAAAACCCATCCTTCGCGCTGAACGGTGCGCTGCTCTCCCGCTGCCAGGTGCTCGTGCTGCGGCGGCTGGATGATGCGGCGATGGAGGCGCTGCTGGAACGGGCGGAAGCGGCGGTCGGCCAAAAGCTGAAGCTCACCGAGGAGGCGCGCGTGGCGCTGCGGGCGATGGCCGATGGCGATGGCCGCTATCTGTTGAACATGGCCGAGCAGGTGGCAGCCTTGCCGGAGGCGGAGAAGCCGCTCGATGCCGAGCGGCTGGCCGACGTGCTGGCGCGCCGGGCGGCGCTTTACGATCGCGATCGTGAGGAGCATTTCAACCTCATCTCCGCACTCCACAAATCGCTGCGTGGGTCGGATGCGGATGCAGCACTCTACTGGTTCGCCCGCATGCTCGCCGGCGGCGAAGACCCGCGCTACATCGCCCGCCGCTTGGTGCGCTTCGCCTCGGAAGATATCGGCCTGGCTGATCCGCAGGCGCTGACGCTCACCCTCGCCGCCTGGGACGCCTACGAGCGCCTCGGCAGCCCGGAGGGAGACCTCGCCTTGGCGCAAGCGGTGCTTTATCTGGGCACCGCGCCGAAATCGAACGCCGCCTACACCGCCTTCAAGGCCGCCGCGCGCGCGGCGCAGGAGACCGGCAGCCTGATGCCGCCTGCCCATATTTTGAACGCGCCGACAAAACTGATGAAGTCGCTCGGTTACGGCAGCGGCTACGCCTATGACCACGACGCCGAGGATGCGTTCTCTGGCCAAAACTACTTTCCGGACGGCATCGAGCGTCCGGTTTTCTACCAGCCGGTCGATCGCGGTTTCGAACGCGAGATCGCCAAGCGCCTCGACTACTGGGCTCGTCTCCGCCACGAAAAGGAATAGCGGCAGCGCCGCTTCACACCGTAATTTGCATGCAAGTCAGTTCCCAAATCGTCACTGAGGACGAAACAGAAATTCGGCTGGACCGCTGGCTCAAGCGGCATTTTCCGGCGCTCACCCAAGGCGTGATCCAGAAATTTTGCCGCACCGGCCAAATCCGCGTCGATGGCAAGCGCGTGGACGCTTCCACACGGCTGGCGCCCGGCCAATCCGTGCGTATCCCGCCTTTGCCCGATGGTGAGCGTCCGAGGCCCACGGCGGCCCCGCTCGATCCGGCCACGCTGCGCGAGATCGAGGGCATGATCCTGTATATGGACGACTGGCTGATCGCGGTGAACAAGCCGCCCGGCCTGCCCTCGCAAGGCGGCCCCGGCATTGTCCGCCATCTCGACGGCATGATGGATCACTTCCGCCTCGGCGCCTCCGACAAACCGCGCCTGGTCCATCGCCTGGATATGGAGACATCAGGCATCCTGCTGCTCGCCCGCAGCCCGGGCGTCGCGGCCAAGCTGGCGGCCGCGTTCCGCGGGCGGGACGTGCAAAAAACCTACTGGGCCGTGGTCGCCGGCCGCCCGCCGCGCGATGAAGGGCGCATCGATATCCCCTTGGTGAAATTCGGCGGCCTGCGGGGCGGCGAGCGCGTCGCCGTGGCCGAGAAAGGCGAGGAAGGTGCCACCTTCGCCATCACCGATTTTACCGTGCGCGATGCTGCCGCCCGAAAACTCTCCTGGCTGGAGCTCCGCCCGCTGACCGGCCGCACCCATCAATTGCGCGTGCATTGCGCGGCCATGGGCACGCCGATCCTGGGTGATAAAATGTACGGTGGCGAGGCCGCGCGCATCGAGGGGTTTCCCGAAAACCTGCATCTGCATGCGCGGCGCCTGGTGCTTCCCCACCCGAAGGGCGGCACGCTGCAGCTGGAGGCGGACTTGCCGCCGCATCTGCGCGCCAGCTTCAAGTCGCTTGGATTTCATGCGCCTGCGGCAGCGTCACCGTCATATCAATAACTTAAGGAAAGAATGGTCTTTTCTGAAGAAAAGAACCAAAAGACTTTTGTCGTCCGCCGCTTCCCGCGTTTCGGGCCATCGCCGGTAGGTTGCCGCTGGCATGGCATTCCTAAGCAACGGACGATCGGCTAGGAACGCGGCCATGACCGCAGCCAGACATCGCAAAAATCCATTTCTGCCCATCCTGCTCGCTCTTGGCGCCATCGTTGTCGTGGGTGTCGCCGGGTATATCGTGCTGGTCTCGGTACTCGACCCCGCCCGGCTGCGCGACGACCTGCAGGATGCCGTGCTTCACGCCACCGGACGCACGCTTACAATCGCTGGCGGCGTGCATCTCCGGTTCGGGCTGTCGCCGCAATTCGAAGTGGACGACATCGCGCTGTCCAACATCGCCGGCGGATCGCGTCCGCAAATGCTCACCGCGAAATCCGCCCGCGCCAATCTGGCGCTGCTGCCTCTGCTGAGCGGCGATGCGGTGATTTCCACACTGACCATCGAGCAACCGGATATCGTGCTGGAACGCGGGGCCGACGGCGCGCCGAACTGGTTGTTCACGCCTGAGCACCCTTCGCTCTATCCGGGCCATTCGAGTGGCGGTGGTGGCAGCCATCACGCCGAAATCAGAAACATCGCACTTTCCGGCGGGCATCTGAGCTGGATTCCTCGGGAGGGGCCGCAGCGATCCTTCGGCATCGACGCGCTGACGCTGGTCGCCGCCAACGAGGATGCGCCGATGTCACTGGATGTCAGCGGCAGCTACGAGGGGGCCGAGGGCGCGGTGCCGTTCACGCTGTCGGGGAGTTCGGGGTCTTTCCAGCGATTGCAGGGCGCCCCCGTCAATGCCCTGGCTGGCGCCTGGCCGCTGACGATGCAACTGAACCTGCAAGGGGCCGATCTGCATATCGATGGCGGGATCAACCATCCAGAGCAGATGCGCGGCTATCAGTTCCGCATCACCGGGCATGCATCCGATCTCGGCAGCTTTAACATATTTCTGCCAAAACCCTATCTTCCGCCGCTTTTGGGGGTGAATGTCACCGCCTTGCTCTCCGATGACAGTGCCGGGCAGCCGCGCACGTCGCAGCTTTCGATGCGCGCTGAAAACTCCGATCTGGGGCGCCTGGTACCCGGCCTGGTGGTCAAGCAGGCGCTGCTTTCGGCACCAGGGCCCGGCCAGCTCGCGCAACTCGGCGTGGATGGCACCTATGGCGATCAACCGCTGCAAATCGCCGCCGCGGTGATGCAGCCGGATGTGCTTGCCGCGGGGGCCCCCGTTCAGCTGACCCTGAGCATGAAGGCGGCCGGTGCCACCTTCTCCGCACATGGTAATTTGCCCCCATCGCTGGGCGCCTCCGGGTTGGATGTTCAGGTGGAGGCCACGGCGCCCGACCTATCCACCCTGTCGCCGCTGTTGAGACATGCGCTTCCGCCGGCGCATGATTTTTCATTGGCGGCAGAGGTGGAAGATGCCGGCGTGAAGCTGCGTGGGATCACCCTCCATAACCTGGTCGTGGGATCGTCACTGGGGGATGTCGCCGGCGATCTGACGGTGAACTGGTCGCCGCGCGCCTCGCTCTCGGGCACGCTCGCCTCCACGTCGCTCGATCTGGACGCCATCATGTCCGGCTCCCCCGGCCAGTCGATGCCGGTTGTCTGGCCGCCGCCGGAAAATTCCGCGGCGCCCGTGCAGTTGGCCCCCGAGGGGCCGGCGCCTGCGCCGCATGTGTCGACTCAGCAGGCCCCCTCGCTAACCGGCGCATTGCCGCTGGAATTTCTCCGCACCCACGATGCAACGCTGTCGCTGACCATCGGAGATCTTACGGCGTGGGGCGAGCATTATCGCGACCTTGCGGCCCACCTGGAACTGGATGACGGTCGGCTTGCCCTCAATCCGTTCCGCGCGCAAGCGCCTGAAGGGGCCATCATTGGCGGCGCCTCGATCGACGCCACCTCGGATCAGCCGCCCATCGCGGTGTCGTTGCGGTCACCCTCGATTTCCGCCCGCGCTGTCGCGGCCACCCTGGGCTATCCCGACCAGGCAAAGGGCACCATGCAGGTTGACGCGGCGCTGAGCGGCCCTGGGCCGAGCTACGCCACATTCGAGGCTGGCCTCCAAGGCCATCTGGGGCTCGCCATGGTGAATGGGTCGGTCGAGAACGCCTTCATTCAGGGCCTGATCGGCGATGCACTCCAAACGGCGGGCGCTCCATTCCTGGGCGATGGGGAGAGCCAGGTGCGCTGCTTTGCGCTGCGGGTGAATTTTGCCGGCGGGGTTGGCACGGTGCGCGCGCTGGCGGCCGACACGCAGCACCTTTCGCTCAGCGGTGACGGCACGGTGGATTTGAACGGGCGGACCGTGGACATGCATTTGCGGCCGCAAATCAGGCTTGGCCCGACCGATCTGTCCTCGGCGGTGTCACTGCGCGGTTCGTTTGGTGATCTGAAGGCGTCGCTCGACCCCGCCTTCGGGAATGGGCGGGTCGGTGTGCAGATTGGCGGTGGCGGCGGGTCCGGCTGTGACGGCATGCTGGCCTTAGCGCGCAACGGTCTGGGTGGCCCGGTGCCGGCGGCCGCACCGGCGCCGGATGCCGGGTTCACCATCAAGCTGAAGAAGCCGAAGGATTTGCTGCAAGGCTTGTTCCACTGAATGAAGCGTTTTTGGGAGACGGCCTCCGTGGTGCGGGAGGGCAGCGTGCTTGCGATCCGCCTGGATGGCAAACCCCTGCGCATGCAGGGCGTGGCCGGCCTGGCGTTGGCGGGTGAGGCGCTGGCCGAGGCGATTGCCGCCGAGTGGCAAGCGGCCGGCGTCGCCAAAGGAGGGGATTTCGACCCCGAGGATCTGCCGCTCACGCGCCTTGCAGCGACCGCGCAGGGCCGCGTGGCACCCCATCGGGGCCCGATGATCGGCGCCATGATGCGCTTCGCCGAGAGCGACCTTTTGTGTTACCGGGCGCCCTTTCCGCCTGATCTCGCCGCGCGCCAGCATGCACTCTGGCAGCCCTGGCTGGACTGGGCCGCGCGACTTCATGGCGCCGACCTGCGCGTGGTGCATGGGCTGATGCCGCATCCACAGCCACCGGAGGCGATCAATGCTTTGCGCTCGGCGCTTGCGAGCCGAACGACCGAGGCCCTGGCGGCGCTTGCGGTTCTGGTGCCATCGACCGGCAGCTTGATTCTCGGCCTCGCGGTGGCGGACGGTGCGCTGGGTGCGGCGGATGCCGTCGGCCTCGTTTTTTTGGATGAGGATTTCCAGGCCAGGACATGGGGTGAAGATCTGGCAAGCCGAGAACGGCGTCGGCGGATTGCCAAAGACATAGATTTTGCCAGCCGTTTCATCCAACTGAGCGCCAGCGGAACGATACCGGACATGGCCGCCCACCTGGAAGCGACGCAAGAATGAAAGTCTTTTTGCGTCTTTTCTTCAGAAAAGAAGGCGTTCTAAGACTTTTTGACTCATCTCGATAATCCGCCGCGCTTCGCTCCAAACCTCATACGCGTCGAATTCCTTCGGTTCGACCCACGCGAAATCCACGGCATCACCTCCCGCGCGTGGTTGGCCGCCGGCATAGCGGGCGCAAAAATCCAGGATCGTGTAATGGAACCGGATCGCGCCATCCGCCTCTTCGTGGATGCTATCCACGAAGCCGGCGACATGCAGGTCGCCGACCTGCAACCCCGTTTCCTCCAACAATTCCCGGCGGGCCGCTTGTTCGGCCGTTTCACCGAGTTTTTGCGCGCCGCCGGGAAGGCTCCAGGCGCCCAGGGCAGGCGGGCGGCCCCGCTTGATCATCAGCACCGCAGGCCCATGCAGAACGGCGATGCCGATGCCGACAAGTGGGCGGGAAGGGAATTCCCGATTGCTACCGCTCATGCTGGTTTGGCGAAACTCATTCGTGTGGCAGGATGGGAGGCGACAATGCAGAAATATTACCGTATCTGGTTACATGATGCATTTGCCTGAGCAAGGGATTTGTACGCCAAGCTGTAGCCGGCTGGCGTGCACATTAGAGGATCTCGGATGACTGCAGAGCCGATCAGAGGGCATGTCGATGGGCTAGAGGGATCCTATGTGGCCGGCTGGGCGGTAAATGCGGCTGGCACGCCATGCGCCATTACGATCAGGGATGCGAGGAAGAAAATTCTGGCCGCGGGTGTTGCGTCCGTGGAACGGCCCGACCTCATGAGCGTCGGGAACGGCCGATGCGATATCGCGTTCCGTATTCCATTGCCGTCGCTGTCCGTAGCCAAATCCTTGCATGTTTGGGCCGATGGTGTGCCGATTTCTCACGCGCCTATTCAATTGGGGCATGGGCTGTTCGACGGCCATGTTTCGGTGGGCGCCGCCCATGCCGAGGGATGGGTGGCGGAGCGGGTTGCCAATTTTGCGGCCCCGTTGATCACGGCTGTGGACCAGTACGGCACGATCGTCATGCAAGGTCAGAGTCGGCGCGATGAGGTGCCTGCAGATGCATGGTTCGCGCCGGCTAGGTTCACCGGCCTATTCGAAGACAGTGCGTTTGGCAGGGGTGAATTGCTGCTGAGCTTTTTGGCTAATGGAACGAAATTCGCTGAAGGCACCTGCAATCTGCCCCTGCACGGCTTTCTCGAGACGGCCTCCGCGGATCGCTGCACGGGCTGGTTGCTCTCGCCGGTTGCGCCAAACCGCGCCTTCACGATCGAGGTCTGGCGCAACGGCAAGCCGGTCGGCAAGACCAAGACCGACATCATCCGAACCGACGTGCAATCTGCCTATCCGGCTTGCCGCAAATCGGGATTTAGCGCCGCCTTGCCCACGGTGGCGGTTGAAGAGCGCGCCTTTACGACTTTGTCGCTGCGTTTTCCCGGTTCATCCAAGGAGCTTCTCGATGGGCCGCATGTCGTCGGGAGCCAGGCCTTGATGGTGGGTTCCGCGCGGCAGATTTCCCGCCTGGCTCTCGGTGCGGAGTACGGGGCACTCGGCGAGGTGGAGCGTTCAGTGCTGCAGGCTGCGCTCACCGATTTTATCAAGCGCGCGCGGAGCCAAAGCTTTCTGGCGTTCGACAGGCAGCCACGCGATGATGCGGCTTTTGCCTCGGCTACACGCCTGAACGTGATCATCCCGATTTACAAGGGGGCTGCTGTTACACGGGCCTGTATCGAGTCGGTACTCGCCTGCAGATCGAGCCAGGACAAGATTGTTCTGATCGACGATTGCTCGCCCGATGCGGACATGCCGGCTGCACTCGCGCCTTTCAAGACAGTCAAAAATGTTTTTCTTCTAAGGAATACGAAGAATCTGGGATTTGTGAAAACGGTCAATCGCGGGCTTGGCCTGAGCCACGAAGGCGATGTGCTGCTCCTCAATTCCGACACCAGGCTGTTTCCGGGATGCCTGGACGAATTATCGGCGATTGCCCGATCGGCACCGGATATCGGCACGGTGACCGCGCTTTCGAATAACGCAACGATTTTTTCCTACCCGCATGCCGATGCCAGATGCGAGGTGCTGGACGACATCACCTGGCCGGAACTGGCCGCGATCGCCTTACGGAAAAACCATGGCCAATGCGCCGATGTTCCGACCGGCCATGGGTTTTGCCTGCTGATTAGGCGCGGTGTGTTGCGCCGCGTGGGCGGGCTGGATGAGGCGTTCGGCCGCGGCTACGGCGAGGAGAACGATCTGTGCGCGCGAGCCGCCGATCTTGGCTATCGCAACGTGGCCGCTTGCGGCGTGATCGTCGAACACCGCGAGGGTGTTTCGTTCGGCACGGACAAGGCAGATTTGCTTGCCAGAAACATGAAGCTTCTCGACTCACGCTTTCCTGAATATAGCGAAATGATCGAGCAGAGCGAGCGGCGCGACGATCTGCGGGCGGCACGGTGGTCGCTCGATGCGGCCAGGCTGGAACGTGCATCGGCCAGCGGCCAAAGCTTTGCGCTGATCGTATGCCACACGCTAGGTGGTGGCACTCATCGTGCCATCGCGGATATCGAGGCAACTGTTGGCTACGGCGATGCGCACAGGATCACGCTGTCATGCCGGCTGGACGGGGTTCTCGAACTGACGTGCGAAAGCCCATTGGTCCATGCGGTTTTTGCCAGCGATGAGTCGGCCGACCTGATGGCGCTGCTCTCGGCCGCGAATATCGGTCTCGTCGCCGTGCACCAGGCGCTGGGTTTTTCCCTGGGCTTTTTGAATGATTTTGGCGCATGGGTTGAAGGCAGGAATGCGATCTATTACGCGCATGATTTCTATCCGCTCTGTCCTCGCGTAACCATGATCGATGCCGTTGGGCGCTTTTGCAATCTTGCGGCGCCTGATCTGTGCACGCGCTGTGTGGCGGCCGGCGGCGCGCATGAGGCCTCCCGCCTGGATGGTCTTGCCGCCGATCGGCACCGCGCGCTTTTCGGTCAATTTCTGAAATGTTTCCGGTATATCATAGCGCCATCGGAAAACGCCGCCGCCTTCTACCGATCGGCCTTTGGCCATCTTTCCGTGGAAGCGATTCCCCATCCGGCGTACTCACTCGAATTTCCCGCGCAAGCCCGAACCGGCACCGATGACGAGGTGATCCTCTTTGGCGCCATCGGGCCGCATAAAGGGTCGGCCGAGCTTTTGGCGATCGCCCATCAGGCCAAACTCACCCACCCCCATTTGACGTTCAGGGTGATCGGCTACACGGATATCGACGATAAACTCAACGATGTCGGCAACGTGACGATCGTCGGCAAATACCAGCCCTATGAAATGGCGGATATCGTCGCTCAATCCCGTGGCAGGTTGGCGCTGTTCTTATCAGGCTGGCCGGAAACATTCTCCTATACGCTGACTGAGGCTGTGCAACTCGGGTTCATACCGCTTGTGCCGAACCTTGGCGCGCCCGCGGATCGGGTGGCGCAGGCTGGGTTTGGTGCCGTGTTCGATTATCCGTTCACCGCCTCCACGGTGCTGGGGCTGATCGACGACATTGCCAGCGGCCGACGCCAGCCATTCCGGAAAAATGCTGGGCCTTCGGCGTACGCGCCGGATACCAGGTCGATCGAGCGAACGCGGGTTTTGTTGGCCGTGGGATGAGGAAGAAGTTCGTTTTGGAAAAAAATGACCAAAAAACTTTTGCTCCGAACGGCTCTCCTGAACCGACGCGATCGGAAAACGCGCTCGCCGCGCAGCTAGTTTCCTGAGTCAGAAATTAGTGCTTGTACGTTGACGAGAGCAAATGCGAGGCTGTGGCCTTCTTAACGGGAGGGCGAGATGGGTAGGCAGGCAGTCGGCATTGTCTTGAGCGAGGTGGAAAGAGC
>Ga0116226_10000498_pt1 | contig 33522 bp, 26 predicted proteins | sample S1TSphfallax_FD_89692 | JGI IMG/M metagenome (GOLD analysis project Ga0116226, IMG submission 89692) | Host-associated microbial communities from peat moss isolated from Minnesota, USA - S1T2_Fa - Sphagnum fallax MG | ecosystem: Host-associated > Plants > Peat moss > Unclassified | place: USA...
CAACCGGGTGATCGCTATCGCCATACTGAGCCCCCAACGCCGCGAATCGGCCGCAACAACAGGGAATCAAAATCGGCGCCCCTTGGGAATCCCCACCGAGTCAGGCATTAGGACGGTTGGTATAACGCCTTTTTTCTGAAGCAAAGAAGCAAAGGGCTTTTTTCCGGCCATGGCCTGGATAGATCCGCGCCATGGCCGATGAATAAAATTTCTTGGTGCTTCTTTTCAAAAAAGAACGGTCTTGCTTACGCAGCCTTGTGCCGCTCCCGCAGAAACTGGAAAAACTCCACACCTTCGCGCAACCGGCGCACCATCATCTGCCGGCTTGTCACCATTTCGCCCACGATCGCCGCGATCTTTGGCGCCCGGAAATAGAATTTCTTATAAAAAGTCTCGAGATTATCGAAAATCTCGGTATGCGACAGATGCGGGTAGGAGAGCGGCGCAATCTGTATCCCATGGTCGTCGATCAGCTCGGCATTGCGGGTATCGAGCCAGCCATTCTCCAGCGCCTGGTTGTACAGGAACGTTCCCGGATAAGGCGCCGCCAACGAAACCTGAATGGTGTGCGGATTGATCTCGGTCGCGAATTTGATCGTTTCTTCGATGGTTTCCTTGGTCTCACCGGGCAGGCCCATGATGAACGTGCCATGAATCTTGATGCCCAGCTCGTGGCAATCCTTGGTGAATTTGCGCGCCACATCCACGCGCATACCCTTCTTGATATTATACAGAATTTGCTGGTTGCCGCTCTCATATCCCACCAGCAGCAGGCGCAGCCCATTATCCTTCATGATCTTTAGCGTCTCGCGCGGCACATTCGCCTTTGCATTGCACGACCAGGTCACGCCCAGCTTGCCCAGCTCCCGCGCAATCGCCTCGGTCCGCGGCAGATCGTCGGTGAACGTATCGTCATCGAAAAAATACTCCCGCGTTTGCGGAAACATTGTCATGCAGTTTCGGATTTCCGCGGCCACATGTCCCGGGCTGCGCACGCGGTAGCGATGGCCACCCACTGTCTGCGGCCACAGGCAGAAGGTGCAGCGCGATTTGCAACCGCGCCCGGTATAGAAACTCACGTACGGGTGCAGAAGATAACCAATGAAGTAATCCTCGATCCGCAGATCTCGCTTGTATACGTCGGTCACGAAAGGAAGTTGATCCATATCCTCCAGGATCGCGCGCTCCGCGTTGTGCACCAGCATGCCATTCGCATCCCGGAAGGTGATGCCATCTACCTTCGCCCAGGGCCGGTCCTCAGCGATTTCCTTGATCGTGAAATCGAACTCGTTGCGTGCAACGAAATCCACCGCCTCGCCAGCGCGCTCCATGCTTTCCTTCGGCTGCACCGCAACCTTGGCGCCCACCATCCCGATCTTCAGCGATGGTTTCGCCGATTTCAGCATCTCCGCCACCTTTACGTCCGACGCGAAAGATGGGGTGGAAGTGTGCATCACCACCAGGTCGTGCTCTTTGGCTGCCGCAATCACTGTCTCGATGCCGATCCGCGCCGGAGGGCTGTCGATCAGCTTGCTGCCCGGCACCAGCGCCGCCGGCTGTGCCAGCCAGGTCGGATACCAAAAACTCTTGATCTCGCGCTTCGCCTGGTAACGCGAGCCCGCGCCGCCGTCGAACCCATCGAAGCTGGGCGGCTGGAGAAACAGGGTTTTCATCATGGCATTTTATCCTTGGCGGGGCGCTAGAATGGGACGCCCGCCCACATGGGGGTCTTGACCGGTGCTCAGAACATGGCCCCGCCAGGCCACCTCGTCACCCATATAGGCACTAAACAGCACCGCCATCGACAGAAGATCGCGCAGGGCCGGCAACCAGAGGGGCGTTCGCGACGCGCCCATGGCGCCCTCCACGGCCCGGCCACACCAGGCACGCACCAGGATCGCCATGAGCCAAAGCACGCCCGCCCAGGCGGCGAAGCCCGACATGGCGAAGGTCACCAGCGCCCAGAAGGCCGGAAACTGGATCACCGATACCGCAAAGCCGAGCGGCGCCACCGCGCGAATGGTGCGCGCCCAGCGCAGCTCATGGCGGAACAATGCCCCAAAACTGCGCTCAGGCACCGAGGTGGCGGGCACGCTCGCTGCCAGGTCAACACGCTGCCCAAGTGCCCGTATCTTCATGCCCAACACCGCGTCATCCGCCACGAAGGGAGAGAGCGCCGGAAAACCGCCCACGCGCATCAGTGTCTCGCGCGTCAGCGCCATGGTCGCACCCATGCAATCCTGCCGGCCAAGACCACGCGCCATCAGTGCCCCGGCGGCAAAGCTCTGGGTAATGTAGGCCGCACCCAACACCCCCGGCAGCCCCCGGTTTATGGGTAGCCCGGTATAGAGGGTGGTCACCAACCCAGTGCCCGGCACCGCCAGCGCATCGGCCACCCGCGCCAGGTAATCGGGGGCCGCATGCATGTCGCTATCCGAGATCACCAGAAGATTGTAACGCGCCGAGGGATACATGTTGATCAGGTTGGCGACCTTGCGGTTCGATCCGTGTGGCGTCGGGTCGATTACCAGCTCCATGTCCACATCCGGAAAAAGCTTGCGCAGCCGGTCCACCACCGCGATCGCCGGGTCGGCCGGGTCCTGCACGCCAAACACCATTTGGAAGCACGGGTAGTCCTGTGCACAAAGGGTCGCGAGCGCGGTCTCCAGCATCGGCTCATCGCCATGCAGCGGTTTTAATACGGTGATTGGTGGCCTTGCCCCTTTTGGCACGGAGGTCGCCCGGAAGCGCCGCACCGCCGCCCAGCCGGCCCCCGCCTGCACGAAACCGGCAAGTGTGAGTGCGGCTGTCACCAGCACTGGCACACAGGGCATATCTAATGTCACGGGTGCACGGTGCCGCCCGAAAGCTTGTCAACCTTTGCCTTAAGGCTGTCGATCAGCTTGCCAGCGCCGCCCTCGAGCAAGCTGCGGAAATCCGAGCGCTGCACCGCCACTTGGCTGATCGTGCCGGTCTCCAGCACATCCACCGCCTGCCAGCCATGCACGGTTTGGCGCATCACGTAATCCATGCGTGTCGGATCGCCGCTTTTCGGCACGATCTCTGTCTCCACCACCTTGTCGGCCCCAATGCTGCGGCTCTCCGGCAGAATGCGTATCTGATCACCCGAGTCGCTATCGAAATTAGCAGTGTAATTCGCGATCGTGTATGACCGGAACACCGCCAGCAGTGCCTTCTGCTGGTCGGGGGGGATGGCCGACCAGCGCAGGCCTACGATCGTCTCCAGAACCTGCTGCAGGTTAAAAGCGCTATCCACCGCCGGCGCCAGCGCATTGTAGCGTTCGGGAAATTTCTTGCCGCCGTTTTTCATGGCGGTCTGCAGCGCCTGGTCGAGTGTGGCAATCGGCACCGCCGCCTGGTCGAGCTCCGCCGCGCGCGCGCGGACACCGGGGGTACTCAGCTGCGCAAAAGCGGCAGCGACCAAGGCCAGACCAGCGCAGATACGCTTCATAAATTGACTGCCTCCCTGACATCCCGGCCGAGTGCGCCCAGCACGGTTCGCGCGATCGATTTGGCGTCGAGCCCCGCCTCCACGATTTGCGCGGCCGGGCTCATGTGGTCGATGAACCTGTCAGGCAGAACCATCGGCCGGTAGCGCAGCCCGCCATCCAGCAGGCCCGCCAAGGCGAGGTGCTGCATCACTTGCGCGGAGAAGCCGCCCATCGAGGCCTCTTCGACAGTCACCAGAACCTCGTGATCGCGTGCGAGTTGCTCAAGCAGCGCCGTATCGATCGGCTTGGCGAAGCGCGCATCGGCCACGGTTGTCGGTAACCCGCGCGCCGCCAGTGCATCGGCCGCCGCCAGCGCATCGTGGAGCCGTGTGCCGAGGCTCAATATCGCCACCTTGCCGCCCTCGCGCAGCACGCGGCCACGCCCGATCGGCAAAATGTCGCCGCACGCGGGCAGCGCCAGCCCGAACCCTTCGCCGCGGGGATAGCGGAAGGCGGAGGGCCGGTCCCCCAGATCGGTCGAGGTTGCCACCATGTGAACCAGTTCGCTCTCATCGGCGGGCGCCATGATCACCATGCCGGGCAGGCAACCTAGGTAGGAAAGGTCAAAACTCCCCGCATGGGTTGCCCCGTCCGCGCCGACCAGCCCCGCGCGGTCGATCGCGAACCGCACAGGCAGCTTTTGCAGCACCACGTCATGCACAACCTGATCGTAGGCGCGCTGCAGAAATGTCGAGTAGATCGCGCAGAACGGCGCCATGCCTTCGGCCGCCATGCCGGCAGCGAAGGTGACCGCGTGCTGTTCGGCGATGCCGACATCGAAAAATCGGTTGGGAAATGTCTTCTCGAAGCGGTCGAGCCCGGTGCCGGAGGGCATGGCGGCGGTAATCGCCACGATCTTGTCGTTGCGCTCCGCCTCTGCCACCAGCGCATCGGCGAACACGCGCGTATAGGTCGGCGGGCCCGAAGGCGCCTTCATCTGCTCGCCGGTGACCACGTTGAACTTCGCCACCGCATGCAGCTTGTCGGCGGTCGCCTCCGCCGGCGGATAGCCATGCCCCTTGCGCGTGATCACGTGCAGCAGGATCGGCCCATTCGGATCCGCGTCGCGCAGGTTGCGCAGAACCGGCAGCAGATGGTCCATGTTATGGCCATCGATCGGGCCGATGTAATAAAACCCGAGTTCCTCGAACAACGTGCCGCCGGTGAGCAGGCCACGCGCGTATTCCTCGGCCTTCTTCGCCGTCTTCTCCAGCCCCCACGGGAAATGTTTCACCATTTTCCCCGCGACCTCACGCAGCGAGAGGAAGCTACGCGAGCTCATCAGCCGCGACAGATAGGCGCTCATCGCCCCCACCGGCGGCGCGATCGACATTTCGTTGTCGTTCAGCACCACGATCAGCCGGCTTTTGCGCGCCCCCGCATTGTTCATCGCCTCGTATGCCATGCCTGCGCTCATCGCGCCGTCGCCGATCACCGCGATCACGTGGCGGTCCGGATGGGCCTGCAATTCGCTGGCGACGGCAAAGCCGAGCCCCGCGGAAATCGAGGTGGAGCTGTGCGCTGCCCCGAACGGATCGTACTCGCTTTCGCTGCGCCTGGTGAAACCCGACAACCCGCCGCTCTGCCGAAGCGTGCGGATGCGTTCGCGCCGACCCGTGAGAATCTTGTGCGGATAGGCCTGGTGGCCGACGTCCCAGATCAGCTTGTCGTCCGGCGTGTCGAACACCGCATGCAAGGCGACCGTCAGCTCCACCACGCCGAGCGAGGCGCCGAGATGGCCGCCGGTGGTCGACACGGCATCGACGGTCTCGGCCCGCAATTCGTCCGCGATCTGTCGCAACTGTTCGGCGGAAAAATTCCGCAGATCGGCCGGTACGCGCACGCGATCGAGCAACGGTGTCGCCGGCCTGCCGGCAGATGCCACACGCACGTCCCCAGTCATGTCTGCTCCTTGAATACGCTCATGGGAAATTCCCCCTAACTTTTCCTGGACACGACCCAGGTCGCCAGCGCGCGCAGCCGGTCCGCCTCAGGACCAAAGTGCTCGAGATGGGCCTTAGCTTGCTCACACAACATCAGGGCCTGCGCTTCGGCGCGCGCTACCCCCAAAATTGATACAACTGTGGCTTTTCCGGCAGCCTCGTCCTTGCCCGCCGTCTTGCCGATCTGCTCCGCCGTTCCCACCGCATCCAGCACATCGTCGGCGATCTGGAACGCGGCGCCCAAATCGCGCCCATAGGCCGCGATCTGGGTGCGCACCTGCCACGGCGCGCGGCCCAATATCGCGCCTGCCTCCGCCGAATACTGGATCAGCCTGCCGGTCTTCAGTGCCTGCAAACGAGCTACTTCGCCGATGCTCAGCACTTTGCCCTCGGCCTCCATGTCGATCATCTGCCCGCCCGCCATGCCACGCGCGCCGGCCGCGAGCCCGAGCGAACACACGAGTTCGCACCGCGCCTGCGCATCCGAATGGGTATCCTCCTCCGCCAGCACCTCGAAGGCCCGGGCCTGCAGGGCATCACCAGCTAGGATCGCCGTCGCTTCGTCGAACGCCCTGTGGGTGCTCGGCTTGCCGCGCCGCAGATCGTCATCGTCCATCGCCGGCAGATCGTCGTGGATCAGCGAATAGGCGTGCAGCATCTCCACCGAGGCCGCGACCCTGGCGGCACAGGCCGGCGCGACCTTGAACAGCGAGGCCACCTCCATCACCAAAAACCCGCGCAGCCGCTTGCCGCCACCCAATGTTGCGTAGCGCATGGCCTCGATCAGCCGCGCCTCGAGGCCCGCCTCAAGCGGCAGCAACCCCCCGAGACAGGTTTCGATCTGCTGCGCCCGCTCGGCAAGGGCCTCCATCAGGGCGGCGAGCTGGCCCGGCTCCATGCTGTCCAGAGTCATGCAGGCCTCAGTCCACGCTCTTCAAAGAAAGTGTCCCGTCGGCCTGCTCCACGATCGCTTGCACCCGCGCCTCCGCTTCGGCGAGCTTGGCCTCGCAATGGCGGCGCAGCGCGGTGCCGCGCTCGTAACAGGTTATGGCGTCCTCAAGCTTTTGCTGCCCGCCCTCAAGGCCGCGCACGATCCGCTCGAGTTCGGCAAGGGCGTCCTCAAAAGAGAGGCCGGAAATTGTGTCCGACATGACGGAATGGGGATAAACCGAATGCAGCGCCGAAGCCAGGGGCGCTCCGTAAAGAAAGGTTTTACCGTGTAAGCCGCCACGCAGCGCGCCCGACTAACCCAAGCCCTCAGCCCCCGAGTTTCGGGCGGCGAGAGTCGGGTGAGGGGAGGCCGCGCCGCACAAGGCCGGACGTCCAGCCGCCACAAAACCTCTAGGCTAATGGCGAGGCGATCAACCGCCGCACATGCAGCGCCGCAGACGCGGCAAGTGCCTGCAAATCGTAACCGCCCTCCAGCACGGAAACCACGCGCCCGCCGCTGGCCACCATCAGCTGGTCGGTGATCCAGCCGAAATCCTCCGTCTCCAGCCCGATCTGTGCGAGCGGGTCGGCCCTATGGGCGTCGAAACCGGCCGAGATGATCATGAAATCGGGCGCGAAATCGCGCAGCGCAGGCAGGCCTGTGGTCTCCCACGCCTTGCGGAACGCGGCACTGCCGTCGCCCGGTTTGAGCGGCAGGTTCACCACATTGCGCGCTGATCCGGTTTCGCTCGCGGCGCCGGTGCCCGGATAACAGGGATATTGATGGCTCGAGGCGTAGAAGAAGGCAGGCTCGGTCTGCAGGATATGCTGCGTGCCGTTGCCGTGATGCACGTCAAAATCGATCACCGCGACCCGCCGCCGGCCCCAGTGCTGGCGCGCATGCTCGGCCGCGATGGCGGCGGTCGAAAACAGACAAAACCCCATAGCCTGCTGCCGCTCCGCATGATGCCCGGGCGGCCGCACGGCGGCAAAGGCCGCATCCGCCCAGCCCTCCATCACCGCATCCACGGCCGCGATCGCGCCGCCCGCCGCATGCAACGCGGCTGCCACGCTGCCCGGCCCCACAAAGGTGTCAGGATCGAGCGAGCGAAGCTCCCCATCGACTGCCTGGAGCGCAAGCATGGCCTCCACAAAGGCCGGCGGGTGCACGAGGCGCAGTTGCGCCGGTGTTGCCAGCGGTGCCTGCTCGCGCAGCAGGCTCACGAAATCCGGGTGCTCCAGCGCCGCCAGCACGGCGCGCAGCCGGTCCGGGCATTCCGGATGGCCGCGCCCCGGATCGTGCGCGATGCAGGCCTGGTGGCTGAACAGCGCAACCTTGTTCATGACGCCTGCTCCATCCTCTCCTGCGTCTCTTCCCCGGGCGGCGCCGGGCGCCGCCTTATGGTAAAACTCAGCACGCCGGCCTCCTCGCTGAACGCGAGCAGGTTGTGCCCGGTCTCCCGGCAATAGGCCTGAAAATCGCCGATGGAGGCCCGGTCGGTCGCTAGCACCCTGAGCTTCTCGCCCGGCGCCAGCCCGCGCAGCACACGGTTCGCCCGCAACACAGGCAGCGGGCAATTCAGCCCTTTCACATCGAGCAGCGTTTCTCCCATGCGCCCTCCTACAAGGTCGTCACCCGCCCGTCATCTTCCGCTGCGGCCAAAGCTCATCACCAGCGTGCCGAAGAGGGCCGCCATCAGCGTCGCCACCGCGATGTAGCAGCGCAGGCGGAAGCCGTAGATCTGCGACTCGCCATGCAGATCGGCCAGCATGCGCGTCCGCTCGGCCGCCACGCGGGCCTCGATCGGGCCCGGCCCATCCAGCACGGCGTCCGCGCTATCGCCCAGCAGCGGCCGCAGAACCTCCTCCGCGGCGTGCGGATCCGGCGCATGCGATGCAGCCAGGATCTTGTCGAGCGTCGCGTTGCGCGCCATGGCGCGGTCGAACGGCAATTGCGCCGCATAGGTGCCGAACGCCCCGATCAGGCCCAGCACGCCAAAGGCCACAAGGAGAAAACCTGTCCAGGCGCCCTGATTGCCGCCGTCAGTCCCGCTTCTTTCCGTGGGTCGCATGGCTCTGAAAAATCCTTGATCCGGTTCGCCGTATGGTGCCGTGCGCGCACCGTCAGCGGGGTCTTACAGGGCCCTTCGGCAACGCTTTGGCAAGGTCTGGCCGCCAGGATCGCCCCGACGGCGTCGGGCGGGCCCAACAGCGTGGTTCTGGGTAAAAGCTGGTCAGAGCATGAGGAGGACTTCCCCACGGTGGCCCAAACGTCACCCGTGTCGCCGGGCGCTGCGCCGCCCGAACACGCGGAAACCGCGGAACGTATCGCCACGCGCTGGCCCGTCGCGCGTATCGCGGCGGTTGAGGCATTGTGGGGGGTGGGCTTTGTCATGCCTGGCGGCGGGCCTGAAACCGTGCGCCTGGCCAAGCCGCTCGGCCTCTCCCCCAGTGTCACCCTGCTGCTGCTCGGCGGCGGCACTGGCGGCCCCGCCCATGCGATCAGTGACGGTTTCGGCGCCTGGGTTGCCAGTTTCGAGGCCGACCCCGACCTGCGCGACATCGCAGCCCGGCGCCGCCCGGCGCTCGACCCGCGCAACCGCATCACCATCGAAGGGTGGGACCGTGCCGACCCGCAATTCCGCAAGCGCAGCGCCAATTTCGCTTTGGCACTCGAAGCGCTGCGCGGCAACCCGCCGCAAAAGCTGCTCGAAAGCCTGGCCATGGCTCTCCGCCCCCACGGCCAGGTGGTTCTCACCGAACTGGTTTGTGACGCGCCACCCGGCAACCGCGACCGTGAGTTCAACGCGTGGTGCCGCCTGGAGAACCGCCTGCCCGAACTGCCAAGCTCCTCCGACGTCACCGGCGCCCTGAAAAACCTGAATTTCGACGTGCGCGTCGTCGAGGATATGTCGGACCGCCACATTGCCCAAACCCTCGGCGGCTGGCGTGAGGCGGTGCGCACCATGGCCGCCGGCCCCCGCCCCGCCGCCTCCACCGCGGCCGCCTTCGTCACCGAAGCCGAACTCTGGCTGCTGCGCATCCGCCTGATGCGTCGCCTCGGCGTCCGCCTGATGCGCTGGCACGCCATCGGCACCGCGTGACGACCTAACTTGACACCGGCGAGCCGGAGCGCTACCCGCCTGCCCTCCATAATTGAGCTCGGTTCACCTAAGTGCCCCGGGTTACCAAGGTCATGCCATGAAGATTCGCAACAGCCTCCGCGCCGCAAAGCTCCGCGACAAAAACTGCCGCGTCGTGCGCCGCCACGGCCGCGTTTACGTGATAAACAAGAAGAACCCACGCATGAAGGCCCGCCAGGGCTGACCGCTTGCGTTCGGCGCGAACTGCCTCATTTTTGCGTCGAATGCGTATTTTTGCCCGCACGCCGTATCTTCTTCTCGGAGCTCTGCTTCTTTGCGCGGGCGCCCCGCGCGACCGCATCGGTTCGCTCTTCGACCAGCTGAAATCGGCCACCACCGAGCAGCAGTCACAGGCCGCTGAAACCCAGATCGTGCTCTACTGGCGCTCCCAAATCACCCCGGCCGTGCAGCTTCTGCTCGAACACGCCAACAACGCGATGGACAAGCACGATCTCGTCACCGCCATCGAGGATCTCGACGCGGCGCTCGACCTGCAGCCCGACCAGGCCGATCTCTGGCGCCTGCACGCCGAAGCCCGCTTCGCCAATGGCGATGAAGCCGGCGCCATCGCCGACATCGCCCAGGCGCTCAGCCGCGAACCACGCTGTTTCCCGGCGCTGGCCGACCTATCCCGCTTCGCAGAAGCCCGCAACGACCCCAAGCGCGCGCTGCAAGCCTGGCAAAGCTATCTGCAGATCGATCCCCTGGCACCACACGGCGCCGCCCGTCTGCAAACCCTGCAACGCAAACTCTCCGGCGAGCCTCTTTAAAAAAGTCTGCACGGCACCATGGTTAGGCTCCATCCCACCATCGCAACGATTAACCAGCAAAAGGTTCATGCCGCCGCCCCCACCCAGAGTCAGCAAACCAAAATCGCGTGCCCAAGCGCCTGCTCAACCGCGCGGCAGATTTAATCGCACCGTCAGCCCGCAAGGTGCCGCGTCCAGCAAATCCACGCTGCCCCCATGCGCCTGCACCAAAGCCTTGGTAATCGACAAACCAAGCCCGCTCCCCTCCGTCACCCCGCGCGACTCATCGCCGCGATAGAACGGCTCGAAAACACGCGCCTTCTGCTCGTCGCTGATCCCGGGGCCGTCGTCACTCACCTCGATAACCGCGCACTCACCCTCCTCGCGCAGCAATACTTCCGCACGCCCCGCAAATTTAAGCGCATTATCGACGATGTTCTCGACGGCACGGGTCAGCAGCGCCGGATCGCAGCGCAATTTCTGATGGAGCGGCCCGGTAAATGCCACATCCGCGCCGCCATCAGAAAAATCATCCACGATCGTCGCCAGCAGCGCGCCCACATCCACATCGCGTGTCTGCGCCCCGCCATCCTGTGCGCGGATCAACGACAAACTCGAATCCACCACACGTTGCATCGTTTGCACGTCGTGCAGCAGCCGCTCCCGCAAAGATGGATCGTCCACCTGGTCCAGCCGCAGCCGTAGCCGCGTCAGCGGCGTCCGCAGGTCGTGGCTCACGCCTGCCACCAACTGGCGCTGTTCCGCCGCGTAGCTGCCGAGCCGCCGGATCAGCCCGTTGAACGCATCGGCCAGTAGCCGGATTTCGCGCGTGCCACCCGTGACCGGCACGGTGCCGCCGCGCTCCACATCCACCTTTTCGGCCGCCTCGGCCAGGCGCAGCAGGGGCGATGTCACCCGGCGCGAGGCCCATACGCACAACGTTACCGTGATCAGAACTGTGCCGAAAAGCGCCCAGGGCAACGCATAAGCCGGCGGCCGATCCAGTGGCGGGCGATGCAGAAGCGGCGCGTTCTGCGAATCGATCATCCCAAGCCATGTCCCCCCCAGCGTCTGGAAGGCGGTCTGCACGCCATCGGCCAACGCGGGCGTGCAGATCGCCACGCGGGCACGCTGTCGGCTGTCATGCGCCCCATCGGGCAGTTTGGGCCGCACGATCACCGTGCAGCTTTGCGCCTCTTCCACGGCGAGCGGCCGTAGCCTGATCCCGGCCCGCGCCGCCCCATCCAGCACTGCCGGCCGCAACTCCGGCCCCGCATCGTAAAGCTCGCCCAGCAGGGTTGCCGCACCCCGCCCGATCGCTGGCGTCGGCTCCGGCTGCCGAGCATGCACCAGCAGCCACATCACCAGGCCGGCGACCAGATGTGCCAAGATCACAGATCCCGCCACCACCACCGCAACCTGCGTCTGCGCCGTGGCGCCAAGCCTCAAGGCAGATCGCTCCGCGCCGCCTGCGTCACGGTCGGGGTAAAAATATAGCCGCTGTTGCGCACGGTTTTGATCCGCGAGGGCTCGCGCACATCGTCCTCGATCTTGCGGCGCAGCCGCGCGATCAGTGTATCGATTGCCCGGTCGAACACCGCCGCCGGCTGGTTGTGCATCAGCGCCAACAGATTCTCACGTGATAGCACTTGCTGCGGCTTGCGGCAGAAGGTGCTGAGGAGGGCGAATTCGGCCGAGGTCAGCGGCACCTGCATCCGGTCCGGCGAAAACAGATTCATCCGCAGCAGATCGAGCATCCAACCATCGAAGGTGTAGCAGTTCGGCTCGTCGCCCGGCGCAGAAACCGTCCAGCGCGCCCGGCGCAACAAGGCGCGCACGCGTGCCAATAATTCGCGGGGCGCGAAGGGCTTGCACAGATAGTCATCGGCGCCGCTCTCCAGCCCGATAACCCGGTCGGCCTCGCCGCCCAGCGCAGTCAGCATTAGCACCGGCATAGCGTGGCTCCGGCGCAGCCGCCGGCAGATCGAAAGCCCATCCTCCCCCGGCAACATCAGGTCCAAGATTACCAAATCCACTGGGTCGCGCTTCATCGCACGGTCCAGATCGCGCCCATCGGGGATGCGTTGCACCTGGTAGCCATGGCTGCTGAGCATGGTGCAGACCATGCCGGCAATCTCCGGATCGTCCTCCACCAGCAGCATCCGGGCCGGACGGTCTGGATCGTCAGCCTGCACGCGGGCACCTCGGGCGGGAAGCAGATTGAGCATCATGCTTCTGTAGGCGATCGAAGCCGAGCCACCTGCCTCATGAGGTTACCAAAGGTAACAGAAGCTAGGTCTTCCCTGAAAAAACCAAAATCCTTCATCCTGGTTTTGGCGATAAGATATCGGCCGCGGCCGATTGCGTGGAACGCGCGGAGGGACAAAAGTCTTTTGGTTCTTTTCTGCAGAAAAGAACATCCTTATTTCTTTTCAGGCGGCGGCAGGATTGTTGTGATATCCACCCGATCGCCCGGCGCCGACGTGCCGATATCCGTCATCCCCTTCGCCACCGTGCGTATCCGCTCGCTTACGATTCCGTTGGCGATCAGCACGGCGCGCGCGGCCAAGGCGCGGTCCAGCGAGATGCGCCGCGGGGTGGAGGGATCGTCCGGGGTGCCGGGCGCCCAGGCCGTCACCCCCACGATCATAGCCGGGTTCGCGCGCGCCTGTGCGGCCACCGCTAGGATCGCCGCGAAGGTCGAAGGATTGAGTGTGGAGGCTCCCGGCCCGAAGGTCACGCGCGTGCCATCGGGAAGGGTACTAGCCTGTCCCGGCGCATCCGCGCGCAGCGGCACCGGCGGCGGCGGTTCCGGCGCATGGGTGGGCAGCAGGATAGGCGGTGGAGCGATCACCGGGTTCGCGGGCGGCGCTGGCGGCACAAGCGGCAGTTTTCGCGCGGGCTTGGCAGCGCCCAAGGGCGCATGGGGAGGCGCATGCGGAACCGCATGGGCGGTATGTTTCATGTGCCGGTGCGCGGCGTCATGGCTCCCCGCCTCGCCCGCCTTGCTCTCCGGTGCCGGAGCCGCTTTCAGCGACTCAAGGGATTGATCACTCGTGGTCACCTGAGCCCATGCCGCGGGCGGCAGGGCCAAGAGGAGAGCGGCAAGCAGCAAGCGCATACGCGCTTCCTACCGAGGCTAGCGGGCGCAGTCCACCTAAGGCATCTTCGGCACGAAGGTGCGTCCGCACGCCGACAAAGATACCTCCTCCAAGAGCGTCGTAGGGCCCGTTCGGCTCTGCAACTTGATCAAGACAATGTCGAACGGGCCCTAAGTCTGTTAGGCGCTTTCCTGCAGCACTGCCTGTCCGGCGCATGCATCCAGGCATTTTGCCACCTCGCCACGCATTGCCGCGCATTGGTAGAGCGGCGGCGCAGTGCACAGCGCGCTGTCGCGCATGTGCCAATACAGCCTGGTTTCCCCAGTGCGCTCGGCACGCAAAACCTCGACCCAGGCCGAACACGATCGGCATTCCACAAGCCCCACCCGCTTTTCAACGACCATCCCGGCACCTCCGCCACGCAGGAAGGGCGTTAGCATATTCGATCCGAAATCGATATGAAAAACCGCGTCCTCCGCGAAAATGCGCGGGCTGCGGTAGCCCGTATCGCGCTTTGGCAATGCGCGCGTTAAGTATAGTGAAGGCCCGGCATAGACCTGCTTGTCCCCAGCCCGCCCGCTGCAGCATGCTCACTGGGGAACATGAAGACGCTGCAGCAAATCGGCGTAGTGTGGCGTGGAGCGGATCGGATCCAGCAGCACCGAACTGCGCAGATCGACAAGCCCTGCGTCCTGCTCACGATATGCGGCGTCCAGCGCCGCCAAGGCGCGCTCCGGCTGGCCCCATTGGGCGTACACTTCCGCGTATTGGAAATTCCCGTTCTCGCCTTCCAGCCCTTGCAACCTCGCGAAGGCTGCATCGGCCTCCTGCTGCCGCCCCAGCGCGTGGTCGGCAATCGCCAGATATTCGGCCTGCGGCCAGCCTTGCGTGTTGGCGGCCAGGGCCACCGCCTGGTTCCACTGATAGCGGGCGAGTGCGATGACCACTGTCAGCTGAGCCGCGATCGGCGGCAGGCGTCCGGCGAGGACCTTCATGTGATCCAGGGCGTGCAATGCGTCGTCGTAATGGCGGTCGATCAGATGAACCACCGCCAGCGCCAGGTATGAGCGGGCGGAGAGCGGGTCGAGCGCCACGCCCCGATTTTCCGCTGCCTCGCCCTCCGCCACATGGCCCATGCGGCTGGCGAACTGCCCGTAGAATTGGAGTACGCCGGCATTGCCGGAACCAAGCTCGGCGGCGCGCCGGATGGCATCATAGGCTTCCCCGAATTCCAGGCGGTCTTCCAGCACGGTGGCGCGGGCCGCGTAGCCATCGGCCAGGGTCGGGGCAAGGGCTATAGCACGGTCGGCCGCCGCGAGCGCCCGTGTCTTCAACGCGCTGACCTGGCTTAGATCGTTGATCGTGCCTGAGCTTGCCAGCCAGTTCAGCGCCCGGGAGAGCGTTGCATGCGCTTCGGCATAATCGGGATCGAGTAGCACGGCCTGTTCGAAGTTTTTGCGGGCCTCGGTCCAACCGGCTTCGGTGGCGAGCCTTTGGGCGCTGATTCCGTGCAAAAAGGCGTCGTACGCCGCGGCGTTTTGGGTGCCCCCCAACGCAAGCGCGCCGGTCTCGGCATTCCCCAGCGTCACGCGCAGCGCTTCGGTCACCGCACCCGCGATCTCGGTTTGCAGCTTGATCGTGCCGGCCTGGTCGGTGTCGTAGGCGTGGCTCCAAAGCATGAAGCCGCTTGCGGCGTCGATCAGGTCGGCGGTGATCCGCAGCCGGCCGCCTTCATGCCGCACGCTGCCCTCCAGCACCGTGCCGACGTTCAGCCGGCGCCCGATCTCGCCGACCGTTGCGCGGCTGTCGCGGAACGAAAAAGCGGAGGTGCGGGCGGCGACGTGTAGGGAGCCGACGCGCGCCAGCGCATTGATCAGCTCCTCCGACAAGCCATCGGAAAAATAGTTTTCCGCCGCACCGCCGCCCAAGGTGGTGAAGGCCAGAACCGCGACGGAATGCGGCGGCGGGGCGAAAGGCGCTTCGGCAGGCGGTACCGGTGGCCGGGAGAGCATGGCGAGGCCGCCTAACCCGGCCAACACCAGCAGCACCAGAGTTGCCCACAGCCCGGGCCACCGCTGTGTGGCCGTCTCGAAAGCCGGCGGCACAGGCACCGCCGGGGCTTGCACCGGCGGCACGGCGGAAAGGGCAGGGGAGATGGGGCCCGCGTGCACGAGCCCGGTATGTATGGGCAAAACGAAACGGTAGCCGCGGCCAGGCGCGGTGACGATCGCCTCCTCGATGCCGCCCTCATCGCGCAGCAATTTGCGCAAAGCAAAGATGGCCTGGCTAAGATTGGACTCCTCGACGATCCTGCCGCCCCACACCGCTTGCATCAGCTCGTCCTTTTCGACCACGCGGCCGGCATTCTCGACAAAATACATCATCGTATCGAATAGGCGCGGCGAAAGTTTAATCCGCACGCCATCGCGGGTGAGGTGCCGGCGTGCAGAATCGATGCGGAATGGACCGAACCCCAGCACCCCTTTGTCATGCGTCTGAATGTCCATGCGAACTCGGCCTTCGTTTCAGCGGACGCCCATGACGCGCGCCTAGGTGAGCCAACGTTACAACCTACGATAGGCCCGGCGGTTGGGACTGCGCAAACCCGCCCAGCATCAACCGCCACCTGCTTAGCCTGATCCCTTCCGGCAAATTTTCAAAAATTTTGAGAAATTCTGATCGCCGCTTTTAAGACCCGCGCTCGCCGGCCCGATAGAGATGCCGCCAGGCCCGATGCCTATCGAAGTGCGGGGCGTGCAGCGGGCGGGGGCGGCCAAGCCTCGATTTGATTGGCAACATACTGCGCGGCCGTCGGGCCGGCACTTCGGAGCTTTGCAAGATGACCACGCAGACCATTACCGGCATGAATGGCATGAACGGCAACAGCGGCGCCAACCCGAACGGGAACGGGGTCGCCGGCGGCAATGCCAGCGCGGGCCAGTCGGAAAGCCCTGCGGCGCTCAGTGCCCCGGATCCGTCGGGCAATTTCCTCACCGTCATCGGCGGCAATGGCGGCAATGGCGGCGTTGGCGGTGATATTTTTCCGGGCGGCAATCCTTTCGCCTCGCCGATTGGCGAATACGCAGGGGGCAATGGTGCCGCGGGGGGGCTCGCGCGATCGGTCGCCAGCGACTCGATGTTGGAAACCGGCACCACAGACACTCTGGCCTATGCCGATGGCGGCAATGGCGGATTTGGCGGCACCGGCAACAATAGCGGCGCCGGCGGCGCCGGCGGCAATGCGTCGTCATCCGCGAGGGACGTGAATGCGCATGGTGGTGCCCAATGCACGGCATCCAGCACCGGCGGCAACGCCGGCGGCGTCGGCGGCGCCGGTGTCGGCTCGATGTATCCGACAGGCCCCAAGGGGGCTGGGGGCGGCAATGCGACCTCTACCACCGCGATCGCCAACGGTATGAGCGCCGGGGCAACGGCGATCGGCCTGGGTGGCTCGGGCGGCTCCGGCGCACACGGCACCGCCAGCGGCAATGGCGGTGCCGCCACCAGCACCACCGCGACCGCCACCGGGATCACGTCTGCCACCGCCTATGCCGACCAGACGGGCGGGGAGGGCGGCGGCGGCGGCTCATATCCCACCTATGGCACCGCTGGTAACGGCGCCAGCAGCACGCTGAGCAATGCGGTGACAGGCACGACCCATCGGGGCCAACTGATCCTGGAGGAGAGCGCGTCGGGCGGCTCAGGCGGCAACAGCGCGGCCGCTGCCGGCGGCAATGGCGGCAACGCCCAAACCTCGCTCTCGGTCGATGATACGATGAATACGGCGGGCCTACAGAGTGCCTCGCTCACAGTGCAGACATGGGCTGCGGGCGGGTTCGGCGGCAGCGGCACGGTCGGTGGCAAATCCGGCTCATCGAGCTGCACTTCGACGGCGGCCGGCAACAGCACGGCCGTTGTCGAGGCGAATGCAAGCGTGCAGGGCGGCTATGGCGGCAGCGTCACGGTCGGTGACGGCAACGGCCAGGTGGGCGGCTCGGCGACCGGCACCGCGTCGGCCACCGGCGGCCAGGCGATCGCAAATGTCTCGGCCTCGGGCTATGCAGGCGGCGGGGGCGAAGGCGCCAGCTGCAGCGGCGGCAAGGGTGCGGTGGTGACCGGCCTTGCGACGGCAACGGGGGTCACTTCGGCCAGCGCCAACCTGCGGATCATCGGCGGCAGCGGCGGCGGGGGCGTTCAGGGCGCTAAGGGCGGTGCTGGGGCCACGGAAAATATCGGTACGGCCGTGCACGGCACATCGCAGAGCGGGGCGCTTTCGTTGGCCCAGTATGTGGCTGGTGGGGTGGGCGGCAGCAGCGACACCGGCACGGGCGGGGCAGGCGGGGGCGCCACTTCCGCGATCATCGACAACGACATGTCGAACCCGGTCGGGATGCAAAGCAGCTCGATCTACGCGAGTGCCACGGCCGTCGGCGGCATGGGGGGTAACGGAGCTGGGGGTATCGGGGCCAGCGGCGGCGCGGTCGCGGATGTGCAGATTACAGGTGGTGGCACGGTGGACGTGGTTACCGAGGCGGTAGGCGCAAACAGCAGCGGCGCCGCGGGCGGCGCCGCCAAGGCCACGTCGACGGCAACGGGGGTTGCGAACACCCAGGCCTATGCGCTGGCCGAGGGCGGTATGGGTGCCGCCACCGGCGGCGCGGCCGCGGCGAGTTCCGCGGTGGAAGGCACCGGCGGATCAGGCTACGCGGAGGCAGTCTCGGGGCAGTTGAGCGGGGTTGGCGTGGAAACCGCCACGGCGCAGGCCCAGATCTCGAGCAGCGTGAGTGGCACCGCGGTGATGGCCGCCAATCTGCATTATTCGCCCAACGCGTTCAATTTCGTCAACGAACAGGCCGAAGCCCAAGCAACGCTGACGCCGGCGGCGAATTCGGCCGCCGTCACCGGTGTGCTGAACAACGCCGCCGACACCGCCATAAGAACGGCGTTCGGCGCCAGCCCCAGCATTTACGCAGTGGGCGAACTGGGGGGCGCGCATGCGAGTGCCGGCACCGATAGCGAAACATCCGAAAGCCACGTCACCGTCACCATCAGCCCATCGGATCTGTCCGCGACGGGTAACCTGATCGTTGGCCTGTTCGGCGGCACCGCGCATGGCAGTTTTTCCGGCTCGCTCACCATCGGTTATGCGGGCACCGACGGTGGTCTTGGCACGCTTCTGACCGAAAATTTCTCGAGCGCCGCAGCCTTCACCGATGCTGTGCCGGTTGATACTGCGATCAGCGGGCTCGATTTCACCGGCGCACTCGATCTCACCCTGACACTGAACGTCACCACCGGCAGCGCAGGCAGCGGTTTCGAAGGCGGTTTCATTCTAGGCGATCCCCCACCCTCCGGTATGGCCATGCACGATGATTTTATCCGCCACGGGCAGGCTCCGTGGATGGCCGAATGGACGCATTTTCCAGGGGCGTAAAAACAAACCGTATCGATCAAGACGATCGATTAGAGAGAGCGATCTCGACACAGGTCGCAATGACTCAGCTCACAGCGACGGAAGGTTTTTACGCGCCACGGAATATCACTTGCAAAACGACACCTTACATTCTTGATTCAGGCCGCGCCTACCCGCCCCAATCCGGAGCAAAAATCCATGGCCGGCACAACAATTTCCACAAGCGGCACAGTCGGCATAAAAATCACCACCGCCGCCGAGGAACCGGTTGTGGTGACGGCGTCCGGCACCATCAACACATCCGGAAAATACGCCATCTACAACGTGGCCTCCGTGGCGGGCACGCTCACGAATGATGGCTTGCTCTCGGCGACCGCTTCGGGCGCAGTCGCGGTCGATTTTGCCGGCGGCGGGCTCGTCACGAACGCCGGCACCATAATCGGAGGGGCGGCTGGAATATACATGCTTGGCAATGGCGGTGCCTCCGGCTCGGTCACCAATTCCGGCATCATCAAGGCTACCGGCACCTCCAGCTCCGGCATCCAGCTCCATGGCGGCGGCGACGTCACCAACGGCTCGGCCAGCAAAACGACGGCCACCATCATCGGTGCGCAATACGGCGTTTTCATGCATTACGGCTCTGGCGCCATCGGTAATTTCGGCACCATCGACGCCGCCGGCACCACCGGCGCTGGCATCCGGATCGGCGACGCCGGCGACATCACCAATGGATCGGGCAGCGGCAAAACCGCTCTGATCCAAGGGGCGACCGGCATCTTGCTTGGCGGCACCGGCACGGTCATCAACGATGGTTCGATCGTCGGCCGGCTGGGCGACGCGGTTTTGATCAACGGTGGCGGCACCGTTGCCAACGGCGCCGTCACTGAAACCGGCCGCCTCATCAAGGGCGTCACCGCCGGCATCTACGTGTATGGTCGGAACAGCGCCCTCGGCACGGTCACCAATTTCGGCGCCATAACGGCCACCGGCAGCGCCGGCATCGGTGTCGCCTTGCGCGCGGGTGGCGACGTTACCAACGGCTCGGCCACCGTGCGCGGCTGCTCGATCACCGGCACCGAGCAGGGCGTGTTCATGCGCTATGGCTCCGGCGAGGTTCTTAACTACGGCACCATCCACGCGACCGGCACCACTGGCGCCGGGGTTCAGCTTGGCGGCAGCGCCGTGATCACGAACGGCGCTGGCACCCTCACCACCTGGCTGATCGAAGGGGCGTCCGGCGTCGTGATCGGCGACGGCGCCACCATCACCAATGACGGCACGATCCTGGGCCAGCAAACCGACGGCGTGCTGATCGGCCAAGGGGGCACCATCGCCAACGGTGCCACCACCGAAACCGGCCGCATCATCGAGGGCATCAGCGCCGGCATCTACATGTCCGGCAACAACAGCATGATGGGCACGGTGACCAATTTCGGCACCATCATCGCCACCGGCAGCGCCGGTATCGGCGTGGCGCTGCATTCCGGCGGCGATGTCGCCAACGGGTCGGCTAAATCCACCGGCTGGTTGATCAACGGCGTCCAATATGGCGTATCGATGCGTTACGGCTCCGGCACTGTGACAAATTTGGGCACCATTTGCGCCTCCGGCCCCACCGGTGCCGGTGTTCGCATTGCCGGCACTGCCGATGTGGTGAACGGCTCGGGCAGCGCCGCCACCTGGCTGATCGAGGGTGCTACGGGTGTCGCCATCGGCGCCAGCGGCACCGTAATCAATGACGGTACGATCGAGGGCAAAACGGGCGCAGGCGTTTCGATTGGCCAGGGCGGCAGAATCGCCAATGGCGGCGCCACCCAAACCGGGCGGGTTATCGAAGGTGTCACGGCCGGCGTCTATGTCGATGGTGGCAATAACATCACCGGCACAGTGAGCAATTTCGGCACGATCAGCGCCAGCGGTGCTGCCGGAATCGGCGTGGCTTTGCGTCATGGCGGCGACGTCATCAACGGTGCCGTAAACTCGACGGGCTGGCTGATCGCCGGCGCGCAATACGGCGTTTTCATGCACTACGCCGCGGGCGAGATCATCAACAACGGCACCATTCGCGCCAGCAATACCACCGGTGCCGGCGTGCAGATCGGCGGCGATGCGTCTGTCATCAACGGGTCGGGCAGCCTCAGTGCCTGGCTGATCGAGGGTGCGACCGGGATCGGCATCAGCGGCACCGGCACGATTGCGAACGACGGCACCATCAAGGGCGCCGAGGGCGCGGGCATATCCGTAGGCGATGGCGGCAAGATCGCCAACGGCAGCGCCTCCGAGACCGGCCGCATCATCGAAGGCGTCAGCGCCGGCATTTACCTGCATGGCGGCAATAGCGGCCTTGGCACGATCACCAATTTCGGCACGATCAGCGCCAGCAGCGGCACCGGCGCCGGGATCGCCCTGCGCGAGGGCGGCACTGTCGCCAACGGCGATACCGCCTCCACCGGCTGGTCGATCGTGGGCGGGCAATATGGCGTGCAGATGCGCTACGGTTCGGGCGACATCAATAACTACGGCACCATCCACGCAACCGGCACCACCGGCGCCGGCATCGAGATTGGCGATTCGGGGGATGTCACCAACGGCTCGGGCAGCCTCGCCACGTGGTTGATCGAGGGTGCCACCGGCATCGCGATCGGCAGTACTGGCACGATCATCAATGACGGCACTATCAAGGGCGCCGAGGGCGCGGGCATTTCGGTGGGCCAAGGCGGCATGATCGCCAATGGCAGTGCGACGGAAACCCGCCGGATCATCGCGGGCGTCAGCGCCGGCATCTATTTCCATGGCGGCAACAACATCACCGGCACAATCACCAATTACGGTGCCATCAGCGCCAGCGGCAGCAACGGCGTGGGCATCGCGCTGCGCGCCGGCGGCGACGTTGCCAACGGTACGGCCAAATCCATCGGCTGGTCGATCACCGGCGTGCAATACGGCGTGGAAATGCGCTACAGCGCGGGCAGCGTGGGTAATTTCGGCATCATCCGCGCCACCGGCACCACCGGCGCCGGCATCGAAATCGGCGCCACTGGCAATGTCACCAACGGATCGGGCAGCGCCACACATTGGGTCATCGAGGGTGCGACCGGCATCGCCATCGGCGGCACTGGCACCGTCACCAACGACGGCACGATCATCGGCTACCAAGGCAACGGTATCGCCATCGGCGGCGCCGCCACCGTGACGAATGACGGTACGATCGCGGGCGATCAAACCGACGGCATCGATATCGGCAATGGCGGCACGGTTGCCAACGGCAGCGCCTCCGAGACCGGCCGCATCATCAAAGGCGTCAGCGCCGGCATCTACATGCATGGCGGCAGCAACATGTTGGGTACGGTCAGTAATTTTGGCACGATCAGCGCAAGCGCCGGCGAGGGTGTTTTGCTACGCGATGGCGGCGACGTCACCAATGGTGGCACCGCGTTTTCCGGCACTGCCATCACCGGCGCCCAGTACGGCGTATGGATGCGCTACGGCTCCGGCAATGTGCAGAATTACGGCGCCATCAGCGGGCTGGTGGGCATCGATATCAGCGGCACCGGCACGGTGGTAAACGCCGGCACGATCAGCAGCACATCTGGCGCCTCCGGCACCGCGATCGATTTCGGCTCGAACAAAGGCGTGGTCGTCGAAGACGCCGGCTCCGTCATCGTCGGCAAAATTGTCGGCGCTGGCACGATGGACCTTGCGGCCGGCGGCCCGGGCACGACCGGCGATCTCAGTGGGGTCGGCACGCTTGCCATCGCTTCGGGCGCGCACTGGACGCTCGATGGCACCAACACCGTCGGCGATCTCGCCGATGCCGGCATTCTCAGCCTGGCCGCCCACGCGCAACTGACCATCACCGGCGCGATCGAGGGTGAGAATGCCGCCGCCCGCATCCAGTTCCTGGGCGCGGCCGACCTCTCCTTGGCCTTCTCCGGCCCGCTTGCCGCGCCCTCTCCCGCCGGCCTCTACATCCAGGATTTTTCAGCCGGCGACACGATCGTCCTGAACGACGCTACCGCATCCGGCCTCTCCCTCGCTTACACGGCAACGACCGGAGATTTACAGCTCGAGCGCGGCGCCTCGGTGCTCGCCACCCTGCATTTTCAAACGTCAAGCCTCGGCCAAGGCGCGTTTCACCTCACCGCGGGCCCGGCCGGCCAGGCGCTTCTGACACTCGACTGAACCGGCACCCCCTGACCGGCCAAGTGCCGGGGGAGCAGCGCAGGGCAGCCCCCCACCCGGGGATGGGAACCAAAACCCCACATGGCGGTAGAACGTTTCCCACACGCTCTGCCGGAGACGCCTCTTGGACAGCACCAGCGAACCCGACGATTTCGCCATCACCGCCCAGATCTCGCTGGTAGAGCAGAGCTTCCGCACCCTCAAGCACGGCGACATGTTCGGCGTGTTCGACCATCGCGGCGATATCCGCCCCGGCCACGGCGCCACGGAAGGTATCTTCTTCCAGGATACCCGCATGCTCTCGGAGTTCGAATTCCTACTCGCCGGCCAGCCGCCCATCCTGCTCAGCTCCACCTTGCGTGACGACAACGCCACCCTGACGTGCGATCTGAGTAACCCCGACCTCCCTGCGCTTCACCTTAGCGGCAACCTGATCCATATCCGGCGCTCCCGCTTCCTCTGGCAGGGCACCTGCTACGAGCGCATTTCGATCCGTAATTTCGATGTGACCCCGCATAGCCTGGTGGTCGAAATCCGCTACGGCGCCGACTTTGCCGACCTGTTCGAAGTACGTGGCATGACCCGCACCCGGCACGGGCGCCACGAACCTGCCGAGGTCAGCCTGAACGACGTGGTGCTGGCCTATACCGGCCTCGATGCCCGCCGCCGCACCACACGGCTTCGGTTCGATCCCGCCCCCAACCGGATCGACGAAGGCCGCGCGCTGTTCAATATCGATCTCCCCCCGCACGGCAACGCCCTGCTCTTCGTGGAAATCTCCTGCGACCGCACAGCCTATACCCGTAAACCTGCCGAAGTTTTCTTGGCCTGCATGCGCGAGCAGCGAAAATGGACACGCGAGAATTCCGCCCGCGCCACGGCGATCGACACCTCCAATCAGATTTTTAACGAGGCCATGCGGCGCGCCATCAGCGACCTCACCATGCTCACCACGCAACTTCCCACCGGCCCCTATCCTTACGCAGGCATCCCCTGGTTCAGCACCGCCTTCGGTCGCGATGCGCTGATCACCGCGCTGAACGTGCTCTGGATGGACCCGGCCATCGCCCGCGGCGTGCTGATGTATCTCGCCGAAAACCAGGCTACCGAAACCGATGCCGCCTCCGATGCCGAGCCGGGCAAGATCCTGCATGAGGTGCGACGCGGCGAAATGGCCGAATTGCGGGAGGTGCCATTCCGTCGCTACTACGGCAGTGTCGACTCGACCCCGCTCTTCGTTCTTCTCGCCGGCGAATATCTGGGCCGCACCGGCGATATCGAAACGGTGCGCACGCTCTGGCCAAATATCCAAGCCGCCCTTGGCTGGATCGATTCGAATACCGGCCGCGATCCCCGTGGTTTCGTCAGCTATTTCCGCCAGACCGAGGAAGGCCTTGCCAACCAAGGCTGGAAAGACAGTTTTGACAGCATTTCCCATGCGGACGGGTCGCTGGCCGCGGGCCCGATCTCGCTCTGTGAAGTGCAGGCCTATACTTTTGGCGCCCGCCGCGCCGCCGCCGCGATTGCCCACCAGCTCGGCCATGCTGACGAAGCCGCGCAGCAAACCGCAAAGGCTGAAAGCCTGCGAGAAAAGTTCGAAAAATCTTTCTGGTGCGAAACGCTGGGCACCTACGCGCTGGCGCTCGATGGCGCCGGCAAACCTTGCCGCGTGCGCGCTTCCAACGCCGGCCATGTTCTGCTCACCGGCATCGCATCCCCCGATCGCGCATCGCGCGTCGCAGAGTCCCTGATGGAAGGGCGGATTTTCAACGGCTGGGGCGTCCGCACCCTCGCCGCGGGCGAGCAGCGCTTCAATCCGATGGCGTACCATAACGGCTCCGTCTGGCCGCACGACAATGCGCTGATCGCGATCGGCCTGGCCCGCTACGACTACAAACTACCGGCCGAAAAGATCTTTTGCGGCCTCTACGACGCCTCGCTCTACATGGATCTGCGCCGCCTGCCCGAACTATTTTGCGGTTTTGGGCGCCGCCGTTTCCAGGGCCCCACCTTCTACCCGGTCGCCTGCTCCCCGCAGGCCTGGGCCGCCACATCCCTGCACGCGGCCTTGGGCGCCTGCCTCGGCCTCAGCTTCGATCCCGCCGAGAGCAGCGTGATCTTTAACCGCCCCCGCCTGCCCCCCTTTCTCAACGAGGTCAGATTGCTGAACCTGTCGCTCGGGAAAGCGCATATCTCCGTCATGCTCCGCCGCATCGGCACCGAAGTGAGCATGAACGTGCTCGACCGCACCGGCACCATCCACGCCATCCTGCGTGCGTGAAGAAGAAAGACAGAAACCTCTTTTCTGAAGAAAAGAAGAAAAAGACTTTTACTTCTTCGCCGCGCCCACCCTATCGGCCATGGGCCGTAGGTTGGGCTTCAGCCCAGCTTCGCGACGCCCAACGCGCACTACGCCCCTAAAAATCGCTCGCTAGCAGCCCATTGAACACCACCGGATTCACCCGGTCCGGCCGCGAAAAATCCATCCCCGCTGTCGCCTTCGCCCACCACGCCCCATCATGCACCGATGCCATCACCGGCGTTATCTTCGCGGAAGCCGAGCGGCACGCAGGCACCAGGCCGGGATCGACCGGCGGCGCACACAACACACCCGGGATGATCACGCCATACCCCTGCAAATCGGGCTCGGTCGTGAAAACATCGCTCATCGGCTTTGCATTCGCATCGTTCAAACCCAGCGGCCCAATACCGAGAATATCCTCGATCGTTCGCACCATGCTCGTCGTGTCGTAGCGCGTATGCACCACCGATCCCGCGCGTACATAAGGTGAAATCACTTCGGCTACCGTGCGGTGGGCATCGACATGATCCGGCCCATCCTGCGCGTCATCCTCCAGCACAAAAATCGCCGTGTCCTTCCAGTAGGGCGAATGCGAAACCGCATCCACCAGCTGCCCTAGTGCATGATCGTTGCTGGCGATCTGCAACGGCGGCGTATTCAGCTTGGCCACATTGGTCCCGAAATTCCCAAAGTGATCCATGTTGAGTTCCAGGATCTGCAGATCTGGCATGTCACCATGCGCCACATACCCGTCGAACTCGTGCTTCCATGCCTCGAAACGATACTCGTCCGGCGCATTCAGATCCCATCCACGGTAATACGGATCGGTATGGCCGATCAGCGCCGGCCGCAAGGGCACCGATTGCCGCGTCTTGCTCTTCCACGCCTCACGCACGATCGGCAGATACACAGGCGATCCCTGAATATAATAGTTCTCGTCGGCATAAGCCCCGTAATGCCGCACGCTCTTGCCGGCCCGCAGCGCCGCATCCCAGATATAGCCGCCAACCGCCCCCGCGCTGTCATCGTCGGCACCTTCGTCTGCAGTGATATCCTTCGGCCCCGGCTCGATCGACGAAGCCCCTGTGGGGTCAAGCAACGTTGTGATGCGCACAGTGCCCGGCCTAAGCTGCCCGGCTGCCCGATCAGGCTCCGCCACACCGATATTACGCGGATTGCCGTTCCAGTCGAACGGAAACGCTGAGCCGGCATTGCCATAGCCCACCGGCACAGTGCGGTCGGTATAGGTGTTCGCGTGGCCCTGGAACATCCAGTTCCACCCGTCTCCGCTCACGTCGCCGGCGCTGAAAAAATGGTCGAGCAAAACAAACCGCTCGGCGAGACCGTGATGGTTCGGCGTGTTCGCCCGCGGAAACTCGCACAATTTCGGTGCCCCATCGCCTTGCGGCAAATCACCGAAAACCTGGTCGTAGGTGCGGTTCTCCTTCAGCACATAAATCACGTGATGAATATGCTGGTGCAGGAACGCCATCATCGGGTCGGGCGTGCGGTCAGCAAAATGGTTGTTCGCATCCACCTGCGCCGAAAGCCGCGCGAGCGTTGCTGCATCCGGCACCGGGAAACTGAGCAGCGACGCCTTTTCCAGCGCCAGCACATAGCCATCATGCCCGTTCGGCGGGATTTTCTCGTTATCGTTATGCTTATAAAAGATCGTATAATCGCTCGGTCCGGAGACACCCTTCGCGTTCGCGACGAACACCCGGCCGCCATCAGCGCTTACCGCCACATCGGCGGGGAACCACCCGACCGGAATGCGCCCGATCACACCGCCGGCGCGCAAATCCACCACTGCCAGCGCATTCTCGTTATCCAGCGTCACATACAGCCGCCCACCCTCCGGGCTCAGCGCCAGCCCGGAAGGCCCAGCCCCCAAAAGCCTGTCGCCAGGCCGCAACATCGAAATCCGGCGCACCACGGTTTGGCTTGCGGTATCGATCACTTCGATCTCGTCCAGATCGCCATTGGCTACATACAGCCGCGACTGATCGGCCGACAGCACCATCCGGTTCGGCTCGCCGCCCACCTCGATCACCGAAAAAGTCCCGTCCGGCGCCACCGACAGCACCTGGCCGTCGCGCTGGCTCGTGACATAGGCGCGCGCGAACGCGCCTTTGGTGTCCGACTGCACGGACACCCAGTAGGGCAACTCGCCAATCGCCGAATCCTGGCCCGGCACAAAGAAATGTACCTCCTGCATCACCCGGCGTGTCGCTGTATCGATCAGGCTCAGTGAATCGCTTTGCATGTTCACGGCCGCGAGCGTGCGGCCGTTCCGGCTCAGCGCGAGCCCCGCCGTCACGGCACTCGTATTGCCGCCAACCGCCGCGATCAGGGCAGGGGACTTGCCGATCGGCGTGGTATGGAAAATACCGCCATTATAATTCGGCAAAGGCTGTTTCTGCCCGCCATTATGCCCGAGCAGAATGAATGGTGCGTCCGGTGCATAGGCACTTTCGGCACTCGCGCCACTTCCGGCCGCCGCATACACATAAATACGGTCGTCGATCCCGGCCGAGATATAAAAATGCCGCCCATCCGGGGCCCACACCGCCCCATGATACGTGTCAGGCAACGACAATTCCTGCTTCAGAACCGGTTTCGCCCCGCGCACGTCGTAAATAAAAATCCATTCTGCGTTCTGCGTGGTCACCGAACTTGGCTGGCCGGTCAATGGGTCTAGCACCGCATGGGTAATCGGCACTGCCGCCTCGGTATAAAAATAAGTGTTGAACCCGCTGGTCAGCACCAGCAGCGCGCTGCCATCCGGGCTCAGCACCGCCGTATTCGCCCCATTGCCGTCCGCCGATCCGTCGGCGCGCAAATGCGTGGGGAACCGCTGCAGATCGGCCCCGGGTGCGGCCAGCGGCGTGATGCTGAAGCCGGAGGGGAGCCGCGTTTCCGGCGCGGGCGCTGCAAAGGCATGCAGGCAACCGGCAATCCCCAGGACCACCGGCAAAAGAAAGGCGCGCTTCATCGTCTGCCTCCGCAGCAAGCGCCGATCTTGATAGAGGCAATCGCCGAACCCGCAGATGAAGAGTCGATGACGCAACGCGAGCACCCTTTCAATGGCGTCCGAACAGCGCCAGCACGATCTCCACCAGGATCAGCAAAATCACCGCCAGCTCCATCAACCCGGCCCGCGCGCTCGCCGCCTCGTCGTACAGGGCGGAATAGGTGTCGCGGATGATCGCCAGTTTGCGGTCCACCGCCGCACTCACCGCCTTCACCCGGAACAGATCCAACGCCGAGGCATACACACGCGCCAGATACACATCCTCCGTCACCTGCAGCGCGTTATCCACCTGCTCGGTCAGCTCCGTCACTTCGGCCACCAGCGTATAAAGCCGGCGCGCGAGGCCTGCGAAACGCCGCGGGCCAAGCGTGACGCGTCGCGTTGCCTCCTCCACCAGGTCGTACATGCGCGGCAGCTCATCATCGAGCAGCTCATCGTAATAGCGCATTTCCAGAAACTGCGCGTTCGCCACTTCGATCACGTCGGCCACATCGGTCTCCCGCCTTGGCTCGTAGATGAAGGCGCGATCCCAGGTGAGCACCACAAGATCGTCTGTGTAGTAGGAGAACCGGCGGCTCAGCAGATCGGCCCGCGCGCCTTCCGCCAGCGGCTGCGTCTCGCCGCTCAGCAGCGGCACCAGATCGATCTCCCGCCCGATCCTCGAAGCCGGGATCGGCTCGGCAAATTCATAGACGGTGGCGACAAGGTAATCCTCCACCAGTTCCGATATGTTCGGCCGCATCAGCGCCGGCCCGATCGGCTCGCGGAGCATATCCAGCAACCCGCGCCAGATATTCGTCTCGATCGTTGCCCCCACGGCGGCCTCCACCGCATTGACGCGCGTGGTGAAATCCGCCCAGTCCAGCCCATCGGCCGAGATCTGCAAAGCGAGCGTCACCACGCCAAACGCGTAAAGCCGCGCCAGCACGCCCGCCTCCACGCGCACGGTCTGGCCCTGCTCGATCAAGTCCAGAATCAGCGGCGGCAGCACCAGCCCCAGCGGCGGGTCCCCGAAATCCACCGCCTTGGGTGGCGTGCCCGAAAGCTTGCTGCGCGCCCCCTGCCGCGCCTGGCGCGCCCACAGATCCTCGGCCTTTTTCAGATCGATCGCATAGGCCAGATCGAACAACCGCAGCGCGGTCACCTGCCCGGCGTGCACGGTCACGCTCATCGTGCGGCCTGCCCAATAGGAAAATCGTAGGATGGACGAAGTCCACCACCGCAACGCCGAACCCGCACGCTTCCGGCCGGCGAGCTCAGTGTCTCATATCCTGTCAGGCACCATCACACACACCGCCGCCTGCGCCGCGATCCCTTCGCCGCGCCCGGTAAAGCCAAGGCGCTCGCTAGTGGTCGCCTTCACGCTGATCCGGTCGATCGTCGTGCCGAGCAACGCCGCCAGGCGCGCGCGCATCGCCGGCGCATGCGGCGTTATTTTTGGCCGCTCGCAAATCAGCGTCACATCGGCATTGGCCAGCCACCCGCCGCGCGCCGCAATCCGCCCTGCCGCATGACGCAGGAACCGCGCGCTATCCGCATCCTTCCATTCGCCCTCGCTGGGCGGAAAATGTCGCCCGATATCGCCCTCCGCCAGCGCGCCATAAATCGCGTCGCACAGCGCGTGAATGCCGACATCGGCATCCGAATGCCCGTCCAGCCCATAGTCATGCGGCACCGTCACGCCGCACAGGATCATCGGCCGCCCGGCCTTCAGCACATGCACATCGTATCCGGTGCCCATGCGCGGCGTCATCGGCGGCGCTAAACTCCGCTCCAGGCGCGCGGCATCGGCCGGATAGGTCAATTTGATGTTCTCCTCATCTCCCGCGACCAGCCTTACCTGGTGGCCTGCCTGTTCCAGCAGCCACGCATCGTCGGTCGCCTCGAAACCATCGGCCGCGCGATGCAGGGCGAGCAGGGTAGGGAAGTCAAATGCCTGCGGTGTCTGCGCCCGAAAAAGATTTTTTCGTGGCACGGTGGCTTCGATGGCAGCGTCCGATGCGCGCTTTAGCGTATCGGCCACTGGCACGGCCGGTATGGCCCCCAAAAACCCGGCCCGCAGTGCCGCCAGCACATCCGCAATCGTCCCTGCCGGGATGAGTGGCCGCGCCGCATCATGCACCAGCACCACATCCGGCGCATGCATTGCCAGCGCCTCCAGCCCTGCCCGCACACTCGCCTGCCGCGTCGCCCCGCCTGGCACGGAGGGCAAATACGTCAGCCCCTCCAGCGCCGCCACCACCGGCGCCGCGTCGCCCACCACCTGCAGCAGATCAACCGCCGGCAGCAGCGCCTCCGCCGCCCACCGCATCACCGGCTTGCCGGCCACAAGGCAAAACTGTTTCGGGGTAGGCGCGCCATAACGGCTACCAGAGCCTGCGGCGACCAGAAGAGCGGCAATACGCATGGGCAAGGGTGTGCGGGAGAGGCAGCAGACGCGTCAAGCACCGCGCGCGTGGGCAACGCGCCGATGTTCATCTTAAAACGCCGGCACATGAACGCCCTAGCCAAGGCTAGGACCCCATTGGTCACCCGCTTTCACCCCCTTCCCGGATAAGCCGTCGATCTGGCGACCGGAATGCGCGCATTACGGACCTAACCAATGGCCGATGCAAACTCCCTCGCCCGCGCTAGCGGTAGAGAAACAGGGTGAGCGGTCTCGGGCGAAGGAAAGTCGATGTCCGCGCTGGTTTATAGTATGTCGCAAGATCCACACCAACGCCGACACGCAGGAAACGATATGCGCCGCACAATGCCCCTGGCACTCCTCGCCTTCACCTGTCCGGGCATCGCCCTTGCCGCCCCCTGCCCAAAGCCCGACCCTGCCGCCGTGGTGAAAACCATGACCGACATGTTCGCCGCATTCACCGTCGATGACAGCGCGAGATTGGCGGCGATCTTCACCCCCGACGCGGTGGAGTTCGACGGCGGCCAGCGTTTTGTCGGCAGCGGCTTGTGGGACCTGATCAAGGCGGTGCATGCCAAGGGCATCCGCCTAGTCTGGACCGTGCAGGACGCCGACGTCCATTTCGCCTGCGACACGGCCTGGATCGACTACATCAACCGCGGCTCGGTGTTCGACGGCAAAACAACAACGCCGCTCACCTGGCTGGAATCCGCGGTGCTTGAGCATGGAAAAACCGGCTGGCAAATCCGGTTCTTGCACTCGACTCAGGTGCCCGCGCCTCAGCCCGCAAAATAGGCAGCCACACCCGCCGTAGCCCAGGTGCAACCCGGGTTTCACCCATGCTACGCCTGTTGGATGGAGGTTTTGCAGCATGGCGACGCTCACCTACGGATTGCAGCAGTCCCTCGATGGCTACGTCGATCATAGAGCACTTGGTCCGCCAGGCCCCGCGGTCTATCGCCACTTCGTGGAGCACGTGCGTGGCCTGGCCGGCTACCTGTATGGTCGCCGCACGTATGAGATCATGCGCTATTGGGACGACGACCATCCCGATTGGAACGCAGAGGAGCTCGACTTCGCGGCGGCGTGGCGCAGCCGACCGAAATGGGTTGTGTCGCGCTCGTTGGCGTCAGTCGGGCACAATGCCACGCTGGTCCGGAATGGCATCGAGACCATGGCGCACGAGCTCAAGGCAAGCCTCGTCGGCGAGATTGCCGTCGCCGGACCAGATCTCGCGCACAGCCTGACCAATGCAGGTCTTGTCGATGAATATCGCCTCTACGTTCGCCCTGTCGTGCTCGGTCACGGCACACCCTTCTTCGCCGGCCCCCGCCCCCCGCTCCGCCTTGCTTCCAGCGAAAGCATTGGCGAGGACATGGTGCGGTTGACGTATGTGCCGCCCTGATTCGACCCACGTGTCCGACGGCCTGGGCCAACGCGTCAGGTCGGCCTTCTGGCTCCACTCGTCCCGGTTCGCAAACCCAGTTTCGGCCAACGCCGGTCGTGACGCCTTTGCGCCAATCTCGGCCGCTTAGCCGGCACGGGCAGGCTGCCATAAGCGGTCATTCGGACAGGCTGCCGGCGTTTTCATGATCCGTCCGGTCGCGAGCGGCGGCGTTGCTTACACTTAGGTCTCGATACACCCAGTGCCATTCGTGCTTTTATGCGTTCGCACCAAACGAGGACATATTGCTCATCGCCGCTGATCACATTCAGCTCATCGATCTCGCTGTGATCCAGAACGTGCGTCGCCATTGATTGCCTCGCTGCTTTCCCCAAGGGTGAACTAGGGGCACCGTAGCACCGTAGAACTAATTGCAGCGCTTAAGAGGTTCAGCCCACCTACGCGGGCGTCGCCGTTAGCCGGTCGTCGATTTTGGCGCGCGGGCATAGGTGAGTCCGCCGAGCACCGCCGCGACCAGCAGTAAGGCCGGTACGTCGCCCAGCATGTGCCCTATGTGCATGCCCTGGCCGTAGGATTGCACTGCCATGATAAGCGCGTGCACGATGCTCGACCAGATCGTGAAGTCGATCAACGACCGATGTGCCGAAGGGTCGCGCGAGGCACGGATCAGGAACACCCCGAGAGTCGCGTAGATGCCAACAATCATTATAAAGTAGTCCGATGCGGCAGGCGGCCCATCATGCCAGGACCAGCCCGACGGCCAGACGATCGCAAGCGGGTAGACGAGGCAAAATATGACGCCGAACGCAATGAGCGCGATCTGCAACAGCTTATGGCGAAACATCATGCGTCCTTCGGTAGACGATCTAACGCAGTTTGTATCGCATCCCGCATTGTTATGCCATGTCGGCAATCGGGGCTGAACGGGCGGCCAGCGGACGTCTATTTCTGGTCGCGCCCGGCCGTAAGGAATACGACAGGGATGTCGGCTTTCGAGCCAAGTGCCTCGAAAGCACCATAGCCCGGGTGTAACCCGGGTTCCACCCGGGCTACGGTGCTGTGGTGCCCAGACGGAGACCGCAGGCGCTGTCGTCGGTCTGCCTTGCGCCCCTTTCCCGTCGTTTACGGGCTGCAGGGCGGTGCCTGAAAACGGACATTCGGCATGGCGCCATTTCGGACCTATCAAGGCGAGCACGGCGCGCCCGCACGTGGTCTCAAGGTATCTTGTCGGATGGTGGCACGTGTGACCGCTTTGCGCACACTTACGACACTCAATCCGCTCTAATACCAACCGTCCTAGACATTGACCGCCGCCCAATTGCGGGTTCCGATTGAGCGGATGCGCGGGGGATCGGCGATCAACCAGTTCCACGCGACTTTGCAGGCCTCGACTATATCGTC